>Ga0302326_10000240_pt1 | contig 160849 bp, 145 predicted proteins | sample Palsa_T0_3_FD_202264 | JGI IMG/M metagenome (GOLD analysis project Ga0302326, IMG submission 202264) | Peat permafrost microbial communities from Stordalen Mire near Abisko, Sweden - Palsa_T0_3 | ecosystem: Environmental > Terrestrial > Soil > Palsa > Peat permafrost | place: Sweden: Abisko... | reverse complement strand
CGCACCCACCCCCACCCGTTGTCGTCCCGTCAGGGACCGAGCGAGGCGTGAGCCGAGCGAGTGACGCCGGAGCTTTGCGAAGGCGGCACGAACCGAAGGTAGCCGGGGCAACGAAGGCGTGCCGACACGCACGCAAACCGTTGTGGTTCAACGCCCCGACGAAATCATGGGGGTCGCTTGCAGGGGACACCCCAGGGTACCCCCAAACAGCATCACGACCAGGACGGGTTGTCCTTGAAGAACGTTCGAATCTGCTCTAAAAGACTCCACTCTGCCGAGATTTGGTGAGTTTCACCAATAAACGCCGCGCCCGGTAAACCTGGCGCGGCGTTGTGTTGGGCAAAAGAACCAGAATCTACAACGAGTTTCCACGCTCCGCGTGGCTCCCAGTGGAGGCGACGGTCAAACCGGAGCGAACGAGTTGGATTCGGGGAAACTCACCTACCAATAGGTGATACCTGTTAACGGGTTAAGGAGAGGCGATCGCCTATCAGTGAACGAAATTATGCTCTTCGTTTGTGAAATGTGTCAGCTACGAACATGTTAGAATCGAAAGATGCAATCGGAAGAGGAACAAATAACGAACGGGCTGATAGCAAAGGTGGTGAAGGAATTTCCCGACCTGTTATTCAATCACGCTGTCTTAGTGAATAACGGCGAGGACCATGCCGTGCTTGTTCTTGACGGCAAACGTGTTGTGCGATTTCCAAGGACGGACGAATACAAGCAATCATTCCGACAAGAGTTAGATATATTGAGTGCTCTTGTCGCGAAGAGGATTCGCGTTCCTAACTACGATCACGTTTCCAAGGAAAGAGACTTTGGAAGTTATGCTTTGCTACAAGGAACCGAGCTGCGGGAGAACGTGTTCAAAGCGTTGCCTGCGCCCATCCAGAACGTTTTAGTCCGCGATATCGGGCATTTTCTTTCGGAACTTCATGCGCTTCCATTGGCATTTGTCCATCTAAGAGAAGACGACGGACGTTGGGACTCCGAAGGTATCTGGCGGTACTCGGACAGGTATGCCAACGAAAAGAGGGGCGTGATCAAATCTTTTGTCGAACCGAAATTATTGTCAGAACTCGACGACTTTTTTGAAAGACTGCGAAACATGCAATCAACAATCCGTCGCGTGATTCATGCCGATGTTACGGATGACCATCTACTCGTGAATTCCGAAGGTAAATTTGCTGGGGTAATTGACTTTGGAGATGCAACCATCGGCGACCCGGCATTCGATTTTTCTTATTTCTGGAAATACGGCGATCGGGTTCCAGCCGCCGTATACGCCAATTACACCTTTAAGGACGATGAGAAATTACTCGATCGTTCACGGTGGCATTTCGTACGCTATCTTTCTGACCGACTGTTTGGCGCTGTTGAAGCACACGATTTCGATCTAAGTGAGCAAATCACGGGCACAATGCAAACCGCCTTAAGCAGGCTTCCGCCGCTTTGCTAGTCCACTATCGGTCGAACATAACAGCTCTAAATGTGCCTCATAATTCAGTGAACGATTGTTCACATACTCAATTTCGCGTTGTCAATCTATACAAACGAAATGTGCCCGAAGTAAAATTGAGGAAGTTCTTTTTTCGGGCATTGAAGCAAGCCCCCGTTACCCCCGCGGCTCGTCAACCACAACGAATGTCGCCGGGGAGCGGGGGTTTGCTTCGCTGTCATGAACCACAATTCATTTTTGAAAATGGGAATACGGGAGACTTGGGGCGGAGAAAAACCGTTTGGCCTTGACGTGCCCGATCGCCGTCAACATTTGTACATTGTCGGCAAGAGCGGCACCGGAAAGACGACGCTCTTGCTCAATTCCATCATCCAGGACATCGACGCCGGGCACGGAGTTGCCGTCATTGATCCGCATGGCGACCTCGCATATGAAATCCTCAATCACATTCCGCGTCATCGCACCGACGACGTCGTGTATTTCGATGCCACCGCAGCGGAGTATCCCATCGGCCTCAATCTTTTGCAGAACGTTCCGCCGGAACGTCGCCACCGAGTGGCCGCCGAACTCGTATATTCTTTGAAATCGATTTGGCGGGAGAGTTGGGGGCCGCGAATGGAATACATCCTGTATGCCGCTGTCGCCGCGCTCCTTGATTCAATCGACGGGAGCTTGCTCGGCGTGCAGCGGATGCTGTCCGACGATGAATACCGGCACTGGATTGTCCGCCAGGTCAAAGACCCTGTGGTTCGACGCTTCTGGAATAGCGAGTTTGAGCAATATGACGAACGATTCCGACGGGAAGCGGTCGCTCCGATTGAGAACAAAGTCGGGCAACTTCTGATGGCGCCGCCCATGCGGAATCTCTTGGCCCAGGTCAGGCGGAAAATCGACGCCAGATTCATGATGGATAATCGGCGGCTTTTCATTGCCAATCTTTCCAAGGGTGTGCTAGGCGAGGACAAGGCCAATCTCTTGGGATCGCTGTTGTTGACGAGCTTTCAACTTGCCGCCATGGGACGGGCGGATATTGCCGAGCATAAACGGCAGGACTTCCATCTCTACGTCGATGAATTCCACAACTTCACCACTGATAGTTTTGCATCCATTCTTTCCGAGGCCAGGAAATACGGATTGTGCATGACGCTCAGTCATCAGTACATCGAGCAACTGCCGCCCACGATTGCCGCCGCCGTGTTCGGGAATGTTGGCAACCTCATTGCGTTCCGCGTTGGCGAGCACGACGCAACACACCTTGCCCGCGAATTCGGTGATGCTTTTCAACCAGCGGAATTCAGTTCGTTGGGCAATCACCGCGTCATCGCCAAACTCATTGACAGGGGCGAATACCGCGAGCCGTTCCGAGGCCGCACGCTTCCGACAATCTCGCCAGGCTACGGAACACGGGACAATCTGATACGGCGGTCGAGAGAGAAATACGCCGTTGCACGGCGGATCGTCGAAGACAAGATTGAACGCTGGATGCACCGCGTGCATTTCTAACTCCCCTCAACATCCAGCTCGCTTGCGCGCTCCCCGAATCTCTGGCAGGCTGTGGACAGATTTGTTCCCGCCTCAACGTGTTCCCATTCATCCCAATTGCCAGCGAAAGGAGCCAGCAATGTCCGAATGGATCAATTTCAAGGAGCTTCGCAAACAACTTCGGTTTGCCGATGTACTCCGCCATTACAAGGTCGAAGCGAAGATAAAAGGAGATCGGGCAACGGCCTTCTGTCCGCTCCCAGGGCATCCAAAACGTCCCGAAGGCACACCAAGAACGGCGAGCTTGTCCATCCACCTTGGCCGCAACATTTTCCAGTGTTTCGGCTGCCACCAGTCGGGAAACGCTCTCGAATTCGCCTGCCGGATGGAAGGATTCGATCCTTCCAACATGGAGCAGTTTCGACAGGCAGCGTTGAAGATTGCCAAGGCGTTCGACATCCACGGCCAGGGCGCGAATCCACGACAGCCCGCACCACCAGCAACAAAGCCGCAACCACAGGGTGCGGTATCTGCCGCTCCGGTCATTAACGCACCGCTCGATTTTCAACTCAAAGATTTGGACGCAGCACATCCATATCTTTGGGAGCGGGGATTCTTGCCGGCAACCGTGGAGCATTTCGGTTTGGGCTTTTGCAAGCGGGGATTGATGAAGGATCGCATTGCCATTCCGCTCCACAACCAAGATGGCGAGCTTGTCGGCTACTCAGGACGCCTTATCGACGACAAGGCAATCACCGACGAGAACCCGAAATATCGGTTTCCAGGAAGCCGGGTGATAAAGGATGTGCCGTATGAGTTTCGGAAATCACTGTTGGTGTACAACGCTCACGGGATTGCAGAGCCGGTGGATCATTTGTTTGTGGTTGAAGGGTTCCCGGCCTGCTGGTGGCTGTGGCAAGCCGAATACCGCAATGTGGTGGCATTGATGGGATCGGATTGTTCCGATGCCCAGGCGGAGATCATCGTCGATTTGGTCAAGCCTGACGGAAAGATTTGGGCTATGTCTGACGGCGATGCCGCAGGCATCCAATGTGCCATGAGCATTCTGGCCAAGGTCGCACCGCACAGATTTGTGCGGTGGGTGAAACTTCAACCAGATGAGCAGCCGACGGATGTTCCGGCAGATGAGTTGGTGGCGTTGTTCGATGCTTGAATGGACGGAGCGGCCGAAAGGTCGCTCTGTTTTTGTTGATGGAACACACCTACTGCTCAACAAAATGCGAAACTCAAAAACGTGCTACCATATTCTTATGACCTACAGATTCAGGGTAATATTCATCATTCTCGTACTGGTAATTATCTCATTCATCGGAATCTGGTACGCCACTGTGGGCAGATACGGTTTTTTTAACGGAGTTGCCGCGGAGAGATTTGAGCAAGCGGGAATCGCCAATTCCGATCCTTCTGTCTGTGCTAAGGTGTGGCTCGTGTTTGGTGGTATCGGACCCACAACCGCAGACGAACGAGCGTCATGCTACCAAAATTATGTTCGAGCGCATCCACAAGAGAATATTTGCCCGACAAACGACGACGACCGATTTCATACAGCCCAAGACACCTGTCTAATCGAATACGCTGCCGAAAACGATGACCCATCTGTCTGTCTTATGATGCCTTATCCGGCACCAATACTTAATTGTGTCGCCGTGGTCGCCGAACGCAATCGCAATGAATTAGCTTGCAATGTGTTGGCTACCTCGACGGACGCGCAACGATGCCGGACAGATTATGAAGGTGTCTATCGCGGTTCCGCTCCTACACAAACGGCAGCGTCGGCCAGTGTGAACTCATCGCAGTGACGTGAGCGACGGCGTCGGAGGCCAAATATCGAGCACGTCGCTAAGAGAAACAATCCTGCTCCAGGTTCTGGTGTGGTCGAGAACATAATATTATCGACCGTAGCCGTACCGCCCAAGTTATCGTTATCCGCCGTGATGAGTCCTAAAAATAATTCGGCATCTTGTCCGGCCCATTCCGAAACATCAATCATACCGCTGCTTGTTGTCACTCCATCTGCTACAGACCCGCTTTCAATTGCGGTCAAGAGATTATCATCAAGACCCGCAACTAAGGAATCACCAGGACTTAAACCAGTGAGCGTAAAATCGAACGACATTGTTGTCGCATTGGTGGGGATCGCAATCTCTGTCCAAGAGTAACCCGAAGATGTCGGCGTGTCGTCAGCGGTGACCGCTGACTTAGAAGTACCTTGCGGTTCGGCGGACAAAACCAACTGCTTTGTAAAAGTGTAGTTCACCGTAGTAACCGGTGTCGAGTCGTTTCCGAGCGGAGCGGACGGGACGAGCGTAGTGACGAGGTTGTCGTAAGCGCTTTGAATAGGCCCAATGATATCGCGGATAGCATCCAGCGGGATCGTGAGTTCGGTCGCAGCTATATTCAAATTTACTTGTTGCCAGTTGAGCGTCTTTTGTGCACAACTTTGCGTGACCGGGCACACGGTATACTCACCTCCCGTGCTACTTTGAAGGTAGTACGATGTCTGGCTTGGGCCCACGTTTGTACCTTGATTGTTTTGCTCGATAGCCCAGTTGTAACCCGCAGTGCTTGAATTAGCAGGCAAATATGTCCCAGCGTACCAGCTAATTGCGTAGGGGTGAGCATTGTAAAACCAATACGACCAGAGCGCGGTAGAAGTCGGGTCACCTAATACTAAGGGGATAACTGGCACCGAATTACCGGGCTGATGATTCAAGACGACGTTGGTCACAGGTTGCAATGGACTGCCTAAAAGCGGTCCCACGGCCGATACATAATTATCGATGAATTTTACGTTTGAAATTCCAGAAGTCGGTAACGGACTGATATTTGGTACAGATGCGGATGTGAAATCATTTGCTATATCTGCTGCGTCCAGCAGAGTATCCTGAATCGGTGCTACGTGATTTGATTGCGTGAAGGTATCAATTGCTTCCGCATTGACCATCGTGCCGAGGCTATGCCCTATAAAATGGATGGGCAGGTTATAAGTGCTGCTCGAATCACTAAGAAGCGATTCGGCAAGTGCTTGGCCCTCAACAATCGTCTGATCCGTAGCAGTTATTAATGTCGACGGCTCAAATAGGTTCCCCGATTTGGCATGCCAGTCCCAGATTGCAATATTCTCATTAGACCCCTCTATTTTACTTAGCAAATCATTCCAGGTACTGATTGCCGCCGCTGCACTGGTAGTATTAAATCCGTGGGTGAGCACCACGGTCGGATCAGCAGGGTTGAATGAACCATTAAATTGACCCGTGGCGGGATTGTAAAATTCCAGAACACCGGCAGCCGACGGTTGTTGATTCATTATGGAAGCAGGGGTGCGGTTTACGGTCTGCATTGAGCAGGTTTGGCTAAGCAAGAACGCGTGCGTCTGCCCCTGAGCATTGACTCCCGTTCCCACGATCTGCCCGCTGTCATTGATGCCTGTCGCCGAGTTCAGCGTCCAGCCAGAAGAAGGGGAAATCAGCGTATTCAAATCGACGATGCTGCCACCGGAATAAACGAAGGCATGCTGAATTCCCGCACTCGTTGAGGCATTGCCCACAATTTGGCCGCCAGTGTTGATGGCGTCGGCCGATCCCGTGACGAATCCGGTCGGGAGTCCCAGGCTTTGCAACGGCTGGCCGGGCGTAGAGAGTATGGGGGTCAAATTCTGGGTGGATGCGTTTCGGCTATACCCCACGACTTGGCCAGCATTATTGATACCAAAAGCGTCGCTTGTTCCACTCCCTGACAACGTGCCCAAATCCACCGGAGCGCTACCAGAATTCCATTGAACAGCGTGTGCACCGGAACTTGTGTCGCTGTAGCCTGCTACCTGGCCACTGTCATTGATGGCATACGCGGCATTGTACCCGCCTTGTAGGCTGCCCAGGTATTGCGGACCGGTAGACGTAAAGAGCACGGCACTTACTCCATTCCACCCCGCAATCTGGCCTGACGAATTTATGGAATGGGCTTGGCTTGAGTACGAGGCTCCAGGCAAGGCAACCATTCCGGTTGTTGCCGACCACTCGAATGCTTGGAGCGTACCGTTGTCGTTAAAACTATCGCCGACAACATAACCGCTATTATTGAGGCTAAGGGCTTCGCTCTGACTGAAGCCAGAAAGTATACCGAGGCTTTGCATGCTATTGTTCGAGTAAAGAAACGCCTCTGTCCGGCCGCCGTCGGTTGTCGCATTGCCGACGATCTGTCCAGATCCATTGATACCTTCGGCATCGCTGGAATTGCCACCAAGAGTGCCGAGGTCTGTGACAGAATAGTTTACTTGCGCGTGCGTCGGCCGGGCCGCCACCACGGCCGCCAATCCAACAAGGACGAATAAGATTGCTCGTGCTGCCCGTGAAAGTCGCTTCAGGCGGCTAGTCCGTGAAGGTGCTTTGACCGAAGTGCTTACCCAATGCATTTCTTCCAGCCTTCCTCGGCGCTCACTCAACCGAATTGATGCCCGCTTTGTCAGTGCCCGAAACCCCTAAAAGTGGCGTAACTATAGTTTGCGGACGGATCGTCTGTCAAGGGTTAGCTTGACCCTTTGTGAAACTCGGTACGGAGATTCGAAAAGCTCGCCTCAAAGCAGGAATGACCCAAGAGGAAATCGCGGCTAGAGCAGGAGTTACGCGAGAATACGTAAGCCTGTTGGAACTCGGCAAACGAGTACCGACTGTGCCCGTGTTCGTTCGATTATGTCGGGCGATGGACATTTCTGCGCCCAATTTTCTCGCCAAACTCGAAGACGTGCTTGCCAGTGCGGATCGGTATTCGTTCCGACGATAAGCGATTCAGTGCTTGAAAATGTTGTTGTTCGCTTCCCGTCCCCGTGATTGCTAAAATTCCTTCCTTTTTACGGAGTAATGTCCTGCCATGATCTATCAGGGCAATGAAATCCGGCTCGGCCAAATCATCGGCACAGATCGGGAACTCGTAATGTCTGCCGAAGACCGGCAGACGCACATGTACATCCCCGGCAACACTGGTGTCGGCAAATCAAAATTGATGGAATCCATGATTTGCCAGGACATTGATGCTTGGATGATGAGCAGGTGCGGCCTGTTGCTCATTGATCCGCACGGTTCGGTTTATCGCAACGTACTCAAACACGTCGTAGAGAGCCGCATCGACCGGCCCATCATTCCACTCGACCTCTGCCGAGACGATTGGATTCTCGGATACAACTTGCTCAACAACAGGGAAGGCAGCGATGCGTCGGTCATCGTCGGGGAACTGGTTGCGGCGATATCCCACGTATTTGGCCAACGTGATACCCAGGGCACTCCCACATTCGCCCGTGTCGCATCGTCCGTGCTCTTGACCTTGCTTCTCCAAGGCCGCCCGTTTCTTGAGGCGTCGCATTTGGCGTCGAGCAAGATGGCTATGAAGGTTTTGGCTTCCCTTGTGCCCGAATACTTCACCCGGCTCGATTTAGAGCAAACGGCCGGCATGGGCGACAAGGAATTTCTGGCCGAAGTGCGAAGCACGATAAATCGCTTCCGGCCGTTCTCGCAGAATCAGCGGTTCAAAGCGATGTTCGGGCACGTTGGCGAGACGTTCGATTTTCGCCAAGTGCTTAACGAGGGCGCGATAGTCCTTGTGAACTTAGAGCAAAGACGCAATCGCCTATCCCTCGAACAAGCCCGCCTATTTGGCACCCTGCTTTTGACAGATTTGTGGTCGGCAGCACGGGATCGCGGAAAGCCGGACGATGCCGCCGACATCAAACCGTTCTATGTGTACATCGACGAGTGCCATAATTTCGTGACGCCGACCATCGCCGAGAATCTTGTCGAGGCGCGGGGTTACGGCCTCAATCTCATTCTGGCTAATCAGTATCCCAGCAAATTTCTGGATGCCGGCGAAAATGGCGCCGCCATGTACCGAGCCGTCATGGCGGCGTCCCGAAGCAAAACCGTTTTCCAGATGACCGAGCAGAATGATTTGCCCACGCTCACCAAGGAACTCTTTTACGGCCTGCTTGATCCATTGAAGGTCAAGCAACGGACGACGAAAGTCGTGGGGTATGAAGTGCGGGAGACCAAGTCGCAGACGACCAGCACGAGTGACCAGAAAGGGAAAACTCAATCGCATCGGACACGCGGGGGAATTGGTCAGCGAGCGGATGATCTGGACGAACCGGATATCTTCTCGCAAGAGATTAGCGAACATGGGGCAATAGGCCGTAGTTTTGTAGAGGGACACAATCAGTCCGAGACGACTGGGGAAATGCTTATGCCAATCTTGGGTGAAGAAGTCGGTCAGTATTTTACGCTCGACGAGCAGCTTGCGATGTTCGAGAAAATCGTGAACGCCCAGGATAAGCGGGAATGCATGGTGCGATTGCAAAGCATGAAAACCCCCGTCGCCATGCGAACCCACGATGTGCCGCCAGCTTGGGTGAGCAATGAAGCCCTCGACGCATACATACAAAAGCAACTCAGTTCGTTGCCGTATGCGGTGCCGCTGGCCGAGGCAATTGAAAAAGCCACAACGCGAGAGCGGGAGTTTTTGAATACCATCACGGAACTCACCAATACCGACGAGCCACGAAGTGCCGCACAAAAGGTGCGGGCACGGGTGAAGAAGTTCAAGGCCAAACAGCTTGACGCTGCCGATTTACAGCAACACGACGAAACGGCCTGAATTAGGCTCAATCATCTTGTCCACATTCCGCCATATATCGGAAGATGCGTCACTTGCGCCTTTTGCTTGTATATGGTATAATTAGCATAGACATTCGGAGCCTCTTTGTGGTGAATCGTCCAGTGGGCTTGAAGCGTTCAAGCCTGCTGTCGCGGTTCAACACGAGGAGTACCACAATGTGGATGGAACTTTCTGATACAAATGCAAGCGATACGTACGACGGTGCCTGGCTTCAATTGGGAGCGGCGGCTTATTGCACGAAGCTTGAGTTTGGTGAGCAGTTGCTGCTCCGTCAATTGGACGAAATTCGGGAGGGGATGATCGCTACTGTTTTTACGATCGAGAACTTCATGCGTGCCGCAGACCTCGAACGAGCCAAGCTGAAAGAACAGGTCAAAACTTTGCAGAGCCAGCTTGCCTTTGCCCGCAGTAACCACCCGCCGCGCAACCGGTTTCGGGACTCCCATCTCAATTAATCGATCTTTGCAAGCCCCATGCCGCCAAACGTGTTCGAGCGTTTGACGGTTTTTCTTTATCGCAGCTTTCGCTTATCCAGCAATCCCTTGACATACAGGCTGAGCCGGTCGAGCCGCAGTTTCCTAGATGGTTCGTCAAGCCGAGAATCCACCTTTACTCTGGCCGCCTCCGCTGCCCACGCCGCGAAAATCGCATCCTCACCGAGGGAGAACTCCTCTACTCGTTTCATTTGTCGCTCGAATTCTGTTGAGCTAGCGTCGCATAGTTCATTTCGAACATCCTCGAGCTCTTTCGCCGTTAAGACAACTTTTGTTTCAGCTTCTAAGGCCTCAATTTCCTTCTCAAACAGTTGCTTCCGCCGTTCCGCTTCGGCCACTCGTTCTTCATGTCGATCCGTCTTCTCATTCTCGCCGCGTCCATCACTCGCGTAGGCCGGATGCCGGAAGTCGCCGCCGGCAATAAGTGGGATCACTCGGCCGCAGTGATAACACACAAAAGCTGCGGGCGCGTTTCCGCAGTGCTGGCATTCTGTCAAAAATGAGTTCCATGTTCCTGCTCTTTCGTTCTTGTGGTGGCACTCTCCGCAAATCCAATCAACGTCTGTCCCAATTTGTCTTCCACAGCCGCATTTAAAGTAGCGATGCTTTTGTAACGGATACTGTAGCACCGTTCCGTAAACATCGGTTACAAGCCCCGACCCTAGTACGATAGTTGCAAAAACCATTAGTACCTGACAAGCCATCGGGTATTTATTCAGATACAAGATTCCAGCCAAGGCAAAGAAGGGCACGCTCGACCAGAAGAAAGGCTTGGTGTAACTAAGAAACCTCTTTGCCCGTTCTTTTTTGCTGGCAATATCCGACCGCCACTGCTCCACTGGAATGGTCGATAGATCAATTCCTCTCACCGGGCATAGCGGAGGCAACTCCTTCACATACCACACGGTCTTGCTGTCGGTCTCCGCTTGCTGTTCGACGATATGGCTTCCGGGGTCTTTTGCATTCAATCGGGCCGCAGCTTGTTGCGCGTCTTGTTGTGACGTGTAGCGAAGCGGTTCAGCGGCCATCGGTCAAACCCTCGTTCGACGACATATCGATTGCAGGAAGCTAACCACCCTGAAATAGCGGGTCAAATTATTTTGCTTTCCGCGCGCCCCCGCGCGGGGACGTTGAATCGTCCCCCCTTCGCGCCGATTCCATTTCGCGCTACAGTGCCAGCATGGACACCACCCATCGATATTTCATTTACGTTCGCAAATCGACCGGCAGCGAAGACAGGCAAGTCCGTTCCATCGGCGACCAGTTGGCCGAAATCCGCGAGATCGTCAAACGAGATAAGCTGGATGTCGTCGGCAGCTTTGAGGAGAGCCAAAGTGCCATGACCAAGGGCCGACCAGAGTTCAATGAAATGCTTGGTCGAATCGAAGCGGGAGAAGCGGACGGCATCATTGCGTGGCACCCGGATCGGCTAGCCAGGAATGCCTTTGACGGCGGACGGCTCATCGACCTTCTCGACGAGCGAAAACTCCGTGACCTCAAATTCTCAAGTTTTTGGTTCGAGCCGACAGCACAGGGAAAGCTCATGCTCAATCTAGCCTTTGGTCAGAGCACATATTACTCCGATAGCTTGTCGATCAACATCCGCCGAGGTCAAAGGCAGAAGATCAAAGAAGGCGTATGGCCATTCAAAGCGCCGCCAGGCTATCTCAACGAGCCGAAGCTTCGCACGATCGTTGTTGATTCGCAGAAAGCACCGCTCGTCCAATGGGCACATGCGAGCTACGCTACCGGCAAGTATCCAATCATCCAGATTGCCGCGACTCTCAACGCGAAAGGCATGCGCGGCAGTCGGAATAAGCTAATTTCGTTCTCGACATGCCAGAGACTCCTTACAAATCCATTTTATTACGGCGTCTTTTATATCAACGGCGAAATCCACCAGGGCACACACGAGCCGCTCATCACAAAGGAACTCTTCGACAAAGTGCAACTGGTCATGCGAGGCAGGAGCAAGGCCAATTCCGTCCGCCTCAAATCCTATGTCTATCGAGGCTTGTTCCGTTGCGGCGGATGCGGCTGCGGTGTGACCATGGAAACCAAAAAGGGTCACAATTACCTTCGCTGCACCAAGAGAGTAATAACGAATTGCTCACAGCGATACTTGCGAGAGGAGAGTATGACGCAGCAAATCGCCAATGCTCTAACTGGCGTCTCACTTCCCGACGATGTTGCCGACCGGATGATCGGCCAGATTGAGGCAGAGCGGGACAGCAGCAAGAATGTTATCGAAGATGCAAAGCACAAAGCCAGGAAGGAAATTGCCCAACTCGACAGGAAGCTTGACCGTCTCACCGTCGCATACCTAGACGCCGGAGCATTCTCCGCGGCCGAGTTCCGCAAGCGGAAGGAAGAAAGCATAGGAAAGAAGCGAACGCTTCTTGATTCCCTTGTTTCACTCGACGAGGAAGAGAATCAACGGTTCGAACCGGTCATCCGGTTCTTAAATGGCTCTAAACAAATGAAATATGTCGCAAGCCGAGGGAATCCCAAAGAGCTTCGAGAAAAACTGGAAAGTATCGGTTCGAACCTCACGGTTCGGGACCGTCGCCTCCACTGGGAGCCACGCGGAGCGTGGAAACTCGTTGTAGATTCTGGTTCTTTTGCCCAACACAACGCCGCGCCAGGTTTACCGGGCGCGGCGTTTATTGGTGAAACTCACCAAATCTCGGCAGAGTGGAGCCACGGGGAATCGAACCCCGATTTGCTGAATGCGATTCAGCCGTCATCCCGTTAGACCATGGCCCCGGGGATGAAAAACATCTTATGGAACGCCCCAGCGCGGTCAAGCAAACGCCGAAGAGATCGCCCTCGATCATTCCTTCGCCGCCAAGCCCCGCTTGCCAACTGTGAGGCGGCAACTCTTTACGGCGATGGACAGGCCCAAAAACCTTAACAAACTGCATCTGAGCCGCGTTTCACCTTGACGGGCGTGGGGGGCGGCTTCTATCGTAAATCATGCACTGACGGCCAATTTCCCTTGGATGGCCGTTCCGTCAGCGCAGTGGCCTTGTAAAATCGGAGTTCCGGGATAATGGACACCCTGTTCGCCGGAGCGTGAGTCTATGGAATCAACGCGGTCCCCGACGGCCTCATCCGATGTGCCGGCGACTCCCGAACCACCCGATTTCGATCTCGCATCAGTGATCGATGCGTCCGATCCGCCGGAGCTGGCTCCGGACCAGGCCCTTGACCAAGCCATCAACGAGGCGACGGGACCTTTTGAGGGGGATGCGCCGACCATCGACGAACCCCATCTTCTGATCCATCCCGAAACTTCCGTCTGGCAGCGGCCGTTCACGCAGAAAGTGCTGCCGGTGATGACCTCGGTGCTGCTGCACCTGGGCGTCTTTCTGATTTTCTATCTGACCTATAAAGTGGTCGTGGTTTTTCACCAGAAGGAAGAGGAGCAGTTTATCATTCCCGATGCGGCGATCACCGAAGGCACCGAAGGGGGTATTCCGCACCCCGGCAACACGGGTGATTCGTCGCGCGATCAGGCACAGGACAAGTTTCCCGATGTCCCGCTTAATGCGCATGGCTCGGGAGAAAACGAAATCATCGACGAGCAGCGGAAGAACAGCGGCGGCGATGCACAGATCGCCGCGGGAACCAAAGCTCTCGCCGGCGCGGGACGCTTTCTATTAAATAGCGGCTTTGAAAATGAAGGTGGGGCGCCCCGATTCGGTTTTCCCGGTGGCGGCGATGGTGTCGGCTCGAAATCGAGTTTTGCCGGCACCAGCGGCAACGCCCGCCGGATTGTTTTTGTGCTCGATGCCACGGGATCAATGATGTCGGAGTTCGATAATCTGCGCACGGAGCTGCGCCATACGGTGGATGCCCTGAAACCGCCCCAGGAATTTAACGTGGTTTTCATTCAGGAAGACGCCCCGCCGCCGCCTGCTCCAAATCTGCTTTTTGTCACTCCGGAAAATAAGAAGCTCGTCGAAGATTACGTCGACAAGTTCACGCCGCGCGGCCCGACCGATCCTCTGCCGGCTTTGAAAACTGCCTTCGCCATGCATCCGCAACTCGTCTACTTTCTGGTCGATCCCAGCGATTTTCCGGACAAGAAGGCAGTCATTGATCTGGTTCGCAAGCAAGCGGTGGCCGGCAAAATAAAAATGAATGTCAGTCCGTTTTCCGGTGATGATGTGGAGGGCGAGAAATTCCTTAAGCAACTGGCTGATGAGACCGGTGGTAACTACCATAAAGTCCGCAGTGGTGCCGAACTTGGAAAGCTGCATATGGGTAATTGAGCGGTTTGGCCGGTTGCATCGCCGCAGGATTGCAGTGTGCCGTGATGGTGGAGCATGAAAACATCGCAGGGGTGATGAAGGCGACCGAGCATTCGTTCCGGCCCTCATTGATTCGGCGATGCAGTTCGCTCCAACCAGCTTTGCGCAGCGGACAGACGACAGCGAGAATGTCTCCGGTCGTGTTCGCGGCAAAGTATTGGCTTCTCCCCATAAACGGGAGAAAGGATTGTCAGACATGACGCGCAACGCTTATGGAAAGTTTCGACGTATTTTGCTTGTTTTCCTACTCGGAGCGGTCTTATTGAGGACCGGCGCCGGGCACGCTCAATCGCCGACGACAGCCAGTTCCAGCTCCACGCCGGACAATGCCACGCGCGCCCCGGTCGGATTGTTTCAGGTCATCATGAGCAACACCGATCCGATCTTCTTTCTGATCGTGATCTGCTCGATCGCCGGCGTGACGCTGATTATTCAGGGGTTCATCCAGAATCGCCGCTCGGTGTTGATCCCCATGCCGACGGTGAATCAGATCCGCGAGCTGATCCAGCAAAGACAGTTTAAGGAGCTGATCGATTTCACGGAAAGCGACCCGACGTTTGTGAGCCGTGCGCTCAATCCCGCCCTCAAGCGCGCCGGTCAGGGATTCAACGCCATGAAGGAAGCGATGGAAACGGCGATCGGCGAACAGACGGCGGAGCAGTTTCGCAAGATCGAATACCTGAACATTCTCGGCAATCTTGGCCCCCTGCTCGGATTGCTCGGCACCGTACTGGGCATGATCGCGGCCTTCAGCGAGATGAATCAAAAAGGCGGCCATGCCACGCCGGCCGATCTGGCGGGCGGTATTTCCAAGGCGCTGGCGCACACCTTTTTGGGATTGCTGCTGGCGATTCCGTGCCTGGCGGCATTTGGCGTGCTGCGAACCATCGTGGATCGCCTGACGGTGCAGGGAGCTCTGATCGCCGAGGAACTGTTGCTGATGATCCGGCCTGCGGAAGCCAAGCCCGCCGCTGCCGCCAGCGTGGTTCGCAGCGCCGCAGCTCCGCAACCCGTACCGAGCCCGGCCAGCGGAGCCCGCAAACCGATTCCCGCGCCGCCACCCACTCCGGCTGTGTAATCCCGAGCAACCGGCTGAGGATTTTCCATGACCAAGCGACGAAAAGGCATCCCCACCGCACAGGGCAACCATGTCAATGTCACCCCGCTGATCGACGTGGTGATGTGCCTGATTATTTTCTTCATGCTCGTGGCCAAAATCGGCGTCACCACCGGGGCCAAGCCGATGGATTTGCCGTACAGCTATCTCGGCAAAAACATTGACGATCTGGGCAACACGCTCACGCTCAATGTTCTGCCCATGGGTGATCTGGGTCCGATGAAGCACCCGGCGCCGGGCGAGCGGCCAACTCTGCCGACGCAAATGCAGGTCACCGCTCTGGTGGATAATGTCGATCGTGATCTGCCGATCGAAGCCCAGTCGGATGGGGCGATGGTTTTCCCGTTGCGCGACGTCCTTAGGCAAATGAAAACCCGCTACGGCGAACAGTTCAAAGTGATCGTTCGGGCCGACAGTGATTTGCCGTTCCACCTTGTCGAGCCGGTGCTGGTGGAATGCGCCAATGCCGGTGTGCAGAACGTGGCTTATACGGTGCAGAATCTAACTGGCGGTGAATCCGCTGCAGCGCACTAAAGGTTCCTATGCGAATGCAAACTTCCCGAAAGATTCACTACGAATCCGGCCCCAACATGACGCCGTTGGTGGATGTCGTGATGGTGATTTTGATTTTCATGATGCTGGCGGGAAGTTTCGGTGGAATGGAACGCTATCTAATCAGCAATATCCCCATCAGCCGCAATGGAGCGGGCAGGGTTAATAAAAATGCCTTTGAAGACGTGACGCTGGATGTCCGCGTCGATGCGCTGGCGGACAATCCCGACACGTGGGTCGCCAAGTTCGGCGATGTTCGCACCGGAAGCCCCGCGCAATTGACCGAAGCGATGAAGAAAAAACTCGACGAATACACCCACAACGGTACGGACCTTAAGCATCTGCTGGTGATCATCAATCCGAATCGGCTGGTCAAATGGAAATCGCTGATTGCCGTCTATCAGTCGGCGTTGGAGGCGGGGTATGGCAGAATCTCGTTCAACCAATCACATTGATTGCAGCCCCCGCTGGCGTGTGGCGTCAGTAATTTTGCTGGCCGCGAGCTGGGCGGTCGGCATGGGTCAGCCGCGCGCTTTTGCCCAGGTTGCCGCCGGTCCCACAAGTAATCCCGTGGGTTCCGTCGCCGGCGATCCGCAAGACACGAAGCTCATGTACGAATTGGCCAATCGCGGCATGACTTCGTTGCTCGAGTATTACTTTCAGAAATATCATGTGCCCGAGGAGCAGCGGCGGCAGTTTTTGATGATCGTCGCCTTGAAGAGTTTGGACGAACCGCAGTTTGCAGCGCGCAGCGAGAGCGACCGCGCAAAAGAGATCGAAAATATCGTCAACAATATCAACGATCTGCTGCCAGGCGTTCACGATCCGCAGCAGCTCATTCGCTATTCCGCGGCTTTGACCAAAAACGGGGCGGATCCATTAATCAGCAACCTGGAGTATTGGGGCGAAGATCCGAAAACGCAGGCGATGCTGCATCCAATTGCTCAGAGCATCGATAAGATTCTGCGCCAAGCGGTCGACGAACCGCGGAAAAAGGCCGATGTCCTGTTGAATCAGATCAAATTGAGCGACGATCCACGCGCCAAACAATGGGAAGAATTAAATCAAATCAGCAACTTCGCCCTGTTCATGCGCGCACGCGCCGCTTATGGTCTGGCCATTTCCTATGACCACGCAGCTCCGGCACGAGCGGAGATATGCAAGCAGGCAATCAGCGAGTTGGATCAGTTTGATTTCGATGGCGGCCCCGCTCAGGTACCGTCGGAACTGAGCATCGGCAAGTTGTATATGGCCGAGGGCGGCGACGAAGCATTTGCCGCAGCCAAAAAATATTTTCAAAAAGTCATCGACCGGAAAGACGACGACAAATCAAAACCATCGCCATTTCTTCAGCAGGACTATGAGGCGCGATATTTCACGGTAGTCACCGATGTGCTTTCGCACAAACTGTCGCCGGTTGACCAGGATTTGAGCGATTTGAAAACCTGGCAATCGGAGTCAATGCCAGCGGACAAAGCGACCCAACAAAGCCTGGCCGCCAACCTTGCGTTGCTCGAGTACCGCATTGATATGGCCAAAGCGGAAGAAGCCCCAAATGCCCAGGAAAAAGAACAATTCAATTCTCAAGCAATCTCCGTGCTGGTAGCGCTGGTCAATGAACAACCGAATCTGCGGCGAATCATTTTCGATCTGGTGATGTCCAGGTTGCCGCAGACTCAGGACCTGACCAAGCTCGATCCCCTGCTGCTGGAAGGCTTGTTTGACAAAGGGGTTGATCTGGCGCTGAAGAAGACTGCGACGGCGGCGGAAACGCACCAGATGGAACTGGCTATCGGGGCGGCTCGGGAAATCATTCGGCGCAACCCGCTGCAAGCCGACGGCAACAGCCGATCGGACCGCGCCGCTTTTCTGCTGGGCGCGCTCGAACAGTATCTCGGCGAGAATGCCCAGCTGCCCGAAGCACAGCGTCGAAATCATAAATTTCTCGCCGTCGAGTCGTATCTCGATTATGTGCAAAGATTCATCACCAACACTTCATCACGGAAAAAGGCGATGGATCAAGCGATGGGGTTGCTCACCGAAATGCGTCAATCGGACCATAACGACGATCGTCTCAATAGCCTATACGACCATGCTCTGGATCTGGGCATGAACAAAATGGGCATGACCGATCTCGCTTACGAATACGCCACGCGCCGGCGCGAGCTCGGTGATTATGCCGCCGCCAAAACCGCCTATGCCTTGGTGCAAAGCAATCAAATCGGGATGAAGATTGATTCGCTTTATTATCAAATGTACTGCGACAAGCAATTGCTCGATCATGCCGCCGGAGCCTCGCAGAAAACGGACCTGTCGCAGGACATTCAGCGGCTGGCGGATCAATTGAATCCGCGGGTTCAGCAGGCAATCGAACAGACGACCGATCCCAAAAACAAGGCCGGATTTCAGCTCTATCGTGTCGAATCAATTCTGATGGCGGCCGATGTCGCACGGGCTAACAAAAATCCGGCTCGCGCCTTGCAACTACTCGACAACTTTGAAAAGGAAGTATCTCTATTGTCGCAGGATGACCAGAATGCGCGTTTGGGTGATGCCCTTTTTCAGCGCGTCAATGCCCTGATCAGCCTTGGTCGAAGCACCGAAGCAATTAGCGAAATTCACCAACTGGTGCAGAAGGACCCGCGCAAAGCGTTAGAGACGGTGGACTCGCTCGTGCGCAAACTCAACGAGAGTTTCATTCAGGAACGAGGCAAGGAACATCCCGATGAATCAATGCTGAATCTCCTCAGCCAGCAACGGGCGCAGATGAGTGAATTGCTTGTGGAACAGGCACAAAAGAACACCGCCTTGCCCACCGAATACCGCCAGAAATATTTGCAGTTCAGCGCCAAGGCCCAATTGGACGCCGCTCGCCTGCAAACCGATCCCGCCAACCGGCGTAAGTTCCTGGATCAGGCGATGAAGGCATTTCAGGGCCTGATCGCCGGCCTGAATCCCAGCGATCCCGCCTATCCCGGCCTGCAGCGTGATATCGCTCTGACCGAATTTGAAATGGGCAATGCGGATAATTTGCAGAAAGCCCACGACATACTCAATGATTTGTTTGCCGCCAAACAATTTGGTTTGCCGCTCATGCGTGTCGGTGACGAATCAAAGATGAACGATGTTTATTCCGAAGGGCTGCTGCGATTGCTGCAGGCGAAAGTGAAATTGGCGGAAATCCACCGTGATGTGTTGCTGCGGGAAGAAGCAGAGCGCATCCTGAAGAATTACGTGATTCAATTTGGCGATCAGGCTGGCGGCGAGGCGTACGGAAAGGACTTCCGTGCCCTGCGTAAGGAATTGCTCGGTAATTGGTCGCCGACGGATGACGTTCTTATTTTGTCAAACCGTGGTCCGACGACCTCGTCGTCGCGGCCGTAGTGGGCTGCGTGGCGGCGCGGATCATCACCCTTGTCAAACGTGTCTGAATCGCCGACTGCGCTTGCTGGGGCGTGGGATATTTTCCAGCGTTGATGTCGGCCGCCGAATCGGATAACGCACGGGCCACGTTCTGCAACAGCACAATCTGATGCGGCTGAGAATCCACAGCCCCGCCGGCAAAGTCGGCTAATTCCAGTTGCCAACCCGCATCACTGTGATGAAATCGCACCGGCTTACTCTGGCCCGCCACGGTGAGCGTCGCCGAATCGCCGTTGATTTTTTCTTCCGCCTGCTGCAGACGGGTAAGCTGTTCCATGCCGACCGGTCCCGCTCCGATCGCTTCGCCGTCCGCCCCGTATTGAGCTTTGGCGGCGTCGGCCAATTTCTTACCGGCCACCAGCAGATCGGCCAGCGCAGCGCCAAGCTGCCGATCCGCTTCGGTTGGCGTGTAAAAAATCTTCAATATCGCCTCGCTGTCGGCATCTTGCATCGCCTGATACAGCGCCTTTGCCGCCTCTTTGGGGGAATTCAGCGTTGCATCCGCAGACGTACGCAGCGTCAATAGAATCAGAGCGATGCAAATGATCGGTCGGGTTAGGCTTTGAGCTTTTCGCATCTGCATATCGTATGAAAAATGGCCGATAACAAGCGTTGACACACGGTTCAATGCGGCTGGCCCGATTGTCGGGCTCAAGTGCCGAGCGTATGGTATCGGATAACCGACTACCGGCAAAAGCAACAATCGCTGGTCGGCAAGGAATAACGCAAAATGGCTGAGCAGTTGAACCAAAGCCCACCCAATTCTCCGCCGCAGCCGCCCAGTGTGCTAATCATCACAAAAAACGAGGAGCACAACATCGCCGCCTGCCTGCAAACGCTTAGCTTCTCTGATGACATCGTGATTCTGGACAGTCTTTCCACCGACCGAACCATCGAGATCGCACGGCAGTTCCGCAATGTTCGCATCTACCAGCGTCCGTTCGACACCGAATGGAAACAGCGTAATTTCGGTCTACACGACATCACCTACAAGCACCCGTGGCTTTATATCTGCGATGCAGACGAACGGGTGCCTCCGGAGCTGGCCGACGAAATCGTGCGCGTGATTAATCGTCCACAGCAGCCGGAGGTTGCATTTCGCCTGCGCTATCGAAATATGTATCAAGGCAGTTGGATCAAGCATGCCAGCAGTTATCCCGTCTGGATCATGCGGCTGGTTCGGCCGCTACAGGTGAGATACGAGGTGCGCGAGACCAACGTGCATCCGCATGTTGACGGGCCGGTCGGCGAGCTGCAGGAGCACTTCATCCATTTTAGCTTTAACCTGGGGCTCAAGCGCTGGTTCCAGAAGCACAACTACTACAGTACCCGCGAAGCCATGGAAGGCGTCAAAATTCGCGGCTCCGGCGAAGCGCGCTGGAAGGCCCTGCGGAGCGACAACCCCATGGTCCGCCGGCGCGCGATGAAGAACCTCAGCTATTTTCTTAAAGCCCGGGCATTCTTCCGCTTTCTGCTTTCCTATTTCATTGGCCTGGGCTTTTTGGACGGCGCTGCCGGTTTGCATTACTGCCTGATGATCTCGATGTACGAATATTGGATCGAATTGAAAATACGGGAGCAGGAATCGGATTGGCGCGGCGAAATCGATGCGATGGTTAAAAAGATGTTGCAGGAACCAGCATCGCCGGCATCACCGCCCTTAAAAGCTGCCGATGGCAGGCCGCTTGTGGAGATCATGATTCCCACGCTCAACGAAGCGGAACACATCACCGAAGCCGTTTCCAGCGCCCTGAACCTTGGACCTGTGTTTGTGCTGGATTCCTTGAGCACGGACGGCACGCAGGATTTGGCCCGCGCCGCCGGAGCAACGGTCGTCGAACATGCCTTTGTTGATTATTCCTCGCAAAAAAACTGGGGCCTGGATCATCTGCCTTTCCGCGGCGATTGGATTTTCATCCTGGATGCCGATGAACGAATCACGCCGCAACTGCGAAACGAGGTTTTGCAGCGCATTTCACACCCGAAAGCCGCTTTTGGGTACTACATCAACCGGACGCTGCTGATCATGGGACAATCCGTGCGGCATGGCGGCTTGTATCCATCATGGAATCTTCGCCTCTTTCGCCGTGGCACCGCCCGCTATGAAAATCGCTCTGTTCACGAGCATGTCATATGCTCCGGCCGCACCGATTATCTGCGTCACGACATGCTGCATGTGCGCCGAGAATCTATGACGCACTATCTGGAGAAGCACATTCGGTACGCGGACATGGAGAGCAACGAATGGCTGAAATGGCGGCTCGGCTACAGCGATAACGCCCCCAGTCGTGAGCTGTTCAAAGACGTGCTGCGCTGGCGGCAATGGGTGCGGCGCAACATCTGGCCACGTTTGCCCGCCAGGCCGCTGTGGCGGTTTATGTATATGTATTTCTTCCGCTTCGGGGCGCTGGACGGCCGCGCTGGGTGGCATCTGGCGGAGCTGATGGCATGTTACGAATACATGATTTCCCTGCTCTACAAAGACAAGCTGCTGAACGCCACCCCCAAACAGCCTGCACTCGTCACGACTGAATCGAGACTGCAAGAGTCATAATCCTTATGCAGCAGCCGACGAAAAGGCCCCTGCGCATTTTGCATCTGTTGGCCGGCTCAGATGCCGGTGGCGTCAGCCGTTATTTGCTTGACCTGGGTTCCGCAATGCGTCAGCAAGGCCACGAAGTCATCTTCGCCGGCCAGCGCGGAGCATGGCAGGATCGATTCGATCGGCTCGGATTGCCCTGGATCGATATTCCCCTGGCAGGCGGGCCTCTGGCGATATGGAAAGCTCGATCAATACTGCGCGGATATCTGCGAGAACATCCGGTGGACGTGCTGCACAGTCATTACCGCCGGGCCACCTGGTTAGGCCGTCGTTTGCAAAAACATGGGTCGCCCCCGGTGCTCTACACACTGCATCTTTCGCACATGCCGATGACATGGGCTCGTCGCTGGCTCACCGATTTCGGCGACCATGTGCATGTCGCCTCGATGCAGGCACACGACTGGACCATAGCAGAGCGATTGGCAACCGAATCGCGGATCACCTATATCCCGCATGGCATTGATCCGAATCTTTATCCAATAGCCACGGAATCTGATCGAGCAAACAGTCGCCGGCGGTGGAACTTACCGATGGACGCGACGGTCGCCGCTTACGTGGGTCGGCTGGATTATCCGAAAAATGAAGATTGGCTGCTCGATGTGCTCCAGCGCTGCGATGCCCATCTCCTGGTCGCGGCAACCGGGCCGCATGAAGATGCATTTCGTGCCGCCATTGCCGCCAGGAATTTGAATGATCGTGTCACGCTTCTCGGTGAGATGCAAAGCCCACTTTCCGTCTACCAGGCGGCGGATATTCTCCTGCTCCCCTCATTGCGGGAAGGTTTTTCCTATGTGAACGCCGAGGCAATGAGCGTCGGTATTCCCACGCTCAGAACGCAAACCAGCGGCTCCATGGATTTAATCGAGCAAAATGTGACGGGGATGTATGTGCCGATCGATCGCCAGGCGTTCGTCGAGGCGGCCATGAGTTTTCTGTCGGATCGGAATCGTCTGCGGACCATGGGCATCGCCGCCGCGGCACGGGCACGGGAGAAATTTACGTTTGATAAGCAATTAGAGAAAACAATCGAGCTTTACCAGTACATGGCCGCCACACTTCAGCGTCCATGAACGGTGAGGGGAACTGGCTGCGGAGCCGGGGCATAGCTTGGTTCAACCGCAATCTGCAACGGTCGACGCCGCCCAGCGGTTGGCAATCCATCTTCATCAATGATCCGCTGAATCGCCATGATTCCTTCGATCAGCGTCTCCGGCCGCGGCGGGCAACCGGGCACGTACACATCCACCGGAATAAACTGATCAATCCCCTGAATGGTGGCGTACGCATCAAACACGCCGCCCGTGCTGGCACAAGCCCCCATGGAAATCACCCACTTCGGCTCGGTCATCTGCTGATAAATATGCTGCAAGACCGGCATCATCTTAATCGTCACCCGCCCCGCCACGATCATCAGATCGCTTTGCCGCGGACTGAACCGCATCGCCTCAGCACCGAAGCGGGCCAGATCGTAACGGCTGGATGCGGTGGCCATCAGCTCAATGCCGCAGCACGCCGTCGCAAACGGCATCGGCCACAACGATGAACGCCGCGCCCAATTCACGACCTTCTTCAAGTTCGTGGTCAGCAGATTATCAGGCAGTGTTTGCGTATCCATGGGCGATCTCCGATGAGATTGTGAAATTCTAGTACAAATATCGGCTGTCCGCTACAGCCGGTTCGCTGTAAACGGCAGAATTGCCAGCAAGAGGAGACTTTTCCATCAATCCCCCGCCGGGCCCAAAGCTAATCGGCCCAATTGTATCAATAACAAGACGATGAAAATCCGCTACGCAGAATACCCGGCCCGCATGATTCGCCGTGCGTTGGAATCAGGTTTGGGTGTAGGCTCTCCGGTCCCAGCCGGCGTTCCGGACCTCCTCATCGGCGATCGTGGCCACGTCAACCTTCGCCTTAAGCCGGTAGAGCATCGCACGCATGCCGAAGTGCTGTCGCGCCATCATCGGCGTACTCGGCCGAGCGCGGCTGAATCGCTTTCGCGCCATTTCCATGAACAAGTTGGTCCCGCGGCGGAAGTCCGCTTCATCACCGAAGTCGAACACGTGCCCACAGTAGCGCGGGCTCCATTGCCAGTCAGCGAATTCATCGGTCAGGCGACGCCGCTCGTCTTCCGTTGGGTCGTCCCCGATCCACGACCATTCCTTCATGACTGCAATGCGGTCCTCGCGCCGCCCCGTGGTCATGGGCCGGTCCATCTTGCGGAACAAGTCCCACAGTTTGTCGTCGAGTTCGACCATACAGCCGAAGTCGAGGATTCCGAGGCGGCCATCTTCCATGAACGTGAAGTTGCCGGGGTGACAATCGACGTAAAGGACTCGCCCCGCGTAAAGAAGTCGGTAGGACGCGCGGATGATCTTCCTCGCAAACTCGTCGCGGAGTTCCTGGGGGGGATTGGTGGCCAGGAACTGATCGATGTGTGCCCCGTCAAGGCGTTCCATCGTGAGCACCCGCCGAGTTGTGCGCTCCGGGTAGACGCGCGGGACGACAATCCCGTCGCCTTCGCGGAATAGAGAGCGTGCCTTCTGTAACGTTGTCGCCTCACGCTCGTAATCGGTCTCGTGCTCGAGGCGGTCGCGGAGGTCTTCGAACTGTTCCCGCGTGTTCTCCCAATCGGCATTGAGCCGCGCGGGGAGCATAAACAGGAGTAGGTTCCGGACGTCTTCGCCGATGGTACGTGCGATGCCGGGGTACTGGACCTTCACCACGACAGGCACGCCTCCTTTGAGCGTGGCACGATGGACTTGGCCCAACGATGCCGCCGCGAACGCGCGGGTCTCGAAGGTCGCGAAGGCGTGTTCCGGGTCGTCGCCGAGTTCGTTCGAGACCATCTCGCGCATCAGCGACCAATGCATGGGCGGTGCCGCAAAGTGCAGTTGTTCGAGCGTCTCGACAAACTGTGTGGGTACGATATCGGGGAAGTTTGCGAGCATCTGGCCCACCTTCATCGCGGCACCGCGGAGGTAGTTCATGGAGTCCAAGACTCGCGCGGCAGTCCGCCAATGTGCCTCGGCGCGGAGCCGTTCTTTCTCATCAGCGTTCCGGAACCAGCCACGGACCCAGTAGAACAAATAGGCGGCGGCGACCTTGGCCTGCAGCGTGCCGAGCAGTCCCATGCGGTGAAGCCTGCCGATCGGGACTCGGCGGAACGAAGCCGCATCCAGGCGTTTTGTCAGCGCGGCCGATGGTGACGCGGCAATGTCCTCGTGATCCGGCAGTGCGGCGATCAATTGTGCAACGGTCGGCATGAACAACTCCTTATAAATGGCTTTGAGGGCGTTCGGCACGCGAAGTCTGGCGGAGCCAGGCGACGTACATGTTGAGGGAGTCGTCGATCAGGGCGAAGGTGTCTTCCTGTTTCGGCGATTCATCCCCGGCCCAGAATGCGAGAGAGCCGACGTAAAGCGCCCAGTACAACTGGAGAGCGACTGGCGATATCGCCGACGCCGAAAGGTGCTTTGCAATGAGCGCCGATATAGCTTCGAGGTGTTCGGTTCGCAGGGCCGCGACCTCGTCCTGCGGCGCGACGGCGATGGGACTCAGCACGGTTTCCAGCAGCGCAGTGAGATAAGTCCGTAGCGGCTTGAGCTTTCGCAGTGTGGCCGCAACTATCACGAACATGGCCTCTTCCAATGTGGTGGCGGCATCCGCCCGGCCCCGTGACTCCGCGATCGCCTCGGCACTCGCTTCGCTCGCCAGGCATAGGATGATTGCTTCTTTCGTCGGGAAGTAGTTGAAGAGGGTGCCATTCGCGATTCCGGCCGCAACGGCGATATGGCGGGTGGTGGTAGCGTCAAAACCGTGCTCTGCGAACAGCCGCCGGGCAACCGTGAGGATTGTTCGACGGGTTTCGGCCTTGGTTTCTGCGGATACTCGCATGCGGTTCACTCGACTGGGCTAACACCCGACTCAATATGACCACGCTCATAATATCAACCGCCCGATTGAAATGTCAAGAACTAAATGAGCGTGCTCATAAAATTGTTGTTATCGTACCCGGCTGCATTATGTCGCAATTCAAGGCGTGAATGGGATGGCCACTTCATCCGCGTGAAAAACGAGCACCAGTGCAGGCGAATTGTCGACTGCGGAATGTCCGACCTCACGAGCCCGCTTCACCGAGTCGCTGATACTCCCGGCGACTGAGCTTGCAGACGTCGAGCCATGTCCAATGCATGCGAACGGCGAATATTTGCTGTGAAGCAAGTTTCCACTGATTTCCCAGTGCGGCAAGGTATCGGTCCGTGCCAGCCACCTCGGGATAATCGACATCCCACACAATGAGCCGGCGAACATCCGGCAATTGGCGCAGCCTGGACGCCGCGACGGTTGGATCGGTGTCGAAGGCCACGCGCAGGTTCCACACACCGCTCACCGACGCGGCAAAAGCCGGCGTATCCCGAAATGCCTCCGGCGTGATGTGCCGATCGGTGATTTGCGACAGATAATACCGCCCCTGCATCCCGGGCACGCTCGGAGTCACCGGATTGTCCAACATGAATGTACTCAAATGACACAGGATGGTCCGTGTCGGCTGCGACCCCTGCGATTGGGCGATGTCGTGAACGATTCTGTCCATCGGCGTTTCGGTGTCGGCAAACAGTCGCACCGCCCCCATGCCGAGATTGATTCCGAGGATGGCGACGATGGCGGCGTACCGGAACATCCGCCCCGGAAGCCGCATCAGCAGCGCACACACCGAAATCGCCACCGCCGGCCAGATGATTCCCAGATACCGCGGTACCCAAACGGATGACCAATCGAGCCAGATCTTGTGCCGAGCAAGGGACCAGTCGGTCAGATGCTGCTTAGCCATCATCTGCCGCGTGAGGCGATCAACGCGGTGCAAATAAAACAAATAAACACCGACGCAAACGGCCGTCACAAATATCACCGTCAACAGGAACGTGCCGCTTTGCCGCAGTCGCTCGGAGTTGGTCGGGCCGGTAAAATGCCATGCCAGCATCGGGAGCACGCCGGCCAGGACAATCAGGGTTTCGACGGAGCCGGCCGCCTTCCACCACGCCGCGGCGATCGACCAATACGAATTGTGCCATTCGGACACGCTGCCAAATCGTTTCGGCCCAGGGGTAAAAAAGCACGCAACCAAAGCCAATGCCGCGATGATTCCGATTGAGGCCGCAACATATTTGGCAAACGCTGGTCGATATTGGCTAATTGCCGTTAACGCCACGATCTCGACGAGCAGCAAACACCAATGCCCATGCACCAAGTCGCGCAGCGCAGCCAACCATGCGAGCGGCGATACGAATTGCGGCGTGGAGGCGCAATACCATCCGTACGCCACGGGAACAATCCACACCGCAAGCCACAATCGTGCCTTCCACCTCGGCTGCGGCGCTGAATCACGATCGCCTCTTCGCCATGGCATCGCTGCCAATCCCAATACAAGCAAAATCGCCACGGAAACAATCATCAGCACGTGCAGCACATCGGGATTGATATGCTGCTGATCCGGTTGTGTCGGCCATTCCCAACTGAGCAGATAAGCGGTTGCAGTATGGAGAATCAGATCCGGACCGCCGCGGTTAAAGTTGACGAGTTTCACCCAGGCAAGGCCGCTGCCTTGTGCGAAACCGAGCCGCTGCACTTCCTGTCGCCAATGCGAGAAGTGAAGGAAATAGGAGGCCGGCGGCCCGGCGATGATGGCCACGCCGAGGATGAAGAACAAAATATTCCAGCCGCGCACACGGCGGGCGGTCAAAAATATCAGCGGCTCAATGCCCAGCATCACCAACGTCGTGTAATGGGTCGCCCCCATCGCTAATCCGGCCGCCACCCAAGCCAGCCAGCCAACGCGCGCTTTTCGCCCGGTTTGATTGAGCCACCAAAGCAAGAACGCCATGTGCAGCGTGAGCAGCAACCATGCCCCCATGTACATTTTAGCGTCGTGCGAATACGCCATCATGTAAGCGGAACTGGCGGTGAACGCCGCCGTCAGCAGCGCGGTGCGAACCCCCACCATCTGCAAGGCCAGAAAATAAATCGCCGGCACCATCAGCGTGCCCTGCAAGGCGGGAATGATCCGCATTACTCTCGGCGTGAGTTTGACACATTTGCCCAGCAGCCAATAGAGCTCGTAATGCAGCGGCGGAAAACCGTCGAGCCGCAGAATCTCCAGCATCTGCTTGAACGATCCGCAGACACGGGAATACGTCATCGCCTCATCCAACCAAAGCGGCGGACGATTCAAGAAGCTAAGCCGCATCACGCCCGCAAGCAGAGTGATGACAAATAAAATCTTGCAGCGGTGAAGCGAAATCCAATCCGAACGACTTGGTTCAGCCAGGGCGACGCCATCCATGGGCCAACCGACCTCGCAATTTAATCCCAGCGGAAGACGCCTTTACCCCAGGCGTAAAAGTACGCCACCAGCAAAATGGCGACGAAGACGAGCATCTCCACGAGCATCGTGGTCGCCGCCGCGTGGTTGTCCCGGGCCGTCTGCGGAAAGATGGTGCAAAACGGATAAAAGAAGATGATATCGACATCGAAAACCAGAAAGATCATCGCGACGACGTAAAAGCGAACATTGAATCGCCGATGCGTATCGCCGATCGGCACCATGCCGCTTTCGTACGTTGTTTCCTTGCCCGGCCCGGTGCGACTGGGGCCGACAATGATCGAAATCGCCAGATTCGCCACGGCAAATCCAACGCCGATGACGATCAAAAGAATCACCGGAGCCCAAGCGGCGTGCGGCGGAGCAATAATGTCGGCAACCATCGGCAGAGCCATCATGTCGATAATGTAGAAAGCCGTCGGCGAATTGCAACTACCAGAGTCGGCAAGGAAACTGCTGTGCAATGAAGAATTGGATTCACTCAATTTTCCGCAGCAACTGGCGACCGGTCGCAGTGCCGCATCATCGGTTGCTCGGTGTCGATGATGACGCTATTGCCAACGTGCTATCACTGTGCGACGGCAGCAGGACCCTGAGCGAAGTTTCGGACATTAGCGGAACCGCCATGGTGCAACTGATTTCCTATATGCGACACGAAATGCTCGTGTTGTGGGCAGAGGCACCTCCAGCGCCGGCTACGGTATCGGCAAATAACATCATCATCTCTCCGCATCTCGACGACGCCGCCCTCTCACTCGGAGGGCACATGCTGCAATGGAAACACCAATGCCTCGTAATGGATATTTTCTCGGCGGTTTCCTGGTGGCGATTTCCCTTTGGTTCGCCGACCGATCCGCGCATCCAACTGGTTCGGGACGCGGAAGAGGATTTAATGGCCAAACTCGTGGGTTGCCATGTGCAGAAAATGGGTCTGTCGGAAGCACCGCTGCGGGGATACACGCTGGAGAATCTCTTCAATGCCGAAATTTCTCCTCGAGATACGGAAGTCGCGGAAACGATTCGCAGCCGTTTGCAACCATTCATCAGCGACACCCTGCAACAATGGTTCCTTCCGCTGGGCGTTGGCAATCACGTCGATCATCGGCTTGCCCGCGACACCGTTTTGTCGGCATTATTGCAAGCAAACGTGCCGCCGCAGAGGATTCGGTTTTATGAAGATCTTTTTTACGCCGCTCAGTCGCCGGGAATTCCCGACTTCAGTGAGTTTGTTCCTAGCCATCGGCTAAGGCTGATGGACCAGACGGTGATCGCCGTGGGCAACAAAACACGCCTGCTGCAAGGGTACGGTTCCCAACTCACCTGGTCGCAAATCAACATGGTTACGGAGTACGCCCGCCGCTTCAGTTCCCGGCCTGTCGAGCGTTGCTGGGCATTGACCTGATTGCGGCCACGCCGATGAACCATTAAAAACATTTCGTGAACAACACCACCAGTAATTCTCCGATCCCCGTCGCCGTGATCGGCACCGGCCGCATGGGCCGTCTGCATGCGAAGACCTTTGCGGCTATGCCAGGGGTTAAACTAGTCGGCGTTTTCGACGCCAATCCCGAGGCAGCTCAAAAAGTCGCAGCCGAGTTCAATAAGAAGGCATTTGATCGCTTAACCGATCTGCTGCCGCTGGTTCGGGCGGCCACGATCGCCACGCCCACGCAGTTTCACGCCGAAGTTGCCGAGCAGTGCCTGGAGCGGAAAGTCGCCTGCCTGATCGAAAAACCGTTGGCTCGCAATACTGCCGAGTGCCTGGAATTGGTGAGCCGTGCCAAACAAACCGGCGTCGTAGTGCAGGTCGGCCATATCGAGCGATTCAATCCTGCGGTGCAGGCGTTGCTTAAGCTGAATTTGTCGCCACGGTTCATCGAGACGCACCGGGTCAGCCCGATGACTTTTCGCAGCCTGGATGTCAGCGTTGTGCTGGACATGATGATTCACGACTTGGACGTGGTTCTGAAACTGATCGGCTCACTGCTTAAAACCGTGGCAGCGTCGGGTGTCGGTGTGATCGGCGATTCGGCGGATATATGCAACGCTCGGCTCGGCTTCACCAACGGCGCGGCGGCGAATGTCATGGCGTCACGCCTGGCCATGAAAACCGAGCGGAAACTGCGGCTCTTCAGCCCCGAAGCGTTCGTCTCACTCGATTACGGCAATCGCACCGGCATGATCGCCCGCAAGGAATCCAACCTGTCCACGCTGCGGGAAGCCGCCGCCAAAGTGCAGTCCGGCAAGATCACGGACTTATCCCAATTGAATTTTCGGGACATGGTCCAGTGGGAACCGCTGGCGATTGAGCCGGGCGATCCGCTGACGATGCAGGCCCAAAGTTTTATCGAAGCGGTGACGCAGCAAAAATCGCCGCAGGTCACGGTTGAGGATGGCTTGGCGGCCGTGGAAGCCGCGGAGAGAATTGTCGCCGCCATTCATGATCCGCCCCTACAATAAACATTTCAAACGGAGAATATTCACATGGTTGAAATCACTGCTTCATACGATGGCCAACTTCACTGCACCGCCAAGCACGGGCCAAGCGGCTCGACGCTTTCCAGTGATGCCCCCAAAGACAACATGGGCCGCGGCGAAGCCTTTTCTCCTACCGATCTGGTCGCCACGGCGCTGGGAACCTGCATTTTGACGACGATGGGGATTGTCGCCCAGCGCCAAAACCTCGATATTGCCGGCGCAACCCTGCGTGTCGAAAAGCACATGAGCGCCAGCGGTCCACGGCGAATTGTGCGCTTGCCGGTTGAAATCCAAATGCCCCGCGAAGTTTCTCCTGACGATCGCCAGCGACTGGAAAATGCCGCCAACACCTGTCCGGTCAAAAAGAGCCTCAGCGCGGAAGTAGATGCGCCGATTTCGTTCAAATGGGGAAAATAGGTGCTCGCTGACTTCACTCCATATTTTTCAGCGAGGTGGGGATTTCAAGCTGGTTTTCCTTGGCCCGATCCAGATCCTGCTGCAGCGCGTTTTTCTCGGTGGCATCGGCGGTCAATTGCAAATGCCCCCACCTGGCCCAGATGAGCGAACCGAGCCCGCCCATGCGAATCGGCCGGATACCTTCCGAATTGCTGTTCGATGTCGACACTTTTTGCAGCGTATCCTCGGCGGCAGCGAAGGTTTTGTCAGCTTGGGTATGAATCGGATCAGGATCGACGGTCGGCAGATCGGCGGGCAATTGCAGATCGCCGGCTTTCAATGCGCTGCTCAGTGAATCCAGGGTGTGTTTCCGATCGGCGGCAACCAGCGCACGGCCGGCGTAAAAATTTGCCAGGGCAAGCTGCGCGTTTCCTTTGAGCAACTGATATTGCTGCTCGTCGTAGGCGGCCATCGCCTGCTTCAGCGGTACGACCTGCGGCGACGTAGGCACCAGAGCGGTGATCGCCTGCTGCAAATCATGATGATACGTCGACGCCGCCTTGGCCGCTGCTTCGGCGTTCTTCACCGCATCGGTTAGAAGTTTTTCGATCTCGCCGGCCATCTTGTCATTTTCACTAACCAGTGCCTGCAGTTTCGCGCCGGCGTTGGGATTCGCTTTGTCGGTATTGGGCGTCACCACTTCATCAAGAATTTTCTTGACACCCGCTTTGATTTCCTGGGAATGCTGCTGCGAGGATTCCCAGGCTGCTGACAATTGCGTTTTCCGCGAATCAATTTGCGGCAGCGCGCCGGTGTCACCTTCCGTGATCTGCACCTGCCGCGTGGCCATATCGATTTGATGTTGCAACGGCATCAACTGCGCGTTTTTGGTATCAATCTGCGAAGCCAAATCGCCGGCCTTGGTGGAGATGTCAGCCGACTGCTTGAACAAGTCGACGCCCTGCTGTCCCTTGGTGGCCATCGATTGGGTTTCCAAATCGGCGGCCTGCTTTTGCAATTTCTGTCGCTGCGCGGTCAAGTCGGCGATTTCCTGCTGACGCTTGGCTAAATCATCCTTCAACCCCGACAGATCGGACTTGGCCTTGTCCAATTGCCCCTGCACCTGGCCGCGGATGTCGTCCATTTTGGCAATCGCATCTTTCGGATCGAGCTGCTGATAAAATCCAGCCGTCTGTTCAATCCGCTGCATCTCCATCGCCGCGGCACGCATATCCCACAGCGCCTGCTGCACCTGAAGGGAATTGATTTGCACCCGTGGCCAAAGGGCCAGCGCCTGTTCATATTCCGAGCTGGACAGCGCGCTCAGCGCCCGTGCCTTGCCGGCTTCGGACAGGCCGCTGATCCTCGCAGCATCGTCTACATCCTTGATCGACTGCGTTTTCGCTTTGGCATTAAGTCCCTCGGCCGCTGCCGCACTGTCGGCCAATTTCGCATCCATGCTCCGGTCGGCCACACGACCCGTGTTTTCCATCTTTTCGCAGCCAGCGCAAAGCAAACTGCCACTGATGGCTAACATCAACAGACGATTGCGCAAATTGCCGATTAAAATACTACGATGCTGCATCGGGAGGGCTCCTGCCAAAAAAATCAGGTACGTCGATGGCGGGCAACGGACGTACAGCTATATCAGCCGTGCATTTTCCAGTTGAGGGGTATGAAAGTCAAATTTCCACCGTCGATGCAACGGATGTAGACGCCCAGGCCTTAAAGGGCAAGAATGGCGGCGATTGATGCCAAGCACGTCCCCTTCCATAGCCACTGTGAATATGCCGCTTTCGGGGTATTTCACGCCTCGGGTGCTGATCGTGGCGTTAACAGGGCTATGCGTTTTCCTGAATGTTTACGCAACCCAGCCGATCCTGCCGCTGTTTACCCAGATTTTTCACGCCACGCCGTTTCAGGCGAGTCTGACGGTCAGCGCCACGGCCTTGGCGATCGCATTATCGGCCCCGTGGATGGGATTGGTGGCCGAACGATTCGGCCGCAAACACACGATGGCCATCAGCGTGGCGATCCTGACCATCCCCACACTTTTGGCGGCGACCTCTCCCGGGCTCAAGACGCTGGTGATGTGGCGATTTGTTCAAGGCCTGTGCATGCCGGGAATCATCACCGTGACCTTGGCGTATGTGAGCGAGGAATGGGCAAGCGGCGGAGCATCAGCGGTGATGGCGGCGTATGTATCGGGCACGGTTCTGGGCGGGGTGTGCGGCCGATTGCTTTCCGGCATCATCGCCGCGCACTGGAACTGGCGCGTGGTTTTTATTGTTCTAGGTGGTCTCAATGGACTGGGCGCAGCGGCGATTTGGCGATGGCTGCCGCATTCACGGCATTTCCACGCCGCTCCACGATTGCAAGATGCCTTTGCCGACATGCTCGATCATCTGCGGCAATGGCGGATGGTCGTCACCTTCTGCATCGGCAGCATCACCCTTTTCGCACTGGTCGGCACATTCACCAGCGTGGCGTTTTATCTGGCCGCCCCGCCGTTCGGATTGGGGACGGCGCAATTGGGCTTAATCTTTCTGGTCTATCTGGTGGGCGTCATTTTCACCCCCATCGGCGGGCAATGGATCGAGCGAATTGGTCATCGCCGAGCATTCGTCGTTGCGGCATTGCTCACCGCCGGCGGAGTGATGCTTACGTTGGTGCAGCATTTGCCGATCGTGGCCTGCGGCCTGGCGATCGGCTCGACGGGAGTCTTTCTTTCCCAGGCGGCAACCGCCAGTTACCTCGGTCACATCTCCGGCCGCGCCAAAGCATCGGCGGCGGGGTTGTACAGCATGTTTTATTACTTCGGCGGAACCATCGGTGGCGGGCTGCCGGCGATTTATCACGCCGAAGGATGGCCGGCGTGTGTGTATTTGACTGTGGCGGTCTTAGGCATTTCCATCGCATTGGCGATCATCGCCTGGAAGCCGACCAACATCGCCGGATGAGTTGATCCCATGGCGTCATTCGTTTCACGAGCCGGCCAAAAACTCGAGCACGCCTTACAGCATTTTGGCGTAGAAGTTGTCGGCCACATTTGCGCCGATCTGGGCAGCAATACCGGCGGCTTTGTCGATTGCCTGCTGCAGCGCGGCGCGAGCAAAGTCTACGCCATCGACACCGGTTACGGCGCGTTGGCCTGGAAACTTCGCAACGATCCGCGGGTGGTGGTCATGGAGCGGCACAATGCGATGCACGTGCAGTTGCCGGAGCCTGTCAGCCGGATCACCATCGATGTTGCCTGGACCAAACAGAAAAACATCCTGCCGGCTGCTCGGCGGATGTTGCTGGATGACGGCCTGATTATCACGCTGATCAAACCCCATTATGAGGCTGACCCAAAACTTCTGCGCCGGGGCGTGCTCCCGCCGGAGGAACTGGACGCCGTCATCGCTCATGTCGTACAAGACATCAGGGCCTGCGGTCTGCAGGTAAAACAGACGGCGTCCAGTCCCATCACCGGCAGCAAGGGCAACGCCGAAATCCTGGCGCTGCTACTGGCAACTGACGATTGACAACTGACAACCCATTTAATTCGGCTTCTGCGCCGCCACATTAATCAGCGTCTCAGCCAACTTGGTCAGCTTCTTGTCCGCAGCGCCTTCTTCTTCCAGAGTCTGCTGGAGCAAATTGGCGGCCTGCTTCTGGCCAAGCTGCTGGGCATAAGTGCGGACGCAGCCGTAACCGGCCATTTCGTAATGCTCGATCCGCTGCGCCGCGGCAATCAAAGCCGCATCCATTACCTCCGGCTCGGCATCTTCGTCCATGGCTTCTTTGCCTTCTTCGATCAAACCTTGCATCGCTTTACATGTCTTCCCCTTGGCCGGCTCACCGAGCTCTTCAAACACCTGCTCCAGCCTTTGAACATGTCCCTGGGTTTCCTGCAGGTGAGAATCAAAAGCTTGTTGCAATTGCGGATTGCTGGCTGCCTTCGACATTTTCGGCAGCGCCTTGACCAATTGATTTTCAGCGTGGTAAAGGTCCTTGAGCTGATCGAGGAAAAGATCTTTGAGTGATTCCATGTGCATAACCGTCTCCTGTTAAGGTCCCTGTATGACTCCAAACGCCGCGTGGCCCTTTGCAAGCGCGATGCCAACATTGAAACCCGGGCGACCTTTGCCGTACTCAACCGAATTGATTGACGCAAACCACTGCGGATCGCACAATCGCCCAGCTGTTCCTATAGGCGTTCAGGAAAGAGGAAACGTATGCGAACTGTGACAGCCTGTCTGGTGGTGATTTCTGCTCTATTGGGCACAGGTACGGTCCGTGCCGATGACCCGCAGCCGATTCCACTTTGGAGGGCGGATGAACTATCTCCCAAGGGCGATCCAGCTTCAGAGAAAACACAGGAGCGCGCAGCCAATGGTCGATTCGTCAGCAATGTAACCTATCCGACACTGACGATATTTCCCGCGTCAGCCGACAAGGGCCCGACGACAGCGGTCGTGATTTGCCCAGGCGGCGGGTATGGCGGTTTGGCGCTCGATTGGGAAGGTTACGACGTCGCCCGTGCGCTCAACACCATTGGCGTCACCGGCATCGTTCTCAAGTATCGCATGCCGCAGCCGGCAGTCACCAAGGATGGAAAGCCGCTGCCCCTGCTCGATGCACAGCGGGCCATTCAAATGGCCCGTGCCAACGCCAAGGAATGGAACCTCGACCCCAACAAAATCGGCATCGGCGGTTTTTCCGCGGGGGGGCATCTGGCTTCCACGGCAGGCACACATTTCGATCCGCCGGACGCCAATGCCAGCGACCCATTGCTGCGTGTGAGCGATCGGCCGGATTTTTTGATCCTGGCTTATCCCGTGATTACTCTCACCAACCCCATCGGCCACAGCGGCTCACGGCAGAATCTTCTCGGTAAGCAGCCGGATGAAAAAATGATCGAGCTGTACAGCAATGAAAAGCAGGTAACAGATCAAACGCCGCCGACTTTTTTATCCCATGCGGAAGATGATCCAGTCAAGTGCGAAAACAGCCTGCTGTTCTTCGAAGCGTTGCGGGCGCACCATGTGCCGTGTGAACTGCGGCTGTTTGCCACAGGCGGGCACGGTTTCGGCCTCGGCCAAAAAGGGGGCGAGCCTGCGGACTGGCCGACGCTTTGTCAGGCGTGGTTGGTCAAACAGAAATTTCTCGACACCGCTCCGTAATCAACCAAGCCAACTGATTCCCAGAACCCGCGCCAGCCGCTGCAATGTATCGCTATGCTGCCCGTGAAACATCACCACGTGATGCGGCACCCCGGCGTGAATCATGGACTCAAAATATTCCAGCATATTCCGGTCGGCGACTTCGACGGTTGCATAGTTGCCGGTTAGTTTCCGCCGCGGCTTGACGATCTGCCCTTCAAAACCGAGCAGGTGATATTTGCCATCACAATTCCAGAGCCGGGTGACCGTCACCGGCACATCAGTTTTCAGGGGCCCATCCACTACGGCAGGCTTTTGGATATTGAAATGGTAATTCAGCGACGGTCCATCGGGTGAACCAACCGGGTTCAACATGGAAGCCGGCGCATTGCCGGGATGCCAGAACATGACGCTGTTCTTGTCGTGCTCGAGCCAATCGGTAATGAAGCCAATGCCCATCCCGAGCTTTTTGGCGACGAGGCATGTGAGGGCCGCATCGACGTCTCCCTCGAGCGCCACGATCTGGCCCTCGTTGGTGAGCCGTGAAAACGCCAGGTAAGGCCACTGCCCCACCATGTTCGACAGCTCGGGCCAGCACTGGATCGCGATGCCGTCGAGCGATTCCTCGGCCATCAAATCGAGAATCGCCACATAATATCGGCTGTTGGTCGTCAGATCGTCCTGCGTCAGCTTCCCCATGTTCAGCTTCAGATCCAGGACTTTCTTCAAGTCGCCGGCCATCTGTTGTTCCGGCACCGCTTTCACGCGCTCGATAAACATGGCAAGACTCAAAGGCTGGAGCTGCACACCGAGATTTTTCTTGAGCATCGACAGATCGACGGCCATGTCGATAAAGCCGGGAGCATTTGCGCCGACCAGCCCCAGCTTGGCCGACTTCAGTGCGCCGGCAGCCCGGCATATGGCCATTGATCGCTTCAAACTACTGCGCGTATCCGTTGAGGCCGGATCACCGTAAACGAACTCGTAAGGATGATTCACCTGCCGCAGCATCGCCGCCCAAAGATGCTGCGCCACGAGCGAACATGAACTGACAGTCGTCGACTCCAAACGCTCCGGCGTCGCCCAAAGTACCAGCGGCGCTTCCCAATTCTGTGCCACCGTCAACGAAAGCTGCCCATTGCCCAGCGACGGCTGCAACACCAAAAGGGCATCGCATCCCTCGTCACGGAACAAATCCAAGGCGGCTTTGGTGGTTTGTTCATCCACCACGGGCAAATCAGGCCTCACAACACGAAAGCCGCAGGCGGCGAGCGCTTCATCCGCCTTGCCGCGCATGATCTGGTTCCATTCCTGATCGAAACCAGGCCGTTTGCGACCGATGGTCAACAGACCGATAGGCGATTGATTGGGTTGCGACATAATTACCTCTTCAATGAATCTCTCAGCGGAACCAGATAATCAACTAAATCGCCGACGATGGGGCCAATATATTTTAGAAAACCCTCATTGACGCCGAGATCGGAATCTTCGAGCCATTGCTCAGGAATGCAGCGATCCCCGGCGGCGTGTTCTAACGGAATGCGTTTCGTTCTCTCGGCACTATCCAACGGCAATAGCGACACCATGTGCGCATGATGCCCCGCCACCGCGCTTTGCACGCCGACACGCCCCACCAATTCGGCATCGGCCAAATCCTGTTTCGACACATGCAGCATCGATGCCCGGCCGCACAGCCCCGGCTTTTCCGAACGACAGCGGATTTTTAATTCACGGGTGACCAGACCAGCCAAATAATTACCCACGCCACCCGGCAGCGCTCGATTCAATGCATCTCGCTGCGAAGTGTCGGCAGCTTCATAAACTGGTTGGCCGTTCGCCTGTTTTAATCCTTCGGATACCACGACCACGGCCCAGCCGAGCCGAGTCACGCAGCGATCCACGGACGCCAGGAATTTGTCAGCCACAAACGCCCGCTCCGGCTGATAAACCAGATGCGGCGCATGATTTTCATCCATCTTCGCCAGCACCGAAGCACCGGCCAGCCAGCCCACATCACGGCCCATGGTTTCAAAAATCGATACCGGCTGCGGCAATCCACGTACATCCATTCCCAAATCGCGCACCGCCTGGGCCACATACCGAGCCGCACTGCCGAAACCGGGGCAACGATCGGTTGACGGAATATCGTTGTCGATGGTTTTCGGCACACCGATCACGGAAATTTCGTAACCGCTGCGATCCGCCGCACGGGCAATGGCATCCGCCCCACGAAGCGAACCATTGCCGCCGATCAGCAGCAGCAAGCGGACATCATGTTTTGCCAGCGTGCCGATGATTCGCTGCATGTCAGCGTCGGCCGGTTTATGCCGCGTCGAACCGAGCGATGCCCCGGGCGTGAGTCGAAGTTGCTGCAACGTCGCCGCCGACAGTGCGGTCAGATCAATCACGTCACCATTGAGCAATCCGTGAACGCCATAGCACGCCCCAAGCACCCGGTTGATCTGCGAATGCTTGCGCGCTTCATCCAATACGCCGTACAAACTGGCGTTGAGCACCGGCGTCGGACCGCCGCCTTGCAGAACCAAAAGATTTCCTGGCTTGCTCGCCATGATTACAGCTTAATCCCCGCCGCTTTTCCAGAGGAGCTGGTGGCTTGCAGCATGTGGCGGATATCCGGCTTCAGCCGATCTTTAACCCCTTGCCCCACTCGCCACGGATGGCTCATGTGCTGCCCCTCGGCAATGACGGCAGCCATGTGCTCGACGGCGCGGGTGCGAATCAGCGTGCCGAGATTCGCCTTGGCCATGCCCATCGACACGCAGCGTGCAATCACTTCATCACTTAAGCCGGTCGAGCCGTGCAACACCAGCGGCACTTTCGACGCCGAGGCGAGTTTTTCGAGCAAATCGAAACGAATGTTTGGTGCGTCTTTGTAAAAGCCATGCGCATTGCCGATGCCAACGGCGAGCATATCGATGCCGGCTTCGCTGGAAATGCGGGCAACCTCCGCCGGATCGGAAAGATTTTTCACTTCCGACATCGAGCCGTCAGGATTCAATTTCTGCAATTCACCAACCTCCGCCTCGACACTGACGCCGCGCGGCTTGGCCAGGGCGACCACCTGCTTGCTCTGCTCTATGTTCTGATCGATCGGCAAGTGCGATCCGTCGATCATCACCGAGGTAAACCCCGCATCAATTGCCTTCCGGCACGCTTCCACGCTGCCCCCGTGATCCAAATGCACCGCCACCGGCACCTTGGCCCGCTCGGCGAAAAAGCGCATCTGCATCGCCGCATAATCAAAACCGCGGTATTTAAGGTTGCTTTCGTAAGCACCGAGAATCACCGGAGCCTTTTCCTCCTCGGCGGTCTCGATGATGGCGCGAGTAATGTCATAGGTGCCGCCGTTTGTGTTGATCTGCACCACGCAATAATGGTTTTGGAAAGCATGGCGGACGAGGACGGCGGAATTTACAAGCGGCATAGCGGCTCCGAATAAGTTGCAAATTTCAAATTTGAAATCTCAAATCTGAGATCTTGAATTTCAGATTTCAAATCTCAAATCTCCAACGGTTTCCCCGCGGTTTCCGGCATGAACCAGATCAACACAATTCCCACGGGATAAACCAACGCCAAAAGCATCACGGCCTGGCGTAGGTCCATATAGTATTTCATCCATCCGGAGACAACCATCATCAACGAGGCGACGAGCCTGCCGCCGTTAAAGCAAAGGCCCGCCCCGGTGGCTCGAAAACGTGTCGGAAAAAGCTCGGGGAAATAAATCGCATAACCGGCGTGCATGCCGAGGGTGAAAAATCCAAGCACGGGCAGGAACAACAAAAGCTGATGGTATGTGTTTGGCAAATACCAGGTGATCAATGTGAAAAGCATTGCGCCCACATGCATGACGATAAACGCCGGCCGCCGGCCGATGCGTGTGCATAATGGTCCCATGGCCAGGAGGCCCAGTCCACCCCCGGCCGTGGCGACGAAGCCGTAAGCGAATTTTGCTTTGCGTGCTGCGTCATCGGCATTAAAGCCATGGTGCGAAAGGAAACTCTGGGTAAGATTCTGCGTCGCCACGAAAACCCCCCAGAACCCGGCCAATCCCGCCGCGGCGAGAAAAAAACCAAGAACTGCACATCGGCGATAGAGCGGTTCACTGAACAATGCCGCCACGCTGCCGGTCTTTTTCACTTCAGGCGAGCCGGCGCGATGGATTTGCTTCCATCCCTCCGGTTCACGGATAAACATCCGAACCGCCACCACCAGCACCGCTGGGGCAACGCCGATCAGATACACACCCCGCCAGTGTGATCCCAGCCGAATCCCCGCGAGGGTTCCGCCCCATGTGCCCAGAATGCTGGAAGCCTGAAATATTCCCGAAGCATGCGCGCGGGCGCTGTTTGGAAATACCTCCGCCACCAACGCCGCGGCCACAGCCCATTCCCCGCCGGTGCCAACAGCCACCAAAAAACGCAGTACCGAAATCGTCCAAAGAGAATGCGCCAGAGCCGTCAATCCAGAAAAAACGGCGTAGAGTATAATGGTAACAATCATCGTCGGCCCACGCCCCCGGCGGTCACCGAGCGCACCAAAAAAGACGCCGCCAACTGCCCCGCCGACCAGGTAAACGCCCAGCAGCATGTCGCCGTATTTCTTAATCAGCGGCGAATCAGCGGCGACGCGCAGCACATCCTTAAGCATGTCGGCACGGGTGATATTGAAAATCTGCCCTTCATAAATATCGAAAATCCACCCCGCCGAGGCGATCGCCAGCACGAGCCAGTGATACGGTTTCACCCCCGCATACCAGGGTTGTTGGCGCGCCAGCGGCGGATCGATGACAGGCATCTCCGGCACGTTAAAATCTCACCTCGGTTTTGCTCTCCACCGATTGCTGCGCTTTCTCGCACATAAGCACCGACCAGCGGCCGTCGGTGCCAGTCGTCACCACCGGCGCGCCATCCACCACGGCACGCGCCATCATGTCCACCTGATCGCGCAGCTCGTACACCTCGCCGGTGATTTTCTCGATCGCAACATTTTCCACGGCGTCCCCATGCTGATGCTTGAGCCAGAATGTCGGCTGCAATGTGCGATCCATCGCGCCGCTCCAACTCGCCCAGAGCGATCCCTCGCGGCCGGTGATTTTGACGGTCTGATGATGTTCCCAGCCGCAAAGCGTTTGCGAGATCAGCGCATACGCCCCGCTGTTAAATCGCAGCATCGCGCTGAAATTATCCTGCAATTCCGGATGATCCCGCCGCTTGGCGCTGGCTTGGGCGAACACCGACACCGGATCGCCAAGACTTTGAAAATACCAGCGGGCCAGATCGAAAAAATGGATCGGCTCTTCGAGAATCCAGTTGCCGACGCGCGAGATATCGTAACGCCATCCATCTGCGCCAAGACGATACGGCTTTCGCCACAGTTCAATCAGCGCATACAACGGCTCTCCGATCGCGCCGCTGTCGATCATCTGCTTGGCTTTGCCCCATAGCGAAGAAAGGCGAAACTCATGGCCGATCGCCAGCAGCCGCTTATGCTTGATCGCCAATTGATTAATCGCATCGCACTGCGCGGCCGACAGGGCCATAGGTTTTTCCAGCAGCAGATGGCAGCCGGATTCCAGCACCGTCGTCGCGGCTTCCAGATGCAAATCCGTCGGCAGCACGATCACCACAGCATCAAGTTTCTCCCGCTTCACCATCTGGCGGTAATCGGTGTAACCGGCGGCGGTGGGAAAATCGGCTTTGGCGCGATCAAGCGTCACCTGGGTGCGGGCGGCGATGGCGCATAACTGAGCACGGGGATGCAAGGCAATAGCCTGAGCATGATGGCTTCCCCAAGCGCCGTAGCCAATTAATCCAAATCGTACCGATGGCATCTATTTTTTCCCGATAAATCAAATCTGAACCTGGGGTGAACCGGCTTTGCCCGGCGGTTAGTCCACGACCCATTGCGGCGTGAAGGTACCGGCCAAAATCTGCTGCCGCACCGCCTCACGAGCGCCGGCGACGTGCAACCGCGCCAATCGCTCGGCTTCATCGGGCAAATTGTTCTCGATCGCCTGCACAATCAGCAGATGCTCCGTGCGGATCACGTCATGCGGCCGGCTGGCCTGGACGGTCATGCTCAGGGCGTGACATGCCTCAATCAACCGGCCGAGCACTTCGTTACGGCAGATTTCAATGGTGCGCAAATGAAAACGTCGATCGAGCACGCCGCGCTCGGCGTTCGCGCCTGTTTCACCAAGCCGATGCACTTCCTGGGCCATCTCCGCCAGCTCACGCAAATCCACCCGACTAGCCCGCTCGCAGCAACCGCGCGCGGCCAATCCTTCGAGCATCTCGCGGACCTGATACGCCTGCAGCAACGTGTCGGTATCGAGATCGCCGACGAAGATGCCCAGGTTGTCGATCATTTCGACCAGGCCGCTGAATTGCAGTTCCAGCAGCGATTCACGGACGACGCTCTGGGCAACGCCGAACTGCCTGGCCAGGTGCTGCTGGGCCAGGCGCGAACCCGGGGTCATTTTGCCGCTGAGAATGAGCCGGCGAATTCCCTCGCGCACGCGCTGCCGGGCGGTCATCTCCGGATGGTGAATCTCGTGGCCGATTCCCGCGGAATCTTCCGCCCGGGCTTTTTGACGTTTACGCGCAGAAGCAGCGGCAGCGTTCATGACTTGGCAGCCTTTCTGGGTTGAGCGAAATTGAAGAAGTTGCGGGCCGATTCGCCGCGCAGCACAGCGGCCACGTCACCGCATACCGAGCGCATCACCCGCTCTTGCCCTTCGACGGTAAAAGCTCCGATGTGCGGAGCAAGAAGCACATTATCCGCTTTCGACAGCAGCCCGGCCGGCGGTTCGACGGCACGCACGTCCAAGGCGGCCCCGGCGATCTTTTTTTCCTCAAGAGCTTTGCCAAGCCCCGCTTCATCAACGACTCCGCCGCGCGCGGTGTTGATGAAATAAGCGCTCGGCTTCATGCGGCAAAACTGTTCATAGCCGAGCATTTTCACCGTCTGCGGCGTCTCGGGGATGTGGCAGGAAACAAAATCCGCTTCCGCCAGCAGTTCGGTCAATGCCGTCAGCCGTGCTCCGCTTTCGACGACCATCGGCGAATCGGCGCTGATTTTCGGATCGAAAGCGACGATCTTCATGCCGAATGCCTTGGCCCGCATCGCCGTTAAAAATCCAATGCGACCGAGGCCGAGCAGACCAAGGGTTTTTCCGTACAGTTCGATGCCATTGAAAAAGCGTTTGCGATCCCAGCCGCCGGCCTTGGTGCTGGCGTCGGCGGCGGGCAGCATGCGCGCCAGCGAGAGCATCATGCCCAGGGCCAATTCCGCCACGGAAATGGAATTCTGCTCCGGGGCATATACGACAACAACGCCGGCAGCGGTGGCGGCGTCGCAGTCGACATTGTCCAACCCAACACCAGCCCGGCCGATCACCGATAGCTTCTTGCCGGCCCCGATCAGCTCAGCCGTCACTTTCGTCTGATTGCGCACCATGATCGCATCATATTCGCCGATCATTTCCCGCAGCTTCGCCGGATTTTTCCAAAGCTCCGGCTCAAACGTCACGTCGAACTGCTTGCGCAGCGCATCCATTTCGCAGCCCACAAGGTTTTCGGTTGCCAAAATCCGTCGCATGGTCGAGACTTTCATCTTAGAGGTTCGTCTTGGGTGCAAGATTCGGTGAAAGATTCATGGGCACATTCAACTGCTGACACAAATCGCCGAGCTCCTTGAGCGTGGCTGAATCGATCGGCATACCTTTGGCTTTCCGCTCCGTGGCAATGCGATGCGATCGCTCTCCCGGCAGAAGAATCTCCTGCACGCCGGGCCGTTTGCGGACCGCTTTGATCTGATCCACCATCGCATCGATTCGCTGGATGAAAATTTCACGATCCATGAAGGCGGAAATATCCATCAGGCTGAAAAAATGGCCGACATCTTGTTTGCGATCCAGATTTTTATACATCGATCCAATTTGCGAACCGACCGCGGCTCCCGATAGCACGCCGGACATCACCTCGACCATCAGGGCCAGGGCATATCCCTTATGCCCCGCCATGGTGAGCACCGTACCGGCCAGGGCGGCGCTGGCATCGGTGGTCGGATTGCCATCCACATCGAGCGCCCAGCCGGCGGGAATGCTCTGCCCTTTTTTCTGGGCAGCGATGATATTCCCGCGGGCTACTAGCGAGGTGGCTAAATCGACTTTGACGTTAAATCCCTTGCCGGTTGGAAACGACATGGCGATCGGATTGGTGCCGAAAAATGCATCCCGGCCGCCCTCCGGCGACATCGATGGTTCGCAATTTGTGGTCGCAAAAAGAATCATTCCCTGATCAGCGGCGCGATTGCAGTATTGGGACAAGGCCCCAAAGTGCTGCGAGTTGCGAATCGTGGCGGCGGCGACACCCTGCGAGGCGGCCATCGGAATCAGCCGATCCAGCACTTTCATCGCCTGCACCTGGCCAAGTCCATTGCCCGCATCGACGGCCAACGTTCCCCCGCGCTGGCGGTCGATCGTCAACTTGGCCTTGGGATCGATCAGCCCCTTTTGAATCCGCTTGACGTAAATCGCCAACCGGGAAATGCCATGCGTGGCGGTGCCGGACAAGTCGGCTTCGACCAATGACGTCGCCAAAATAGCCGCATCATCAGCCGAGACGCCGGCCGCCTGCACGATTGCAGACACCAGCTCCATGACTTGCTTCGGACAATAACAATCCATAGCGAATTACCCCCATCAGGCGCTGCGATATAGTTTGGTCAATACAAACTCTCGATGCCCCAGCGCCTCGGCAGCGGTCAATCGGCCATTGGCGGTGCGAGCGGCGATATCGAGCAGCGCATCACCGGCTTGATCCAGGGTCTGCTCGCCCCGCAGAATCCCTGAAACATCCAAATCGATATGCTCCGCCATACTCGCGCAAGTTTTGGGATTACCGCTCAATTTAATCACCGGCTCGATCGGATTGCCGATGACATTTCCCTGACCAGTCGGGAAAAGATGGATCACCGCACCCGCGGCGGCCCAAAGAGTCACCGCCTCGGCCGCGGCGGAGGATGTATCCATGAAATATAGTCCCGGACCTTTGGCGGGCGCTTCGGCGGGCTTCAATGCATCGATAAACTTGGTCTTTTTCCCGAGCTTTTCGACGTTGCCCAGCGCTTTTTCTTCGATCGTGGTCAAACCGCCGGCGATGTTACCCTTCGTGGGCTGGCTTTCCGACAAATCGGTGCCCGCCTTTTGATCGAACACGAGTTTCGTGTAGTCATCGAACATAGCCGTGAACTTGGCTTCGACTTCCTTATTGGCGGCTTTGGCTTTGACGATGTGCTCCGCACCGGTCAGCTCGCTGGTTTCACCGAAACTGGCGAAACCGCCGAGGGCGCAATGCTTGTCGATGAAATTGCCAACCGTCGGACAACTTGACAGCCCGGTCGTTGTATCCGATTCGCCGCATTTCACGGAGATGAAACATTCACTGAGCTTGCACTCGGTCCGCTGCAATTCGGTGGCCCAGTGCACGAATTCCTTGGCCTTTTGCGAAGCCTCGGCGGCGGTCTTCAAATCGCCCCGGCCTTCGATGGAAAAACCCGCAACCGGTTTTCCAGTCTTGGCAATGCCATCGACGATGCGCTTGGTCCAACCCGGCTCGATGCCGATCACCACGACGGCAGCCACATTGGGATTCGCGCCGATGCCGATCATCGTACGGAAAAACAGTTCCAGGTCTTCGCCGAACTGCAATCGGCCATAAGCGTGGGACAGCGGCAAGGTGCCTTTGATATTGTGGGCCACCATTTCCACGCATGAGTTGGAAATGTCGTCCACCGGCAAAATGGCGACGTGATTGCGCACGCCGACTTTGCCGTTTTCCCGCCGATAAGCAAAAATTTTACGATCAGTTGCCATAATGTTTCTCGAGAGCAATTCCTATTTGTAAAGCCGCGACCGTCGGTCGCAGTCTCCGGGTGTCAAGCCCAACGCTTGGTTTTAAGGTTCTGTGTGTGAACATGCTCCCCGGCTTTCACAGGCTGCACGATCTTCCCAATATCGCATCCATATTTAATAACGGTATCGCCAACTTTGAAATCGCGCAGAGCGATCTTGTGGCCCAGCGGAATATCCGACAGCGATTTGGCAGTCAGCTTGCCGTTGGTGGAAAGGTCGCGGCCTTCCAAAGTCTGGCCGGCTTTGACATCCACAACCGCCACGGCCACGGTGTCCTGCGTATCATGAACAAGAAACTGAATCACTTGATCTGTCTCCTTGGAAAAAATCACCAGGCCGCCACGCGCTTAAAAGCCCGGTGCAGCCGAAACGCCTCGGCAGCCAACACACCCGCCTGATCGCCGCGCGCGGCACATTGCCGCAGCATCAACTGCATCAGCGGTGCGAAATCCTTCGACTTTTCCCGGCGCAGCTGCGTTTGATGGCATTGCATCATGTCACGCTTCAATTGCATATGGGCCGAGACATCCACATAAAACTCCGGCGCAAATTCGTGCATGGCGATCGTGTCCACAAACCAGACCGCCGGCTGCGTTGCCATCGCCGCAGATTCTGTCACATGACCGCGGGATGAGCAAAACCATGACGCCGATTGCACCAGCGCCCCCGCCGCACGATGGTCGGGATGATAATCCTCCGGAGCGTGAGCGAGGACCAGCGTTGGATTGAATCGCCGGAAAACTTCCATCAACCCGCGGCGATGCGGCACATCATCGGCCAGTTCACCATCGGGATAACCGAGCCAATGCAATTCTGCTCCGAGCAATTTTGCCGCTGCCTTGGCCTCGCCCCAGCGCGCATCGGCCAATGATGCGGGCGTTTCCTCCGGCGGTAGGCCCTTGTCCCCTTTGCACATCACGCAAACACTAACCGCCACTCCATCGCTACGTGCTCGGGCCAATGTGCCGGCGCACAGCAGCTCCGCATCATCCGGATGCGCCATCACTGCCATCACACGGTCGCTGGTAAAGTTCAGCTTCATAAAATCAGCGAAGGCTCACATTAGGAACCGCGGCCACGTAATCAGCGACGCCAATCGCCGCATCCGGATGCCGTTGCAACAACGACGCCGGACACGTGGCTGTCACCGGACCGTGCAACGCTCGCCGCACCACGCCCGCTTGCCACGGCCGATTGCAATAAAACCGCATTCGCCGCGCAGCCAGGCATTCTTTCATACCGATTGTCACTGCCCGGCGGGGAATCAAATCGATGTCGCCGCCGACGGTCACGGCGTTGATCGTCCGCGTTTCCCGGCTCAAATTCAAATTTCGTGTCGGCAATTGGGCAAATTCGTCAGCCGACATCGATTCGCCCGGCTCCGGCGGCTCGTTGAAAGCAATGTGGCCGTTGATGCCGATGCCGCCGAAACACGCATCGACGCCGCCGCGCTGGTCGATCAACTTCTGGATCGCCTGCGGATCGGCCGGGTCCGGAAACATCCGGTTTTCCATCGCCGGCGCAAATTGCGGATCGACCAAATCGTAAAACTTCCGCTGCATATATCCGCGGAAACTCAGCGGATGCTCCGCATCGATCCAGCGATCATCTTGTCCGAGATACTCATCCATATTAATCAGCACCGCATCACGGCAGGGCAACTGATGCAGATTGATCATCTCCGCCAAAAGCGGAAATTGATCCACCGGCCCAACCGGAACGATTAACGTCGCCGGCCGTTTGTTTTCCGCGCCTTGCCTCAGCTCCGCAAACATCGCCGACGCCATTTCCCGGGCGACGTCGGCCATACTGCCGCAAATCTGCACCCGCACGTTCGTCCCGGCCCCCAGCTGCTCCGCCGGCACGCGCAGTCAAGCCGGCAACAGATCATTTTGATTCACGCTTCGATCCCAAGCGATATATGCTTGGTTTCCAGGAACGAATCGAGACCTTCAACGCCAAGCTCGCGGCCCCAGCCGCTGTGTTTCATCCCGCCGAACGGAGCGTTGCTCGTCGCCGGCGCACCCTCATTAATGCCAATCGTGCCAGCTTCCAATTGCTCCATGCAGCGCCAGACGCGGTCGATGCTCTGCGTGAATGCATAAGCAGCCAGGCCGTAAACGGAATTGTTCGCCGCTTTAATTCCGTCGGCTTCGCTATGGAATTTGGCGATCGGAGCAATCGGGGCGAAAGTCTCAATCGTCATACAGCAGGCATTATCAGGAACATCCACCAAAACCGTTGGCTCGACGAAATATCCCTTGGTTCCAAAACGTTTGCCGCCACACAGCACTTTGGCCCCGTGCTTCACCGCATCGTCGATATGGGCCAATGCCTGCTTGAGACCCGCTTCGTTCACCAGCGGCCCAATATCCACGCCATCCTGTAAACCATTCCCCACTTTCAGGGCTTTGGTCTTGGCGACAAACGCCTCGACGAACCGGTCGTAAATGCCTGCCTGCACGAAAATGCGGTTGGCCGCGACACACGATTGGCCTGTGTTGCGGAACTTGGCCAGCATTACCCCATCCACCGCTTTGGACAAATCCGCATCATCGAACACGAGAGCCGGAGCATGGCCGCCCAATTCAAGGCTCAGCGGCTTCACCTGCGCTGCCGCCCCGCGGATTAATTCCTGTCCGACTTCGGTTGATCCGGTGAAAGTGATTTTGCGGCAGATAGGATTATTCAGAAATTCTTCGCCGATCATCCTGGACGATCCCAATATCAATTGGAACACACCCGCCGGCAATTGAGCGGCATGAACACACTCCGCAAAAATCGCGGAACAGATCGGCGTTTGCGTAGCAGGTTTGAGAATCACCGGGCATCCCGCCGCCAACGCCGGGGCGACTTTTCGGATCGCCAAAACTAACGGGAAATTCCAGGGTGAAATCGCCCCTACCACGCCAATGGGCGATTTAATGGTGAGATTACGCTTTCCGTTCACCTGATGCGGAATCACTCGGCCATAAGCCCGCCGCGCTTCCTCGGCGAACCAGCGCAGATGGTCCACCGACATCGCCACTTCGCCCTTGCTTTGCGGCAACGGCTTGCCGTTTTCCTGCGTGATGAACTGTGCAACTTCATCACCTCGCTTCTGGAGTTCGGCGGCGATGGCCAACAGATAATCCGCGCGCGCTTTGGCGTGCAGCGCCTTCCATTTAGGAAAAGCGGTATGCGCATCAACCAGCGCCTGCCGCACCGCTTCTTTGCCAATCGTGGCAACCTGAGCAACCGGCTCGCCAGTCGCGGGGTTCAATACCGTGACCGCCTCACCCTCGGAAACAAACTTGCCGTTCAGATAGAGTCCATACTTTTGCATGATTCACCGTTTATACAGAGAAATTTTATCGATAATGATCGCGCGATTCAAATGATAATTAAAACGTTCGATAACTGGGGTACTTTAGGCCTTGTCTTGCCGCGTCATGGCTGCCTTGAGTCCAGAAGCGTCCGATCGATCGTCGAAATAGTCGGCTTCCCAAAAAAGAATCTGCCGTGCCCCCAATTGCCGGGCAATCGCCAAGGCAGTCGCAAAATCCGCCACATTTTGCGGCACCCATGCATATGTCCACACGTCCACTTGGCCCGATGTTATCTCAAACAGCGATTTCCAGGCCAACGAGGCGTTACCACCCGCCCGGTAATAGCCGGCCGCCACCGCCGCGTCGATCAAATGCTCCGATGCCCACGTTTTCACATCCAAAAGCAGCCCGTTCAGACTGCCGTCAATTTTGTCCTGCATCCCACGGTAATGCCAAGGATGGGCCACCATCACCGCCAGCGGAATCTTCCGGGATTGGCTGTCGAGTAATTTGCGGCATTCGCGCATGAACGATGTCTGCGGCTCGGCACGCATTTGCACCCAGCGCGGATCGTTGTTCGGCACCTGATGCGGATCGACGCCGAACCTCTTCTTGAATTCCTCAACTAGCGGCGTTTCGTAACCGCTGTTGGCCACGCCATCGCCATCCGTTTGCGGATTGTCCCGGACATCCCCGGTGCGAATCCAATCGAGAAAGATTCCATCCAGCGGATATCCCTGCAGCAGCTCGCGGATAATTTGCAGTTTGTATTCCCGCACCTCGGCGAAGGCGAAGCTCATTTGCGAATGATACGGCCGGCCATCGCGCCGAACCCAGCGGTATTGCGGATGTGCCCTGGCGAAATCACTGGTTAAGCCCCAACCATGATCGTCTTCATTGATCGACACCCACGCGTGAATCTGCAACCCGATTTGATGCCCATATTCCACCGCCGCGGCGAAGGTGTCGAAATGGGCGTAGTCCAGCGATTGGAACTTGTCGATGATCTGCTTCCGCTTTTCAGATGAAACCCCGCCTGAGAATCGCTCCGACAGTTGGCGGTCCCCATCGCTCTTGGGATTCCAGAAATTGTCACCATCCCACTTCCCCTCGGCACGGACAATTTTGCTGCGATACATAGCCCGGCCGCCGTCGAGAACGCGCCAATAGATGCGTGACAAGCCGAAGGATTTACAAACATCGAGCATGTGCCGCACGCCGTCGACACCCCACGGAATTCCCGGCTTGAGCATCCAATCCGAATGCGTCAGCGGAGCGGAGAGAATCAGCTTCTCATCGCCAGGCGGCAGGGCGAAAACCGCTGATCCAGCCGCCAGGGAGCACCCGGCAGCTCCCGCCGCACAAAGAAACTGCCGGCGATTACAAGCGTCCTGTGCAATGTCCATTACGAACCAATCTTGCCGTGCAATCGAGAGTTTATCTTTTGCCGTCGCCGCACCGACTGGTAGAATACGCCCCGTGAGCGAGGTTTCCACCCAGCCGCCCGCGCCGCTGATTTACACAAGGTATATCGGACCCGTGCGCATTAGTTGGCTCGAGCGTCTTGCCGCCCTTGCCATTGCCATGGCCAGCCTGAGCGTGCTGGTCATCGGCACATGGCTGCGGCCCGACAGGAGCGGGCTCGGTACCCACATGCAGCTTGGCCTTCCGACTTGCACTTGGCTCAGAACCACCGGATTACCCTGTCCGGCCTGCGGCTTTACCACCGCTTTCAGTTATTATTCTCATGGAAATTGGATAGCCAGTTTGTACGTTCAGCCGATGGGATTTGTGCTGGCGATGTTGACCGCCATGGCCGTGTGGTGCGCTTTGTACATCGCCGTCACCGGCCGGCCCGTGCATCGGCTGATTCTGACCTTGCCGACGCGCTGGACATTGATGCCTCTGTTTGCATTCGGCTTGGCGGCATGGGGATACAAAATTATATTGACGATCACCGGCCATAATGCTTGGCGAGGTTGGTAACAACATCAAGATTTTCACCAGGATTTTCCACATGAAAAACTATGCTCGGCAACTCGGCGCAGCGGCGCTCCTCGTGACCCTCCTGCTTACCTGTGTCAGCGGATGCAATGTCATTGGAGCATTTGCCCAGGCAATGCCCGACCCCCCGATCGCCGCCGCATATTCGGGCCTCAAGGATCAGACCGTCGGCGTTATGGTCTGGGTCGATCATGGAGCGAGCATTGATTACCCGATGTTACAATCCGAGGTCGCCAAGGGGTTGACGACCAAGCTAAGCGAGCTCACCATGCCGGCGGATAAGAAAACCAAGCCGATACCGGAGCTCATGGGTATTCGCTATCGGGATCCCCTGGAGATCATCAAGTTTCAGGAGAATCATCCCGAGCTGGAAGGCATGCCCCCCAAGGACCTGGCGGTGCGGCTCGGCGTCACCCGGGTGATTTATATCGAGATCACCGATTTTGCGCTGCATTCGCCGGAGTCGCCGGACGTTTTAAAGGGATTGGTTGCCGCCAATGTGCAGGTGCTTGAAGTCACGCCGGGTCCCCACAAGGTCGCCACCATCGCCTACAGCGATCCCAACATGGACTCCAACTACCCCAAGGAACAATCCGGCGTTCCATATGAAGATGCCACGCCCGACAAGGTTTATAAGAAAACTGTCGATGTATTCACCACCGATTTGGTGCTGAAGTTTTTCAAACATCCGAGCGACTACGACAAAGCAAACGGATAAACCTCCGGGAGATCGCTGTGCAAAACTGCTGGAATCAAATGCGGATGGTTGGACTGCTTGCCTGCCTGTTGCTAAGCGGCTGCCAACTTGTTGGAGCAGTGGGCGACAAGGTCTTCGGCCCCGGCACCAACCCTCCCGATTACGCCCCGCCCAAGGATCAGCCGCTGCTGGTGCTCGTCGAAAACTATCGCAGTCCCGGCTATTTGCAGCAGCCCTCCGATCAGTTGGCCGCGCTGATTACCGATCGCCTGTCGGAAAATAAAGTCGGCCCCATGATCTCCACCGAAAAGCTGGTGACCATGCGCACCGAGCGGGCCAATGAGTTTGGCAAAATGAAGATTCCCGACATCGGCCGCGCCCTCGGAGCCAAACAGGTGATTTACATCAATCTGAAAGAGTGCGACATGGAAGGGATCATCGGCTCCAACGACATCCGCGGGACCATCGCCGCCGCGGTGCGTGTGGTGGATGTCGCCAGCGGTCAAACCAAATGGCCCGACGTCGGCGACGGCAAAGAGTTCACCTCCAGCACCGCCTACACCCGCAAAGACGCCCGCGACACCGAAGAGACGATCCGCAACATGATGCTCGACGATCTGGCCGACGACATCTCGATTCTTTTCTATCCCCACGAAGACAAGGGCAATGCTCCGACGGATTAAATGGGGTGTCGTGCTGTTGTGCTGGAATTTTGGCGAAAGATTCTTGACATCTTCGCAATTCATGTTTTAATACTCTCACTTATGCAGTCGTTCCCGACGAATTCCCTGCTTCTTACCGTTAGCCCCTGGCTCAGCCAGGGTCTTCTTAGCAAGCGCAAGGAATCGTAGGGACGTCTGCCTAGATGAATTTTTTCGGCGGCCCTGCGATTCAAATCGCGGGGTTTTTTTGTTGGTGGATTTATTGCAGGCGGGCCCGATCTGGGCCGAGGAGCTATTTATGGAAACGGTGCGAATTTTCGACACGACCCTGCGTGACGGCGAGCAAAGTCCCGGGGCGACATTGACCCAGCCCGAAAAGCTGGAAATCGCCCGGCAGCTCGAAGCGCTCGGCGTCGACATCATCGAAGCCGGTTTCCCCGTCAGCTCCAGTGGTGATTTTGCGTCTGTGCAGAGCATCGCCAGTGAAATCAAAGACAGCATCGTCTGCGGCCTGGCAAGGTGCCACCCGTTGGACATCCAGCGCGCCGGCGAGGCGGTCAAAATCGCCGCCAAGCCGCGCATTCATCTGTTCTGTGCAACCTCCAAAATTCACCGTGAACACAAACTCAAAAAGGGGAAACAGGAAATCATCGACTTGGCCGTCAAATCGGTCCAGCACGCGCTGCAGTATGTCCAGGATGTGGAGTTTTCCCCCGAAGATGCCAGCCGCACCGAGTTTGAATTTCTGGAGCAGATCGTGCAGGCCGTCGTCGAAGCCGGCGCAACCACCGTGAACCTGCCCGATACGGTCGGCTATTCCACGCCGAGTAATTATGGCACCATCTTTTCCCACTTGCTGGCCAAGCTGCCGATCCTGAAAGAAAAGAACATCATTCTTTCCGCGCACTGCCACGACGACTTGGGCATGTCGGTCGCCAATTCCCTGGCCGCGGTGGAAAACGGCGCTCGCCAGGTGGAATGCACCATCAACGGCATCGGCGAACGGGCCGGCAACGCCGCTCTGGAAGAAATCGTCATGGCCCTCGTGACACGCAAAGATTTTTACCGATGCAGCACCCGCATCGACACCACGCGCATTTATCCGACCAGCCGCATGGTCAGCGCGCTGACCGGCCTGTCCGTGCAGCGCAACAAAGCGATCGTCGGCGAAAACGCTTTTGCCCACGAAGCCGGCATCCATCAGGATGGCATCCTGAAATTCCGCGAAACCTATGAAATCATGGACCCGGCCCTGGTCGGCATTCCCAAATCATCCTTGGTATTGGGCAAACACAGTGGCCGGCACGCATTCCGTGATCGGGTCAAGCAATTGGGTTACGTCGTCACCGACGAACAATTGGAGGCTGCTTTCACCAAATTCAAAACGCTGGCCGACAAGAAAAAAGAAGTTTTCGATGAAGACGTTGAAGCCCTGATCGACGATCAACTGGAGCTGAACGGCTCCATGTGGCAACTGGTCGGCCTGCAAGTCACCAGCGGCTCCAACACCATCCCCACCGCCACCGTCACCCTCCGCGACAGCGGCGGCGAAACCCTCACCGACGCCAGCATCGGCGACGGCCCCGTCGATGCGATTTATTCCGCGATCTCCCGCCTCACCGGCGTAAAAACCAGCCTTACCGATTATCGCATCCGCGCCGTCTCCCGCGGCAAAGACGCTCAGGGCGAAGTCACCATTGAACTGGATCACGAAGGCCGCAAAATCCGCGGCCGCGGCTTGAGCACCGACATTCTCGAAGCCAGCGCTTTGGCCTACCTGGCGGCAATCAACCGGCTGCGCAGTCTGAACGCCCGTGAGGCTCGTATGTCGCCGCATGCGGTGCTCTGATTGGAGGCGCTGCTTCGGAGCGCTCTAAGCTTTCAATGGCACGTGCCGGCGGGGAAATCAAAGGGTCCGTCCGTTTTGACATTCCTCTTTGATTCCCCCAAGGTTTGCAGGATCGGGAAGCAACCGCGAAGGTAATTTCTATGGCGGAAATGCAAACTTACACCGAAGGCGGGTTTAAATGGGTTGAAAATTGGACAACGAGAAAAATCGCTCGAGGGTCCGATTTCAAGTCGTATTTGCTGAGATGTGTGGGGACGTGGGTTTTGGCAACCCTAGTTTTCGGGGTTGTTATCAGATGTATCTATTGGATTGGGGGCCGCTGCAAACTGATTGATTCGTGGTCCGAATTGCTGGGGCTCGCTATGTTCCTACTGGTAGCGGGTGCCCTTCGGTTAGGAATCGAAGCTGTCCCCAGAGACGTATTTCTTTCGAGCGCAAGAATCGAGGTGACCGGAGGGAACCTTTACAGGGCGCGCTTGAATTTCACCAAACTTGTTGCCGTAGAAATAGTACCCATCACGGGTAGTGTAACACGCCTAACCTTCCATAAATCCGGAATCAGAACACCTTTTCTGGTACTTGGTTCACCATTCCCTCCGTCGGACCTGGCGCAGTGGTTTCGGACCAAGACCGAGATTGGTGACGTAATCGAGCCAAATCAAAACGGAGCTGTTGTCTAACAGCGGATTAAGCCAGCGTGTAACACGGGGGACCCAACCGATCGGAAAACCAACGGCACCAAACACATTTGAATTCTCGCCCTTGTTCTCGCCCGCAGTCCCCGATACATCCCCCCAGCCCCATTTCCCCATTTCTTTCAGGACCTTCCCCGCAGGCCCACGAAGGAAGTTAAGTCCCGTCGCTTGCTTCGTCGATGCCCAGTGCATGAGCAACAACAACGAACTCATCGCACAGATCGATTCCGCCCGCAGCCGTGGCGTCGGCGTCAAAGCCATCCGCCGCCAGAAGTACGACCCTAACAACTTCTACATGACCCAGACCGACGGCAAGCAAGTCGGTCCCGTCAAGGTCGAAGGCAACATCGACCAACTCGACCGCAAATATGCCGAGGCCCAGTCCTATCTCAACGATATGAAGATCGGCCACCCCACCCAACGCGCCAACGCCGCCTGATTAGGTTGGCAGGCAAACCCACGTTTGTTCAACACCAAAAATACTTCTTACGTTTTGTGTATCATTTTGTATCATTTGCCCACCATTTCAAAGCGTCTCGACCTTGATATTGGTGTTCGTGTAAATGCAAAGCTCGCCGGCGATTTGCAAAGCGGCTTTCACGATGTCGCTGGCCGATAGGTCGGAATGCACCAGCAATGCCTTGGCCGCCGCCGCTGCGTAGGCGCCGCCGGAACCGATGCCGATCACACCATCGCTTGGCTCGATGACATCGCCCGCGCCACTGACGATCAGACTCGTGCTTTTGTCCACGACGGCGAGCATCGCTTCCAGCCGCCGCAGGACACGGTCGGTTCGCCAATCCTTGGCCAGCTCGATCACCGCCCGGCGCGTGTTGTCCGGATGCTCGCTGAGTTTTTTCTCAAAGCGTTCGAGCAATGCAAACGCATCGGCGGCCGATCCGGCAAAACCGGTCAGCACCTTCCCGCCGCCAACTCGGCGAATTTTGATGGCATCACTCTTGGCCACAACATTGCCAAGCGTGACCTGGCCGTCGCCGCCCAGGGCCGTCTGATCGCCCCGCCGCACGCTCAAAATCGTAGTGGATCTCGCTGCTTGCATGGACATAGCCTAACGCTGATGGGGCCAGCGATGAAGGGCCGGCGCATTTGGAGGGAATTAGTGGCCGCATTAGTTTAAGCGATAATGCCGTTCCAGTTCGACTCGCTGACCATGTTGAGCATCGCTCTGTGCGGTGTTGCGGTGGCGGCGTTGCTTGCCTGGTATCGGAGCGTCTCTTGGCCACCGGCGAGCCGTTTCTTTGGTTTGCTGGGATTACTCTTTTTGGCGATTGCGGCAGGCGGGGTCCATTGGATCGGTTCAAAGCCACAAACTGTTTTCGTGATGGTTGATGAGTCGCCGAGCACCCGAGGCGCGGTCTATCGGCAGAAATCCGAACTGCAAAAGCGCGTCCAACAATTGGTCGGCGATCGTGCTTTCCGCATTTCATACTTTGCAAGTCAAGCCGATCAAACCGTTTTCGCTCCGCCATCGGCCGCCGCCATTTTGCTTTTCAGTGATTGCCGTTTCGAGCTGCCTGCAAATGCACCGCCGATTTTTCCGGTGATTGATCCATTATTGGAGTCGCCCAGCGATGCCGCTGTGAATGGGATGTCGATCCGAGGCCATGATCTGGTTGTCGATGTCTGCGTAACCGGTCCGCCGCGACAGCTCACCTTGCGCGGCACCGCCGCCACGCAGCCGATCACCGTCGCCGGACGCATGAGCATCGTGCAGCCGATCGATCCGCACGCCACGGTTGCTTCGGCGAGTTTTTCGCCGGGTGATGCGTGGTCGGAGAATGATGCGATGTCGATTCCGATCACGCCGCCGACGCCCGCAGAGCGATGGTGGGTCGGGACCGATGCGCCATACGGTTGGCGAATAATTATGCCGGCGAATTTACCGACTGAATCGACGGCCTATTTGACCCCATCGGTTATTGTGCTGAATGATCAACCCGCCGCCGCTTTCTCACCCCAGCAACAGCAGCGGTTGATGCAATACGTCCGTGATTTGGGCGGCGGTTTGGTTCTGGTCGGTGGGCCTCATGCTTTCGGCACCGGCAATTATTTGGGCACACCATTCGAATCGCTATCTCCCTTGGCCAGCACACCCCCCGAGCCGGCGACGCAGTGGATCATCCTCGTCGATTCCAGCGGCTCCATGGCCGGCGAATCCCGATGGCAAACCGCCTGCGACGCTGTCGCCCGATTGCTGCCCCGTCTGCCGGATCACGATCCGATTCTCCTCGGCAGCTTTGCTGAGCAAATCACCTGGTGGAACATCCCGGCCAACGCGCAGCAGATTCAAAAGCTGCCGATCCCTCCGGCCAATGTGTCGCCGCACGGGCCGACCAATCTTCAAGAGGCGCTACAAAATGTCGCCGATACCGCTTCTGGATCACTCTCCAAGCAATTGCTGCTGATCACCGATGCCGACGCGCAACTGGATCAGCCGACCAACCTCGCCGCGGCGATGAAATCAAAATCGATTCATCTGCATGTGCTGGCGATTGGCCAAGGTTCCGGGCTGGATGTGCTCAGCCAAATCGCCTCGGCCACCGGGGGAAATGTGCGCTCCGCTCCGCACGCCTCGCAATGGGCCGACCAACTTTTGTCGCTGAGCCAATCAGCCATGCCCCCCGGATGGCAATCCGCGGGGTTTTCGGTGCAATTTCTCTCGCCGTTGAAATTGCCCGTGCGGATGCTTGAGAACTGGAATCCGACCTGGGTAAAAACATCCGCCGAACCGCTGGCGAATGTTCCCGGCAAAACGATTCGACCCGTTGCCGCATGGCGAGTCGGCACAGGCCAGGTGATCGCCGCCGCTTTTGCAGCCAATCAATCCGAAGCCGCCGCCCTGGCCGATCGAGTCGCACAGCCGTCCGCCGATCCACGGTTTACCGTACAGTGGAACATCGCATCCAAACTGAGCGTGCTGGTCAATGCAGTTGACGGCAAGTCATATCTCAATGGTCAAAATCTGACTTTACATTTGCAGCACGAAAACGGGCAGGAGGTCGATCAGCCGCTGGCGATTCCGCAAACGGCTCCCGGGCGATATGAACTGACCATCGATGCCCCACGGACCGGCGGATTTGCCTCGGTGAAAAATAACGGCCGGCTGCTGAATCGAACCGCCCTGCCCACCCGCTACGCTCCGGAGTTCGACGCCATCGGCAACGATCATGCGGCCATGCACGCTCTGGCCGATCGCACTGGCGGTAAGGTGATCGATATCGGCCAAACCAAACCGATCGACTTTCACTGGCCGGCGGGTGACGCGCCGCTCACGAGTGGGCTCGCCGCCGCCGGGGCTTTGTGCGTCGCTCTCGCTTTGATATGGCAACGCCTCAAGCCATTGCCCGGTGCAGCGTGAGATGCACGATTTCCGCCGGAGCGTTGATGCGAAGCGGAAACCAGTTGCCGATGCCGTTGGACACCACCAGTTGCGAGCCGTTGCCCGCCGGCCAACCGCGCGGCTTGGTGTACAGCCCCGACCAATAGCGGAAGATCATCGACCCGGCCCCGAATTCTTTGGTGACCATGAGCTGGCCGCCGTGTGTGTGGCCGCTTAGTGTTAACGGCATATCCTGTCGGGCCGCTTCTTCGTAAGCATGCGGATGATGGGCCAGCAGAATCGGAAACGCCGTCGGATCGCGCTGGGCAACCGTCTGGCGAACGAGCTGGAAAGTGCGATCGTCAGCCGACAAATCGCTACTGCGGTGCGCCCAATCGATGGCGAGCAATTGCACCGGTTGGCCCCGCACCTCCACCGTCCGCGAACCATTCACCAAAAGTGGAATCGGCGACTGACGAACCTGGCGAATGAACTCACGCTCATCTTCGATCACGTCGTGATTGCCGATGCACATGGCCACACTGTGCTCCATGCCGCGCGGCGGCTGCAATCGTTGCAATTCATCCAGCGCCGGCGGCAGATCGATCAGGGCGTAATCAATCAAATCGCCCGTGATCAGAACGAGATCGGTATTCAGGGAATTGGTGGCGTCGATCACGGTTCGCATCACACTCGGCGGCATAAATCGGCCGACATGAAAATCACTCAGATGAGCAATCGTGACGCCGTCCAATGCACTTGGCAGATGAGGAATCTGCAGATCAAGTTTGGAAATCCGGAAATGCCCAAGCTGCCGCTGCCCGGCGATGACCCCGCTGCCCAGCACGATCGGCGGAACAGCCACCGCGGCGTTCTGAATGAAGCGGCGGCGAGCAGGTAATACCACGTCTGGACGTTGCTTTGGCCAAGCACCGATCATCAGCCGCCACAAAATCGGCAGCAAACAGACAAACGGCAAAATCAAAATGTGCCACTCATATTGAGCGATCACAACCGGAACCGGAATCGCGCTGTTGATCGTCCGCGACGCCGCCGGTCGAAGCATGCGCGTGAACACCGTCGCCACCATCACTACCATGAAAACGGCCAACACCCCGCGCCAGAATTTCGCCCGTTGTAGCGGCCGAAGCCAAAGATCGGCTCGCCACCACCACCAGATGTCCAGCCCCAACATAATGACCAAAATGATGCGAACGAAAATCATGCGTCTGGAGAGTGTAGGCTGGATTGGCCTTCATGTGGATGCCGGCGGCTGAATATGGATTTGATGTCAACCGGAGCAGCTTTGGATATGAGAAGAATCGCCATGATCTCGCTGTTTGCCATCAAACCCACCACCGCCAAGACCGTGATGAACCAACCGGGAGCGTTGAACGCGAGAAATCCCATGCAGCAACCGAGCAGGCAAAGCCCGTAAACCTTGGCCATGTAAGTGTGCGTTGCCGGTAAAACACCGAAGCGGAAAAGGCTCAGGAGAATGGTTGCGATCTCCGACATGACGAGCAGCGAGATCGGCAGCCAGTGCAATTTCATCGCCGTTTTTTGTACGAGCCAGGCACAGTACAGAATAAATAGATAATAAATGACATCGGCGAAGCTGTCGTACCGCCAAAGCCAGCGGCCCGAGAAAAAGACGCAATGTCGTCAGGGCCAAGGGAATCCATCGCAAGCGCGGCCGTGTCGGTCCGATGTTCATGCTGCGCGCCAGTGGTTGTGATTGAACCGTCTGCTTCTAAATCCCCGTCAACCCCTCACGGATGGCGTATTTGGTCAGCTCGGCGACATTGTCGATTTTAAGTTTGTCCATCACGTTGCGGCGATGCGTCTCGGCGGTCTTGATGCTGATGTTGAGCGCGATGGCAATCTCCTTAGTGGCCTTTCCCTCGGCGATGAGCTGCAATATCTCCCGCTCGCGCGGCGACAGTACGCCGAAAGCGGAAGCCACGGGTTGAGAGGTTTGTTGCAGATCATTGACAACCAGGCTGATGACCGCTGGGCTGAAATAGACCGTTCCCTTAATTACGGTCCGAATCGCCAGAACCAATTCTTCGTAAGCGGCCTCCTTGACGACATATCCCACGGCCCCGGCACGCAACATTTCCGCCATTGCGCGCTCAGTGCCTTCAGCCGACAATCCGATGATTTTCAGATCAGGCTTCACCGTCATCGCCTGCCGAGCCGCCTCGATTCCATTCAAATCCGGCATGCGAACATCCATCACCACAACATCCGGCTGCAGCTTCACCACCAACTCCACCGCCGCGCGCCCATCCGCTGCCTCGCCAACGACTTCCATCTCTGCTTCACGCATAAGCAATGCCCGCAAGCCCGAGCGAAACATTTGATGATCGTCAACCAGCAGGACTTTGATGTTCCCAGTCATATTCGGTCCGCATGACGCCCGCGAATGGCACTCACATCCAACAAGCCGCCATCATGAGTCTTTTACAGGCCAGCTTTGTAATCAGGAAAAACCTTTCGGCAACTTCCTAATTACCTGATGGCGACGGAGATGTCGAACGGTAAACATTACCGCAACCAGGAGCAGCACATGGACGAGTTCCAGGGAATGAAAGGTCCGGCGACCATCCTGCTCACCATCCTTCAGGACGATGAGCGGCTTCATCTCCTCCACTTCGGCGATGGCAGCGTCGCGCTCACCCGCAACGACTCAGTGGTGGCATCCTGGGAGCCGCACCAGGAAAAAGAATGCCTGGCAACCCTGCATCAAATCCTCACTGATTGCGATCGATTAAGAGTGGTTTCATTGACCAGCACCAAGCATAAGAATTCGTCAGCTCCTTGCCCGACCGCATACAACTGATCAACCTGAAAACCCCCTAAAAGGCCGAGGTGGGATTCGAACCCACGAATAACGGATTTGCAATCCGTCCCCTTAGTCCACTTGGGTACTCGGCCAGCAAGGCCAGCGCATTGTAGCGCTCGGCTTGGGAGATTCAATTGCTCCTATCGGGATCGCCGTCTATCGAGCCGCGGCGGTTTGGGGGGGACGTACATGCACCATCGTCGGCGGGGAAGTGGGATTAGACGCTTCGTTGGCGCGGGCGTGACAGGGGCGCATGGTTTCGGCTACCCAGGGTTCGCAGTTGAGGAAGATTTGCCGTTCGGATTGATCGGCGGGGATCAGCACACCATTGAGGCCGATGTCGGCGACGATCATGCCGTACGGTAGGTCCTGCACATCGAAAGTCACGAGGCCTTTGAAGCCGTTGCGTTGAACACGCAGCCAGGCTTTGGTCATTTGGCCGGGGATGATTTCGATCGGGTGATCGCCTCGGTCAAACGGCAACAGCTCCACCGTCACCTGCGGCGGAGTGGCGACGGCGAGCTTCGGCAGGTCGGGCAGCATTTTGGTTACCGTCTTGCCGTCGACGGTGGCGGTGGCCGTCACTTTCATTGGCGGGGTGCCCGGCGATGGAGCTTTGGCATCAGCGGCGGCGTAGACGGTGCCCGCCGCTTCGTTGTGCCCGGCCTCGATCACCAGCGGTGTGGAAGTGGCGAAGCCCTTGGGCACGTTGATAATGTCGACGCGCACCGGGCCGTCGAATCCATCAATCCGCTGCACCCCCACGGAAAACGCGCGGCCAGCACCGGCCCATACATTCGGATCAAACCCGCCAACGGTGACATTGAAATCCGGCTGCGCATCACGGATCACCAGGCGGTAAACATAGCGGTCACCGCCGAAGCCGCGGACGTCGCTAACACGCACCACGTAGTCACTGTCAATGGGAGCGGTGAACATCAGGCGCGAATCCGATCCAAGTTCGCGCCGGGAATCGTCATCATTGGTGTAATTGATCGTGAAGACCGGCAGGCCATTGGGTGCGAGCGTTTCACCGGGTGGATGCGGCTCGACGATGAACGCTTTTTCCTCCAGTGCGTGGACGGTGGCGGTAGTGCCGAAAAAGTCGAGGCGTTTGCCGGCATTGGTATAAAATCCGACATCCGAATCCGGGCCGCGGGGCATCTGCGTGAGCCGAACCACTTCTCCGCCGATGTAAAGATACTGGTCGAGATCCATTTCCTCCCAGTTTTGCAGGCGTGCGGCGGCGGCGTTGGCGTCAATGCTGCGGAAATTGATCCAGGAATCGCGCACGGCCCGCAATTGCACCTGCTGCACAGGTTTGCCATCGGGCCAGAGCATGTCGATGCGGGTATCGACCGGCGAGCCGGTACGGGCGGCGATGGTTTCAATCACTAATCGCCGGCCAGCGGCGGCGTGGAAACGGAAATGATCGACATCCGCTTTGCCATCTTTCGGAGCGGCGATGTATCCGCTGACGGCTCCGGGGATTTTGATCGGCGTCGCCTGCTGCGGCGTGTCGTTCGGTTCCTGTTCGACGGCTTCGGCGCCATCGCCGTAACCCACGGCAATCCGCGGCAGACGACGGAGGCGGTATTTTGTCAAATCGACTTGCGCCGGGGCGTCGCCGGTCGCGCCAAGATGGACCGAAGCAGCGGCGTCAGTGGGCATGTTAAAACCGAGCAGTTTCAGTGAGATAGTCTGATTCGCCGGGCCGGCCAATGGTATAGCGTCGGTCACGATATGCAGATCGCCGGCGGCGATGCGGTAGAAATGTTGCTCGGAAGCCGCGCCGGTTTGCTCGGTGATTTTTACGAAATAGCGACCATCCGCCGGCAATGTCGCTTGGAGAATCGGATCGCCATCAAGCTCTTCGGTGCTGCCGACATCCTGGCCGACCGAATCCAGGAGACCGACAAGCACGCCGGCTTTGGAACCAATCCGTTTGGCCGCCGCGTCGAGAACAAATTTTTGTCCTGCTCGGCCATCAAAGGCGTAATAATGAACCTCGCCGCGCTTGGCGAAGTGGCCGCCGAATGTCACGGGCAAGGTGGTGGCGACGGTGGCGTGGGCCGTCGTGTCATTGGGGCGTTTTTGCTCGAGTTGGGAGAGATTGTCGATGACGAATTTTTCCGAGACTGTGCCGCCGGCAGTGGTGACGGTCAAATCGATCGGCCCAAGCGGCGCATCGTCGGCTACGTGGAGTCGCACGTCGAGCTGCTTTGCGGTTCCCTCGGGTTGCAGATGCGCGATGACTTTTGGGGAACTGGTGGAAACCGTGGCATCGTCGAGAGCTGACCCGGTGATTTTTACGGTAACGCTTTTCCCCTGCTGTGCCCCGCGCAAACTCACCGATGCAACCATCGGCTTGGGCGGCGGAGGCGGCACCATCACTGCACCACTGGCGACATCATAAAATGAGACCGAGCCATCCAATCGCCCCACCACCAGCGCCTTGTCATCCAACGCAAACGCCAAAGCCGACGGCCAGTCCGGCTGCATCGGCAAATTGAGCAATTGGTGAAATGTCACTGCGTCCCAGATTTTCACCGTGCCGTCATCCGCGCTGCTGGCAACCGCTTTGCCATTTTTGGAAATCGCCAGACGAAGAATCGCTCCCTCATGTGCGAAATGGGCATCGACGAAAGTGTTGGTTCCCTCAACCGCTGTCGGACTGATCTTCCATTCCCGGATGCGGTTATCGACACCGGCGGAAAAAAGCCGCTGGCCATCCGGCGTAAAGAGCAGCGCCTGCTGATCCTTGAGCGATTCGGGCCGGGTATCGAGCCGCTGGCCGGTGAACACGCTCCACAGCTTCACCGTGCGATCGGCGCTGCCGCTGGCCAGCACCTTGCCGTCATTGCGGAAATCCAGGGCGAAGACGGCACCGTTATGGCCGAGCAATTCCCGGAGTTTTTCCTTGGAGCTGAGCTGCCAGAGGAAAATTTTCTGATCGTAACTGCCGGTTGCCAGCAGATCGCCATCGGGAGAAATGGCGGCGGCGTAAATCGCATCTGTGTGCCCCCCGAAATTGCTCACCGATTTTCCTGTGGCGATATCCCACACCCGAATTCGCCCCGTTTTTCCTGGCAATCCGCCGGCCGCTATCAGCAACTTTCCATCGGGCGAAAAGACGACGGCGTTCACATTCCCCTCATGCGGCCCTAGGGTGCGGAAAGTTTTTTGCGTGTCAGCAGTTCGCAACTCAACTTGATTGGCGCGGGCGATGGCCAGCAACTTGCCATGTGGATCATAAGCAATCGCCTGCACCGGCAAGCGGGGCGTTCCGTGCGGAGCAATGAACGGCGCAGCCTGCGTGGTTGCGGCGGCGACCAATTCACCCGGCTTGGGCGCCAATGCCCCACCGTCAATCCACGACCGGATCACCGCGATTTCCTGCGGCAAGAGCGCCTTGGCTTTTTTCGGCGGCGGCATGAACGGCTTAACCCGATGCTCAATCTGCTGCACCAGCGGACTGTCCTGGCTATTGCCGGGAATGATCGCCTTGCCCGCTTCGCCGCCGGCCATCAGGGTTGTGTAACTTTCGAGAACCAGATCGCCTTCGGCGTCTTTTTCATCGTGACACGCCAGGCAATTTTTGGCGATGATAGCGTGAACATCGGCGTAGCTGGTCGCCGGCGGTGGAGTGGCGGCGCGAATGCCCACCGGCAACATCAGCAACAACGCAAGAATGAAAGCGGTTAATCGCATGGAAATAGGATGTGCCAAGCCAACTCGATCAATGGTTAAAGCAAAATCCATTGCTGCTGAGCACTCCCCAATACAAGTCCTCGATTTCATGGCGGCGATCGGCGGGATTTTGAGCCAGCGCCGCCGTCAGTAATTTCGACTCCGTCGCCGTCGGCAAGCGGCTCAGGGCGCTGAGAAACACATCCTCAATAATTTTTTGATCACTGGCTTTGTCGGCCAGCAGTTGGTCGATCCGATTATCCTTGGCGCTCAACTTGACGTTGAGCGTGTCGCCGTTGGCCATGTGCAGCGCCTGAGCCATGCTCGGCAGCGAAGTCCGTTCGCATTCGCAGGTGGCTAAACGATCTGGGCGGCCGAATGATCTAAGGAAATAGGAATCGACATTCGAGTCCGGCAACTGGATGGCCCGTGTGCCGGGCGGATAACCGGGGAAAGCCGTCGGAGCCCCGGTCACCTGGCTGGCGGCGTCGAGCATCACCTCGGCCATCAGGCGCTTGGGATAGTAATGGCTGTAGAACCGCCGATCTGCGACATTTTGGGGCATTGCTTCGCCGCTGCGCTGATAGGCGTCTGATTCCAGAATCTCCCGCATCAAAGCCTTCAAATCATAATGCTGCTGCGCCAGATAATCGGACAAAGCGGCCAGCAGCGGTTCATTGCTCGGCGGATTGGTTTTGCGCATGTCATCGACCGCTTCGACCAAGCCGACGCCCATGAAATTCGCCCAGACACGGTTGACGATTGCACGAGTGAAATATGGATTCTCCGGCGACACCAGCCAATTGGCCAAGGCGCTCCGGCGATCGCCATTGTCCGTCATGGAAATCGCCGTGCCATCCAACGGTTGTGGCGGCTGCGGTTTGCCGGTCAGCGGCTGCACGACATCGCCGTTGGTGTCGCTGAAAATCACTAGGTTGCCGTCGCCGTTCACATTCTTGGCTCGGACACGGGCGAACAAATTGGCAAAGCCGTAATACTGATTGTTGGTCCACTTCTCCATGGGGTGGTTGTGGCACTTGGCACAATTCACCGACATGCCCAAAAACGCTTGGCTGACGGTTTCGGCCATCTTGGTCGGATCATCGTGCAGCACATAAAAATTGGCCGCCCCGTTGTCCAGCGTGCTGCCGGTCGCGGTCACGACTTGCCGAGCAAATTTATCCCACGGCGTGTTGGCTTCGACTTGCCGGCGAATCCAGTTGTAATACGCCGACATCGCCGGCGGACGCAAATTGGCGCTGTTCACCAGCAGCAGGTCGGACCATTTGTAAGTCCAGTAATCGACATACTCCGGGCGATTGAGCAATTCGTCGATCAGCGAATCCCGCTTGGTCGGCGATGTGTCGGCCATGAATTGCCGGACCCGATCCGCGGTTGGCAAGACGCCTATGGTGTCGAGATACGCCCTTCGCAGAAAATCGCCATCACTCACCGGCGGCGATGGCGGCAAATTCAAATCGCGCAATTTCACGTTGATCAAATCGTCAATGAAATTGCGATGCGGCAACGCCTGCGTAATCGGCGGATTGCCATATGGCACAGAAATCGTCGCCGTGCTGATGCGGCTCAGATACCACCCCGTGATCGGCCCTTCCCCACGGCCGGCGACGGTGACTTTGCCTTCTTCATCCACCATGCAGACGGACGTGTCATTGGCGGTGTATTTCGCCCAATGAGAAACATCGCGCTCCGATCCGTCATTGAAATGGGCAATCACGGTGATCGGCTGCACCGCCCCCACCCTCAGCACAAAATGATTCGGCCGCATTTCGATTCCGATGATGCGCGGATCATTGGCCGATGGACCGGGAGCGCCGTAGGCGATCCAATCCGCCAGCAGTTGATAATCTTTGGAACCAACCGTGAATCGCACGCCACCCTTGTGCGGCAACGCGCCGGTCGGCTTCAGGAGCAGCAAACTTTGGGCGGGATCTTCGGGAACCACGCGCCGGCCGAGCGCTGAGCGGGTGATGGTTTTCCAATCCCCTTCGTCATCATAGCCGCGCAGGGATAGTTTGAATCCATTTTTACCAGCGGCAGCGCCGTGGCATGCGCCGGCGTTGCAACCGAGGCGTGTCAGCAACGGTTGAATGTCATTGCGAAAACTCGGTTCCGACGGCTGCGTGGCCGGCGCGGCCGAAGCCGACATGGTGATGAACGTCGCGCAGCAACCCAAAATGGATAAGCCCAGTTGCATCGGTTTAGAAAAGTTCTTTGATTGCCTTGGTTCCCGAATCGACGACGCCATAGGGCCTGCCCTGCGGTCCCGGCAGCGTGGTGTCCAAATCAACGCCGAGACTTTCGTAGATGGTGGCCACCACTTCAGCGGGCGTGACCGGCCGTTCTGCTGGATATCCGCCAATGTCATCGCTGCGGCCCACAACGCGGCCACCCTTTATTCCGCCGCCGGCAAAATAAACCGTCCAGCAAGCCGGCCAATGGTCGCGGCCACCGGCGGGATTAATCCGTGGCGTGCGGCCAAACTCCGCCAAGTTGCAGACCAGCGTGTTATCCAGCATCCCGCGCCGGCTCAAATCTTCGATCAAGGCGCTGTACGCCTGATCGTACATCGGAGCGACGATTTCCTTCATGCCGGAGATCGACGTGAACGGCGAAGAGCCGTGAATATCCCAAGTGATTTCGTTGAACACCGTCAAAAATGTGTTGACCGTCACAAACCGAACGCCCGCTTCAATGAGCCGGCGAGAAAGCAGACAGCACTGACCGAAGCGCGTCATGCCATATCGCTCCCGCACACTCTGCGGCTCTTTGGATAAATCAAACGCCTCGCGCGCCCGGGTACTGGTCATCAACTTAAATGCGTTGGCGAAATCGGCGTCCATCAACTGTGCGTTTTCGCTGCCTTCAAATTCTTTTACCGTGCCGTCAACAATGTCACGCAGTTTCTCACGCCGCTCCGTCCGCGCCTCGCCGATGTATCCCGGCGGCAGCAGGTCCGGCACTTTGAAATCTTTCTGCGATGGATCGGCATTCAACACAAACGGGTCGTATGCCTTCCCCAAAAATCCCGCATCCTGCCCGTGCGGCAGATTGCCACCGGTCGGACCCATCACCTGCGGCAGGATCATGTGCGACGGCAATTCATTGCGGCTGCCCCGCAGATACGACATCGCACAACCGACATGCGGCGTATTCACGCCAGCCGTAAACAGCCGGCCTGTCTGCATCATCTCGTGCCCCGTGTCATGCACGGCGGCGGCGGTGTGATACACGCTGCGAACCAGCGAAAATTTATCCGCAATCTTGGCGTGCAGCGGCAGCAGCTCGGTAAGCTGAATCTCCGGAGAAGCAGTTCGAATCGGCTTAAATGGCCCACGAATTTCCGCGGCGGCGTCCGGCTTGGGGTCAAACAAATCCAATTGGCTCGGAGCCCCCAAATTAAAAATCATGATGACCGAGCGTTCATCGTTGCCCGGTTTGATCGCACCCTGGGCCTTGAGCGCCAGCAACTGCGGCAACGTCAATCCAACGCCAAAGAGTGCCCCTGCGTGCAGAAAATCACGCCGGGTCATGCCATCGCAAGTTGTTGTGGAACCTTCGCCAGTGAAACGAAGCATGCCTAAACCTCCACCGTTTGATTTGCCGCCGGAACTTCTATATACGTACTTTACCGTCCAGTCGGCAGTTCGTGCATTCCAAGCAAACTTTCTTGCCAAAATTTTCGTATTTGCCAAGATGGGGCGGTTGAGTCAATTCCGTCGCAACGGCGTGGCATGCAAGCAGTAAAAAAAGAGTGGCGGCCGCCCCTCGCTTGGCGATAAACTCATGGTGCAGTTGAAATTCGGTGCAAATCGATGGTTGGCTCTGTTGGCGGGATGGACCGTTTTAGGTTTCCTGCTGGCCGCCGCATTGCCGGAAAGTCTGGCCCGCAGCGGACGATCCCGGGCTTTGCATTCCTCTAGCACCCAGCCCCTGGCGCCGGACACCTCGTTTTCGAGAGATATTCAGCCGATCCTTGCTGATAATTGTTACTTCTGCCATGGTCCCGACACTAGCAAGCGGAAGGCGGGATTGCGGTTCGACACTCAGGATGGAGCGTTCACCGCCCTTGGCAAGCAGAAAGATCATTTTGCCATCGTCGCCGGTCACCCGGATCAAAGCGCCTTGATCGAGCGGATTTTTTCCGACGATCCCGACGATCAGATGCCGCCGCCGAATTCCAATCGGAAACTCAGCGTTGCCCAGAAGCAGTTGCTCAAGCAATGGATCGCTGACGGCGCCAAGTGGAGCAAACATTGGTCGTTCATCCCCCCGCAGCGGCCGACGTTGCCGCGCAATCAGGATTCCGCGTGGGAACGCAATCCGATCGATGCGTTTGTGCTGCACAATTTGGAGCAGCAGGGTTTGCAGCCGTCCCCCGAAGCTGACATGCCGACTTTGCTGCGGCGTGTGTCGCTCGATCTGACCGGGTTGCCGCCGACGCCGCAGGAAGTCCATGCGTTCGTCGCTGACACCTCGCCGGATGCGTATGAAAAAGTGGTCAATCGCCTGCTCGCATCTCCCCGCTACGGCGAGCGCATGGCCTGGGAATGGCTCGATGCCGCCCGCTATGCCGACACTAACGGCTATCAGGGCGATCAAACCCGCACCATGTGGCCGTGGCGCGATTGGGTCGTCAAAGCGATGAACGACAACATGCCGTTCGACCAATTCACCATCAAACAGATCGCCGGCGATTTGCTGTCTGACAGCACGATGGAAGACAAGATCGCCACCGGCTTTTGCCGTAATCACATGATCAACGGCGAAGGCGGCCGTATCCCCGAGGAAAACCGCGTCGAATATGTGATGGATCAATCCGAATCCGTCAGCACCGTTTGGCTCGGCCTGACCGTTGGCTGCTGCCGCTGCCACGATCACAAATATGATCCGCTCAAACAGAAGGATTACTATTCTCTCTTTGCTTTCTTCAATAACACACCAGTCGCAGGTGACAATGGAAGCGGACAAACGCCACCGCTTGAACCATTCATCACCGCGGATGATCAAAAGAAGCTTCACGAATTGGACGCACAGATCAGCACGAACGCCGCCAACGTGTTGAAGATTGAATCGGCACCCCACCCTGCCACCGCAACGACTGCCCCAGCATTGCCGCCGCCTCTCGTCGCCGCGCTAAAACAACCGCCGCAGCAACGCTCAGACGATGCGCTCAAGCAGTTGGCTGCCCTCAATGCCGCCCATCCGCAGTATGTCCAGGCGCTCAACCAACTATTACAAACCAAAACCGCACGACAGCAGTTGGACGCGGCGATTCCCAAGGTGATGGTGATGCAGGAACTGCCGCAACCTCGTCAGGCTTTTGTGCTGACCAAAGGGGCGTATGACAAGCCGACGGATAAAGTAACTTCTGAAACGCCTGCCAGCCTGCCGCCCTTGCCGCCGGGCATCAAACACGATCGCCTTGCCTTGGCCAAATGGCTCGTCGCTCCGGAGAATCCGCTCACCGCCCGTGTTATCGTCAACCGTTATTGGCAACAATTTTTCGGCATCGGGCTGGTTAAAACGGTGGAAGATTTCGGCCTGCAAGGTGAACGACCATCCAATCCCGATCTGCTCGATTGGCTCGCCGTCGAATTCCAACGCAGCGGCTGGAATGTTAAGGCGATTCAACGCCTCATCGTCACCAGCAGCACCTATCGCCAATCTTCCAAAGTCACGCCCGAACTATTGGAGCGCGATCCGGAAAATCACTTGCTGACACGAGGCCCGCGCTTCCGCATGTCATCTTTCATGATGCGCGACCAAGCGCTCGCGGCCAGCGGATTGCTCATCGAAAAAATTGGCGGCCCCGGCGTCCGAAGCTATCAACCGCCTGGCATATGGGAAGAAGCCAGCTTTGGCGAATTCGGTTATGCACAGGATCACAGTGAATCCCTCTATCGCCGCAGTATTTATTTGTTCTGGCGTCGCATCGTCATGCCGACGGAATTTTTCGACACCGCCTCCCGGCAAACCTGCACCGTCAAGCAATCGCGCACCAACACGCCGTTGCAATCGCTGCTGACATTGAATGACACCACCTACGTCGAATCCGCACGGGCAATGGCTCAGCGTGTCATGCTGGTCGAGAAATCCCCCGCCGATCGGCTGACGCTTGCCTGGCGATTGGTGCTGGCCCGCAAACCAAGTGATGAAGAATTGGCCGTGCTGCTGAAAAGTCACGAGCGATTGTTGCAGCAGTACACCGCCAACAAAGCCGAGGCGGCCATATTGCTCGCCGTCGGCGAATCCAAGCGTGATGAACACCTGGATGTGGCTGACCATGCGGCCTATACCGCCGCGTGCCTGGGAATCCTGAATGTGGACGAAGCGTTAACCAAAGAATGATGGTGCCCCGATGAATCCACTGACTGATAACCGTCAACAGATCACCCGCCGCGCATTGTTCGGCAAAGCCGCCACGGGAATCGGCGTGGCTGCGTTGGCGCCGCTGCTTGGCGAAAGCGCCTCCGCCATGACGCCCGGCGTTTCATCGTTCCCCAATTTCGCCCCCAAAGCCAAGCGGGTCATATATCTCTTCCAAAACGGCGCTCCGTCGCATGTCGATTTATTTGATTACAAACCGAAGTTGACCGAGTGGTACGGCAAAGACATTCCCCCCGAGATTCAAGCCGGCCATCGCCTGAGCACCATGACCGCGGGGCAAAAGGCCAAGCCGTGCCTGCCGAACATCACCAAGTTCAAACAATACGGCCAGAGCGGCGCGTGGGTGAATGATTTCATGCCGAACATTGCGTCCATCGCCGATGATCTGTGCTTCGTCAAAGGGATGTACACCGGCGCGGTGAATCACGCCCCGGCCATCACCTTTTTCCTGACCGGAGCCGAACAGCCCGGCCGCCCCAGCATGGGTGCGTGGCTCACCTACGGCCTGGGCAGCACGACTTCCGAACTGCCCGCTTTCGTGGTGATGACCAGCCGTGACAAGGAAGCGACCTGCGGCCAACTTTTCTACGACTTTTACTGGGGCAACGGCTTTCTTCCCAGCAAATACCAAGGCGTCAAATTCCGCGGCTCCGGCGATCCCGTGCTCTACTTGTCCAACCCCGACGGCATGAGCCGCCAGGTTCGCCGCGGCTTGCTCGATGACATCGCCCAACTCAACGAACTAAAACTCCAGGATTTCGGCGATCCCGAAATCGCCACGCGCATCACCCAATACGAAATGGCGTACAAGATGCAGACGTCGGTTCCCGAGCTGACCGATTTGTCGCAGGAATCTCCGCACGTGCTGGCGATGTATGGTCCCGACGTCCACCGCCAGGGCAGCTTCGCCTACAACTGCCTGATGGCCCGCCGCCTCGTCGAGCGCGGCACCAGATTCGTCCAACTCATGCACGCCGGCTGGGATCAACATCAGAATTTGAACACGCAACTCAAAATCCAATGCACCGATACCGACGCCCCCTCCGCCGCCCTGGTGAAAGATCTAAAAATGCGCGGCTTGCTCGACGACACGCTCGTCATCTGGGGCGGTGAGTTCGGCCGCACGCCATTCCTGCAGGGCGACATCAAGGACAAATCCAAATGGGGCCGCGACCACCACCCCTACGCCTTCACCCTCTGGATGGCCGGCGGCGGCGTCAAACCCGGAATTTCCTATGGCAAAACCGACGACTTCGGCCACAGCGTTGTCGACCAAGCCGTGCCTGTGCATGATTTCCAGGCTACCGTGCTGCAATTGCTCGGCATCGATCACACGAAATTGACTTTCAAATTCCAGGGGCGGTATTTCCGGTTGACCGATGTGTTTGGGAATGTGGTGAAGCCGATTTTGGCGTAGATTATGGTTTAGCTGGCGGGCATGCCCGCCGCTCCGGCCGATGATCGTGTCTCACTTCGCCAACGGATTACTTGCCCCCTGCTGCGCCGGCTGAGTGCTATTGCCCGCCAGCGTGTCCGCATTCCAAAGCGGTTCGACGTCGACCACCGTCGACGCCATCGCTTCCACCTTTTCCTTAAGCGAATCCGCCGTCAAATTGCAATTGGCCACGGGATAGTTCATGCGCAGGCTGCCGTGGGCGATGGAGAAAAACATCGGGCCGATGTCGGTGTTCTTTTTCAGCACGTTCAGCAGCGCGTCGGTGCTGACTTTGTCCGGCATGGCGGTCAAACCATTGGTCATCCAGATGACCGTGCCGTTGGGCGACAGGTTGACGATGAAGTTCAGATTCCACTTTCCCTTGGGAACGGTGATGCTGTAGACGACCTGGCCGTTATCGTTGATGGTGTTTTTGTTATAGCTGCTTAGCGCGTTGCCGAGCTGCTCAGTGGTAAGGGACGATCCTTGGGCTGCCGGGGCCGCGGAATTGTTGCCGCCCTGCGCCAACGGATTGGCCGGATCGGCCGCCAATAATTTGGCTGCGCTAAATGCCAACGTCGTGACGCACAAACCAACAAGGCATAGCAATGAAAATCGATTCGTCGGCAAACGCATGGCAAGCTCCTTGGTAATCAAAGATTCAAGCACGCCCCCGCGGGCAACCAGCCAGACGATACCAGAATCCTGTGCCACGGCCCATCTATCGGCCACCGTTAGACGCCTGCAACTTTCCCCGCCATGCTGCGTCAAAGCTGGAAATGTGGTGAATTTCGCACTGGCAAGTTTTAATTGGAGAAACGCCATGAAACCGCTGATCCTGATCGCCGTGATGTTTGCATCGCTGTTAACCACTCTGGGAACTGCCGCCGAGATGAATAAAGTTAATCTGACCATTCAGAATCTTCAGGCCAACAGTTTTCAGGTGACGGCCAAGAAGACGGACGGCGGCAATGTGGAAGTGACCATCACCCGTCACCCGCTGCCCTCGCGGCCAACACAGGACATGGCGGTACACCTGACGCAGCGGAAGGCGACATTGGAAATCCGGGATTCTTCGAGCCTCTTGGTGCGATGTAAACTTGAGACAGAGGTGGCGATCTCCGACATCGTCTATAAATTTGAGACGAGTGCCGAGAATCTTCCCAACGCATATTTTGACCTGAAGGAAACGGAAAGTCGCGGCACCGCTATTGGAAAGGACTCATCTAAAGGCGATGAAACGGAGTACACGTTTTGCGTTGCCGATGTGATTAAGTAGCGGTCGCCTCCGATTACTACCTCGACAGCTTCGCCTGAACAGAATAAAACCGACCGAATGAGGAAACCGTTTCTACATCGGTTCGCCGCATTCGCCGCACTTTTTCTTTCGCCACTGCTCCGTGCAGCGCCTGCAACGCAGCCATTTCACCGCACCGGACCATTCCTTCTCGGCGCGGATATTTCATGGGTGCAGGAAGACGAAGCTGACGCCGCGACTTATTACGACCACGGCAAAAAGGAAGATGTTTTTCGAATTCTCAAGGATCACGGCTTCAACGCCATTCGGCTGAGAGTTTTTGTGGATCCCGCTTCGCCGAAGGGTTATGCCGTCACCAGCAAGGAAGCGTTCTGCGATCTGGCCCACACGCTCGTGATGGCCAAGCGCGCTCACGATGCGGGGATGAGCCTGTTGATCGACCTGCATTACAGCGACACTTGGGCCGATCCCGGCAAACAGGCCAAGCCGGCGGCTTGGGAGAAGCTGGATTTCCCGGCTCTGAAAAAAGCGGTGTATGACCACACGCACAAAGTTCTGGCGGCCTTGAAAGATCAGGGAACCACGCCGCAAATGGTGCAGATCGGCAATGAAGTCAGCAACGGAATGCTGTGGCCGGACGGCAGCACGAAAACTCATTTCGACCAGTTCGCCGATTTATTGAAATCCGGCATCAAGGCCGCCCGTGATGTCGATCCATCGATCAAAATCGTCCTGCACACCGACAAAGGGAGCAACGACCCAGTGGCCCGGCGTTGGGTCGAAAACCTCGTGAGCCGCAGCGTGCAGCCCGACATCATCGGCCTCTCCTGCAACGGCACCAACCCGCCGGAAAAGTGGAACGAAACTTTCGACGATCTCGCCAAACGGTTCCCGCAGTTCGGCTTGATCGCTTCGGAATACGGCTACCACAAGCGGGAACTCAACGACATCGTTTTCAACGCTCCCGACCATCACGGCATCGGCACCTTCATCTGGGAACCGACCCGTCATCACGAAGCGCTCTTCGATCAAGAAGGCCGCAACGCCGGCGATGGCGGACCAAAACCACCCAATTCGGTTGCTGGCCACAACACCCGCACCGGCCGATTCGACACCAATGATCTGATCAATCTGTATGACAAGATGTCGAAGGATTTTGGCAATGACCGTTAATGCGCTGCGGCCGGTATGGGCATTCCGATGACGTTTATCTCCCTCGCAGAAGTCTGGGACCGCCTCTAAATTGACTTCACCCTGTTCACCAAGCCCCGTTCACGCCTTGCCCGGCCTAGTGTCGCACAACAGCCGATAGACATAAAGATTCGGCGCGTGCTCGCGCCAGAACGGCTTCTCATCCATTCCCAAATAGACCGCCAGCGCCGCCGCGACTGCCGGGGAACGACTCATGCCCTGGTGGCAATGAATCACGAAAGCGCCGACCGTTGTTCGATGCTCCTTGACGAACCGCCATATACGCCGCGCGTCGGTCACGGTTATTGATTTGATGTGCGCCGGCAGCTTCGCGCTTCCCAGCGGCTCCGCATCGTCGAACGCCAAATGCAAAAAACCGCGCAATCCGGCAACTTTTGGAACCCGAGCACGCTTCGCATCGCTGTCACGGATGCTGATGAGGGCATAGCTAGAGCGGACGAGGAAGCCACGCTCGATGGAGGCGCGGTCGGTTACCAAGATTTGGATGGACATCGACAGGTATTTTACGACTCACTCTTGGGTTGACTCCAGCGTATCTGTCGCATGCTCGCGCGGGTCACCCACGGCCTTTGCCACTTGATGCCAAGCTTCGCGGTACTCTTCCATCCACTCGATCGACGGCTGAAAGCGAATCCGTGTCAATTTGTTTTCTATCCAGGGCGCACACCACTCGCTAACCTTTGGGGACGGTACAAGGTAGACAGCCACTTTCTTGTCGGACTTGGACGCGAGGTCAACGAATGCGAAGATGACTCGGGGTCTGTTAAGTTTCGCCGCCTTATAGCCGAGATCAAAACCCAAGAAGTTTGGCTTACGGTTAGCGCCGCTACCACGCGTATTTATTGCATGTTGCGATGTTTTCACCTGAATAGCCAAGCTTTTTTCGCCGTCCTCAGAGCTCACTAAAATGTCGAGATGCGGAGCATTGCGAGCGGTGCATGCGGCGTGGAACCCTCGCGCGGACAGCTGATACATGATGTAATAAACGCCGGTCATTCCCGTGAAATGGGCTTGCGAACCTGTCTTCATATTGGGAACTCCTTCTCAAGGGCGCCACAGTCCACCAAAACCCACCAAAGCCAAAAACGTCCCCAGCAGGCAAACGCCAGCGCGTTGATCTCCAATTCCGCCAAAGATCAACAGCACACCCACCACCAGCAGCGTGATAGCCGCTCCTGTCCGTGCCTTCGATATACCCACTGCCCCGCCGGCGTTCAAAATCTGCGGGTCCGCCGCGTCAGGGAGCAGCCGCCCGCACCGCCGGCAGAACCTCGCTCTCGGAGGCATGCGCGTACAGCATTGGGCACACTCGATCACGGTAATCTGTTTAGCTCGCATTCAACACCGGCTTTCCATGGCGTCATTCGCCGAACCCGATCGGCTTCCGCTCTTCCACCTGCATATCCGCGATGGCTGCGTCGATCAGTGACTTGTCGATCGCAAGACGATGACCCGCGCGTTCCCCCGCCAGGAGATGCAGTGTTGTGACAAGTTCTGCTAGCTGAGCACCGCTGTATCCGGTTGTTCGGCGAGCTAACTCGACGAGGTCTGTTTCGGAGATGTCCGCGGTGGCAAGAAACTTGCCGAGCATCTTTCGACGCAGGGGCTGGTCAGGGAGGCCGATTTCCACGACGCGGTCGAACCGGCCAGGTCTGTTTCGCAGGGCTCGCTCGATGACATCCAGCCTATTCGTTGTTGCAATGGCAATGATGTGATCGTTGGTGCTCACGCCGTCGAGCTGATTCATAAGTTCGCCGAGAACGGCCGACTGACTTGTTTCCCGATCTTCGCCGAACAGGTCGAGGTCTTCAAAGAAGACAACTGCCGGCGTCACGAACCGTGCAGTCTCCATTAATTTCACAATGCAGTCGGGCGACTTGATGTGTCTAGGAAGCACCCACAGGAACGTGACGCCGAGCGTATTCGCAAGCACTTTACCGAGAAGCGTTTTACCGGTTCCAGGGGGGCCGGCGAGAATCAACCCGCGCTTCGCACTGACGCCGGCGGCTCGTAATCGAGACGTGCTTGCTAGAAAAGTCTCGACATGCAAATGTAGCATCGAACGGGCTTCATTCGAGATAACGATGTCATCCCAGCTATAGCGCCGGGTCTGGATGATCGGCTCTCCGTCCGCAAAAGCTGTCCGGCCTAGCAAGTAGTGATGTCGCCTCGTGTATTGCTCCCATCCTTCAACAAAGTCGCTGGAGTCCTCGTGGGAGTAAACGTCCACGACGCTGATGGTTTCGCCATTTCCGAAATTCCGGTACATCAACTTCACAACCAACCGCCTATCGGGAAGCCGCAAGAAGGCGTAGCCGCATTCCAGGATCTGATATGATTTCGACTCGGTCGTCACCGCGCGGCAAGTAGGCGTATCTTCCTTGCCCCCGTGATCATCCAGGAAGTCGGTCACATATACGACGTCGCCGCCCAGATGGTGCATGTAGCCTTCGAGACACTGCGACATAAGCCGCATCACCAGGGGAGGCATGTAGTGCAGCGAACTCCGTGCATCAGTGTTGAGGAAGACGGAAACGGCTCGTCGAGAAAGAAGGGGGATGCACGCCAGCTTCACCATACTTGCGAGTGCTGATACTTCGGCAATCGGCGGCATATCGTGAACTCGGATCATGGGTCCGCCAGTTTCAGGTAATTTCATACCGTCTTAGATAATGTAGGGCGCGGACAGATTCGGTCCGGTACTCCCATTTCGACCGACCTTACCTGCCGCTAAGCTATTTCGATGGCCCAAAATCGGCCCGGCTTCAGCAAATTTCGCAGTAGATGGTGGGCGCTGGTCGAGATTGAGCGGCAGATCCGCTGCGGTCGCGCCTGCACCTGCCGATCGCTCGCTCAAGATTTGGAAGTCGATCCGCGCACTGTTCGGCGATACATCACCTTCATGCGCGACGAACTTGGCGCACCCATCGAATACGACCCCATAGAACAGACGTATGCGTTCACCCATTCGACGTGGACGATGCCCAACGTGCATCTGTCCGAAGCGGAGCTCGTTGCCCTGGCGGTCGGCGCGCGTTCTTTGCAGGCCGTCATGCCGCCACCCTTCATCAAATCGCTGGAGATGCTCTTGACCAAGCTGCTGGACGCCTTGCCGCCTGCGGGGCGCGAAGAGCTGCGTTTAATGCAGGAACGCATCGATTTTGTGTCGTCGGCGGTCTCCTCTAAAGGCCAGGAATGGGTCGAAATGCTGATGCAGGCCATGCGCGACCAATGCACAATCGAGATGAAGTATTTCGCGTTAAGCAAAGGCGAACAACGCACGCGGCGGGTTGATCCCTATCACCTGCGTTTCTTCGCCGGGGCCTGGTATCTGGTCGGCTACGATCACCAGACCAAACATTTTCCAGTTTTCAATATCGCCCGCGTTAAAGGGCTGAAGACGACCGAGGACCGTTTTCGACGCCGCGATTTCTCCGCCGCCGCTTATTTTCAGCACTCGGTCGGTGTAACCCTCGGCGGCCCGGCCCGGAAGGTTCGCCTTCTTCTGAAGGGGCGCGCCGCGCAAACTGCCCAAGAGCGCGTCTGGCCTGCCGGTTTCACCTACACCCCGAAGTCGGATGCGAGCGGCTTGCTGGTCGGAAGACTCGGCAAATTGGATGATCTACTCTCGTGGCTCGCCGCGATAGGGGGTGAGGTAGTCATCCTTCCCGAAGACCGCGGGAGCCGCTCCGCCGACTGACCAGGTTCCGGTCCGAAGATAATGCCCCTTGGAAGGCCGGTGCTATCCGCTTCGGCGGGATGATCAGGGCGCGGATCGGCCGAACAGTTGCTCGTTTTCAATATCCCCTCCATTATGCTTTAGGTGCAACGGAAGGTGATGATTGTTCAACAGCTATGAATTCATTCTGCTTTGTATGCCGATCGCCTTCGGCTTGTTTTGGTACGGCGGCAAAAGTCTGCGATGGCGACTCGGGTTTCTGACGTTCGCCAGTTACGCTTTTTACAGTTACTGGACATTTCTCGACCGCAATGGTTCATTCGAATCGCAGCGTTTTTTCCAGGCGCTGCGTTTTGACAATTGGCAGCACATCAAAAACAGCCTGTGGGGTTGGCGATTTACGATCATCATGCTGGCCAGCAGCAGCGTCGATTATTTCGCCGCCGCCTTGTTGGCGAAAATTCCGCGACAGGAAGAGGTGGAGCGCGCCCTTACTCCTGATGCTGGCGCTATCACCTATGCACCCCGAATCGGCAGGCCGCGCCCAGGCCTACGTGCTGCCCTGCTCGCTCTTTCCCTCGCCGCCAACATCGGGCTGCTTTCCTTTTTCAAATACGCCGGGTTTTTTAGTCAAATCGCTTCAGATATCGCGCATCTCACCACCGGCCGAGGCTTTCCGATTTTCGCTGTTGTTCTGCCCGTCGGGATCAGCTTTTACACGTTTGAATCGATGAGTTATGTGATCGATGTTTACCGCGGCATCGCCAAGCCGGCCAAGAGTTATCTCGATTACGCCTGCTTCATTTCGTTTTTTCCGCACCTGGTTGCGGGGCCGATCATTCGTTACTCGGACATTTTGCATCAGTTCCGTGATGTCGCCTGGAAAAGAGCGCGGCCGGATTGGAGCCATGTCAGCATCGGGCTGATGCTTTTTACGATGGGGCTCGCCAAGAAACTGCTCATCGCCGACAGCATGGCCGCACTGATTAATCCGTTATGGGATCGACTGGGAACAGGTGAACCGCTCGGCATGCTCGGCAGTTGGGCCGTCGTGCTAGGTTACACGTTCCGCATCTACTTCGATTTTTCCGGGTATTCCGACATGGCGACCGGATTGGGTCATCTGTTCGCCGTGCGCTTGCCGCAGAATTTCAACAGCCCTTACAAATCCGCCAACCCCAGCGATTTTTGGCGGCGATGGCACATGACCCTTTCATTGTGGCTGCGGGATTATTTGTACATTCCGCTTGGGGGTAGCCGCGGCGGCACGTACAAAACGCTGCGCAATTTGCTCATCACCATGCTGCTCGGCGGCCTATGGCATGGAGCGGCGTGGCTGTTTGTCATCTGGGGCGCATGGCATGGCCTGATGCTCGCCGGTTATCACCTTTGCAAAGATCGCGGCTGGCTACTGCCCACTGATACCGTCGCACAGCGGTGGTTCAATCGGCAATTGACATTCCTCTTTGTCGTCATCGGCTGGACATTTTTCCGAGCGGCGGACGTTCGCGCCGGCAATTATGGTTTGCCCTCGATCACTCCCGCTCTGCAGATGCTGCGGCAGATGTTCATTCCATCACATGTCCGGCACGCACTGCACATCTCCGACCTGCGATTACTCGGTGAATGGATCGTCTTCGCCTGGATTTGGTGCAATTTCATGCCGAACAGTTTTGATTTTGCGTACGGCCTGCGTCTTCGCCGCTGGCACGCCGCCATCGCCGGGGCTCTCATGGCCGTATGCATTTTGTTCATGGGAGTTCACATGGATTTTCTTTATTTCCGATTTTAAGCGATGCCGAATGACGCCATCATTTCGTATGCCGAGATACCTGGGCCGTGCCCCACCGCCCCGCCGCTGCGCCTGGACCCGGATCTATCGCATCATTCCGGCAGCCGCGGGTTTGTCGCCGTTTTTCTGCTGAGCATGATCGGCGGGTATTTGTTGCTGGTGCTTATTAATCTTCTCGGCAACACCTCCAACCTGTTTCCATCGCCCTTGCAGCCCGCCCTCACCGAGCGAGCCTGGAAAACCCGACGCCTCGATGCGCTGGTCCGTGCCCACACGCCCCCGGATGTGATCATCCTCGGCTCCAGCCGGGTCATGCAGATTCGGCCCAGTTATGTCGCGGCACTGGCTGGCGGCACAGCGTTCAATTATGGGGTCAGCGCCGCCGGTCCGGTCGATTGGTACGCACAAATCCATTATCTCATCAGCCACGGCGCAAAACCGAAAATGATCATCCTGGGCGTGGATGAATTCTGCTTCGGCGATGCGTCCAGCCGCTGGCAATTGCAAAACTTTGGCCACGCCGGGCTGGCCTGGCACCTGCCGACTCGTGATTTTTTTGCTCTGCTCGGCGGCGTCCTGGAAAATGTCGATCCGCAGAACACACGCAGCAGTTACCATGAGATGTTCAAACGAAGCGACGATAACCCGCTGAATTTTTCCAACCGCAGCGAATACGTGCTGTCCGACGGATACATGATTTACAAACACGCGACTGACATCGCGACGATCCGCGCTATGGCACTCGAATTCTTAAAAAAGAATGCGGCGGATAACGACGGGGCAGCCACTTCCATCACGCCACGGCGAACCGAAATGTTCGACGGCTTGCTGGACCTTTGCCACGATCAAGGCATTCAAGTTCGTGTGATGCTATTGCCGCTGCATCCGGAGTATGCCCGCATCATCATGTCCAAGCAGCATCTGCGAAAGACATGGCATGACGTGGCGGCGTATTTGGCTCAAACCTGTCCGAAACACAACGCCACGTTCAACAATTTCAGCGATCCGAAAAGCTTCGGGGGCGATCCGAACGAATTCTGGGACGGAGCCCACGTCACGGCTGAAAATGCCCGGCGCATGATGAATGCGCTCTTCGGCCTCCCGCCTTTACAAATGGCCGCCGCCTTTCCCAGTGATGATGATTTGCTGAATGCGCAGGTGCCGCCCATGCAAACCAGCAAGAAGAAGGCGCGCGTCCGAGAAAAATCCTCATCGACCCGGCGAGCCGCCACCACTCACTGAGCGGAAGCGAACGGCTCCGCATCGATTTCAGCGGGGTGATACGGCGGCGGCCCATCGACTGCAAATCGGAAGTTCAGGCCGAGATAATCATTCTTCAGCTCCGAGGAATCGCCGCCAACGGTCCGATAGGAAGGACTGGCATCCTGATATTGCGTCGAGCAACCGGTCAGTAATGTCAAACCGGCCATTAACACGAATGCAAAGGTAGCGCAGAGCTTCACGGTCCCTCCCCGAAAAATATTGGTGGACACCCACATGCATCGGCTGGCCAGCCAGGCGAATTCAGATACCAAGCAAGTCAGAATAAGAAGTTTGCACATGATCGCTGGGATGAACGCCGAGCGTTTCATGCAGCAGATGCAATCTGGCCAGCGAATCGGCGTCGGCGGCGTTCTGATCCATCTGCGCCTCAAATTCGATAAAGTTTCCCAGACCCTCAACTTCGTCAAAGTGAATGCGCACGTTGTCGAGCAGGTACAAATCGCGTCGTTTGCGGACTTCCCCGCGAATTCCACAAGCGGCGGTAAGAATCGCCTTCATCATCGCAGCATCGGCGACAGGCATGACAATAAATTTGCTATCCCGATATTCCGAGGCGTCGGGGCGGTCGTACCAAATCAATTCCGCGGATTGCGAATCAGGTGAGGTAATCTCACGCAATTTCAATCGCCCTTGCTGCGAACGGAAATACGTGTCGATTTGGTGGAGAATTCCTTGAAAGGTTGCGGGAAGGGAAAAGATTCTTTGCCGCGCGACATTGAGATCATCGCACCGCATTTTCAATTCGATGTTTCGCCGCATGATAGAACGGTTACTTTGCGAGGAACTGAATAAAACACTCAACCCAATGCCGCAGGTAGTTCCATGTTCTATTCCTCAGAACACGCCAATCTCTTTGAGCCTTAACCACTCCCCCAGAGCCTTCCGCAGTTTCAACTCTGACATAATACATCACAACGTTCGACGTGGCTGCGCCTGTCCACAGTCTGCCACGTTGCTTTGTCGGCAGGTGTGCGGACAATACGAGTTATGCAACGAATTATTGCCGACATGGGTGTACCGATGATCGGCCTTTACTGGCCACCCGCGTGGTTGGCATTCGTTCCGGTTGTTTTGATCGAAACTTGGTGGGCTCGGCGAGTTTTTAATAATGATTGGAAGAAGGCTATAGCTTCAACATTCGTCGCAAATCTTGTCTCGACGATCATCGGAATTCCGCTCGCATGGTTCGTGTGGTCGACGCTTGAGCTTCGGTTTTTCGGGACGGCGCTTGGCATAGATAATTCCGCGAAGGGCCTTTACGCAGTGACGGTTCAGGCTGCATGGTTGATTCCTTACGAGCAACATCTCTGGTGGATGGTCCCCGTTGCTGCGTTCGTTCTGACTGTGGTGTTTTTCGCTGGCTCCGTAGTCGTCGAACAGGCCGTGATGGCGCGTTTCCAGTCAACGTCCGACCCAACATCCGCGCGGCGATGGGCTTGGAAGGGGAACCTTTTAAGTTACTCGGTGATTTTTGTGATGGTACTGGCATTCCTATATGTGCCGCGCACGTTCTTGGATCGCGCTGCGGATCGGCCGGTCAATGTGCTGGAGGGTGCTAGCATGCGAGCGGCAAAATGGTTATCTCCAAAACCGGCGAGATGACTACCCGCGGCGGTGGGCTGAGTCGGACGCCGGGCAGCGGTCACCGGATGAAGCATATCAACGTGAAGATCAGGATTCGTCGCGGCTGGGTTGCGCAGGGGCGTCGTGCTGCTTCTGGTCTTGCAGCACGGTCCAGAGCCTTTCCAGCAGTGCATCGACCCCCTGATGGCTCACGCCCGAAATCGGCATCATTTCCACGTTCGGCAATTTTGCCCGTAGATCATCCAATTGCTCATCGTCGATCGCAATGTCGATCTTGTTGGGGGCGACAATCTCCCGCTTGTGAGCCAAAACAGGACTGAAAGCTTCAAGTTCCGCGCGGATTTTGCGGTAGTTCTCGGCGGGGTCGGAGCCGTCGGTGGGAAAAAGATCGAGCAAATGTACGATCACTTTGGTGCGTTCGATGTGGCGAAGGAAAGCGTGACCGAGGCCGGCGCCGTGCTGGGCGCCTTCGATTAGGCCGGGGATGTCGGCGACGACCAGGCGACGATTGCCGTCGAGTTGCACGATCCCGAGCTGCGGATCGAGCGTGGTGAAGGGATAGTCAGCCACCTTGGGACGAGCGGCGGAGATGGCGCGAAGCAACGTACTCTTGCCGACATTCGGCATACCGACCAAGCCGACATCGGCGATCAGTTTTAATTCGAGTTTGAGATTGCGCTGCTGGCCTTCCGTGCCGGGCTCGGCATAGCGCGGGGCTTGGTTGGTGGAGGTTTTGAAATGCCAGTTGCCCCGGCCGCCTTTGCCGCCGCGGGCGATCACAATTTGTTTCCCCGGCTCGGTTAGGTCAGCCAGAAGAATGTGATGATCTTCATCATAAATCAATGTTCCGCGCGGCACGGGAATTATCAGATCATCCCCCGCCTTGCCGTACATTTTCTGCCCCATGCCATGCTCGCCGCGCTCGGCTTTCCAATGGTGTTTGCCGGCGAAATCAAGGAGTGTGTCTTTGTGCGGATCGGCAAAAAAAATCACGCTGCCACCGTTCCCGCCGTCGCCGCCGTCAGGGCCGCCCTTGGGCACATATTTTTCGCGGCGGAAGGAAACGCATCCCGAGCCACCATCGCCGGCCACCACGTGAATTTGTGCTTCGTCGATGAACATGCTTGCGCAAAGTAATAAAGCGACGAAAGGCAGGGTTTCCCTTCGTCGCTTTGAAAATTGTCCGATTGGCCGACGGTGTTAAGCGGTTCGCACGTGAACCTTGCGGCCCTGAAATTCCACTTTGCCCTCGGTCAAAGCAAACAGCGTATCATCACAGCCGATGCCGACGTTGAAGCCGGGGCGGAACTTGGTGCCGCGCTGACGGACGATGATAGATCCGGCCAGCACGGATTGACCGCCATAGGCTTTGACGCCGAGATATTGGGGATTGCTGTCGCGGCCGTTACTGGAGCTGCCGCCGCCTTTCTTATGAGCCATAAAACACCTCAAATAGCCGCGTTCATTCGACAAATCCACCGCTGATGGGTGGGGCGGAAAACTTACAGCCAATCCTCAAACGTTGCAAGTCGCGGCAGATGCGTAAAATGCCGCTTAAGCGAAAGCTCCGCCCTGCCGAAACAGCCAGAATCAGCGAGCAGTTATTGTCCGGGCGGTTGATTGTATTATCGGTCGCTGGACCGCCGATAGCACTAATGGGCTGGGGTAGCCGCGATTGGATTGAATGATGCAAGCAGAGGCTCATAACCGTGTTAATGGCAAGCGGTTAACTATCGCAAACTGTCTCCATTCACGGGTAAATAATTTCGATTTCCTCCGTCTGGCCTCCGCCTTCCTGGTGCTGTTTAGCCATAGCTGGCCGATACGGGATGGCAACGCCGAACATGAGCCGTATCACCGTCTGACCGGGACGATCATCGGCGGCGAAGTCGCCCTGGGCATCTTTTTTATTATCAGTGGAATGCTCGTCGCCCGAAGTTTTTTGGCCGACCCGCGCTTGTTTTCGTATCTCAAAAAACGTGCTCTGCGAATCTTCCCAGGTTTGATGGCCTGCGTGATCTTTTGCGTGATGGTCGTTGGACCGTTGTTTACCACGCTCAAGCTCAAAGCCTATTTTCAGGATTCCGACACGCAGCATTTCATGCGTAATGCCATCTTGTATCCCAATCATTACTACCTCGGCGGTGTTTTCGATCCATACTGGGATTCGCGCGGTGTGGTGAACGGTTCGCTTTGGACTTTGCCGATCGAGTTCATCATGTACCTGGTGGTTGCCGCGGTCGGCGTGGTCGGCGTGCTGCGGCACAAACCGTGGATGGTGATCATCACGATGCTGGCCGCGCTTTCCTGGATTGCCATTGAAAGCGGTGGATTGGCAAGCAAAGCGCCATTCGACAAATACCGTGTCTGGCTGGAAGATGCACCGAGGCTGGCGATACTATTCCTTAGTGGGACGTTGCTGCTGTTATTCGCTGATAAAATTGTTTTGAAATGGCAATGGATGGCCATCGCATTGGTGATCTTCGCACTAAGTTGGAATCTGCCGTTTCAGGCGATTGCGCATATCACTGGACTGCAGCGAATGCCGACGGCGAAGCTGGATCGCCTTCACGATTTATACACGTACGCATTGACATGTCTGGCACTGCCTTACATCGTGATGTATCTGGCATTTCTGCCGACGCCCCGACTTCAGGCCGCGGCCAAACACGGCGATTTTTCCTATGGCATTTATCTGTATGCGTATCCGGTTCAACAGATGCTGATGCGCAAATGGGAGCATATCAATTTTGTCCTGTTCATCGCCTTGGCCTGCATCGGCACGTTTATTCTGGCGTATTTGAGCTGGCACTGCATTGAAAAACCGTTCCTACGACTCAAGGGCCGCTCGACTCGGACCGTGCGAAACATGGAGAACCAAAGCGCGCCGCCACTGCCGCCGATGCAGTTATCTATCTCTCAAAGGCTCGCCGACATGAACATGATTTCCCGTGGGTAGCTTATCACCAACAACTTCTAGTCTGCCTGACGTGAGCATTCTCATCGTGAGTTGGAACGTGAAGGAATTGCTGCGCGATTGCTTGCGATCGCTGCGGGAAAACGCCGGGCACGTGAATTACGAAACAATCATTGTCGACAATGCCTCACGCGACGGTTCGCCGGAGATGATCAGGCGCGAGTTTCCCTGGACAAAGCTGCTGGAGCCGGGGAAGAATCTTGGATTTGGGCGGGCGAATAACTTGGCATACGAGCACAGCTCAGGCCGTTGGGTGCTGCTGCTGAATCCGGATACGGTGGTGCTGGATAGCGCGATTGAAAAACTGGTGGCGTTTGCGGATAGCCACAACGAAGCCGGTGCTGTGGGAGGCCGAACCGTCAAAGCGGATCTTTCCCTGGAGCGTAGCTGCTGCTGGGGTTCGCCGGGATTGTGGCCGCTGATTTGCAAGAGCATGGGGCTGCATTTGCTTTTCAAACAGAGTCAATGTTTCAATCGCGAGGCGATGGACTGGTGGCCGCGGAATACGGTGCGGGAAGTGGACGTGATCACCGGATGTTTCTTCATGCTGCGGCGTGAGGTGTACGAAAAAACCGGCGGCTTTGATCCGAGTTTTTTCATGTACGCGGAGGAAGTCGATCTTTGCTGGCGAATCCGCAACCTGGGATGGAAATTGATGTTCACGCCTGACGCCCAGATTATTCACCTGGTCGGGGCATCGGCGGCCAAGGCGAAACCGAATCGGGTGTACCAGATCAATCTGGGATTACTCAAACTGTTCCGCAAACATTACGGTCCGGTTTACATGAAGCTGGCGAATTTGCTGATGTGGATGTTTTATGCGACACGGTTGCCGCTTATGTTTGGGATGATCGATCTCGGTTTAGCCGGCAACGGGTTTGCCGCCAAGACCCAGGCGTATCATCAGGCGATGCAGCGGCACGCCAAATTATTCCGACGGCAGTTTGCCTCGGAGATCGACAAGGCTTAATCGAATGGATTCGGTTCAAGGATGACACCACTTTTTCGTCAACTTCAGCGATTGCAGTCCAAGGGCGAGCATATCCGTGTCGGCGTAATCGGCGCTGGGTTCATGGGCCGCGGCATTGTGTATCAATTGGCGAAGATGCCGGGGCTGACGCCGTCGCTGGTAGTCAACCGCACCATTGACAAGGCGATCGACGCCTATGTCCAGGCGGGATTCAACGCTAAGCATGTGCTGGTGAGCGATGATCCTAAAGCGCTATCCAATGCGGTGGCGGAACGCCGGCCCTGCGTCAGCGCCGAACCGGAAATCGCCGGCGCGGTGGCTGCCCTCGATGTGGTGATCGAAGCAACCGGTGCGGTCGAACTTGGCGCGCGGGAAGCATTGAGTTGCATCGGTCATCGCAAACATTTCGTGTCATTGAATGCGGAAACCGACGGCACCATCGGTTGTCTCCTCAAACGCAAGGCCGACAAAGCCGGCAGCGTTTACACCAACGCCGACGGCGACCAACCCGGCGTGATCATGCGGATGTACGACTATTGCCGCGGTTGCGGATTTGAAGTGCTGGCGGCGGTTAATTGCAAGGGGTTCTTGAATATTCACGCCACGCCGGACAGCATCCGGGAATGGGCGATCAAACAGAACACCAGCGCGAAAATGACCTGCGCCTTCACCGACGGCACAAAGATGAACATCGAACAGAACGTCGTCTGCAATGCGACGGGCCTGATTCCCGCCCGGCGCGGCATGATCGGCGTCGAAACCAACCAAGCCAACGCGGTCAAAGATTTTGAATCCCACGGCTTGTTGAACAATTCCCCCGGCATAGTGGACTTCACGCTCAAAGGCGATTTCGGCGGAGGGATTTTCATCATCGCCCGCGCCGAGCATCCGCAAATGGTCAAGCCGTATTTGAAATATCTCAAAATGGGCGACGGGCCGAATTACATGTTTTTCCGACCCTATCACCTTTGCCACATTGAGACGCCGCTGAGCGCTGCCGAAGCGGTTCTTTATGGAGAGGCAACGATTGCCCCGATGGGCCGGCCGGTGGCGCACACCATGACGATTGCCAAACGCGATCTGAAAGCCGGCGATATTTTGGACGGCATCGGGGGCTTCAATCAATACGGACAAATCGATACAGTCTGGAACTGCCGCGGTTTATTGCCCGTTGGCCTGGCTGACAGCGTTCGTTTGATAAAGGAAATCAAGCAGGACCAGCCTATTCCGATGGATGCCGTGGAACTTGATGAAACCCGTCTGCTGACCAAACTGTGGCGGGAACAGGAACGGATGTGAGACCATGAAAGGCATCATTCTCGCCGGCGGCGCTGGCACCAGGCTTTATCCGCTCACTTGCTGCATTAGCAAGCAGCTGTTGCCGGTCTATGACAAGCCGACGATTTATTATCCGTTGTCGGTGCTCATGCTGGCCGGCATTCGGGAGATTTTGATCATCAGCACGCCGCGCGATCTGCCGCGCATTCGTGATCTGTTCGGCGACGGTAAGCAACTCGGCATGACTATTGAATATAAGGAACAGGCGCAGCCCAACGGCATCGCTCAGGCGTTCGTGCTCGGGGCGGAATTTATCGGCAACTCATCCGTATGCCTGATTCTCGGGGACAATATTTTTTACGGGCATTCGATGATCGAGATGCTCGAGGAATCGGCCAAACTGAAAAGTGGATCACGCGTGTTTGCGTATCAGGTGAAAGATCCCGAGCGCTACGGCGTGGTTGAATTTGATAAAGATTATAAAGCCCTGAGCATCGAGGAAAAACCCAAGCATCCCCGCAGCAATTGGGCCGTTACCGGATTGTATTTCTATGATAACGACGTGGTCGACATCGCCAGGAATTTGAAACCCTCGGCACGGGGTGAGTACGAAATCACCGATGTAAACCGCATGTATCTCCAGCGCGGCCAACTGCTCGTTCGGTGCATGGGCCGGGGCATCGCCTGGCTCGACACGGGCACTTACGATTCGCTGCTTTCCAGTTCCGTTTTCGTGCAAACATTGGAAGAACGGCAAGGTTTGAAAGTCGCCTGCATCGAGGAAATTGCCTTTACCCGCAAGTTCATCGACGCGGCTCAGCTCCGCAAGCTGGCCGATCAAGCGGGCAAAAGTGAATATGGTCAATATCTTCTGCGTGTGTTGAACGACGCCGGGGCTAACTGATTTGATTTAGACGGGGAATTATTATGCGCACCATTCTGGTCACCGGCGCGGCCGGTTTCATCGGGTCCAACTTTGTCCGCATGCTCATGCAGTGCGGCGAGCAGGTGAAGCTCGTCGCTTATGACAAGCTCACATACGCCGGCAATCTCGCCAACTTGCAGGACCTGCTCAAGGACAGCCGCCTCGTTTTCATCAAGGGCGATATTTGCGATCAAAAGACCGTCGAAATGGTGTGGGACGAGCACGGCATCAGCGAAGTTGTGCATTTCGCCGCCGAAAGCCATGTCGATCGGTCCATCATGGGATCGGGACCGTTCATCCAGGCGAACGTCGTCGGCACGCAGGTCCTGCTCGATGTCGCTAAAGCCAAGGGCGTGCAGAAATATTTGCAAGTCAGCACGGATGAAGTATACGGCACGCTGCCGGAGGATAAGCCGGAAATTAAGTTCATCGAAGAAACCCCGCTGCAGCCCAACAGTCCATACAGCGCCAGCAAAGCCGCCGGCGACTGCCTGGTGCGTTCGTATTTTCACACCTTCAACATGCCCGTGCTGACCACGCGCTGCAGCAACAATTACGGGCCGTATCACTTTCCGGAAAAATTGATTCCGCTATTCGTCACCAATTTAATGGAAGGCAAAAAAGTCCCGCTGTACGGTGACGGCATGAACGTGCGTGACTGGCTCTACGTCGAAGACCACTGCGAGGCGATTTGGACGGTGCTGAACAAGGGCCGCTTCGGCGAGGTTTACAACATCGGCGGGAACAACGAAATTACCAACCGCAAAATCACCGAAACGATCCTAAGCGAAATGGGCAAGCCCTGGGATCAGTTCGTCCATTATGTAAAAGATCGCCCAGGCCACGATCGGCGCTACGCCATTGACGCCACCAAGATGCGTGAGGAATTGGGCTGGTCGCCAAAATATCGTTTTGAAACGGCGATCAAATCCACAATCAAATGGTACGCCGACAACGAAGCCTGGTGGCGCAACATCAAGAGCGGCGAATATCTGAAATATTACGAAACGCAGTACGCTCGCCGATGAGTGACCACGCTGACGCCAATGCGACGATCACCGTGCGTCCGGCCAAGCCGAGCGATGTGCCGTTGCTTCATTCGCTGATCCAGGGTTTGGCGGAATATGAAAAACTGGCGGATGCCTTTGTCGTGACCGAAGCACAGCTGCACACGCACCTTTTCGGCCCGAAGCCCGCGGCCCAGGTGCTGATCGCCCTGCTCGGCAAGGAACCAGTGGGATATGCGCTGTTCTTTTCGACGTTCTCGTCGTTCGTTGGTCGGCCGGGAATGTGGCTCGAAGATTTGTTTGTCGTGCCGAAGTTTCGCAAACGTGGGATCGGCACTCGATTGCTGGCCGAGGTGGCCAAGATTGCCGTCGATCAAAAGTACGGCCGGCTGGAATGGTCCGTGTTGGACTGGAATCAACCGGCGCTGAATCTCTATCGGCGGCGCGGCGCTACAGTCATGGATGAGTGGCGCATATGCCGAGTTGATCAGGAATGCCTGAAGCAATTAGCAGGGACAGGAGCTAAGCACGCATGAGCGGCATCTACGACTCGGTCATCGTCAGCGGTGGCAAAGGAATGCTCGGCCATGCCTTGGCGGATGCCCTCCGTAAGCGAGGTGTCGAGCCATTGATCGTCGATCGGGAAGAATGCGACATCACCAGCCGCCAGCAGGTCGAGCAACTTTTCCAAGAGCATCGCCCCACCCTGCTGCTAAACTGCGCTGCTCACACACAGGTCGATAAATGTGAAGATGAGCAAGAGCTCGCCAACGCCATAAATGGTGATGGAACCGGCTATCTGGCCGAAGCCTCCAAAGAATACGGTACATATTTTACCCATTTTTCCACAGACTTTGTTTTTAACGGCCAATCTGACCGTCCATACCGCCCAGATGACGTGACCGATCCGCTTTCAGCTTATGGTAAATCCAAGTTAAATGGCGAAAAACGTATTCAAAGTGTCAATCCAGGTAATTGGCTTATAGTTCGGACCGCTTGGCTTTTTGGAAGGTATGGGGCTTGCTTCCCGGACACGATCGTTAAGCTCGCCAAAGCTGGCCGACAGTTGTCGATAGTGAATGACCAGATTGGCTGCCCGACATATACCGTCGATTTGGCCGAAACAACGTTGGATTTGGTCGAGCGAAAAGCAAAAGGCGTATTTCACGCAAGTAATCTGGGAATAATCAGTTGGCACGGTTTTACCGAGGCGATATTGCGAGCGTTTCAAATAAATGTCCCAGTTGCTTCAATCTCCACCGCCCAATGGCTTGCGATCCGTCCCAAACAGGCAATCCGGCCGGCCTACAGCGTCTTGGACTGCACAAAAACGGACCAACTGATCGGCCGGTCCGCACGTCACTGGCAGCTCGCACTGGATGAGTACGCCGCCGCTATGGCCGAGGCTGATAAACATTGATCCAAAATTACGCAAAAAGTCGATGGAAAACCAGGATTTACGCAGCCCCAAGGCATGCCGAGAGCAATCGTTTGCTAAAGGGATTATGTAGCCTCTCTTTTCGGCTCGAATGTTTGACGGGATGGCCGATATAAGCGATAGTGGTACAGGTTGAGATTGGCATCAAAGCCGACTAATCTCGACCCCGGGAAAAATGGAGTTGGAGTAAAGCACCCACTTCGATGTGCTCCCAGGCACCACCAATTAAATAGGCCGGCTTGTGCTCGGCGCTTGCAGCGATCGGGGCCATGCATGGCGGCGGATGATGAATGCGGATCCGGTGTTACTGGTGTGTCCGCTTGATGTCGAATTGACATTGGGCATCCCCGGTTACTACGGCAGCGCGGTAAAAGGCTGTTCAGCGGAACGTGGTTGCGATTGTTGTTCAGGATGGAAGAAAATTCAGTTTCCGTTTCGAGCCGGACGTGATTTGCGGCCGGGTCTTTTGTGTGAAGCGGGACGACGGGTGATTTGGGATGTTCGACCCCAGCAACTGATTGCGAAGGTCGATGGTCCGCTCAGTCAGCGGACGTCCATGATGCGGAGTCATGTAGTGTGGCTCCGTGGTGCCCGTTGAGAATTGAAAAGGATTTTAATGAAAGCGGTCGTACTCGCGGGTGGTCAGGAGTTTGGGCAGTGCCCGTTATCGCGGCAATTGCCCCGGGCATTGTGGCCGCTGGTAGATCGCCCCATCATTGAACATGTGCTGGCGACACTGCGAAAAGCTGGCATTGGGCAGATGGCCATCAGCGCCAACGGCCGCACGCACACCATCGCCGCCAAGCTCGGTTACAACCCCTCCCCGGATATCACCGTTCATTACAGCGAAGACGCCATGCCGCGCGGAGCCGCCGGCTGCATCAAAGATTGCCAGAATTGGCTCGGAGCCGGCCGGTTTATTGTCGTGCATGGGGCCAGCCTGCTGCTTGATTTGGATTTGAATCACCTGCTGGAAGCGCACAAGAACAACGCCGCGACGCTCACCGTTGCCGCCACCGCTGACAACACCCCCGGCGGCGATCTGAACCGCATGCTCACCCTCAAGCCCGCTGGAATTTACATCTGCGAGCCGGACGTTTTCCCGTTCATCAAAACCAAGGGTTATCAGGACATCAAAGAGCAGTTGATCCCGAAGCTCACCGAAGCCGGGTTGAAAGTGCAGGCGGTCCCCGTCAGCGGGCGCATCATCGCCATCCGCAATGAGGAATGGTATCTGAATGCGATGGTCGATCTGCTGAACGATCCGCAGCATCGCAAGCCGTTCGTCGACCATCTTCCAAGCAAGCTGCCGGGATTGTGGATTGATCCGACAGCTTATGTCCATCCGCAAGCCCGGGTGATAGGTCCGGCGTATATCGGACCGGGCGCGCGGGTGATGGCGGACACCGTCGTCATCGGCCCCGCCGTCATCGGAGCCAATTGCGAAATCCAATCCGAAGCGGTGGTTCACGAATCGATTCTCTGGGAAGAATCTAAAATTGGGCGGGGAGCATTAGTTGAACAGGCGGTGGTGGCGGCCAAGGCATTGGTTTCGCCCGGCGTGGAAGTGCGTGGTTCGATTGTATTGGACACCGCGCTAAGCTCCGCCGAGCGGCAAAGCCTCAGCAGCAGCACCGACCTCACCCCCGCCGAGCTCAATGGCCGCCCCGGATGGTGGAAGCGGCTATGGAAAGGAATCCGCCCTTCTCGAGCAACATCGGAACTCGAATAAGCGGATGGTTATTCAGCTAGCGTTTTGAAACGCCGCTGAAGATAATATTGTCCATGGACTTGGACGAAGACCAAACATGAGCGATTCTCGGCCCATTCAACGTTACTCGGGAAATGTCCCCGCTAATCAAGGTCAGGGTGCGTCCATCATGACCCCCACGGGCCCGGCGATGATCCAGATCATCGACATGGCCCCCGGCAATGCGCTCGGATATGCAACCCCTGCCACCGGCCGCCGCAAGCCAGGCAGCATCAACGTGCTCGGCGCAGTGACCCGCCGCTGGTGGCTGGTGCTCGTTGTCTTCATCACCGTCGGCGGCGGCGCATTCCTCGCTGGAGCGAATATCAAGCCTAGCTTTGAAGGCCGGGCCAAAGTCAGTTACACGGAAAACAATCCGAACGGAAGCGGTGGCGGCCTCGGCACAAACACGATTCATACCGCGATCGAACTGCTTAACTCGCGCGACATTCCCCTGCGGGCCTGGCGTACCCCCGGGCTCCGCGGCGAATTTCCGGAGATCATCGGCTCGCGCAATCTCGACGACCCAGTTGAAAAAGCTGCACTGCTGAGTGTCGTTAAGAGCCTTGTGGACTACGAGGAATCAGCCCGCGGCTCTTCCGTGATCGACATCATTTCCCTGCAACCCACCCCTGAGAAAGCCGCCGCTGTAGCCAATGCCTATGCGCAGGCCCTGGTCGATTACTGCGCCGATAACGTTAAAAGCAGCGTCCAGTCGACTTACAAGGCGCTTCAGGACGAGGTGAAGAACGAAAGCGATATGTTAGCGGTTCTGAAGAGGCAGGAAGCCCAGCTCAAGAGCCAATACAATTTTGACGCCACCGACCGCAAACTGGCTGGCGTGCTGAACCAAATTGAGGTTATGACCGCGGAGCGCGGCAAAGCGCAGGTATTGCTCGCTGCGGCCGAAAGGAAATGCCATTCGCTGATCAACGATAAAAAGCAATCGCCCGGCGAGGAACTTGATGCGATCAAGCTCAAAGAAGAGGATGAGGGCAAGGATGCCATCCTCAAGACATACATCGAGCAGTTGAGCCTCGCTTACAACAAGGTAGCGGAATTGGAATCGAGCGGAATGACCGAGCAGCATCCGCTCATGATTACTGCCAAGCATCAAATCGAAAATAAGAAGCAGAACGTCGACGATCGCAAGAAGGAGATCGACGCCAAAATCGATCAGCTTATCAGCCATCAATTCGAGCTGCAGACGGAAAAAACCGTCGATGAAGCACAAACCGCTTTTAAGCTGGCTCAGGATCAGCTTGACGCCGACAACAAAATGTTGGCCGATTTGGAGAAGGAAAGCGGCAAACTCGGCGAGGCCAAAATCGCCATCGACGAGCTGGAACGCGAAGCCCAGGAAGTGGCCAAACGCGAGGATCAGGCGAGCGAGGACTTGAAGGCAGCGGAACTTGCTACGATCACCAACCCAACGGCGGTGTTTAAGGTCGAGCAGCTCGCCGCGGTGTTGTCCAAGTCCGACACACGCATCAAGGTGCAAGCCGGCGGGTTGGTCGGCGGGCTATTCCTCGGCATCCTGCTTTCCCTGCTGGTCGACAAATTCGACAAGCGGCTGCGCGATCCGCGGGATATCGAACCGCTGCTCGGCACGCCATTGCTCGGAACCATTCCCAAGATTGGTGAACTCAAGCGCATCAAGGGCGATCAGGCCCGCAATCTGATCGCCGAGGAATTCCGCATCATCCGCACACAGATTCTCTTTGGCAATCCCAATCTGGTTCAGAAATTGATTGCCATCACCAGCCCCAGCCCAGGCGATGGAAAAACTTCGCTAGCCGTCAATCTGGCCATCTCGATCGCCAAGGCCGGTCGGCGAGTGCTGCTGATCGACGGCGATCTGCGGAAACCGGACGTGCATCGGGTGTTCAACATTCCCGATTCGCCGGGTTTCGCCGAGGTGATTCAAGGAAGTCACGAGCCGGGCGCGGTGATTAAGAAAACGGAAGTCGACGGTCTGGAAGTATTACCCGCCGGCACGCCGATCAGTCGACCCAGTGAGTTGCTCAGCCGTCCGGAAATGGCCCGATTGCTCGCCGCTTTGAGCGAGCTTTACGATCACATTGTGGTCGATACCGCCCCCCTGCTGCCCGTCAGCGACACGCACGTGCTGGTTGGCATGATGGACGGCGTGATCGTCAGCTTCAACGCCGAAGTGGATCGGGACACTGTGTCGATGACGCAGGACATTCTCCGCCGCAGCCGCGCCAATGTGATCGGCTCGGTGATGAACCAGGTAAAATATAAGCAAAGCGGCAGCTACCACCGGGGCAAGAGTTCGTACGACAGCTATTACAACAGTCCCCGCGGCGCTCCCGCTGCCAAGACGGACAAACTGGCCACGGCGGAAAAATAAAGGTGCCGGTCCTCGGCGACCATTTAAATTGTGAGCGCCCCCACGACCATTCTCGCTGACGTTTCACCGGCCCCCGAAGCAGCTTCGCAACGCGGCGTTTTGCGCGGTCTTCACCAGGCGATCGTCGTTGTCGAACGCCAGATGAATCGCCAGGGCGATCCCAAGGTCGAGCAGCACATGCCCGGCTGGCAGTGGATGCTGGCCAATACCCGCATCGGCGAGCTTTACGATCAACTTTTTGCCGAAGCCCAGCTGACCTGGTCCTCGCTGGTCGTTCCAGAGGAAGCCACCGCCACCTTCGCCGCGATTGCTCCGCGCTTGTCGCAGCAACCGATGGTCGCCTACGACGGCAATCTTTCCATTCGTTCCAGCGCCCTGACCACCAAGCCTGATGACGGCGAACCGCTTTATCTGATTTTCAACGGCGAGCGCTTTCCGATCTGCGATCTGAACGATGCGATTCTCGTGCATCGCCAACATCGCTGCGACGCCACGCTGATTGATTTTCCCCGCAAAGCTCCAAAGGGGTATGACGAAAAAATACAGATGGACGGCCAGGGCCGGGTGAAGCGCGTGCATCGCCACTATGAATCGCGCGACACCGTCCTGCAGGTGGACCGCGACTGGCCCGTTATCATCGTGCTGTCGGCCGATGCGATGAAGACGCTGCTGGACGTGTCACTGCCCCACCGCATCAACCAATGGCCGGCAGCGATGCTCCGCGCCGGGTTGCTCGTCCGAGGCAGCACCGTGCCGGGGCGGAGCTTCAGCCTGCGGGACCGTGAGCACTTATACGAACTCAACGAGCTGATACTGCGGCTGCGGCCCAATTGGCTCGCCCAGGGCGGTAATCTCGTCGATCAGGGTGAAAAAGTCTGGGTCGGAAAAAATGTTCGCATCGACAGCACGGCCAATCTCCTGGGCCCGATTGCCATCGGCGACGACGTGGAGATCGGCCCTGATGCGGTCATCGTCGGTCCCACGACTATCGGTCGCGGCTCGAAGATCGGCGCCGGTGTCGTGCTGAAGCGGTCCGTTGTGCTGCCGGACACCACACTGGCCAGCGCCGCTTTCAAAAATCACACGCTCTCGCAGGCCATCGTGCTGGGTGGTGATACGCCGACCATTCAGGCGCTGACGCCCGCCGACCCCGCCCGCGGCGAAAGTTTTGCCACGCTTTCGGCCGATCGGCCCATTCGTTTGGAAACCGTCCTCGAAGGCGGCGCCACCCCCGCCTTGACCGGCTTCGGTTACCGCGCATTCCGCATTACCAAGCGGGCCATGGATATCATCGGCGCGCTAGTCGCCCTGGCCATGTTTCTCCCGTTCTTTCCATTCATCATGGCAGCCATTTACCTCAACTCCCCGGGACCCTTTTTCTACGGTGCGGTTCGCCAAGGCCGCGGCGGCAAAAACTTCCGCTGTTGGAAATTCCGCACCATGGTCGCCAACGCCGACGACATCAAGCGCAATTTGATGACCAAAAACGAAGTCGACGGCCCGCAGTTCAAGATGAAAAATGATCCGCGGATTTTCAAAGTCGGAAAAATCCTGCGCAAGCTGAACATCGACGAATGGCCCCAATTCTGGAACGTGCTCTGCGGGCAGATGAGCCTTGTCGGCCCGCGGCCCAGCCCGGAAAAGGAAAACCAGATGTGCCCCGCCTGGCGGGAAGCCCGCCTCAGCGTGCGGCCCGGCATCACCGGGTTGTGGCAGGTCAGCCGCCGCCGGGATCGCGGAGAAAGCGATTTCCAGGAATGGATTTATTTCGACGTGCAATACATTAAAAAGCAGTCGGTCTGGCTCGATTTGAAAATCTGTCTGAAGACAATCGTCTTTGCCCTGGGCAAAGGACAATAATGCGTCCGTCACGGATGACACGCAAAATCTTCGGCATCACACGTCGTGGCGGCACGGCCCTGGTGATCGTGCTGCTCGGCGGCTGCGCCAGCGGTAACAGTGGCGATGCAAAAGCTCCGCCCACCGACAAGGATCAGCAGGGCGCAAACTTAAAATTGAACGCCTGGTTGCAGCAGCAGCAGCTCGATGTGCCGACCGCCGTCTATCGCCTGGCGTCGCCGGACAAGATCAAGATCGTGGCTCCCGGCGTTAAGGAAATCGACGGCGAGCAAGCCGTGGTACGCAGCGATGGCAAAGTTGGCCTGAACCTCATCGGCGAAGTAAACGCCGGCGGCAAAACCCCCGCCGAGGTAAGCGAAGCGATCAGCGAAAAGCTGACCAAGTTTTACAAAGCCGACACCATCGACGTTTCCGTGCAAGTGCTGGAATTCAAGAGCCAGCATTATTATGTGTTCGGCCAGGTCATCGAACCGGGCATCAAAGCATACACGGGCCGCGATACCGTGCTGCGTGTCCTGGCCGATGCCAAGCTCAATGAAAAAGCCTGGCCTGAAAAAGTCGTGATCGTCCGGCCCAACGAAGACGTATCAGTTCATCAGAGGGTTACGGTCGATCTGAAAGAGATGTACGAAAACGGCACGAACAAACAGAATTTTCTGATCGAAGCCGGCGACGTGGTTTTCGTGCCCCCCAGCCCGCTGGCCCAGATCGACGATACGTTCCGGAAGCTGATCACCCCCATCATTCCGGCGACGCAGCTCGGAGAAATTGTGCGAGCAGGGGGACTTTAACTGAGGCTTTACTCCACCACGGCTCTAAAAACTATAATCGCCGTGGAACTCCAAACCGGTGGCCGATTCGGGCAATGCAGCGATGTTTCGCATTGTCCCGATCGGTTCCCGGAGTCAGCGAGGCGAGGTTTATATGAAAATGACATGGCTCATCGGATGCGTTACTTCCCTTTTCCTGCTCATCGGCTGCACGCCCGCTCTTAAGAGCACGCCAAACGCCGAAGGACCCAGCGGCGTTTTCAAAACCGCCAGTTCGCACGATGTTTCCAATGAAGCTTATGTCGTGGACGCCCCTGACGAGATTTCCATCAAAGCCCCCAACATCAAGGAAATCGATGGCGTGAAACAGGTGGTTCGCGCCGATGGCAAGATCAGCCTCAATTTGCTCGAAGAAGTCAAAGTCGCCGGCCTGACACCGGTGCAAATCCAGCAGGCGCTGACCGACCGCGCCAAGAAATTTTACGTGAATCCGGACATCAAAATTGAAGTAACCGCCAACAGCAAATTCTTCATGATCTTCGGCCGCGGCGCCGTCACGCAGAAGAAAGTTCCGTACACCGGCAACGACAGCATCATCAAAGCTCTCGCCGAAGCGGGCTTGAACGAAAACGCCTGGCCCGAGCAGGTGCTGCTGGTCCGTCCGGGTAAGGATTCCAGCCACCCCCCGGCTCGCGTCGTCGTTAATTTCCGCCACATGCAGGAAACCGGCGATATGTCCCAGAATTACGCCATTCAAGTCAACGACATCATCACGTTGCGCGACAGTCCGCTGGCGTCATTCAATTTCAAAGCGACGCAAGTTCTCAGCCCGATCACTGGCGCAACCGAAGCCGGCAGCGGTGTCCGCGCGGCCGCATCAACGGGCGGCGGCGGATATTAATCCGGCGATTGACCATCATTCAGGACATAATCCCGCCAACGGGCCGATTCATAAATCTGCTCGCCGCCAAGCTCGTCGAGGGTGACAACTCTTCCCGCCGCCCCGGGTGTTTGGTCTATTAAGTGCAATCCCCGCTCCGGTCCCAGCACGCACGGCGGTTTGCACAGCCAATCGGATGTCGTTCCATCCGGCGAAATCACCGTGCAGCCGATGCGATGCGTCAAGCCCAGGCCCGTCCGCGGATCGATGATGTGCGAATAACGCTGCCCGTCGATGATGATAAATCGCTGCGTGTCGCCGGAAGTGGAGATGGAAGCGTTGCGGAGTTTGACATATCCATCCGATTTTTCCGGATCGGCCAGCGATTGCACCGTCACCCGCCAATATGGCCTGCCCGGCGGCGGATCACCCACCGTCAAATCGCCCGCCGCCCCCATCATGGCGCTGCGAATTCCAAAACCGCGAATCAATGCCACGCATTCCATCGCCGTATAACCTTTGGCGATGCCGCCGACATCTAACCGCATATGAGGCTTGAGAAGTAGCACCGAATGCGTCTGGGGAAAAAGCCGCATCGCCTGCCAACCAACGGACACACGGGTCTGCTCCAGCCTCTGGGTCGTGGGCAGCTCATGCAAATCACGGGATCGCCGCCATAGCCGAACGAACGGCCCGACGGTGATGTCAAAAGCCCCGTCCGATTCCTCTGACGCCGCATACGCCCGCTGCAAAATCCGCCACATATCCGGGCTCACCGCAACCGGCTTGCTCATCGGCCCGTCATTGGTCAGTTGCCCCAGCTTGCTAAGCTCACTGTTGGAATCGTAATCGCTGAAAATCGCATTGAGCTGATCGACCCGCTCAAACGCCGCCTTGGCCGCTCGGTCCGCAAGTGCTTTATCACGGGCATAAAGCACCATGCGAAACCCCGTCCCCATTTTCGGTTGCACATATTCAAACTTTTGCAGCGATTCGCAGCCGAGATTAAACACCGTCATGGCTACAAACAGCAGGAAAGCAGCGAAAAAGCCCCGCATGCCAATGCGGGGCTCCATGTTGTCGGCAAGACACTCTGTTACCATCGCAACGTCTCGGCTCCGGCTGGATATCATCAATAGCTGGGAATTTTTACCGTAACCTCGTATTCTATTGATCTAATCCGCAATCGAAAGGAACAAGCGTGAATTGGAAGTTTGGCTGTCGGTGGCGATGCCTCGGGATATTTGTGCTTTTGTTTACTGGCCTGCAAGTCATAGCCGAAGATTCTCCTCTCAAGCCCGGCGATAAAACCAGCCCCGGCAAAGCGTACATCGATCGGCTTCCCGGCACCGACGTCACTTTCAAAATGATCCCCATCCCAGCCGGCGAATTCCTGATGGGCAGCCCCGAAACCGAAAAACATCGCAAAGCTGATGAAGGTCCGCAGCACAAAGTGCAGGTCGATGCATTTTGGATGGGGGAATGCGTCGTCACGCAGGCCGAGTACATGGAGTTTCTGGAGAATTATCATCGCCTGGCCGACAACGGCGCTCCGCATATTCCCAATGACAAAATGGCCGACGCGGTCACCTATCCGACTCCGCTCTATGAAATGGAGGCGGGGCCGATTCTGGATCGCATGGGCCGCGGCGGAAAATATCCCGCGGTGATCATGTCGCAGTTGGCCGCCCGGCAGTACACCAAATGGCTCAGCAAACGCACCGGCCGTTTTTATCGCCTTCCCACCGAAGCGGAGTGGGAATATGCCTGCCGCGCCGGCACCACCACCGCATATTATTTCGGCGACGATCCCAAGGAACTCGGTCAATATGCCTTTGACATGGACAATTCCAATCTCTCCGACGGCGATCCCGGTTACCATCCCGTGAAACAAAAGAAGCCCAACAACTGGGGCCTTTACGACATGCACGGTGATGTCGCCGAGTGGTGCATCGACGCCTATTCCGCTGATTGGTACAAACAATTTGCCGGCAAGACGGTAAATTGGAAGGATGCGATCAATTGGCCTCACCAGCAGTATCCGCGGGTCATCCGAGGCGGAAGCTGGAACCAGGAGGCGGAGGAATGCCGGTCGGCGGCCCGGTACGCCTCCCGTGCAAAGCTGAACATTCATGACCCGCAGCTTCCGCAAAGCCCGCATTGGCTCAGTGATGGATTCTGGGTCGGATTTCGCATCATGTCGCCGGTGGCGGTTCCCAGTGATGCGGAGAAAAACCGGTTCTGGGATGTTGATGACGATTACACCCGCAAGGTGCTTCAGCGTGATCGTGAAATCCGCGAAGTGCCCGAGCAGGCGAAGTAAAAACTGGCGGTACGAGTAAAACCTGTTTGAAACTTTTTTCAGAGGAGACGAGCATGTCGCAGCAGTCCAACGGATCGGCCACTCACAGTCGCCGTGATATTTTAAGAGCCTCAGCGGTCATCGCCGGCGGGGCCATGGCCAGCAGCTTCATGGTCCAGAACGCCCACGCGGCCAGCAATGACACCATCAAAATCGGCCTCATCGGCTGCGGCGGACGCGGCACCGGGGCCTGCGGCCAGGCCCTCAGCACCGAAGGCCCGGTCGAACTGGTCGCCGTCGCCGACGCCTTTGCCGATAAGGCACAAGGCGCTGTCGATGCACTCAAGCAGAAGTTCTCCGACAAGCCTGAGCGCGTGAAAGTAACCACCGACACCATGTTTGTCGGCTTCGATGCTTACAAAAAGTTGATCGATTCCGGCATCGATCTGGTCGTCATCGCCACGCCCCCCGGCTTTCGGCCCATTCACTTCGAATACGCCGTCCAGCAGGGGAAAAATGTTTTCGCCGAGAAGCCCATCGCCACCGATGCCCCCGGCGTGCGCCGCTTCCTGGCCGCCGTCGAAGAATCCAAAAAGAAAAATCTCAAAGTCGGCATCGGCCTGCAACGCCATCACCAGGCGACCTATCTCGATGCCGTCAAGCGCATTCAGGACGGCGCCCTCGGTAAGCTCATTCTCATGCGTGCTTATTGGAACGGCACCCGCCCCTGGGTCCAGCCCCGCGCCAAGCTTCTGGAAAACAAGCGCAAGACTGATCCCAACGCCACGCTGACCGAGATGGAATACCAGATGCGCAACTGGTACTACTTCAACTGGATCTGCGGCGACCACATCAACGAACAGCACATCCACAATCTCGACGTCATCAACTGGATCATGCAAGACCATCCCATCAGCGCCCAGGGATGCGGCGGTAAGCAAGTCGATACCGGCATCGATTCCGGCGAAATCTACGACCATCACATGGTCGAATTCACCTACAAGGACGGCACCAAGCTGTTGAGCGAATGCCGCCACATGCAAAACACCTGGCAGAGCGTTTCCGAATTTGCCCACGGCACCCTCGGCAGCGGCGAAACCAGCGGAACCCCCCGTTTCACCATGGCCGACGGCAGCAAGTGGCAGTCCAAAGCCAAAGGCAAGGACCCCTATCAACAGGAACACGATGATCTATTCCACGCCGTGCGAAATGATCTGCCGTATAACGAAGGCGAATACGGCGCCCACAGCACCATGACCGCGATCCTTGGCCGCATGGCCACCTACAGCGGCAAGATCGTCAAATGGGACGAAGCGGTGGAAAAGGGCATCGACATCATGCCCAAGGAATACGCCTGGGACGCTCAGCCGCCAACGGTGCCGGATGCCGAAGGAAAATATCCGATTCCGATGCCGGGCATCACCAAGGTGATTGAATAACGGAGTCCACGAGAATCGTCACCACCTTTTTCGTTTAGCCGCCGGGCTTGCCCGGCGCTTTTCCATTGGGACATAGAACGAGAACCAAAAATGAAACCCAAAATCCCCATCACCACACTCTGCCTCGCCATGGCGATTATCCCATCGACCCTCTTCCTCCACCCTCGATCCGTCCACGCCGAGGACAAGGTCAAGAAATCCGAGCTGGCCAACAACATGGAAGACGTCGACGAGATGATGAAGAAACTGCGGCGCAGCATCCGCAAACCCGAAGCCGACGCCCAATCCCTGCAGCTCATCGTGGATTTGCAAAAGCAGATGCTCACCTGCAAAACCATGACCCCCAGCAAAGCCGCCAAGCTCCCCGAGTCCGATCGCCCCAAATTCATCGCCGCCTACCGCAGAGAAATGGCCGGCGTCATCATCAACTTCTGCGAACTAGAACAAGCCATCCTCGACGGCGACCACCCCAAAGCTATCGACATTTACAAATCCATCACCGACCGCGAGGACAAGGCCCACGATCAATTCATGGAGAAGGATCAGGAAAAACCGTGAGCATTTCAATCCATGCGCAAGTTCATCAGCGCGCAGCACTTTGCTCATGGAGGACATACTCGTAGACCACGCGGGTGGTCCACGACTCCGTGCTTGCGGGGTTGGGAAGCTGCGCCGGGACTGAGATCTGCAGCGCTTCTTTATTCGAAGCCGTGAAAATCAGGAGCGTATATTGCTTGCCGATTCGCTGCGCTGCGGCCCATTCGTTTTGGGAGAGCCGAATCGCTGTTCGGATCGATTTGCGCCCTTTTACCTCGAATTTGTTCTCCCCGCATTCTATGTCCCACCCCCTACAAAGTCGTGAAACATCAACAGGGCTATCCCCGCGCTCCTTCAGCCAATTCATTGCGCGCGCTTCCGCCTCCTTGCCCCATTCCATGTCCAGCGCGACGGGAAGGCTCCGACGGCCGCGCTTCACACGACGTCGCTCCTTAAACATTCTTATCAAACGATCTTCGCCGGTGCTCACCTTCGAAATTGTTTGAAGGCCCCCAAATCTGCCACCCGGCCAAACCTTTTCGGCATCTTCATGGGTTAAAGTACGTACCCATTTCACTTTACGTCGATTAGCGAACGTACATCTCCCGCCGATCGTCGACGTATCATAGAAAACTCTCCCGACTATCTTGCCAACATAATATCTTTTGGAATCCTTGTCGGGGCAGATTACGTAGTCGCCAACACTTACTTCGTGGTTGAACGCCCATATCGCTCCCACCACGTGCGCGACCGAGAACGTTTCATGTTCGGCGTTGCCACGGAGCCAGCCCTGGACCACTTCGCGCAGTTTCTCCTTTGATTCGAGGGCTGTCACGTCGCCAAGCATGTTCCAACCTATCGCGATGACGTTCTTTTGGTAACATTCTCGCGCGTAATCCTTGGCGTCGGACCGATGGCCGGGTAATCGCGCAAATATTTTCCAGATCATAATCGGTCCCTTAGGTACGATGGGTTGTTTACGGGATTAATCGCCGCCATTATTGCCGCGATATCATATCCTGCAATGGAATCAGTGCCTAAGCGATTGGGCTGCCGGAGGGAATGCGGTCATTACAGAATATGGAAGAACGCTCTCAAGTATGGTCCCAGTTATATCAACCCCGATCGGGGAGAAGTCGGTTGTGATCCCGGCTGGCGTGCAGTATTGCGATGACCGAGATGCACTCATCTCTCATCTGAAAATAGATCGCATACGGAAACCTTCTCAGGCGGGCACGACGTGCTTGGCGATAGGCGGTGGGAAAAGATTCCGGCCGGTTCTGGATCGTCTCCAGCATTTCCCTTGTTTCGAAAAGCAATTCGCTACCGAGTCCGGGCCGCTGCGCCTAATACCATGTCGCCGCCTCGTGCAGGTCGTGCTCGGCTGCCCGGCGTACGATTAACGTTCGCCTGGTCATGGTTCAGCGAGGCCGGCACGGATTCGGCCTTCCACCTCTGCCCAGCTTGACCCCTCCAGCGGATCAAGCTCGAATTCGTCAATTCGCTTATCCAGGATGCGCCGGTCCTCCTCACTGAGCGGCGCGAGCGCGGGATCGTTGCGCAGGTTTTCGCGCAGCCGATCAAGCAATTCCAATCGCTCGGCAATCGGTAAGGCGATAACGCTGTCAATCAAATTCTTGGCGACCATGCCGATATCATAAATCGAAGTTACCGAAACGACAAAGGATATCTGCACGTCTCGAAAGCGAAATGAACACCCAGCGGAGCCTTGGATCAGCGTTTATCTGAGTGCATCCGCGGTTTCTTCCCTCTTCCTGTTAACCGGCAGGCTGCGTCGCTGGCTTGGTAGTGGCCTTGGTCTTCGGAATCGCCATGGCGGTGAAATCGCCATGGTTGCCCTGAAAGATGATGAAGCTGCGCAGCGAATCGACGCCGGTTTTTAATTGCGTGTCGACCACCGGCTGCGTGGTGGGCGAAGTCGTGGCGGCGGCGGAGCGGGTGGTCGGTTTGGTGGTCAGCTTGGGCGTCGGACGCAACATCGATTCCTGTTCGTACCGTTGGTCAGCGACGGCTTTTTCGGTCGCTTCATCCATCGGCACATCGATTTGCGGATCGACGCCCCAATCGGTCGCATCTTTCTTGCGATGCACAAGCCGGCCGCTGGGCAGATAGTAATAGGCCACCGTGAGCTTCAATTCGCCGCCGTTGCCATCCAGAGGAATCAATTCCTGCACGCTGCCTTTGCCGTAGCTGCGCGTGCCGACGATCAATGCCCGGCGATTGTCCTTCAAGCTGCCGGCCACGATCTCGCTGGCGCTGGCCGATCCTTCATTGATCAGCACGACCATCGGAAAATAAGGCAGCGTTCCCGCCGCGGTCGCCGTTTTCACTTCCTTGGGCCGGTTGCGGCCTTCGGTGCTGACAATCACGCCGTGATCGATGAACAGATTGACGATTTTCTCCGCCTCATCCAGCCGGCCGCCGGGATTCCAGCGCAGGTCCATCACCAGCCCCTTCATGCCGCTGGACAGCATCTGCGTCAACACCTGCTTCATGTTTTCAAACGAATCGGGCGTGAATTGCGTGAGGCGGATGTAGCCGATCTTCGGATCATCGGTGGCAAAATAATCCCAGCTATTATCCGGATTGCGTGAATATCCCTTGACCGTCGGCACGATCACTTCCTGGCGAGTCATGGTCAAATCCACCATGGTCGGAGAATTTTCGTGCAGCACGGTCAGCGTCACCGGCGTGCCAATCGCCCCCTTCACCTTTTTCATCACATCTTCAAGCCGCAAGCCTTCGATCGAATCGCCGTTCACTTTTTCGATGATATCCCCCGCCTCGATGCCCGCCTTGAAAGCCGGACTGCCATCGATCGGCGTCACCACCTGCACCTTGCCGTCGTCGCGCTGATTAAGTTGAATGCCGACGCCTTTGAAACTTCCCTCGAGGGTATTATCGAATTCCTCCTGCTTGGAAGGCGGCACATAAATCGTAAACGGATCGAGCTGGCCGAGCAGGCCGTTAATCGCACCGGTTTCCAGTTTGGAATTGTCCACCGGCTCGACATAGTTGTTGACCACTTGCCGATCAATGTCCATCAGCGTGCGGACAAACGCATAATCGTTGTCCCGCTGCGCCGATAATCCCTGCGGCACTTCAAACGCCAACACCGCAACCAGCAGCACGCTGACAGTCCAGGCAAATTTCTCACGATTCATCGCACGACACTCCGTTGGATCGATCGCTTGCGCCGCTCCATGACATCACGAGCCGCGGGCGATGGATTCTATCCGTGTAACCATCTCCGGCCAACCGGCCGCACACCCTCAATCCCGTGTTGGCCCGAGCAAATCGCTTTCGCCGATGAGTTTGAACTGCTTACGCATAAGAATGTGAACCGCCAGGGTGGGATCATCGACATAGAGCGCGAGTGCCGCCTTTTTGTCGCGCAGCAGCGGGTAGGCGTAATGAATATTGATCTCGGCGGCCAGCAAGGCGGAACAAATTTTGATCAGCGACTTGGTGCTCTCCCCCGCTAACTCGATGGCGAGCAATTCCGATTCCCCGTAACAGAAACCGCTTGCGGTCAAAGCTTCCCGACCCGCGGCGTGATCCGAGCAAATCAGCCGAATCAGCGCCGCATCCGATGATTCCTGAATCGAGAGCCCGGCGATGTGCAGCTTTTGGGTTTCAAATACGCTCAAAAGCTGCTGCAATCGCCCGACACGATTTTCCAGAAAGATGATGAATTGCCGCACGCGCGGGGACTCGAACCCCGCCCCGCCGGCCGTCTGCGGTGGAAGCACCAGTTCTTCCATGTCGTAAGCGTAGCCGATTCCGTCCGATTGGGCGCGAAAAATCTTTGCAAACAGCAGCGAGCCGTGCCGTATTCGCCGCTTACGGTCAATCCTTGACACCAACTAGCCGAAAAGTAGAGTATCGAACCGCCCAAAGCGGGTGCATTTTCCGCAGTAGCTCAATGGTAGAGCAGTCGGCTGTTAACCGGCGGGTTGTAGGTTCGAGTCCTACCTGCGGAGTTTCCTTCATCATCGCGCCAGTCGCTGTCAGTGGGTGCCGATGAATCACAAAGCCCTTGTTCCTTATCGACTTCTGTCTCACCTGCTGAGCAATCACATTTGCCGGTCCCTGCCGGTGACTGCCCCTCACTGGAAATATTTGCTACCCGTTTTGCTACCCGCTTTTCATCGCTGGCAGGCATGGGCAGTCGCTCCACCGCGCCGGCCAGGTTGAAGATTCGTGGATCGGTGTAGACTTTCATTGTCAACCGAAGATCAGTGTGCCGCATCAATTCCATCGCTTCACGCGGCGACACGCCGGCGTTTGACAGAAGCGTGCCGTAGGTGTGCCGAAGCGCGTGCAAGTCAGCACGACGCCCCTCACTGTCTTCCCATTCAATTTTGGCGGCCGCCAGATATGCCCGGTGTTCTTCGATCGTCGGCACCGATGCAAACACGCGATCGGAATCGCCCGCCTGGCCACGGCTTTTGCAAAGCTCATCCACCATGTCGCCACGTAGCGGAACGCTGTCGGCACGCCGGGACTTTGTTAGCTTTGCTCGCAGCTTGATGAACGGCGTCGGGCCATCCAAGTGAATATCGCCCCAGCACAGATCCTCCGCTTCCTGCCGACGTAGTCCCGTGGTCAGGAAGAAGCGGTACACCGTTTGGTGAACAGTCGGCACCGCATCCAGGAGTGCGACCACTTGCTCAACCGTCAGTGCCCGCCTGGCGCGCCGCACGTCCGATGTCTCATCCACCTTCTGCAAATCCGCCAGCGGATTCACCGGGCAACGCTTTCGCTTCACGCACCAGTTGCCGAACGACCGCATGGCCTCCAGGTACTGGTTCTGCGTTCTCGGCCCGATCTCGGGGCGACCATCGGGGAGCTTAGGTATCCGCTCCCGCCACTTTGAAAATGAATCCGAGGAAACATGAGCCAGCGTCTTCCACTGGCATGCGGCAATCAATCCATTTAAGCGCCGACGACAGTTGTCCACGTACTTGGCATCCCGTCCGAGCGCGGTGAGATCGGCGATGTAATCAGCCACATGTTCTGCCAGCGGCCGTCGCTTGTGTTCCCCAAACGGGTCGATGAGACCCCGTTCGCCCCGTGCCAGAGCGCGTTCCAATTCCGCCATGAGTTGTTTCGATGCGCTTTTGTCAGTGTAGGCCATCACCCGATGCGTCTTGCCCGTCTCGCTACGATGGCAGACGCGATATTTACCATGCCGCTTTTCAAGCCACGCCATGTTGCACCTCATTGTCGGATCAGACACCCGCAACCCATCAACGTTGCGGTGATTGTTCGGCCATCGCCTCGACCCACTCCTCAATCGTCGTCCGCTTCCATAGCCGCAGCTTCCCGCCGATGCCGATGTCGGCCTTGGGGAAACGCCCCGACGAAATCAGCCGGAACAGGGTGCGGGAAGCAATCGGTAAATAATAGCGCCGGATCATCGCCAGCGTCAGCAAGGCGGGAGGAATTTCCGTCTGGCTATGGCTCGTTTGAATCTGCATCGTGATATCTCCGTTGTTCGATTCCGGCCGCGCGGCCTTATTTCCTTGACTGTACAACAGGGTCGGACGCGGCCTGTGGCTGTAGCACACGACACATAGATATTGCCTGAAATAGCTAATCTCTTTCATCAAACTGGTTGTCCGCGACCTGAATAGACCGGCAAAATCTCCGGTCCGCGTGAAACGCGGCGTAACCTGTTCGGGTCGTCTTTCCGCACAAAAAACTGCTGCAATGGCCAGCCGTTCGTGCTACAATTTCGCCAACGCCGCTACAATTGGCGGCCGATAAGGAAAAATGTCCATGCACCAGGTTCGACTCAACGATCAGCTTTACAAGGAAGCCCAACGTCGCGCCCGTGAGGCAGGCTTCGCCAGTGTCGATGAGTTTATTGCCGATCGGTTGGAAAATGATTTTTCCGGGGAGCAGGAAAATTTCGACCATCTCTTTACCCCCGAAGTCATCGCCGATCTCGACAAGATTTCAGATACCATTAAGGCTGGCGGAAAAACCTACACGATGGACGAAGTTGACCAGCACCTCGAACAGAAACGGCAAGAATGGCTGCGCAATCACGTCGGTTAACGGTAGAACTATCGACTGCCGCGCTTGCCAAACTAGATGAGATTGGGGATTGGAACGCCCGCAACTACAACCCCGACCACGCACATCGTTACGTGACTTTCCTCAAAACTGAAACAGCCAAGCTCGCGACGTTCTACTTCGCGGGAAAGCCTGTCCCCACACGCCCCAGATTCAGTTACATAACCATCCGCAAACGCCGCAAGGGCTATGGCCACATCGCCGTTTATCAGGTTATCAGCGGTGTCGTGTACGTGCTCACCTATTATCACACGGCCCAGGATTGGCAGACGAAACTAAAGGAAGAATTCCGGCAGCAATAATTTCCCTGCCCTCAATTTCGACATTATACGCTCCACGAATCGGCCTCAAGGTACTTACTCCCGGTCATCAAGCCCGCGATCGTCGCGGCCCGGGTCATCACGGGGCGGCCCAACCTGGTTCACCCGGCTGCCCACGACCGAGTTGTCGTCAAGCTCGGGCGGCTCTTCGCGCCGGGCTTCGGTTACCTCGCCGGGCGTTGCCATCCCAGGCATGGCGTAGTTGGTGGGCTGGGCCAAGCTGGAATCGGCGTAAGGCGCTACGGCCCTCAGTTCTGCTAACCCCTGTCGCCCGTAACCCGAGAGCGCAGTTGCTCCCCATTTCTGGCTACCTTCTGTGTCGCTTGCCATAAGGCATTCCTTTCATTCCAGAAAGCTCAACTCTCTTGCATGTCGCGGAACCGTTCCGCGACCAATCGCTGTTCGATCGCCGAGTCGTTCATTTCGACAGCGCGACTGCGCCGCTGGGCAGCGAGGTTGTAGCCCCGCAGCAGCACGACGCTGGCGGCTACCATCAGGTAATCGCCTAACGGACGATTGAGGTGATGTACTCCGTACCCCAGCAGGATCACCGTGAGGGCTTCCGCATATTTGACGTTCTGTTCCTTCCAGCTTGCCAGAAGACGCCAGAGGTACGGGCGTCCGGTATAGAGGGAATGGACCGCGTCCTTCCCGCGCCAGAATCGAATCAGTGTGCAGATCGCAGTAATCAGCCACACTACGCCATACACCGCCATGAAGCAGAGCAAGGGGCGGGGGTTCTGATCGGGAAAGCACATCGCAAACACGAACATGACCACCATCCCCATGAAACCGCAGCCGATGTACCGGGCGCCAAATCCGCGATGCAGGAATACCTCTACCGTCAGAGCAGTGGACCGGATCACCCCTTCCACCAGCCCGACCACTAACTGTGAGGCTGCCGGAGATGGTTCTTGAGAGCGTTGCGATTGTTGCTGCATACGACACCTCACAAGGGTTTTCTGGGAGGCTGGGCGCGTACCGTCCCCGCGGACGGACACTTGCCGCCTCCACACTGCCCAAAATGCTCAACCCCGAAAATCCTGACTGAACGTCACTTTCATCCAGTTGCGGCCCGTGGCCTTGAAGGCTGCACCATTCTTGAACACGATCGCATCCACCTGGCCACGGTTGGCGTCGCCGCCCGTTCGTAGTTTTGAGAACTCGCGCGGCTGCAATTCGTACTCAAAAACCTCACTGACACCGGAGCTGGCGCCGGTTTGACGATTCGACGAATATCCCGACCAGCCATCATTGCTCCCGTAATTGTTATTGGCGCTGATGACGAATTGCTTACATCGTCCGATCAGATTTGCGGCATATTCGTTGGACGCGGGATCGGTGTTAGCGTGGAAGATCTTCGTGCCATAATTAGACAGGTATGCATCCGCTTCTGCCTTACCCGCTGGGCCGCCGCCCAGGACGGCCATCACGCCGGAAATTGATTGAGTGAGCAGCACGTTGGCCACGCGGGCGGATCGTGAGGTTGATGTAAACAGGAAGTCCGTGGCGGGCAGCAGGAAAAACTGCCCCTCATCCTGCCAGAGCACGACCGGCCGGGGATTCTTAGTGACATCCCGTCGCTCGATGCTTTTCTGGAAGGCAAATTTCCACAGTGCGGCGGCATAGAGACCAATCTGGCCGTATTCCTTGAGCGGCATCGCCACGACGATGATTTTCCCCTGCTCGACGGCTGTGGGATCGATGTTGCAGCCTTGAGTAAATAAATCTCTTAAAATCCCGCGATTCAGAAGATCGGCCATCGAGGTGAAGGTGGAAAGGATGACGGAGCGGGTCTTATCCGACAGCGCGGGCAGCTCACACAAAAAATAATCGGCGACTATTTCAAAATCGCGCTGCTGGCTGGGATTTTTGGCGCGCTTGTCCGCATCCGTCAGACAGCGGAAGCAGAACGAGCGTGAACGCCATTCTTCGCTTCTGACCTGCTCTAGCGACGAGGCCGTCGATACCGCCACCCGGTAGAGATCGGGCACACTGATCTTGCCGGTAGCCAGGACGATTAAATCGATCAGATTCCGAAGGAGCTGCAGAAGGGCCTTCCGCCAGTATTGCTCGCCTTCCTTCCCGCCTCCACGGCCGCCATCCTTCTCGCCAAGGTCGAGCAGCGCGGAGAACATCTGAACAAGGTTTTCTGTGTGGCCTGCCCCGGCGCCGGCACGACTCAATTCAAACGCGAGGGGATCGAATCTCCAGTCGTTTTGTGGACCAAACTCGATCAGATCATTCAATCGACCGGTGAGGGCGCAGTATTGTCTCCAAAGCGCCGGCTCTTCCGGTTTCACACAGAGAATCAGCGCGCCAAGGCCTGCCGACAGGTATGACAGGGCCAAGGCCCGACCGCTTGCCGAAGTCTTCCCGGACCCGATGCCGCCGACAATCAGCACGTTCTCCACGGCGTTGCCGATGGTGAATGAATCCTTTTTCGATAGTTTGAAGAGTGGAAACAGGAGGGACCAAAGGCTGGCAGCGGCGGTCGCCGCGATCGGCTTCTTTCGCGCACGGCCAAACAGAAAGCCAAGCATGAATCATGCTCCTTTGGAATGGCGACTTCTTAAGACGGCTTCCGGGTTTCATCGGCCAGCACATTCAGCATGGTGCGAAGGGCCAGTCCTTTGGTTCTGGCCGCGCGACAGCGGGCCAGAAAATCCTCTAACGTCGTAATGACCGAATCGACTGTGAGGTTGACCGCGCACACCGTGACCAGTCGGCCACCGCTCAGCTTTGCGGTGATACGGGATTGCTTATGTCCGGTTGCCGGAGTCGAAGGACTCTTGATCCTTTTTATCCTGCCAGCCAAGGCGTCGCGGGTGAGGGTGCCAGCGGCAACTTGCTCTGCAAGTTCCATCTGAAGCTGTGGATTTTCAACACGTGCCAGCTCGTAGCCGGCCCCGGCGCCTATCGACCCCGCGTCAATTTGCTGGCGTATCGGCTCGGAAAGTTTCAGTAGGCTCAATGATTTGCTCACCGCCGCAGGCTTCATACGGACGCGCTTGGCCACGTCCGATGCAGTCAGGCCGCTGGCTTTCATGAGTTGGTCGAGGCCGACCGACTGTTCCAGCGGTCGCAGGGATTCCCTTGAAATATTCTCAATCAGTCTGATCTCCATTGCTTCAGCTTCGCTAATCGGCTTGTCCCGGACGACCGCCGGGATCAAATCCAGCCCGGCCAGTTCGGTCGCCATCCAGCGTCGCTGACCCCAAAGACCTTGATAGCTGTCGCCATCGCGGAAAACTCCGACAGGCTCCAGAATTCCATGAAGGCGGATCGTTGCCGCCAATTCCGCGAGCTCCGCCTGCCCGAAATGTTTTCGCTCCTGCGCCGGCCAGGAGATTTTGTTACAGTGAATTAGTTCAGTGAGGGAACCGGACACGATGCACCTCCTGCTTGGAGTCGCAACCAATGCGCGTCCGCGACGCGCTCTATACCCTTGCATTGCTCCCAACGCAGAAATTCTTTCACTGAGCTTTATCTTCTCGCTGCCTGGATAGACGGCTCTGAATGGCCGTCGGCGCGAAGCGCCGCGTAACCTGTCCGGGCAGTTAGCTCCCTTGCTTTCCACAAAATCCCAGACGATTGCCGGGAACTACGCGCTCCCACCTTGAATCTTTGTGAAAACCATCGAATTCAGTTGGGAAGAATTTTGGAAAGGATTGGCGGTCCAAGTGCAAGAGTCTTTAGAGACAACTGCGCTGCTGCCCGAAGGACGGCCGCACCCAGTAAACCTTTTCAAAGACAGGACCTTCTTATGTTCAAGCAATCGAAGCTTCAGGTCAGAACTGACGACAGGCAAGATATGGCATCGCCGCAGGGAGGTGCAACGCGAGGGCTTGCTCAGGTATTCGGCCTATCTCCTCGGGCTGCATTTCTAGCGGTGTTAGTAGATCTTTTGGTGTTTTCGGGCGATACGCTTAGCCTCGAAACGCTCCTTCCCTTGGGGATCGGCATCGCCGGCGTGTTGGGATTTATCATCTACAGGATTCAGAGACATTCGTACGGCGATGATCATGATGCTGCGCTCACGAAAGCGTTAATCGTTGCGCTTGTGACGGCGATTCCTGTGCCCATCACGCCGTTTTTCGCAATTCCCAGCGGGCTGCTGGGAATCGTGGGTGCGATCACACGCAAATAATGACCTCATCAATATTTCTGCGGTCCGATATCACGCATCGGTGTCCCCGGCTCGGCGGCGTACGCATCGATTTGTAATCGCGCCTACCACCAGTGGGTTGCCGTGGAAGAGCGATGAATTTGCATGCGCGCGACACCCCATTGCGGGCATCTTTGCGAAATGGATTGCAATTGATTTCTCAATGCGCTATCCAAGTCGATAGGGGATTAAAATATGGGGATCGATCAATCCGAGCTAGATCGCGAATTTGATGCTGACCGAGCGACGCCCCTTGAAAAAGCAAGGTGGTGTTATCGCCTTCTAGTGGCCGGGCTAGGCACTCCGCCCGACCATGCTAAATACATACGGAAGCAACTATCGCCTGCCGGCGAACCCATCTCACAGCTCGACGAGACAGGACGCAAGAGCGCCGAAGAACTAAGCGAGGAACTTAGGCGAGCGGAAGCTTCCGCAAATACGCCCCCTGCCCGAGGTCTGTAAAGCCAGCCTCAGAATTAAATTACCGTGTGCGACCCTCCATCTTACACTTCTCGCGCAACGTCCGCTACGATTGCTCCGGAGAGCTGGCCTTTAATATTCAGACCCATTTATTGTGCCATCCCCATCCTTGTAGGCGCGCTTGATTGCGTCATCGAAGAATGTACACTTCCGACAACCTGCGTGGGTCGCAAATGTCTGCCAGGGGGGCTTATCGTATGCCTTTGAAGGATACATTAATGAATCTGTCCGTTGCAGATGAGACCTCTTTGCAAAGCCCGATTAAAGAATTGTTCGTCGAAGATCCGGCAAGGAGCCGAGACTGGACAAGTATTGCACTCGAATCAGCCCGTTCCCTAGTTTTTTTGGACGATGATCATTGCACGGTCCTGCGTAAAGCTTCGGAAAGGCCAACCAAAAGTGACCGTTTTTTTTGCCCCACAGCCACATGCCAGGTTATGGCGGCGTTCATCGAATGTGGCGTAGAATTTGCCGGACCATATGACATCAACGCGCCGTCGCAGGTTCAAGAGGTAATTCTTGAAACCACCTCTGAGGTAAAGTTATCGCCGCGGTTCCCCCGTGGTCCCCACTATGGGCGATTCGTTTTCCTTCTTTTAGATGGCAAATGCGCGCCTGAAGTGACCGCCAAGCTTCAAAGAAACTGGATTTCAACGCCGACGAAGAAGACCTTAGGCATTGTTGCGGCCCCGCCGGTTTGGCTATGCGCCGCGCTTTACTCCAGCCGCCATTTTGACATCAAAAATAACAATCCGAGTCTTCGCGAGGTGATTTTATATTCAAACCTCCTGAGATCGCTTCAGGGGAGTTGGAAGCATTTAGCCCAAGCTCAGAAGGACAAAATCGCAGGTGATATTTCGGATGCTACCCTTGCCATAATTTTTCGGGTTTACGACGTGTTGATAGGCGCAGGAATGAAGGGTAAAGAATCCGCCAGTAGTCGAACGCCGCAACCCCCGCTCTCCTCTTACCTGATGTTGCACGCTGCTTATTGTCTGGTCTCGGCGACTCGATTGCTTCAGGATTTGGACTACCGAAAGATGGATACGGGACTGAGCCGAACTATGGCCAGAATTCGAGAGCACCTCATCGAACACTTCGATGGCCAGAGCCATCGACTCATGGCCAAGCGATGGGCCGGCGACGATTTCCAGTATGATGTTGTTTCGTTGGGTTGCGCGTTGGCCGGATGGGATCTTTTGGACGAAACTGTCCGCAAGACTCCATTTTTCGCATCAGTTGTTAGCGCGATGGCCCGCGATCAACTTGCAAACGGCTGTTGGCCCGATGGAGCATCTGTGGTTGTCACGGCGGGTGGTGAGACAATCCAATTGCCAAGCGTCGAAATGGCCCTTTGCCTCGCGAGGGCTGCTTTCAGGCGTGACTATTTAGTGGACGCTGGGCCGGCCGACGTCGCGCTCATGCAATTAGCGTATCCAGCCCTGCGTCAACACGGCCGGTATCTTGCGTCGTCCCGCCAGACCATCGACTATGGTGAAGGTAAGAGATTCTCGGGATGGACCAGCGACCGTACGCGAATCCTTGGAGACGCAGAAACGTGGTGTACTACCGCGGCAGCAATGGTTTTCCACAATACTTATTTGATCGAACGCGCGCTCCGTCGCGAAAAGATTCTACAAAAGTATGGTGCCTCTCGTCCGAGAAATTTAGGCCCCATTCAGACCGGTCCGAAGGTCAGCATATGCGGCTTTTGGGACAAATCCGTAATTGAGCCAGAGCAAATATCACGTCCGCTCAGCGTGATTCGCAAACTGTTTTTGGAAACCATTGAATCAGAGGAAAGACGCGAGCGGGCGATCGTGAAATTACTTTCCGACGGAGTGTCCATTCTAATTTTTGGTCCACCCGGCAGTGGAAAAACACATTTGATCAGCACCCTTTCCAAAACCACGGGCTGGCCGTTGATCGAATTGAATCCTGGCAACTTCATCGAGCGTGGCCTTGAATTGATTGAGGCTGTCGCGGGACAGGTTTTTAGAGATCTATGCTCCCTGGAGCACGCAATTGTCTTTTTCGACGAATGCGACGAACTCTTCAAGAGCCGTGATCAACAAGACCAAGAAGGTCAACCTCGCAACATTGCATCATTCGTGACAGCTGCGATGTTGCCGAAGTTACAGAAGCTTCATGATGAACGACGCGTTATTTTTGTTGTCGCCACAAATCTATTGCAATCGATTGACTACGCAATTCGCCGACCTGGTCGGTTCGACAACGTCCTGCTTCTTGACAGACCACACACCCACGCCAGACGAGCTTTTATCAAGGGGTCAAAAAGAAAACAATTGGATGAAGATGGCACACTGGATCGCTTGGTGGATGCTTCCAGCGGCCTCACCTTTCCTGAGATTTTAAGCATGATTCGAGATTTCCCGAACATCCCCTCTGAGGATAAACTGAACAAAATGCGAGCGGACTATGTTCGGTGGTGCCAAGAAAAATGGGATCGAGAAGCGACGGTGGCCGGCTTGACGCCTCAGCAGATCGCAAAAATTGCCGAATCTCGGGTAAAGACCGCCAAAGAGGAAACTTAGCGGACGCGGAAAATGGGATACCATCCATCTTTGAGGTAATAATGAGTAACGAAGATACGGATATTATAGGTCGATACAGAGATTATTCAGCCGTTGCCGATCTTGACCGACAGAGAGTGAGGCAACCGCGCATGACACGTTTTGTTGAGCTCCATAGCGATTCACCTTTGGCCTTCGATTCGCGCAGCGATGTTTCGGCTGACGAGAAGGTACGCGGCCGCGTGTTTGCGGTCAGCGCCAATTTTATTGCTCTTGTTTCGATAGGGCCTATTCTGCCTGGCCACTCCCTAATCTGCCCTCGGGTTCCTTCACCTTGCCTGGGAGATATCCTCTCAGACGCGCATATGGAAACTGAGTTTTTCGAATTTCTCACGGATACTGGAGGGCTGCTGAAGCGGGCGTTCGGTAACGATCTGCTTTACTTTGAACACGGCGGTTCCTCGAGCTTACGGCCAGTTGGAAGCTCCGTGACACATTCCTGTTTGCACATTATTCCAGGAATATCGAGTGGTATCTTCAATCGTCTATTTGAGAGCGAGAACGCTGTAGTTAAGAAACAAGATTTCGGGTGGGAGCCGGTTAAAGGCATTCAGTCAACAATCTATCCAGCCGCAACGTGGCAAGAATATCTTTTCATTGGCTGCGACCGCGCTTCCTGGTTAGCCAGGATTACGAACGATCAGATGGTGCCTCCTCAATATTTGAGGCAAGTTGTCGGCGAGGCCAGCGGGAACCCCAAGTGGGATTGGCGAAAGTGGCCGAATGAGGACAATATAATAGAAAAGACGATCAAGCGAATTTCCGGGGAGTTGGCTTCGCGAAATGCCAAACCCATCGCCCATGTGTCGCCCATTTTTTCTTCGCCGTTTTCGCTTGTTGAACTGGATTGATTTCGCCGCCGAATCCGAGGTAATGGCTATTCTGGCCGTCAGCAGAAATCTCGCGAAGTGTTTACAAACATCCGTGTCCACCGATTTATCGGAATCCTTACCGATCTATGATCGCGGCTACTGCCAGTCCGTTGCCGAATGGAATACGCGAAGAATCTGCACTTCGTCCGACATAACGCGGTAGACCACGATATAGGGCCATTGCGGCAATACCAGCTCCCGCGTGCCCGCCGCCTTTCCCGCTCTACCGGAATCCGGAAACTGCGACAGTCGATGTGCCGCCTCGCGGATTCCCTGCACGACGTATTTCGCAGCTTGTGGATTATCAACAGCTATGTAAGCGTGGATGACACGCAAAGAACGTGTTGCGCCCTTTAGCCACCGGAGCTTCACCGGAGTAACTCATTGAACATCGCTTCCACTTCCGCTTCCGATGCGAAATCACCGCCATCGGCTTCAGCAATTGCCTTCTCGATCTCCACGATCTGCCAGCGGTGCATTTGGATGTAGCGGTTGACAGCGTCTTTAATCAGATAGCTGCGATCCCGGTCCACATTCTTTCCGAGCGTATCCAGGAAGGCGACGGCTTGGCTGTCGAGCCGGCAGGTAACGTTCACTTTTTTCATATCCCCTCCGATTGCGATGTGTGCAATGAGAATACGCCAGCGTGCATCAGAGCGCAAGCCGATTTTAGTGATAAATAACATCCTTTGTTTAGCGTTATTTCTTGACGACCCCGTTTTGGTGTGTCATGTGTTCATGGAGCAACATGCAGCGACCAAAACACGATGACCGACTCAAAACAGTTGACGCGAATAAATTCCCTCGTTCCAGCCGACGCGGAATTCTCATCACCGCCGCCGCTGCTCATTAGCCAAGCCGGCGAAGTTCCCCAAGACGCATGGCATGATTTCTTCGGAAGCATTCAAAACGATTACACCCGAGCGGCCTACGAGCATGCCGTGCGACGCTTTCTCACATGGCTCCCGTCTCATCTTGCACCGGAAAAGATCAAGCCCGCCATGGTCGGCCGCTACATCGCCAAGCACACCGGCAGTATCCCCACGCGCAAACTCCACCTGGCGGCGCTGCGGAAATTCTTCGACTTGCTGGTGGAGCGCCATATCATGGTGATCAATCCCGCCGCCTGCGTGCGCGGCCTGCGATATGAGGCGATTGAAGGTAAGACACCGGAGATCACCATCGAACAGGCTCGCAAACTCCTGTTGGTGATTCGGGTTGAACGCAAAGACAAGGAGGGCAAAACTGTGCCACTTGCCGTGGGCCTGCGCGATCGGGCGATCATCGCCACCCTGATCTACACCGCCGCCCGCTCAGGCGCTGTCGCACAACTTAAGGTGAAGGACTTCCGCCACGACGGAAGCCAGTGGACGCTCCGCTTTGCCGAAAAGGGAGGCAAGTCCCGCGAAATCCCCGTCCGCCACGACTTGCAGGGATACATTCTCGCTTATCTGGCGACCATTCCAGATTGGCAGGCGGACAACACTGCGCCTTTGTTCCGTACCACGATCCGGAGAACTGCCGCGCTCACCGCAAAAGCAATGACCAACATCGACATTTGCCGGATGATGAAGCGTCGGCTGGCAAATGCGGGCCTACCGGAACATTTGTCGCCGCACTCTTTACGAGTGGCGACCATCACGGACCTGCTCACCCAGGGCGTGCCTTTGGAGGATTGTCAGTATCTCGCTGGACATGCTGATCCCCGGACGACCCGTTTATATGATCGCCGACAGAAACGTGTAACGCGAAACGTCGTAGAAAGAATCTCAATTTAACCTGCGATAATTCGACCCAGTTCAATCCAGCCGAGATCGTTAGCGTTTCCGATCACGCGCATTTATTTTGTAGGGCTGGTAATCGCGTGACAACGATTCCCGCCGGAGGGGCGCAGGCATTAGCTCCAATTCCGGCAGGCTCCGCCAGGTGCAGGTCGCTAGTCGGCGGCCATCCTTGTCGTGGGTTCGGAGCCTAAATCGGGTATCGTCACTATGTTCCCCGTCTTTTGTGTCGGCCAAAAGAATGCCGGGAGCCTGACTTCGCGGACAGCGAATTGATAATTTTTTCTCTCTGAGTTCGCGGTTAATCCAGGTCGCGGTATTTTGTTTGTCCTCCAAGCTATCCTGAGGAAGGGTTAGAATATATGTATTTAGTCTCGGTTGCAGCGCTGCCGCTAGCTCACTCAGGAACGCATCGCTGATCTCACTGCCCACCACTCCGGCTGCGGGATATTCGTTGGGAATTGTGCTAAGCAATTCACGAAACTTCGACCGCCAATTAATCCCGGATTCACCGGTAGCATCTTCCTTTGCCATACCCCCAACCCAAACGCCGAAATGAACTGGTGACAAACTTGTCGCAAAATTTACTAGAAGGCAAGTTGCAAATATCTTGATTGCAAAGAATCACGCGCTGCCTCGTCATGCGAGAACATTCCAAGATTTGTTAGAAGGTCCGATAACAATTATAAAAGTGCGTTTTCAATATTCGGAACGCGCACATTCAAGAAAAAATTTCGACGCCCGATATTTAATAATAGGTAAGACCTGCGCGGGGTGTGCCGCCTGTGTCACCTGAATCGGCTGACTTGATTAGAGCTGCGTACGCACTTTTCGAGTGCCGATTGACCTTTTAGCCAGGACGGTGGATCGTGGACCGATCGCGTAAAAACTCAGGCGGAGCCATCACGTTTCCTCAAATAATTCTTGATGCGATTCGCATTCCAAAAGACCAATGGACTAACCACCATAAGGACGCGGCACTTGCGATCACACCCTTGCTGCTCAACCTAGCGTGTTCGGTATTGTGTGGTTTCGGGCAACCAACAGATTATCATCATTGCCTGGATACGATACAGACCTGGTGGGATATCGTTATTAGCGATCGGGCGCTCTCACTGAAAGAGCAACACGGTTTCTCAAAATATGCAAGGGTGATGATGAAGCGCGCCGCCAGCCAAGTTGCCAACCGACGTGGAAGCCGTCACATTCGATCAACTAGGAGAGTAAAGAAGAATGGTGCCAACAAATCGGCATCGTCAGAGGCTGTCGCCCCAATTGCTGCAAGACCCAGTAAACGTCGTGTTCTGGCAATTCATGCAGCAGCCAACGTTTTTGATCGTGCACCGACTCCGCCAGATCGAGCTCATCAGCAGCAAACTAACGAGGCGGTCGCCGCCGAATTCAATCGTTTGAGGGCCAGCCTCCGCGAGCCCATGGTGTGCTATTACTACGAGGGATTGACTACTGAGGAGACTGCTGAGAAGCTCGAGGTTTCGCCAAATGCGATTGCACAACGGCTCTTTCACGCACGAAATATTCTGCGTCGCCGCCTCAGCCGATTTGATCCCCGGCGCGAGTGAAATTCCTTAGGACCCGTACGATGCAGACTTGCAGAGGCTGGACGCCGAATCCACACGCTACGACTCGATTTGCTCAATGACGGTGGTGCCATTTCCGGCTGTCAAGTCAGCGGGCCGGTCCGCTTCCATCACCCAAGGAACCCGCTGGCGGCAGATGCCCTGGAATAGCCGCACTTGCGGTCGAATCTCACTGTTCAGATTTCGCCCTTTGATGCGAACCGATTCAGTTCCGACCGCGAGGGTAATCAGGCCCGAAGGCTGAAACTCCATCCTGGTGATGTAGGCGTAGGGGATCGCCAGAACAATCCCGGATTTCTGGCGAAGCTCAAGACAGGTCGCTCTTTCCCGCATACCGCGGAGCCAACCAAAACAGCCGAAACTTTCGGCCTCGTCACCATCGCCGATTAAATCAGTCTCGGCTGACTCCGCCGCGGTTCCGCTGCGTATAGAGAACCTCTGTAATATTCTATCGCTCATAATTTAATTCCCTTTGCTGAGGAGGTTGCCGATTGCGATCCTGCATCTGCAACGATTGCTGCGCGATGATCGCCTGCCGCTGGCGATCGCGGCTTGCGATTAACTCCGTTGCGGTCAATCGCTCATCCCCTTTTTTCACTGCTTCCAGCAATTCTGCGCGATCATCTGTATAGACCGTGACCGCCTCCTGGCCGCGTGACACGCTGACATAGAACTGCTGTTGATTGGATGCAGGCAAGGAAGCCGACGACTGCACCACGATTACGTGCTTCACACTTTTCCCCTGCGCGTTGTAGCTGGTGACCACATGCCCCTGCGCCAGGTGCAAAAAGTCTTTGGCGATCGTCCAGCCGTTGGAGAGTTCAATGTCGCCATCACGGCTAAAACCTTTCACGGTAAACAGGTCTCCATTGTTCAGACGTTTGCCGTCTTTCGTCTTGCCATTGCGCGTGATGCGAATGCGATCCCCGCTGGACAGCGGCAGCAGGTCGGCATGGAAGGCTGTGAAGCGCTGCGCGTGCTGCAAAGGGAGCGGCTTTTCGCCGGCGACGATGCGATCCCCTTTGCAAAAGCCAGGGGCGTTTTGATGAAACACGATGGTATCCCCCGGAAGATAATGGGTGGCATCGCTACGTTCCGCCGTAGTGAGGTTGGCATTTTTCAAGATGCGGAACAGGCGCTGTTCTTTGCCGAGCAATCCCGCCTCGCGTAGCGAGGAGCGGATGTTTTCCGATACTAACTCGCATTCCACATGCGTGGGGCTGACCACCAGGGCGCTTTGGCCATCAAGCGCGGAAGAAACATATTCGCTGGCCAGCGCTTTGTACCGTTCGCCATCCTCGACTTCCTTGATGCACCCCATCGCTTCTAGCTGGCGGAATCCATTGGCGACTCGCCCCTCGCTCAGGGCAGCGACCGCGCGGCGGTACTGGCCCTTTTGCCGCTGAATTTCGGTGATTTCGGCGGGGACCAGGCCGGCTTCAGTTTCCAGCAGACGCAGGGCGTCGCCGCGTTCGACACTGGCGTGCTGGCGCACATCGCCTTGAAGCACGATGCGACAATCAAGTTTATCCGCCAGGTCGAAGACGCGCTTCATTGTGCGGACACCCAATAGCGACGCTTCGTCGATCCATATGACTTGCCCGCGAAGCTGTTCCTGCAACTTGTCATCCGCCAACAGACGAGCGACCGTCTCGGCATCCTTAAAACCTGATTCACGCAGCACTCCCCGCGAAGCGGCCGCTGAAGGAGCGAAAGTAAAGACACGTTTGCCAGCGGCTTCAATCGCTTCGACAGCTTCACTCATCGTGATTGTCTTGCCGGTGCCGGCCGCTCCTCTCAGAAGCGTTACGCGATCGTAGGAATGCAGAACGTGGTTCACCGCTCGCTTCTGGCCGGCGTTGAGCCAATCGCGGCGGAAGACATGCTCGCTTGCCACCAGCGGCGGCAGCGACCCCTTGCCTTGCCGCGCGAATTCCAACATCGCTGCTTCCTCGGCCAGCACATCGTTGCTGGTAACCATGATGCGGCCGTTCTGCTCGGCGCGAATGAGATTCTGCTGTGCGGCTTGGTGCTCAACCGCCGTGCGGCTCGCCTGCCCGTAGGAGCGGCGAAGCGCTTCACGCAGGAGTGTCCGCTCGGGAACCACGGACTCGCGCTCAAAGCAATGATCAATTGCCAGGAGGGTCGCTTCGCGGGCCGCGCGGTCGTTATCCTTAAATCGCTGCTGTCCGATAGCTTCCTTAATGGAACGGGCGTCGCGCTGTTCATCGCCCGACAGCCGGGAGTGCCACTCCTGCCGTAACTCATTCATCGTCAGCTTCGATATTTTGCGTTCGCGCGTCTTAGCGCCCAGCTTTGACTTCTCGGCTTGCGAAGTAATGCCTTTGGCTTCGGCGACTGCTTCGATCTGCGCGGTTCGCCGTGAGAATTTATTGAGCGTTTGCTTGTTGAAGCCGGCGATTTCCCAACCCGTCCTGGTGCGATCCACCACCAGCCCGAGTTCGGTGATACGCTGCGCCAGCTTCGAGTGAAACACCGACTCAAAGTAAGGAGCCGACTGTTTCAGGCCCGCAAACTGGCCGGCTTTCCAGCGCTGCTCGGCCTCATCCCAGGTGGTGTTGAAAGTAAAACAGTGGGCATGGAGGTGCGGGTCGGGGATGCCGTTTACGGGACGAGAAGTGAAGTGAATAAATTCACCCCACACGCCGTTGCCCGTAATCCGATCCTCGTTTTTCCCGCCGCGGCGCACGCGCGTCTGAATCTCCGCTTCCATTTCACGCATCGTCTCGTCGACGCTGGAGCGGAATGCTTCCAGCAGCCGCTTGTCGCCTGTCAGTCCATACAGCAGTGACAGACTTTTAGGCGCGTGAAAATTGAAGTCGTAACCGACACGTCGCTCCTGCTTACGCCGCACGGTCAGCGATTGGCCGGTATTCGGATGGCGGTTGTCGCATAGCGCATCCCACGCGGGCTTTTCGATCTTGCCGGCCAGACCAAGGCGTGCAGCCCCAAGACCGCACCAGGTACCTTCCAGTTCCTGGCCCTCGGTGTAGTAGTCCGCCATGCTGGCCGAAGTGTAGTAACTTTTAGCGCCTGCCGCGGACGTGTTTTGAATGATGCGAAGCATTCGACATGCTAACACATAAATGTTTGAGAAATCGTTAACGCCGGGACACCTTGATGGTGTTTGTTTGCCCTAATCCAGCAGATGGTTCCGCTACAAACCAGTGGCCGGCTAAGGGACTGAAATTCCATCCCGAAGCCGGCCTAGGGGGCCTTACAGACCGTCAAGGATGTCCTCGAGGATTTCGCCCAGGCCCTCGCCCGGGTCCGGATCAATGCTCGGCACATCGGGAGCGGGTATAGCGGCCGGCTCCTCGATCTCCGGTGCCGCTTCGCTGGCTTTCGCGGGCGCTTGATCACTATCGGCAGCCTGCGCCACGCGGCCAGCAACCGTGGCGGCGCGGAGCGTCTCCTTGAGTGTTTCCCCGCTTACCGCCGGTTGTGTCGTCGTCGCCGACGGCTGCGAGCTGGCTTTGGTGGTTGGTTGCGCCGCCTTGCCGAATATCGCGCTGATGATTGCGATGATGATCACCATCACGAGAATCTCGATGCCGCAGAATCCCGATCGCCGATGTAATCTTGCCTTGTTCATGGCAGCTCCTTTTGTTTGGTCCAGTCGCCAACGTGCGTCTGGCTCTCTGCCTTGTATTGCAGTGTCGCGGCAAATCCTTTCACTGATTTTGGTTTGGGAGTGATTTCACGTCTGGCGATTGCTCATTTTTGTCCCTGTTCACTCGTAGGCGGTCCGACACCACGCGGCTTATCTCACGGGCACATTAAAGCCGACGCGGGCCGGGCAAGCTGCCAAGGCCGTTTTCCAGAAGATGGAATCCTTCGGCCTTTCGCTTGCCCGGTGCGCTGTGCCCCGGCTTGCTCGGCTTTTGGTTTATGTGCCGTTACGAGCCGCGATGGTCGCGGTCCGAAAACCAGAGAACCAAGGAGAACTACCATGAGCAACTCGCAAACGACTGAATCCACCACCTCTAAATCACCAACTCACGTCGCCTACCAGGTCCGTGATCGCGGCGAAGGCAAGAAAGGCTTCTGGACCCGCATCGGCAGCGCCTGGGCGCATGGCGATGGCAAGGGATTCAACATCCAGATCGAAACCGTGCCGCTCGACGGACGCATCACGCTCCGCGTCGCTTCCGAGAAGAAGGAGTAATTCGAAAACATCAACCGGGGCGGGCAAGGATGCTCGCCCCTTCAATCAGAAAGGATTTAACTTATGAAGATATCATCCAAACGCACTTCCCGTCGTATGCCGACGCCCTTTGACGATTATGAAGTCCACGGCGTCAAAGTGTTTCAGGAGGCAGGTCAAAGCTTTTGCGAGCAGGTCGCCGATTGTGAAGCCGATTTCTGGAGTCTGTATGGCCACATTCCCGGCCAGGGTCTTGCATGTATCGGTGACTTCAGAACCAGACGTTACGCCGAAGAAACCTACGCCCGCATAACGGGTTGCCGCTATGGCCATGCGAGGCAGTCATGATGCCATCGATCCAATCGGTCAATCCCTTCTACTCTGCACGTCGCCAATCCCGCACGACTCCGCCGCGCATCCCTCAGCCGGTTTATGCAAAGCTCCCCCTGGCTCCGCTCAACGCCAGTCCGGTGCCGCACCTGACCAGTCTTTATCATTTCAGCCGGGCGGGTGAATACGGCAATCGCAGCTATCCCGGTAACTGCGGCGGCAATCTCATCGCCGACTTGATGCGGTTTTTCCGGGTCCGCAGCGTCTTTGACCCTATGACCGGAAGTGGCACCTGCCGTGACGTGTGCCGGGAAATGGGCGTCTACTGCTATTCGAGCGACCTGCACGCAGGAGTCGATGCGTGCGATGCCTCGCAGTTTCCCCGCGCGTGCTTTGAGTTCGCCTGGATTCATCCGCCGTACTGGCGCCAGAAACTCTACACCGATGATCCGCGTGACTTGTCACGCACACCGACCGTGGATGCTTTCCTGCAACGCTATCGGTTGCTGATCGAAAATTGTGCCGGAGCACTGGTGGCGGGTGGCAAGCTGGCCATCCTCATGGGCGATTACTGTGACCGCCAGGCGGGGTTCGTTCCCCTCACCTACTACACCAAGCAGCTTGCTTTTGAGCTGGGATTGCGGCAATGCTGCACCGACATCATCCGCTTCAGCCATGGTGCCAGCAGCAGCCGCAAAGTCTATCACTCATCGTTCATTCCCGGCTTGCACGATGTCTGCATGGTGTTTGAGAGGGCTGCAATATGAGCCGTCCACGCATCGTGACGGATCGGCGAATCCCCTGGTTTTGCGGGCCAATCAGCAGATTCCACTTGCCTTTTGGCGGGATGTAGCCGATACTATGGTTACTTCTTACCCGGCTGACCCGCCGCAAGGCCTCAGCCGGGTTATTTATTTGGAACTTTTCATGCCCACCGAGCCGAGCGTCAAACGGGCCGTCAGCGCGGCATCAATCAGACTGACTGGTGCCCCATCGACAAGGCGACTTATGACGCCTGCATTGACCCGCGCGATTATCGTCCCCGACCGTAGCTGATCGGCTTCCTTCCGCCTCCTCTTGGACGGTTCGATTTTCAGGGCTGTCTCTTTCAGCGAATACACCGGCAGCAATTTCAAAAACATAATCCGTTCTTTCGCAAGGATGTTCCCCCCGCACCCCCCTTCAAGCCAGCAGCAGCCGCAAGGTCTATCGCAGCAACTTTATTCCCGGTCTGCATGGTGTTTGAGAATTTAGAAAACAGGAGTCCGCAACCGCGAACCGACAATGCTCGCTAAACGCCTTCATCCGTGACGACAAATCAAATGGTGACCTGCCGCTTTATCTGGGCCGCCCGCCTGCGGGCCGTATCTATCCGCACGCCGAAGAATGTCGCAAACTCGCTATTGAGCAGTCCGGGAACGCCGCACGCCTGCCGGTCAAGGTTGGCCACCGCGTAAATAACTCCCGCGGCCCAGCCTTCAGGCTTACCCGTGAGCGCCTTCTCGGCCGCCGCCATTAATCGCAGCGCTTTCAAAGCTCGCGTTTTCAGGCCGGCGTTCGGATGAGCGGCGAAGAACCGATCCAGATGTTCCCGGCAGGGATTCAGAAGGTTGTCATTGGCGGACTTGCGCGTCGATGTCATGGCCGCAATTTACATTACTTTTTATCACAGGCAATTCTTTTCTGTTTCCACTCACTGAAACTGGAACGACAGCCAGCAGTTCACTTTGTTGCTGTTATTGTAGGCTGAATTATACGTTCCCAACGAATAGAGCATTGAGTTGCTGGAACTACCTCCGTTGTCATAACAAGTCATGGTGGTTGGGGAAGCGGATTGCCCAGGCGAAGCACCGTTATTTATGCCCTGCGCCCACTCCAAACCAGCGCCATTTACCGCAATCGCTTGAACCCTTCCGGATTGCGGCAACCCGTCATCAACTTTGCTGTCGAGAGCAAAAGCTTGTCTCACGGTAAGAGCCGGAGCAACTGTAACAGTATTTATACCATGCGACGCAGCCACGCCTGAAAGCCCAAAATAGTTTTGTCCTCCTGTGCTGTATACGTAGACGTAGTTTTGCTGGCCAATAGCGGCAGTGGGCATATAGAGGTTAACAGGGGTTGGATTGCCCCCGGCTGTTCCGGTTCCCACGGCTGTATAAAAACTTTGATCGATCAGATTCAAATTCTTCCCGTTCGCAGAACTCAGGTCAACCCAGAACAGGCCGGTTTCTCCATTGTATTGGCAAACTTCGCAATAAGTTCCTGCATTCTCCCCCTCTATGACGCCATTACCGTCCCCCTGTCCTTGTGTGCCAGCTCTTGTTGTAAATCCAAACTGTGCCGCCGTTGCCGAGTTCATGTCGCCAGGCAGTGCACCGAATTTGTCACGAAACGTGTTAACCGCCGTGTTGTATTTTTCGATCTCCGTGACTTGCGCCCGTACCCCTGCAGCGATAATCATATCTCGTCCTACCAATATTCCGCCCACAATCAGCCCGATGACGACCAGCACGATGGACATTTCGATGAGCGTGAAGCCACCAGAATCGTTACCTAACCGCATTCTGCTAATCGACTCCCATACGTGTTTCCGTCTGCACCCGCCTTCGCGCTCTAGCATCGTCACTGGTTTAGTCACCCGTTTATTCTCGTTACCACCAATCACTTAAAAAGTCGTTAAGAATCGATGCCTTGCGGGGCGCTTCCCCGCACCCTTTCCCGCCCGACCGAAGCTGTCGCCGAGACACCGTGCATTCTATCGCACGCCTTTGGCAGAAATCCCCCGCTCAGACTTGGAGTGACAGTTTAGCGACCGCTGCTCGCCGTCAAGGTCCTACTCCATGCGTACATGGAGCCTCTTCTCCGACGGTTCCACCTTGACCGCTGCGCCTCGGTCGCTGCCGGGACTTTCCTCCAATGAAGGCTGAGGCGGGGGTGTGGTTGGTCCACAACCCTTGAGACCTTCGGTCCCTTTGTTGGATGGAGTGTGTGTTATGTCATCGTTCGATCTTTATCAGTCCGTTACCGATCAGATTGTCGCCATGCTGGAGACGGGCGTGGTGCCCTGGCGATCGCCGATCCTGGGCCGCAGTAAGGCCGGGCATCCGAAGAATCTCAATAGCGGCAAGCAGTATCGGGGCGTGAATGTGTTTCTGCTGGCGTTTACCGCGTATGCCAAGGGTTATGGCTCGTCCTATTGGCTCACCTTCAATCAGGCGAAGGAACGGGGCGCCAGTGTGAAGAAGGGTGAGAAATCGTCGATGGTCGTTTTCTGGAAGCAGTACGAGACAACCGACAAGGATACCGGCCAGCCGGCGAAGATTCCCGTCCTGCGTTATTACAACGTCTTCAATGCCGAGCAGATGGAAGGCGTGGAGATTCCCGACGCGGTGAAGTTTGAGCCGCTCGACTTCAAGCCGATCGAAGCCGCGGAGCAGATCGCCGCCGGATATGCGGGCGGGCCGGCCATCGAGCATGACGGCGGGCAGCAGGCGTTTTATCGCCCGGCATCGGACACCGTCCGCATGCCGCAGCGGACGCGGTTTGCATCCGTCGAGGAATATTACTCGACGCTGTTCCATGAGCTTTCCCACTCGACCGGTCATAGCTCACGGCTGGATCGGAAGCTGGACACTAACCCCAAGCCGTTCGGCTCGGCTGACTACGGCAAGGAGGAGCTGGTGGCCGAAATGTCCGCCGCGTTTCTTTGCTCCCATGCCGGGATTCAGCCGACGGTGATCGCCAATCAGGCCGCCTATCTGGCCGGATGGCTCAAGCAACTGAAATCCGACAAGAAACTGGTGGTTTCCGCCGCCGGCCAAGCCCAGCGTGCCGCCGACTGGATTCGCGGCGAGCGGGGTGAGCGGGAATAGGCCCCTCACCTGCCCAACGCGGGATTGAATGACGCCGGCAATCGCCGGCGTTTTTTTCCCCGCGTTTACGATTTATCAACTATTTCGTGGCATCATGGCTATTCCGCCACGTTTCCGGCGGAATTCATCAACTTCAATTCAAGGGGGATTTATGCCACGCAAGAAAAATCAGCAGGCTGACGCTGCCGAACCGCTAGTGCCTGTCGTTGAAACGCCAGAAGGAATTGGTCATACCTTGCCGGAGGGACCGGTCATTCGTCCCAAAGGCGTCCTTGGCCAAGGCAAGGGCAAAGCTGACCAGGAGGGTAAAAACTGGGGTGATCCATATAAGGCCCTGGTCACCACCGCCAGCTTTGAAATGGGCGAGAACCGCCGCTTCAAACAGCGTGTGTTCCTGTTCAAGGAGAAACCGTCGGAGGAAGTGCTGGCCGCACTCAAGGACAGCGGCTTCACTTACCGCGCCAATGAAAAAGCCTGGACCATTCAGGCGACTCCCGACAGTCGCAAGCTCGCCGATGAATTGGCCCGCGAGTTTGCCGGTCAAGCGCTCAGCATGAGCCGCTAATGAAACGGATCGGGCGAAACCGGGGCCGGGGCAACGACCCCGGCCAACTCCAGATTGAATGGAGTACAGCCACGGGCAGAGGGCCAGTCACCGCGACTTCGCCCCTGCCCGCTTCCGGTTCCGTGGCGCATAACCCCGCGGCGCCGAATGCACAGTCACCGCTGATTCAGTATTTGCCGTGGGATTTTAAGCTGACGTTTCCACGGCCGACTGCCAGGGCCATCAAAGCCGGGGTTATCTCCGATGAAGATACGACACCACAGGCAATCCGGGCGATCCACGAGGAACATGCCCGCGAGGCGCTCAGGACTCTGCGCGATTTGGACACCGTGCTCGACGCGCGCCGTCGTGGCGTCGATCCATCCACCGGCAGGCCACCGCAGACACCGGCCGGCCGAGAACAACTACAGGAACGTCTCACTAACGTGGCGGGACGATTGGAGCACGCCTTCACCGTCTTGATGGACACCTACGGCTCGGCATTTGGTCCAGCCGCCGAAGAGGCCTTTACCAAGGCAGTACGCGCTTGGCATGGGGGCATCGAGGTAGCCAGCGAGCGTAAGACACCACCGCCATCAGTTTCGCCGGCTCCCAAGGAGCCAAGGGCGCACGCCGACACATCCACCAAACCGCAAGCCCGTCGCAATAGCCGGCGCATTGTCGCCCGCCTGCCGGTTCCCAGGCCCCTGCCCTCCGCCATCGCCGCCGGCCATTTCGGCCAGGAGGAGAACGGCAAGCCCGTCCGCCCCGGTGTCCATGAGGTCCGCGCTATCACCGAGCGGCACGCCGAGAAGCTTATCGACCTGTTGGATTCCATCGCCATTGCGCCCGCCGATGCTAAAGATCCCAAGCTCTGGCAGTTCATGGCCGGCATTGCCGACTATGCCGAAGTTTTCGGCCAGCACGCCGCCCTCCAGCTTGAGGCCTACATCAGACGCCAAGCCGCACTCGATCCCGCCAGCCGACACGAACGCTAAAACCCGCGGACGCCTTCGATAGGGCATCCGCGAACGCCTACTCCAATGCTCAAATCTTGAGCCAGTTGCACGAGCCGCACACCCATCGGCATTCGCACATGCAATCATGCTGGCAAGCAATAATGTTTGTCAGACATCTCCCCTAAGCACTGCTTAGGATGTCTTTTCCCCGGGAAATCCGTCCTGACATCAATCCATCCAGCAATCCGTCTACCTTGCTGTCCATCTTTCCATCGTGCTTTCTTTCAGGACAGATGGACATCCATCTTTAATGACAGCAGGACGGATGGATGCCATGATGTAATGAAATACAGACACCATGCCAGCATGATAAACAGATGCCATGATTGCGGGATAGCAAGCTGTCCTGACGCCATGAAAACCAGCCCTCCAGAAATAATGCTTGCTGGATGGCGCCAAGTCGTGCTATCGCTGGACGATGATTATTGCCATAGCAAACTCCAAGGGCGGGGTGGGGAAGTCTACGGTGGCCGTGCATCTGGCAGCCTGGCTGCACCGCCAGGGGCATCGAGTAACGCTCGCCGATTGCGATACGCAGCAATCCTCATCGCAGTGGATTCGTGAGGCGGTTCCGCAGGTTAAGACCATTTGCCTCAAGGACGCCGACACGATCATCAATGACCTGCCGCTCTTGCGGCAGGAGACGGATTACGTCGTAGCCGATGGCCCCGGCAGCCTGGTGGAGACGAGCCGGGCCCTGCTCCTCGTGGCCGATTCCGCGATTGTGCCCTGTAAGGCAAGCATGCTGGAGGTCCGGGCGATTGACGCGGCCACCAAGGTACTACGCCAGTCGCAGAAGATTCGCAACGGCATCCCCAAGGCGGTGATTGTGCTCAGCATGGTGGGCAGGAATTACCGACTCACCCAGGACATGCGGGAGGCGGCGGCACTGCTCAAGCTCCCGATCGCATCCACGGCCATGATTCTTCGGCAAATCTACGCCGATGCGCCGGGGCAGGGAGCGGTTATCTGGGATATGGGATCGCGGGCCCGCGAAGCGGCCGCAGAGGTGGACCGGCTTTTCCGCGAGCTGGTGCCGGATGCGATTAAGGGCAGCCGGCGCCGTCATACCGCAACAACATCAAAGGATTAATTTATGGCAGATCGCCGCTCGCTCAGCGATGGACTTAAGACACAGCCTCCAGCGGTTGACCCGGAAGTGGCTAAGCAGTTCGTGTACGGAGATAAGGCTCCTCAAGCCGCTCCGCCGACGATCAGCCGGGTGCCCCTCAGCACCCGCATCCGCTCTGACTTCTTCGCCGCCCTTAAGCGGGCGTCACTCGAACGGCAGTTGAGCAAATCAGAGCCACACACCCTGATCGAAATCCTGGAGCAAGCCATCGAGCCGTGGCTCAAATCCAATGGCTACCTTCGGTGACGATTTATTCGGAATCCACAGGGGCGGGGAGGGGAGTGACATCCAGCAGTGGCAATTGCTGCTGCCGGCTGGCATCCTTCAGGTGATAGGACTTCACGAACGCCAGGCGGTCGCCATTGAATATAAAGCGGATGTTGACAAAGAACACGCCGTCGCTGGGGCTGCGGTAGAGGAATTCCTTTTCCAGCAGTTCGCGGACACCACGCTGATAGGTCCGGTCGCTGATGTTGTGGTCCTTGGCAACGTACTGATTGAGCTTAATTTCATCAGAGCCAGGATTGGCCCGCATTTCGTGGTAGACGACTACAAAGACTTGGATACCGCTCTTAGACAGCCCCGCCGTCTGCTTGATGCCGTCGAGGAACATCTTGACGAAGCGGGTAGTATCGACTTCCTCTTCCCACCAGAAGCCCATGCCGCCGATGCCCCTGATTTCACCGGTGCCGTTGTCCACTATGACGGAACCTTTGCCACCGGGAACGTTGATCCGCTTTGTCCGTGTCGGCAAGCTGTTCGCCTGTGGAACGCTGGGATTCGTGCGATAAACCGGGAATCCCCGCTTCGTGGAGATCTGGTTCTCGGGAATCTCAACTATCTGGCGCTCAAGCGTCATTTTCATGCTCCGATTTTGTCGCTTAACAGACAGGAGTATGGCGCAGGAACGACAAAAGCGCAAGCACATTTTGACGGTTCACCGACCGATCTTGGCGGTTGACCATCTGAAATTGACGTTTTCGATCCAGCGAAATCAAGCGGTTAAGGCATTCCCCTTTCTTATACTTAAAAGCCTCTCTTGTTTGCCCCGACGCCGCGCAATGCAATTGAGCGCCGTAGGCGGCGGGGCCAAACCTTGCTGGATAGAACGCGGCGCCCTGTGGATAAGTCGTACAGCGGAGAGGTGATGTTTACGCCAAACACCACTGCTTTACCGTGCGGAGAGAAAGCCGCTTGGCAGAATAAGACCTCACCCTTGGCACGGACATGCCCCACAATCGAATTCTGAGGGGGTAGGAAGCATTTATTTCCGAATCCTGTTCTCGGCGTCCACTCCGACCACCTAAGCGTTTAGTTGTCGCTTCGTTGACTTGCATAGGGCTGGGTGTTACGCCAGAGACCGGTTAAGCTTATCAGCAATCTCGGGGAGCTTCGGCGTGAATAGTCATCATCCGTCCAAACCGCGAAAGCGGCGTCATGCTAAACTTTTCCCCGGCCCCGGGTTCAGAGAAATGTCCACGCTGCGCGCCCGAGCCCATTGTGGCGATAAGCAGAACGAAAACCGCTCCGTAGCCAAATTCATCAACGACCGACGAAATCGTGGTGCACGAAGGCTTGCCATGAACGCGGATTTAATCACGGCAGGAGTCGTTTTCGGTGAACGTCGGAAGTCCTCGGAAGGAACGGGATGAGCGACATCGCACCTATCAATTTGCATTTTGAGGATTCCGGGAAATGGTACAGCCTTCCGGAATGGGCGGAGTATTTTATTGGCGTCGGCAGGAAACACGCGTCGGGGATACCTGGTGGAAGCAGAATTGTTACGGCGATCGTCGTTCCCACGCGGGCCTTCGGTGCGGCATTCGTAAGCTTAGGAATGGTCATCAATGATGCGACCGAACACGATCGAGTTTCCGCGCCTGACCATTTTGAAAGGCTATTTGATTTACCGCCGGGAACGCCGGTAATTTACCGTTTATCGAAAAAAGCAGCACTCAAAGGCTTACTCCAAGAACCGATCGAATATGACGGCAAACTCTGGGTGCGGGTTCAGGTCCATTCTCAGGCGGGGGGAGGAATGACATATTGCATCGGCGAATCTCAATGCCTAAATGTACGGCCGACCGGCGGACGCTCATGGAAGCTGCCCAAAAACCAGGGCCGCGATAACACTAAAATAGCAAGCAAGTTTGTTGATAGCCTGCTCGGTGAAACTGAGGCTGGCCAGCTCGGCCTGCGATCCAGCCTTATCTGCGCGCTAGTCGGGCAGCGGAACGTACTTGAGCAGGAAATCCGAAAAACGCCGCTCGCCATTCACGTCAACGGCGACGCTCCTATCGAAGGCAAACTCCAGGATATTCTCCGCGTGGACAGATTTGTTTCGCCACAGCAAACATACCGCTCCGCCCTTGTTTCCATTGGAACAGACCCTCCAAGCGCCGAAGTCTTGAATAACGTTGAGACAGGAGTTGTGTTTGACGGCGCCGTCGGTTTTCTGAAATGGGGGAAAATGTGGCAAGCGCAACACCAAGTGGTCATCCTCGATCGCACGGAACCCTACTTCGACGACGCAATCAATGCCATCAATGCGAGATTCTCGCAAAATAGCGTTCACGACGGAGGGGAACTGCCTAACGCGCAGGCACCTCCGGGCGGCGAAATTCTGGTGTTCCGGGAGGCTCTCCCGTGATATCCATATCGATCCGCAACGCGACGGAGGTTTATGGCAATGCTTCCCGATGCGAAATCGTTCGCCATTGGGTGGACCATGCCGGCCTCGCCAAGGTTTCTCGTGCCCTTCGGACGCTCGTTCAGTCGTTGGGCAACGAGGCAACAGATGAATTCTGGAGACGGACGCTCGGCCCCCTACGACGGACAGCTTTTGCACTCTGTTCAACGCCACTGCCATTTGGACAAGCCGGCTTGGCGATTGGGCCGGATTGGAACCAAATGCAACGCTCGGTTCGTCAGAGCCAGCAGATGTTTCCTGATTCCCATGTGCTACTGAACAGTATTGTCATCGAGCTAAAGCAGCTTCTCTTGGAAACCAGCTCACCGCTAATCGATCCGCTGGAAACTTTGCACCAACAACACGGCTCTCTTTCGGTCATTCTGCGCAATCCTCGAATGAACAAAGTTGTGGCCACTTTCTTCGCGACTAGCAGAACAATGCAAAATGCGAGGATCGTCAGCGCATCCCAACTCCGTGGTTCACACCAATGCGCTGTCCTTGTCGCGATCGGGCCATGCGGTTGGTTCCCTGAGTACATTTTTTCTGCCCCGCGAGCAACAAAGGTACATGTCGTTTCATACCGTTGGATTCGCGATACTTGGAAGCCCGGCCCACTTTTTCTATACAACGAGGATACCACGCTTCACAGAAGCAGTAGCCACAGCATCGGAACGATGCCGCGAATTGGCAGTGAAGAATCCCCGGACGACTCGAATTTGTCTGCGGCAGATGATCTGCACCCACCCGATCTGCTACCGCTGCTCCCCGCATTCGGGACAGGCTATTCGCCACACAGTGAATCCAGTCCAGATAGATCTGACGAGCTTATTCGAGCCCGACTCTGCCATCTAAGTGGGGCCCGCGCCGTCTTTGTTGCTGCCGATGATGGCGCTTCCTGCCTAACCATTGATACTTCGGAGATGGGTCGAGCTGCGGTTCGGCGTGTACGTGTGGACGCACTGGACCAAGGTTTATGTCTGCTCTTGCGCACGTCGGGTGGCGGCGATTTCATTGCTCCACTCGCCGACCGCATACTTGGCACCATGGCAGACCAGCGACGCTCCGAGCAGACCGATTGGAAGGATCGTCTCATTCGCACCGCATCCGCGCGCTTTGGTTCTGTCGGCCGCAGAGAATTGTCGTTGCTTGTCTGTGCAGAATTACGCGCGCAGGCCTTGACTCAAGCCCGACCGTCCAACGTTCACTATTGGATGTCGTCGAAATGCATTCGTCCTCGCCAAAGCGACGACTTCGCAGCAATCATGAAGTTTGCAGGCCTCTCAGAACAAACGGAGTACCTGTGGTCCGCGATGGGCGAGATAGATCGCGCGCATCGTCGAGCGGGCCATCTCATTCGTAGGATGCTCATACAAAAGATAGCTGCGACATCTCTGGAACCGCTGGAACGCGATGGAGAAATGGATTTTGAGCTTGGGGAGCAGGGAGGTGGTTCTATTTCTGCCTATCAGATCACTGATGTGGCGGCCCAGGAATATGACGTGCCGGCGGATCGCATCGGCGTAATGTTGGACATGGAGGAATAACCTTGGCGCGCATGATCCCCTCTGCGATTCCGCGATTCTGCTCCAGTCCTGGAGAAAAGGATATTTTTGCACGGCTCAAGAACGAGCCCGGCACAAACGACTGGATCGTCCTTCACTCTCTGGACATCTCACATCACGTCCGCCAGGTAGCGGGCGAGGCAGATTTTGTGGTTATAGTGCCGACCCTGGGCGTCCTGTGTTTGGAAGTGAAGGCGTGTCGTTCGCTGCGGCGTGCGAACGGCCTTTGGTACTATGGTGGTGACCCGCAGGGTGATCCTCGCGGTCCATTCAAGCAGGCCTCTGAAGCGATGCACAGTTTACGCCAGCAAGTTGTGCGCATTGACCCGTTGCTCGGTCGCATTCCCTTCTGGTCAGCGGTCGCATTTCCGTACATCGAGTTCGACACGGCGTCCGACGAGTGGCATTCGTGGCAGGTCATCGAGATGAGGCGATTCCGGCGGCACCCCATTGCCACATTGGTCAGGGAAATACTCCGTAATGCCCGATCACATTTGACTTCTAGATCGACGTCTTGTTGGTTTCATGAAACAGAGCAGCTTCCAGATTTACAACAGTCTGCCGCGATCGCGCGAATTCTGAGGCCGAGTTTCGAATTCGTTGAAAAGGCCCCGGATCGCCGTGCCCGTCAGCGGGCCGACATTCTTCGCTACACAGAAGAGCAATTCGCCGCCCTCGACGCGATGGCGGAAAATGATCGAGTGCTATTCTTGGGACCGGCGGGTACAGGGAAGACGGTTCTTGCCATCGAGGCGGCCCGGCGGGCAGTAGAAGCCGGTAACGACGTGCTGTTTCTGTGCTACAACAAACTACTCGGGTTGTGGCTTTCACAGCAATCGGCCCTTTTGGGCAACAAGCTCACGGTTACGACATTGCATCAGTATATGCTCGCCGTCGCTAGCGTAACGCCACCCGCCGATGCGGAGGACGTGTTCTGGCGCGTCCAACTACCTGACAATGCGTCTTTGCGGCTGTTGGACGGGCACTCCGATTTCGGCCGCTTTGACACGTTGATTATCGATGAACTTCAAGACCTATTGGAACCGGCTTATCTCGATATATTTGATATCGCCGTGCGAGGCGGTCTGAATTCCGGTCATTGGCTGATGTTCGGCGATTTCGAAAGGCAAATGCTCTATGGCCAGGACCGCAAAGTCATTGAAGAACTGGTGCGAGCGCGATTAGGAACATACGCCCGGTGTTCTTTGCGAGTGAATTGCAGGAATACTCCACGTATTGCAACGCTCTCGCATTTGCTAGGGAAGCTCACCCCGAACTACTCGCGCGTCCTGCGCCCAGATGATCAGGTCGAGCCGGTAATAACTTATTATGCAACGCCGTCTCAGCAGCGGAAAGCGCTGGTGACTGTATTGGAGCGGCTGCACAACGAATCTTTCAATAGCGACGACATTGTCGTTTTGTCGCCCAAAGCGAGACCGCGCTGCATTTCGGCGTCTCTCACCGAGCAACCGTGGTCCGAAAGGCTCGCCCCATTAGGCGAAACCCTCCAAGGCCGTATACCGTATACGACAATTCAAAGCTTTAAGGGACTGGAATCACCAGCCATCGTGGTCACGGATATCGAGCACCTCGACGGGGAACTTTTCTCGTCACTGTTCTACGTTGCAACGACGCGCCCATTGGAACGGATTTATATCATCGTGCATGAGACGGCAAAACCGGACATTATCAATGCGTTACTGGATGGTCCGAAGGATCGGATATGAAAGGCGAGGTATAGATGCCTGACCATATTGCCAATCGCGACACGGTGCTTCGCAGCCTTCGCCAAGAACTTGTCGGGCCATGCCCTCAGGGCCAGGAGATTGATTGCACGCGCCACATCCAACTCGACGAGGCGGAAGTGGCATATCTCCCTTACCGCCAGTTGGGCAGCGGAGAGGAGATACTCCAGCGCGACTCGCCGAGCAAGCGGTATGGCATCGGTGTTCTCTTCCCAATGGAGGCGAGGATCGATCCCCAGGAGTTGGATGCTCAACTTCCTCCGTCCGATCCGGATTCAAATTTCCCCGGAACCGAGCGCGCAGCAGGCCCACTCCTCGAATCCGCAGCTCAAGACTGCGCGAAGATTGCTGATCGGGCGGAGGCTCGCTTGCCGGAGGCCGATTCTGACGACTTTGACCTGTCGACGGCGAATGCCTACCGGCCAAGCAGCATGGCCGTAAGCTTCTTGGTACGTCTACCCGAAGGTGCAGAGCTGTTTGTGAAAGCAACGGGAGGGCGCTATGCCATTAAGGACGTGTCGATTGTAGGGCGCGACCGCGATTGGTGGCTCCGCTCTGCCGTCCACATCTCGGGCCGATTCCGCCGCGCCGACTTCCCGCAATTGGTGCCCACTCTTGTGTCTCCCCGCGATCTCGCTCGCGATAATCTAACGGGCCTTGACTTGCGGCTTGAACTTTTCGCAAGACCCCAACCGAAGCGTCCCGACGAATTTCTCGTCACTGTGTGCCTTATCAACCGGCAGCCGGCGGATGGACGGCTCGATTCGCAATGTCTGTTCCAATCGCGTATCGACGTTCAATGCGAATCGGGCAACTCATCCGGAACCATTCTTCCATACCCGACCGCCGCACCTCTGGATGACGAAGAGCGATCCCAGGAACTTCTGTACCGGGAAAAACTTACTTTTGCAGTTGGGCACGGTTGTGCGGCAGATTGGAAGCGTGACGCCGCTTCGACTCGTGCGGATTCCGTTTCAGCGGAATGTTTGCCGGTCTTTGAGGCACCTAACATTACCCCTGACATTAGAACGGCGTCAGGCCAACCGCTAATCGCCCCCATGCGAACTCTGGCAGGTCTCGATCCGACCGACGACGGGTTGGGAGCGGTTAGGACTATCGTCAGTGCGTATGAAGAGTGGATCGCTGGGCAACAAGCGCGAATCGGAGGCCTTGACGAGCGACTGCGCGAGACGGCTCGCGCTCACCTCGCCCGTTGTACCGATTCGGCGGTACGGATGCGTGACGGCTTATCCCTCCTTGCTAGTGATCCAAAAATCCTAAAGGCATTCACGCTCGCGAACCTCGCGATTCTGATTCAACAGGTCCGATCACGCCGTGAGGCTCGGATCGCGTCATTCGACTCGGCAGCATCGGCAGTCGTTTTTGAGGAGCCCTACAAACCTCTCGACCTGAACTCGACCGACGCTAGAGGTTGCGCGTGGCGCGCATTCCAGATCGCATTCATTCTGGCATCTCTGCGCTCGACGGCGGATGCGCGTCATGAGGATCGTGATGTTGTCGAACTGATTTGGTTTCCCACCGGTGGCGGCAAAACCGAAGCATATTTAGGTCTCGCCGCATTCAGCATCTTTCTTCGGCGATTGCGAGATCCCAGCGACTCGGGAGTGCAAGCGCTGATGCGGTACACGTTGCGTCTATTAACCGCGCAGCAATTTCAGCGGGCTTCGCGTCTCGTCTGTGCAATGGAATATTTGCGCCGACAGCATGTCGTGGCGCTTGGAGAAGAAAAGATTTCTATCGGCATCTGGCTTGGGGGTTCAACAACCCCAAATACGCGAACCGACGCACTCGCAGTCTTTCGCAGCCTAACTAGGGGCGACGGGGCGAAAGACAATCAGTTCGTTCTCGACCGTTGTCCATGGTGCGGTGCTCAAATGGGTCCGGTAGATCTTTTTGGCAGAGGCCGCAGCAGGCGAGTCCCTAAGGTTATTGGCTACGAGCAGCGCGCTCATACCGTCGTGTACGCTTGCCCAGACCCGCGGTGCGATTTTCATCAGTCGATGCCGCTGTATGTTATTGACGAAGACATCTACGAAGTCCGCCCGACGCTCGTAATCGGGACGGTGGACAAATTCGCCATGCTGGCGTGGAAGCCACGATCACGTTCACTCTTTGGCATTGCTGCCGATGGTACCAGGGTGAATTCCCCACCTGGCCTAATCATTCAAGATGAGCTGCACCTCATTTCCGGCCCGCTTGGCTCGATGGTTGGCTTGTACGAACCGATTATTGAAGAACTTTGCACAGACCGCCGTGATTCGCCGGCGACCAAACCGAAGATCATCAGCTCGACCGCGACGATCCGAAGCTTTGTCGAGCAGGTACTTGGGCTATATGCACGGGAACGTAGCAGCCTTTTCCCGCCGCCTGGGCTCGATGCTGATGACTCGTTCTTTGCGCGTATTGCATGCGCTGCGGACGGCAGTCCCGAACGGGGACGCATATATGTGGGAGTGCACGGTCCCGGATTGGGGTCGCTCCAGACGGTGCAGGTCCGCACATTTGCGGCGCTCCTCCAGGCGCCCCAGCCGCTGCAGGTCCCCGAACGTGATCCCTGGTGGACGCTGCTTCTGTTTTTCAACAGTCTTCGCGAGCTCGGAACAACGCTAACCCTGTTCCAGTCTGACATACCCGACCTATTGAAGGGTGCGTTAAGACAACGTCTCGGACTGTCCTATCAAGATGTCAGGGCGATTCGGAAAATGCTCGAGCTCACGGGGCGATTGCCCGGCGATGAGGTTCCTAGGGCAATTACCGCGCTTGAGGTGCCGACTGACTCGCAACAGGGGAGCGCGGTCGATGTTTGCCTCGCTTCGAACATAATCGAGGTGGGAGTGGACATCGATCGGCTCTCACTAATGGCTGTCGTGGGTCAGCCGAAGACCACATCCCAATATATCCAAGTGACAGGGCGCGTCGGCCGAAAGCGAGACCGGCCGGGGCTCGTGGTCACGATCTACTCGGCATCCAAACCGCGAGACCGCTCACATTTCGAGAAGTTCCGAAGTTATCACGAACGACTATATGCCCAGGTCGAACCCACCAGTGTCACGCCTTTCTCGCGGCCCGCTCTCGATCGAGCTGTGCATGCGGTGGTCGCGAGCTACATCCGGCAACTTGGGGACAGCGATCAAGCTGAGAGCCCTTATCCGTTTCCGGCGGCGCTCATTGCCGCTGCGAGCGATCTGCTTGAGCGGCGTGCATCCTCGGTGGATCCTGATGAATTGGTAGCGTTGCGGCGCATTCTTCGCACGCGCTCTGAGGAGTGGCAGCGCTGGCAGCGGTTGAAATGGTCGGGCGCTATTCACGCGGAAGACATGCCTCTCATGCGACCCGCAGGCGCATATGTCCCACCGGATAAAGCACGTGTTTCGTGGGCTACACCGCAGTCCCTACGCAACGTAGACGCAGAGTGCCAAGTCGAGATCACGCAGCTTTACATGCTGGAGGAAGGTGAAGATGCCTAAGGGACCGGTCCGCCGCGGACAGCTTATTTCACCATTTGGCCCAGGCGCGATGATGATTCTGCCCGACGGTGTTTCCGTAATCTGCGGCGGCCTTGACCATTGGTTCAAACACGAATCCGGCGACTCGGAAAACATAGATCAGCGCGAATACCAGATCGACGAATGGCGGCTGTCTACTCGCCTGGGAGTCGAGCACTTCTACCTTCCGCCCGATCACCGGCGCGTCCGCAGGCACGACCCGCCAACGAACAGCTATTTGACCGTCCCGTTTCTGCGCTTCCCGCAATGGCACTACTGCACGCGATGCGGCCTGATGCGTAAACTCCCTCTTGTCACGAAGGGACGGGTAAGGTGCCAGGAATGCGAGACGCAAAACTGGACACGATATCTGGTGCAGGTTCCGTTCGTAGCGATGTGCGATTCCGGACATATCCAAGACTTCCCGTGGATTGAATGGGTATTTCATACAGCGACTCCACCGCAGAACCCGCCGCCCATGCGCTTGCTTTCGACCGGAGGCATGACGCTTGCTGGCCAAAAGATCAAGGTGGACGGGGGACCTGAGAGAACTCTTGCAGGCATCACCAACGCGAGTCCGGATGGGACGGATACAGAACTGAGCCGCCTGCTCGACACCAGCAAGGTACCGTTCCTCTGCTCAGGTGGCCGGCCCTGGCTTGGCACCGAGCTGGGAGAACGTTGTGGGCGGCCGCTGCGCGGCACCCTGCGAAGCGCAGCTAACGTCTATTTTGCCCAGGTGCATAACTCGATCTACCTTCCTCGCGGGGAAGATGCCACCGTCGCTGAAGTCATTTCGCTATTGGAGCAGCCACCGCTCAGCACCTTCATCGGAATTCTCAAGGGAGCAGGTGTCACGCCTGCTTGTGCGCAACTTCGTAAACAATACGGAGAACTGCTCGGCGCATTTCAAGACCGCCAGATCGAAGCAGCTATCGGAACAACTTGTGGAACCTCTGTGTCTGGGCAAACGGCGCAACGGGCCGCAAGCGACGACGCTGAGACCGGGTTTCGCCGACAAGAATACGATACCTTGGTGGGCGCGGCCGATTACGACCAGCTCGTTTTGAAGCCAGCGGACCTCAGGCGATATGACTCCACGTTTTCGCGCTACTTTGAGCATGTCACACTCGTTCACAAACTCCGGGAAACCCGCACGCTGACGGGCTTCACGCGCGTTTTCGCAGATACGGATCGTGACCCCGCTCAACTACAGCGGATGCTGCGTCTTAAGGAGCCTTCGGAAAAGTGGCTCCCGGCGTACGTCGTATTTGGCGAAGGGGTGTTTTTAACCCTGAATGAAAGGCGATTGCGGGAATGGGAAGCCCTTGTCGATGTCCAGCAACGCATCCAGCCGCTCGTTGCGCGTTTCTACTCCATGCGGCAGACTCGCCATTTGCGAGATCGACGGGTCGGGCCACGTTTTGTTTTGCTTCACACGCTTGCGCATTTGCTTATCAACCGCCTCACCTTCGAGTGTGGGTACAGCTCGGCTTCGTTACGGGAACGGCTCTACGTGTCTGAAGATCCACAAGCACCGATGGCCGGGATTCTCATCTACACGGCTGCCGGCGATGCCGAGGGCACTCTCGGAGGCCTCGTGCGGATGGGAAAGCCAAGCCGTTTAGAGCCGCTCCTTTTCCGGGCTCTTAATGGCGCGCGTTGGTGTTCTGCCGATCCGGTTTGTATGGAAATGGGGCGCAGTGGTGGACAAGGTCCCGACTCGCTAAATCTCGCTGCGTGTCACGGGTGCAGCCTCGTCCCCGAGACTGCTTGTGAAGAGTTTAATCGGTTACTTGATCGCGGATCGGTTGTCGGAGACTTTGATCGGCCTTCCGTTGGATATTTTAGCGAGACGGCGGAGGACTAATGGCGATTCCACTACTGTCGTTTTTCACGGGAGGAGGATTTTTCGATCTTGGCTTCAAACAAGCCGGATTCCGCGTTTGCTGGACCAACGAACTCTTCCCGCCTTTCATCGAATCATACGAGCATGGAATGTCGTCGTGGCTATCCTCAATCAATGGAAAACCAACGAAAGCACAGATCGCAAACAGCAGTAGCATATGCGATTTATCCGCTCGACTTGTGCTTGATGAAGCGTTTGACGGACAACGGCCCAGCGAATTCGGTGTCATTGGCGGGCCACCATGCCCGGATTTCAGTACTGGTGGTACACATGCTGGTGGTAACGGCGCAAATGGCACTCTCACCACCGTGTTTGTAGATATAATCTGCGGTCTGTCACCATCCTTTTTTGTACTAGAAAACGTGGCGGGATTGTACCGATTCCGCAAACATAGGGCGTTTCTCGATAAGAAACTCGCGCAGCTTCAAAAACACGGCTACGCAGTTGATTACACCATTCTAAACGCCCTCGAGTTGGGTGTGCCTCAAAACCGTGAACGGCTCTTTGTTGTCGGATTCAAAAAATCTATAGCTCAACGCGCCCTTGGCAGGAAACTCCCCAGCGAAGAGACCGGATGGTTTCCTTGGCCTGCAATCGAAGCTTATAGCGGCGCGCGATTGCTTTCGTGGCCGAAGATTTCACCATTTGGTGAAAAACCCGAAAGACCTGAGGGAATCCCGATCGAGCTTTCTGTTTACCCCGCGCTACTTGGAAATGGTGACCCGGAGAAACTGACAAACGGCCGCGAATTCTTCAATTCCTATTCAGCCAAATTTAAGAAAGTCCCAGAAGGATTTGTTGCACATAAGTCCTTCAAGAGACTTCACAGGTACCGCTTCAGTCCGACCGCTTGGTATGGAAATCAGGAAGTTCACCTCCACCCCTGGAAGGCTCGCCGACTTTCCGTACGCGAAGCGTTGCGCATTCAATCGGTTCCAGACGAGTACACGCTACCCGAATGTCAGTCGCTGTCAGCTAAATTCAAATTGATTTCCAATGGGGTTCCCTGTGTCATGTCCTTCCAAGTCGCAAGCAGCGTTAAGTCGTTCTTGAAAGGGACTCGTCTGTGAGGCCAACTTCGCCGAAATCTCAAGGGGCATTCCCCAATATCAAAAATGTCGCCGCCACACTTTCGGCGCGGTACAGAGATCACGCCCATGGGAATAAGCGTAATCCGCTGAGTGAATTGTTATTCATTATCTGTAGCTTGCAAACAAATGAGGCCTTGTATTTATCGACTTACGCGAGCCTGCGGTCCCGATTTCCATCGATGCGGCTCCTAGCAGAAGCATCTGAAATCGAAATCGCCGGCGCGATTACTCGCGGTGGCCTGTCTCGGCGAAAGGCGCGAGCGATTCGTCTCATACTTTCCCGTCTGGTTTACGATTTTGGCTCGCCCACACTGGCCCCAATTCGCGCGATGAATGATTCCGAGTGCGAAAACTATTTAACTTCACTGCCCGGCGTCGGCAGGAAAACCGCTCGTTGCGTGATGATGTACTCACTCAAGCGCCGAGTGTTCCCGGTTGATTCTAATTGTTGGAGAATCGCTAGGAGGCTCGCATGGGTTCAAGCTACACGGCCTGACGGGTCCTGCTCCAGCAGCGATATGGATCGGCTTCAGAATGGAATTCATCCGTCAATTAGATTCGAGCTGCACGTAAATCTTGTATCGCATGGACGAGCAATCTGCCTTCCGATCGCTCCCAGGTGCAACAGCTGCTGCATACGTCGACTGTGCCCACGGGTTGGCGTTATACCTCGGCCGCGGCGATTTTATCCGCTACACGGCAGTGGCCGCACATACCCGACCGACGGTGATGGCGACGAAGCAGTAAGCCGGTGATGACTGACGTGCGATAGCCCCGGCGTTCGACGTCGTTGCATCCTGGACAGACGGCTGCATACCGTCGGCGCAAAGCGACCCAAATACCACACAATGAAATTTGCGGTAAGAACTTGACCATTTCGTATAAACATTCGAGACTCGCCTTGGACACGGACCGGCATGAGCAAATCATCTAAGAAGCTTCACCAAACCAGCCTCGCCAAGCGAAAGGCCAGCAATGAGGCATCGCCGGCTGGTTTCGATCAAGTGCTGGCGCTGATTGATGCTGCTCGCACCCGTGCCGTCGCCACCGTCAACACGACACTGATCGACCTTTATTGGTCAATTGGCGAGCACATCGCCAAGAAGGTGGACGATGAGGGCTGGGGGAAAGGGACTGTCCAAGAATTGGCCGGATACATTCAACGGCGGCAGCCCAACGCACGCGGATTTTCCGCCAGCAATCTTTGGCGGATGATGCAGTTTTACGACTCCTACCGAGGCCAACGAAAACTCGCACCACTGGTGCGAGAATTGTCTTGGACCCACAACCTCCTCATTATGAGCCGCAGCAAGCGGGACGAAGAACGGGAGTTTTATCTTCGGCTTTGTATCCGGGAGAGGTGGAGCAAACGACAGCTTGAGCGGCAACTTGCCGGCGCGTTATTCGAGCGCGTCGCGTTATCTCCGGCAAAACTCGCACCACCGGTGCGAGAAATTCATCCCCAGGCCGCGTCTGTGTTCAAGGACAGCTACCTCGTCGAGTTTCTCAATCTTCCCAAGGAGCATTCCGAAGCTGATCTCCACGACGGACTCGTCGCAAAGCTCAAGGATTTCCTCATCGAACTCGGGCGTGATTTCTGTTTCGTCGGCAGTCATTATCCGGTGCAGGTTGGTGGCCGCGATTTTGAGATCGACCTGCTCTTCTTTCATCGCGGCCTCAATTGTCTGGTGGATATCGAATTGAAGATCGATGAATTTCAGGCTGAATACCTTGGCAAGCTTGAGTTTTATCTTGAGGCGCTCGATCGCGACGTGAGGAAGCCGCATGAAAATCCCGCCATCGGCCTTCTGCTCTGCGCCACCAAGGACCACGAGGTTGTCGAATACGCTTTGAGTCGAGCCGCATCGCCAGCCTTGGTTGCCGAGTATCAGACCCGGCTACCCGACAAAAAGCTCCTGCAAGCCAAACTCCACGAATTCTACGAATCGTCGCAAGAACAAGCCGCGCTGCCTGCGCCCGACGCCCCTCACCCAAAGAAAAGGCGAGGAAAGCGACCCAGGAAATGACGCATTCAAGGACTACATCCTGGATAGACGATCCTTGCCCGTCGGCGCGAAGTGCCGTGTGACCTGTCCGGGATTCGTAATCGTTCTGCTCCGAAGTGACCCCTCCCTCTGACTTCGGCTCTGAAGCAGGGGTTTGAAGTCTGTCCCTATCGCCGCCGGTCGGCCTCGGCAATTTTAGCCGCTACACGGCATTCGCCGCACATACCCGACCGACGGTGATGGCGACGAAGCAGGAAGCCGGTGAGGACTGGCTCGCGATCGCCCCGGCGTTTGGCGTCGCCGCATCTTGGATAGACGGCCGCTTGCCGTCACCAAGGCCTGTCCAGTTCGGGAATCGTTGTGAAGCTGATGCGCATCGGGGCAGAGTCTCTGGCCGCGTGCATTCCACCAAAGTAAATCGCATTCTTTCCGTACCGGTTGTTGATACGATCCAGCACACGGGAAATCTCAATCCGCCGCCGCTCGCAAGCAAACAACGGAGCCGCCACAAAAGCATCATGGATGCACTTGCCCAGGACGATGCCCGCCCGGATGGGTTCAACCTGCGGCGGCCGCCATATCTTTGCGAACGCTTCCAAAATCGTCAGTGTGTCCTGACACGGTTCCATGTTGATGTGTGCCGACCAAGCTTGTCCGCGCATTATTTCAATCTGCACGTCCAGCCGCCTAGTCCACAGTCGCAAATACCGCATCCTGGCTGCGGCCTTATGAATCAATCGCATCAGCACGCCATGTACACCGTCTACCGTCCGCAAGTCTGGCGGCAGGACGTAACTGTGGCCGACACTGCGGCGGACGATCAATGGCAGCGGCAAATTTTCACCGCGGATCAATCCGTACATCCGCTGGCCCAGCACGCTATTCCAAATCCCTTTTAACTGCTGCTCAGTCTGGCCGTACAAATCTTCCACCGTGCGTATCCCAGCTTGCACCAACCGGCGGAGCATTTGACCGCCGATGCCCGAAAGATCATCCAGCTTCAAATCGTAAAGGCGCTGCGGAATCTCATGCTGCTCGATGACCGTTAGCCCATCCGGCTTGTGCATGTCCGCCGCCACCTTGGCCAGATAGTCGTTTGGCGCCAGACCGATTGAGCATCGCATCGCCGGTCCGATCCGGTCATGGATTGCGGTCTTGACGGCAAGTGCGGTTCGCCTGGCCCCATCGGGTTGTCGCTCATCGCCCAATAGCTCACAGGCGCATTCATCAATTGAATGCACCGCTTTGATGGGTATGCAGGTGTCGATGGCAGCCAAAATTCGGTGATGCAACTTGACGTACAACTCCGGCCGAGCTTCCACCAGCCGCAGCGATTGGCACAATTTTTTCGCCTGCCATACTGCTGTACCGGTCTTGATGCCGAATTCTTTCGCCTCGTAACTGGCGGCAATCACGCAGGTGTAGTCGGTTTTCATGGGACAAATGGCGACCGGCTGGCCGCGCAGTTCGGGCCGGTCGTGCTGTTCGCAGCTCGCAAAATATGAGTTCATGTCGATGAACATCGCCCGCAACATCGATACGAACATAACCCTAACACCGTGCGGAGTCGAAATTTATTAGTTTGCTCAACTTCAAACAGACGTGGCGCAATAAAAAACCCGGCAAACCGGGTGGGGGTTGCCGGGCGGGAGCTACCGGCTTTTCTTGCGGGAGAAGACCGGAGCACCACGAATATATTCAGCCATAGCCATCAGGATCAAAACATTTTGTGGTTGACGACAGGTCCGCCGGCGACAGCTAAAATGCTGAAATGTGTGGTCGATACACCATCCGGCGGGCAGAGTTAATTTTGGCTGCCATGCGCCATGGGCTGGAAGATGTCGAGGGCATCGGGATTCACCCGCGGTTCAACGTCGCACCTTCACAACTCGCCCCGATCGTGCGGCAGACCGACAAGGGATATCAGGCTCTGATGGCTCGCTGGGGATTGATACCATCCTGGTCAAAGGAAAAACCGAAGTTCCAACCGATCAATGCCCGCGCCGAAACGGTGAGTAGTAGCGGCATGTTCAGGAAAGCATTGCACTGCCGGCGCTGCCTGGTGCCGGCCGATGGCTTTTACGAGTGGCAAGGTGCTAAGCCACCGAAGCAACCATTTTTCATTCGCATGAAATCTGACGTGCCATTTGCGTTCGCCGGCCTATGGGAGCAGTGGACGCCGACCGGCGGGGAACGTTGAATTTGAAGCGCTTAACGGACGATATACGATTTTCGATAAACGGCACTCACCAGAAGACACGTTCCGAACTGCTGAAGCTAGGAAGTTATCTGAGGGACTTCTCGCATCGACAGCGGAGCGAGTTGTTGAAATTCTTCAAGATGTCGCTCCGTCACTGCCCGAAAAGCTTCATTCCGCTCTAAAGGCGTTCGAGGGCGCAACGACAGCGGATGAACTCGCCCATGTCGCATTATCATGTCGCCGCATCATCGAGTACGTCAGCAATTGCATTTTTCCACCGCAGGACAAGCCATCGCCTGATGGTCGTAAACTTGACCGTAGTGCGTATAAGAATCGATTACTGGCCTTTGCTGACAATGAACGACGTTCAGACACGTCCATTGACCTAATCATCGCTAGTACAGAAATGCTTTCCGAACAATGGGGCCGCCTAACGGAAGCGGTCAACAAGGGGCTGCATGCCGACATGATCGAGCCAGAAGTCCGCCGCTGTTTAGTACGTACAATCTTATTACTTGACGACGTCATCGGATTAAAAGCTGGCCCGTTCACAGTTAAACCAGAACTCGATATCGAAATGATGATGCCTAGCCAGAGACGTAAGACCAAAGGCGATAAATCGCCCAGAAAACGGCGATAAGTCGTCGAAAACTGGCGGTGGAGAGTGGACGAAATTGTTTTTGACCATCAGAAAAACCCCGAATAAAACTGGAATTGTCGAGTAGAGCCACGGGAAGTCGAAACCTGATTCCGGGGCGGCCTCAGTCAACCGGCTCTATCCGGGTAATCTCTGATTCAGCCAGGAACCGTAAACTGATTTCCTCGCAAAACCAGGACCCGCCGGGCTGCGGAATGAAATCGTGGTCGATTAAAATCTGGTACGCATCGCCGGCAGTAAACGGTTTACCCTCAGCCGTGGCGACGTTCGCGGCGAGCTTGGGCAGATCAATCAGGACGCGGTAGTGGTCGGCCATGTCGGACTTTCCACGGGTCTGCTCTTAAAGCAGTCCATCAATGACCGTATCAGCATCTATCTCTTCGATCGTACGCACCACCAACAGATGGTCCGCCACACGCTCAATTGCGTCATGCCAAACCGGCTGGCGCATCTTTAGCTCGATTTTATCTTGAGTTTGTTTCACGATTTTATCAGCGTCAGCAAAGGTTTGCGCGACATTCGTAATCGCCTCACGCACGTCCTGCTGATGGCCTGGGTTAATTCCAAAAGCTAAAAGTGCGGCCGTACCCGCAACTTGCTGTTCTGTATTTGCCAGTAGGTTATTTGCGCCACTCACGAGAGTAACAGGGCCGATGACCATTCTTCCTACGCGGAAGAACGGGCCAACATCAATGGTAATAAATTGGATATGCAATCCGTTCTTTCGTGCGTTCACGCAATGCCCAGCTTCATCTATCGCAGCATGATGGTCCGGATTTGTAATATCGATAGGCATAAAAATAACGGTCTAAAAGTGGACGAAAAGGTGTACGAAATGATTTTCGTCCATTGAAAAACCCCAGTAAAACTGTGGTTTTCGAGTGGAGTCACGGGGAATCGAATGCAACAAAAGCGGCGTTGGCGCGGCTGAAAATGCGGCTTTCAAACCTATTTTTGTCCGCATTTTTGTCCAACCGATCCGACCATCATCCGACGAAAAATAATTTCGTTATTCATCGTTATCAAGGACCGTATCAAGTTGATTCTGCAAATGCTCAGCAAACGGCTTAAACGGACAAGCCGCGATGGTATCCTTTTCGTCCCATCCGCTTTGAATCGCATAGAACCAGTAATGAGCTCGCCCCTCAATAAAGTTGACGCCGATGATCGGGCAACCGCTCATGCCACCGATGTCTTTGATTGCGTGGGGTTCGGTCTCGACGGGGGTTAGATCGATTTTGCCATAAAATCGGGGGAAAGGTTTTAATAGCATCTCCGGCGGATCGTCGGTCGGCTTCACTTCGATCATCGCACCTGTTGCTCCCGTTACTTGCGGCAATTTGGAGTTCGTTTCGACCGTGACCAATTCTGCTGGAATCCCGACCAGAAAATATCGTTGAAATATGTCCGGCGGATTGCGCCAATTTTCATAAACCACGGGAACGATGTTGTTCTTGGCGAGACCCCCGTAGGTGATTGTATCGAGCAAAATTAAACCGTAATCGATGTCGTCGTTATTCCCGATGCTTTGCCGCCTCAGTCCCTCGTAGGGCAACCAAAGCACGTGTCGATCTTCGGGGTTGTAATGCAGCGAATCGACAATGTTGACATACAGTCGGCTGTTCGGCTTTTTCAGGAACTCATCAAGGCGGTGAACAATATGTCCGGCGGTTAGAAGAAATGGAATGCTCCGGTAGACCATCAAAAAGCCAGTGCCAAAAACCGTTTCGACGCCCAGACGTTTACCGCTTTCGTCATTCCGAACGTTCATTCCCACGATTGCAACGGCGTGGCGAGCCAGAAAATCAGCGATGTTTCGCTTTTCAGCGGGCGGTTGAGTCATAAGAGAAGTATAGGCGTGACTTGCCGGTCGAAGTTTTTCATGGTCCAATCGCTGAAACATGGCAAGTGGTCTGAAAGAAACCATCGAAAAAGTTGCGGACGCTATCAATAAAATTGGGTTGTCGAAACTGGCATTGACCGTTGCGATTCTGGCGGCTGGACTACTTTGGTTCCCCGATAAAACACTCAAGTCGGTAAAACTGTTGGCGTTCCGCAATGCTCATGCGGATATTTTGCCGCCGCTGTTTTGGTTCTGCTTGATCTTCTTTTTGGTCAGCAACGCCGGGGGCGTTTTACATTTCGTAAATACACCATTTCGCAATCGCTCTTATCGGAAGGCTCGCTTAGAAATACTGTCGAAATTGACTCCCAAAGAGCGGGGATTGCTAAACGAGTTTTTCCAATCGCAAAGCCGGACCTTGCGACTACCCGGCGAAAATCCCACGGTCGTTTCCCTTTATGAATCGGGCTTGATCTGGCGTCCCGCGCAACTCGTTTCGCCGGACCTTGATCGAAATTCTGACGGTTTAACGTACCCGACGATCTATAAGATTCACGACTGGGTTTGGGATTTGCGTTCAGACATTGGCGAATAATTCGCCAGCCCAACCCAACGCGCTCGCCTAGCCAAAATCCAACAGGCGCACTGTCCGGCGCGTAGCAAGCGCTTCGCAAACAGGTTCTGCCGCGCCTAGTCCAGTTAACCTATGAAACTGCCTTCATCATCGCCATAATCCCTGCTTTGATAGCTTGAGGTAATGTGGACCAAGCCATAGCTAGAGCGAGAAAATCTTCATCGGCAGGCATTGGCACGGAAAGACTTGGTGACGCTTTCACGCCACCGGTTACCAAAATCGTACTGTTTCCGTTGGAATTGCTGGGTTTTGTCGAGGGTTCGAATCCTAGCGGGCGCACTAGTTGGGATTCCGTCGGTCTCCGCATGATCCGCACCGCGGGAATTAGAACCCCGAGCCGTTAGAACTCCCCATCAGCGGTCCGCAGAGCGACCCTGCGGGACTCTCCCTTCTGATCTGAGCCCCTTAAAATATACCGAACAAAAGTGGCGCAAAGGCCTTGGTTCGCTGTCGATATTTGATACAATGTCTGGAGTTGAGGCGGGCTCTACGACGCCACAGGTTGAAAGGACCATTCCATGAAGGCTAGGGCGCGCAGGCAGCCTAAGCAGCGCCAAAAGGCAATCGACCTGCCAGTGCCTTTACCTCCAACGCCCAGCGACGAGTGTCGCTCGGCGCTCGCTACTGAGTGCAATACAGAAGAGGACGAGAAATCAAGGCGGCGGGAACGCGATGACAAGGAGTATTGCGCGTATCGCGACCTATTGGTCAACATGGAGAGTGACGCCGGTAAGGAATTTGACAAATGGGTTCTTACAGTAGCAGGAATAGCCCTTGGTTTTTCACTCAACTTTACCAAGGATTACAGGAGCGCGGTTGGTAGTCCCGCTGTTGTTTCAATTGGTTTCCTTTATGCGTCGTGGATCGGCTTCGCGGCAACAGTATTTCTTCTCGTCACCAACATGCTCATGTCGCACAGCGCACTCGGCGCATATCGCCGTATCGCGGATGATGAGTACAAAGAGTACGATGCCAGCGACGACCTGCTTTTCCACCGCATCACCGAGCGCCAAAGCAAAGTCGTCAGAAATAAGTGTGTCCATCTATTCAATATTCTGAGTTGGATTGGGTTTATCCTGGGCCTTATCGCCCTCGTATTGTTCGTTTACGAAAATTCCCAAGTTAGGAGCATGGAAATGGTACGCGAATCGGAATTACCTAAGCAGGACCTGATCAGCCACATTAAGCCCGAGGACATTCGGTCCACCGGCGGTGCCCCAACGCCCCGGGTGGTGCCCGCTGCCCCGATCAAGGAAAACACCGTCCCGACGCCGACTAGTAAGCCGGCTGCACAACCGAAAAAATGACCCCATATCCGAAAGGAGACGTAACGTGTCCGAAACGAACAAAGAAGAAAACGTCATTCACATGACGCGCGCCGGCGAGAGCCACGCCGAGGGCGGTATTGAAACATTTTCTGCAGCGGCGCCGACCCCTAGAGTTGTTCCGGTCGAGACGCTTGAACGACGGACTGCCGCAGCCCCAACGCCGCGTGTCGTTCCGACGACAACGACCAACACAACTCAGAGCGGTGGGAAGAAATAGCTCATAGCCCGGGGATAGCGTTCATGAGTACGGGATGTATTCGTCGACAGGCGTTCCGTCCTCCAGCGTCCCGGTCAGCCTAACCCCCACAGGCGGTGCGCCCCAATCGTCCGTGAGCAGCTCGTGTACCAAGCTCTTGCCCTTGTATCCCGAACTACGAAGCTTAAGGTATCGCGAGTACACGCCATCTGTTTCTGTCCAGTCCTGGGAGCTTCCGTCAACCCTTGGTACGCTGATTTTGATCATGAATGAGTAGGCTCCGCATCATGGAGCACTTGTCAACTCGCCCGAGGTATCACTAGCCCAAAGAAGCTTCCGATCCGAGCGTTTGATCGACAACCTTTTGAAGCTCGGTGATGGAGTTCGGAAAGCATCTCCATCGACGGCTCTGAATGTCGGTCGGCGTGCAATGCCGCCGCGAGATGGTGGCCACCTTCAGTCAGAATCTTGAAGGAACCAACGGAGTCTCTGATCTAACTTGCCGGTTGAAGTTGTTCATGGTCCAATCACTAAAACATGGCAAGCAGTCTGAAGGAAACAGTCGAAAAAGTTGCGGACGCCATTAACAAAATCGGGCTGTCGAAAATCGCTTTGACCGCAGCGATTCTGGCGGCTGGGCTACTTTGGCTCCCCGATCGAACACTTAAATCGGTAAAACTGTTGGCGTTTCGTAACGCTCATGCCGATGTTTTACCGCCGCTCTTTTGGTTCTGCCTGATTTTCTTTCTGCTCAGCATTGCAGGAAACGTCCTGCACTTTGTAAATACACCATTTCGCAATCGCTCTTATCGGAAGGCTCGCTTAGAAAAACTGTCGAAATTAACGCCCCAGGAGCGGGGACTGCTAAACGAGTTTTTCCAAGCACAAAGCCGGACATTGCGACTACCCGGCGAAAATCCCACGGTCGTTTCCCTTTATGAATTGGGCTTGATCTGGCGTCCCGCGCAAATCGTTTCGCCAGACCTTGATCGAAACTCTAACGGTTTGACGTACCCGACGATCTTTAAGATTCAAGATTGGGTGTGGGATTTGCGTTCAGACATTGGCGAATAATTTTCCAAAAAGCGTCTAATTGCAGTTGGCGACAGGTCGGCTACCTTCGCCGCCGGTTACAAGGAAGCACGTACCATCGTGAGAATCGCAGCCTGCATCACGGGCGGAAGTTGTGGCCAGAGAGCAACAATTTCCTGCAGCGCCGGCGGCAGTGATGCTCGACCCGATGGCAAAACTGCACCGGATTCTGCACCACCTTCAAATCCGTTCTCTTGTTTTTCAGGCGATTTCTGAATATGTTCAAGTCCTGTATCGCCCAGGGCGTCTCCAACATCTCAAGCGTTTCCCACACCCCTCCCTCTGTCTCAGTCTCTGAAGCAGCGAGTGGATAATGTCACCATCACCATCGGTCAGTACGCTCCCGATTTTAGCCGCTTTGCGGCGTTGGTCGCTGCATACCCCGACCGACGGCGATGGCGACGAAGCAGTTAATGGCCTCGAAAACTTTCGTATCCTGGATAGACGGACCCTTGGGCCGTCGGCGTGAAACGGCGCGTAACCTGTCAGGGATGCCATCCCTTTTCTCCTTGAGCGGACTCACCAATCATGTCCCGCTGCTCGCAGTCTAGCGAGATTTGCCGCCATTCTGACAGGCAATCGTCGAAATTCGCTCAGAAACGAGGTTACGAGTTTCACTGGTGTCCCGCTGGCTCCAATTATCTGGCCAAAAATTGCATGTACGGCTTGTCATCGCCATATCGATAGCCGCATCAATAACTTAAGCCACCTTGCGATTTTTCAATCGTCCTGCAAAACCTTCCTTGAAAATAACGACTTATGCGGAGTAGGGAGCGGGATTTGAACTCCCATCTTTTGGCGTAGGCGCCGCATGATCAGATGGTTCGGATGGCAATACCCTATAGGTTATACAGCGCGCACTCATCATCGCGCTTGTGAATACGCTTGGCTAAAATGTTGCCGGCAGGAACCGTGGCCGATTGACCGCGAAAGAAAGATGGATATTCAAGCACGCAAATTAGCTGACGTGTTGGCGGTGACAACACTGGCCAACGTTGTGCCCGACCAAGCCGTCGAATTTATCGGAAACGCCGTTGACCGCGCGTGGGCGAAACAGCGTGCAGACGTGCTACGGCACCTTGCACCACTTACTGAAACTATCGACCGGTCCGCCGCGGCGGAGATTGATGTTACGTTGCTGGACTACTACCTAGGCAATCTTTGGAACGGGTTGAAATGCCTCGCTGGCCCGCATCGCAGTGGGAGCTGGCAATGGGACTCCGCTGAGTTGGAAGCAGAAATTATCTGTCTTCGCCGAGCGATACGATCAAAAGGGTTTGGACAGCTTCCGGATATTCGACGCTGCCAGATACTGACGAATCTCGCCAACTGGCACAGTACGACCGGACGCTTTGTCGAGGCCGTCGGTGCATGGAATGCAGCGCTCGATATCGAGCCTCGCTTCGGAATGGCGCGGGGAAATCGCGCGGCCGGTCGTTGGAGTTACGCCAAGGCGGTGTATGACCATGGCCACGCGATTGTCATGGCGCGAGAAGCCTGGCGCGATTTGGACCCATCAACATTGGAGGCGTTGGAACCCGGGGCGGGCGAGTATTTTGCCGGGCTGCGTAGAGACATTGAGCGGGTCGTGCCCGCCAAGGCGTTCCAGACCCCACTGGACATGACGACCTTTCCATTGGGTACTACGGACGCCGAAATTGAATATCGCCGCTGGTGTCTGAAAAACCGACTGTTTCTGAATCCGCTCAATGACTTGGGGGCCTATGAGATCGCTGCGCAAGACATCCTTTCCTCGCCGTCGATTGTAGTCCCCATTGGACAAGGCCCACGTTTTCATGGCTTCTTCAATCAGATCAAGCAGGAGTTTTGCTCGGCACGATGGCTTGCCTATGAGGCCATGAGTGAATCGGAGCCGCACTTCTCGGATAAAAATGTGCAGCTTTTCAACACGCTCGACTATCCGAGCTATTCGCTCGCGACCGAGAAGCTCAAGCTGGCGTTCCGCTCCGCCTACTCGCTACTGGACAAGATCGCTTTTCTGCTGAACGCATATCTCGGCCTAGCCATTCCGGAGAAACGTGTGTCGTTTCGCGGACTTTGGTACGAAAACCAGGAAAAGAAGAAAGGCATCCGGCAGGAGTTCAAAACGTTCCCAAATTGGCCGCTTCGAGGATTGTACTGGCTCGGCAAAGACCTATATGAGGACACACCTGAGTTTCGTGCGGGTATTGATCCCGACGCGCAGAGGCTCAGTGAGGTCCGCAATCATCTCGAACACAAATATTTTAAGCTGCATCTCGACTTTTGGAGCGGACCGAACGTATCCGGTCCAACGTGGCTGACCGACGACTTGGCGGTCTCATTGCGGCGAGAAGAATTTGAAGCCATGACCATGCGCCTGATCGCCTTAGTTCGGGCAGCAATAATCTATCTTTCGCTGGGCATACATCAGGAGGAGAGGACGCGGGCACAGAAACGGCCTCCTGACGCCATCGTCCCGCCCATGGTGCTCGATGTCTGGGATGACGAGTGGAAACAGTGATGCTTGGTCGAGCCGCCTAAGCTTCGGGATTTGCCCGTAACGGAGAGAAAACCCGTGTCGATCGAAACGCCGGACGATGAAGGAGGGTTGGGTGACGACGCAGATTTGTCCCCTGCGATGGTGAGGCGCTTGCAGCGGGCGTATGTGGAGGAGAAGGCAGCACGCCCCGATCCACTGATTGATGATCCGAGCATCGATCTCGACATGTATCGCCGAGTGATGCGTCTGAGGATGGCCGATTACGCACTGTCACGTCACCGCATTTACCTCGACATGAACTATTGGATCTGGCTGCGAGACGCGGCCTTCCACCAGCCAAAACTACCGATACACACGGAATTGTGGCGGCGATTGCGGGGACTCTCGAAATCCGGACGTGTGATCTGCCCAGTCTCATATCCGGTGTTTGCAGAGATAATGAAGCAAAACATCGCCACTCGCAGACGAACGGCGTGCGTCATCGACAGACTCTGTGGCAGCATCTGCATCGTCGACAAATCTTCTCGCGTCAGAGTTCAACTAAGCCATTTTGTTTGGACCAAACTACTCGGTGATCAGACGCTTAAGCCATCAGATCGATATATTTGGGCACCTGGGTCCCATTTCTTGGGGATGGGGCATATCGATATGCTAAATTGGCCTTCTGAATTAAATCTCAAGCAGCAAAAGTTGTGGCTGCAATTTACGCAGTACCTCAAATTTTCCGATGTGTTTGAGCTGACAAAAGAGATTCCCCTAGCGGAGCGAGATAACTGGCAGCACACGCTCTTACAAAATTTCATGTCCGCCTGGACGCGCGACAGACTCCGCAGCTTGAAAGCGACTTACAAAATCGAGGTGGGCGGCTCGACCGATCTTATTGTCAAGGACATTGTTGACTTCGCGGCGGACCTATTCGAGCAAGGCATTCGTTCACCGCTCGGTCCGGAAGCATCGCACAATGATCTCGCCGCTTCTCTGGCGAGTATGATAACCAGTGGGCTAACGATGGGCCGAGTCACGACATACTTCCCGCAGTATCACATCATGGGTGTCATCCACGCGACGATCCGCTGGATGCGGCGGCGCCATCAGGTGAACGACCTAATGGATCACCAGCATGCGACGGCTGCTCTTCCTTACTGCAACGCATTCTTCACCGAGCACGATTTGCGCGACACTCTCACCCGCGGCCCTTTCCACCTGGATCGGGCTTACGGATGCGACGTCATCAGCGATCCAGACGATGCTCTAATATACCTCGAAGAAATAGCGGGGAAGACGCCTTAATGAGATAACATTGCAAGCAGAATGAGTTGTTTAGCTAATATGTTGGACGGTTCGCCATCAATCGGGTCATGCGCCATCGCAGGTCCAGATCCTGTAAATATCCTGCGACACTTTGGCCGAAAGTCCTCGAAATTCGCTCAAAAACGCTGCCGCGAGTTCTACTGCTCTTCTCCGACCCGCTAGGATTTGACTCCAGACCCCTTTGAATTTCCGAGGTGAAAGCATCTCCGAAATGATACCCACAAGCGATGTGACAGGTGAAATCTGATCTGAGCAAGTATAGTTCTCGTCCGGCGGCACATCTGAATCGTGCGGCTCTTAATCCGATCCGTAACCCTTTGAAAGGAATAACAATGTCGTTGTTATCGCGAAGAAATCTCGTTCGCCAAGTCCGTCCGGCCGTCTTCATGGTCGAAAAAATGCCTACTCCGGGCTCCAGGGTGGTCCTCGGTGCAAATATTGTAGGTACCGCGTTCGCAATCAGTAAAGACGGGTTTCTCGTGACAGCAGGGCATGTGGTGCAAGGCACGCTTCCGCAGAATCTGCGCATTATGTCACCGTACGGTCGTTCCGGTGAATACGGGATGGGCCTCGGTCGAACTGTGTCTGAAATCATTCCCCACCCAACTCTCGACATAGCGCTGTTGCGGGTGTCTCGATTCACCGTCAAAGACCGAGTGACCGTGGGATTTGCTGCCACCTCGGAAATAATGGTGGGAGATGAAGTAGTTTTACTAGGATTTGCGGGCGGAAACGAGCTGGCGTTCTGCGATGAGATCCTCGGGGGTGCGTGACACTTCCAGCAAGCAACTGAGGGTACAATAGCTTGTGGTTAAGGGGGAGTGTTTGGTTGTTGCTTCAAGGAGGAAGCGATGTCAGCGATTACGTCACGTCAGGCGGCGCGGGAACGG
>Ga0302326_10000237_pt1 | contig 161360 bp, 163 predicted proteins | sample Palsa_T0_3_FD_202264 | JGI IMG/M metagenome (GOLD analysis project Ga0302326, IMG submission 202264) | Peat permafrost microbial communities from Stordalen Mire near Abisko, Sweden - Palsa_T0_3 | ecosystem: Environmental > Terrestrial > Soil > Palsa > Peat permafrost | place: Sweden: Abisko... | reverse complement strand
ACCCTTGAGGCCGGCGAAACGGTCACGCTCGCGATCGACTGGGAGCGTCGCTACCGGCTCATGCGCCTGCACACCGCGCTGCATCTGATGTCATGCGTGGTGGTGGCGCCGGTGACCGGCGGCAACATCGTGCCGGACAAGGCGCGTCTGGACTTCGACATCGAACTGTCGCAGCTGAATGGCGAGCATATCGAGCGCGCGACCAACGAGCTCATCGCGAGGGCGTTGGCGACCGAGACGACCTGGATCACGGATGAGGAGCTCGACGCGCAGCCGGAGCTGGTGAAAACGATGAGCGTCGCGCCGCCCAGGGGCGCCGGACGCGTACGCCTACTGAGGATCCCCGGCATCGACCTGCAGCCCTGTGGCGGCACGCACGTCGCCAACATCGGGGAGATCGGGGCTATCCGCGTGCTCAAGATCCGCAGCGAGGGCAAGCACAACAAGCGCGTCGAGATCACCCTGAACGGAAGCGGCTGACCTCGAGCCCGTTGCCCACCGCGAGCAGCACCGAGGTCATCTCCGGCGCCTGCCGCACGCGCTCGCGGTAGGCGCTCGCGTGCACCTGCGCGCTCTCCGGGTACACCATGTTGTCGGCCACGATGACGGCGCCTGGGGCGAGCTTCGGGTACAGCAGCTCGAACACCGGCACGTACAGGTCCTTCCACAGATCGATGAGCACGAAATCGAAAGGACCGGGGAGCGCTTTGAGCGACGCCAACGCATCGCCGATGCGAAACTCGACGAACCCGGCCAGACGCGCCTGCGCCAGCCGCGCCAGCGCGTATTCGGTCTTCGCGGCCTGCAGCTCAAGGGAGGTCACGTTCCCGCCGGTGGCGCGCGCCGCGTCCGCCAGCCAGTGGGTGGAGTAGCCGTAGGAGCTGCCGACCTCGAGGATCCGTTGCGCGCCGGCCTCCTTGATCAGCAGGTTGAGGAACGCGCCGGCGGCGCGCCCGACCGGCAGCAGCATCTCATCACGCCGGCGCCCGGCCTCCTCGGGCGTCATGGTGTCCCACAGCGCCTCCTCGCGCACGGCGCGCGCCTCGTACTCAGCGAGCACGCCACGCAGTGCCTCATCGAGCGCCAAAGGATCGTTCATGAGCCTCTCCTTGGAAAACAGCCTCAGGCGGCGCCCGAGAAATATTCCTGCAGCGACGCGACTCCGAGGCGCTTGGCCTCGAACAGGCTCTCGAGGTGCTCGCGCGAATTGACGAGCCCGCGCGCGCGCAGCACACCCTGCTCATCGATGAGCGCCGCAAACGGCAGGCGGCTTACCTGGAAGGCAAGTCCGAGCGGTGCCGAGACCACGTACGGTATCGACTCCAGCCCCTGGGCGCGCACGAACTCCTGCTGCTCCTTGAGGTCCCCGTCGCTGGCGAGGATGACGTCCATCCAGGTACGCTCATCGCGCCGGCTCGACTTGACCGCCGCCAGCAGGGTCTTGCACACCGGGCAGGTCGGCGACACGAAGAGCACGAGCGTGCTGCGGCCGTCGGCGCGGGCCGCACCGACCTCATGGCTTGCGCCCTGCAGGTCCGACACCGGCACCACGGGGGCGGGCTCGCCCACCTTCAGGCCGCGGTTGAGCATGAGGGCGCCGGCGGGCGCGATACGCTCGTGCAGCACGCCGAGCTGGCGCACCACGGCGAGCAGCACCGTCGCCAGCAGCAGCACCAGCACCCATAGCACGATGTTGGAGATCGCGAGCGCGCTCACCGCGGAGCCTCCCAGCGGGCAACCTTGGGGGCGATGCGCCCGAGGAGGCGGTCGGCACTCATATATAAGAGCGTCACCAGCGCCACGCCCGCCCCGACCGTCAGCAGGTCCGGAGGCTCGAGTGCGCGGGCGCTCCAGGGCAGCCAGACCGCGGCCAGCGCCCCGGCCAGGAGGACGTTGCGCCCCAGCATCCAGGGCGCGATCGGGCGGCGTTCCTCGAACGAACCGCAGCCGCAGGAGAGCTCGCGCCGGCCGCGATAGAGATTGAGTGCCATGGCGAGGGCGTAGAGGACGAGGAGCAGCGTCCCGCCGAGCGCGGCCGCGGCCCGTGCCGCAGGCACCAGGAGTGCCGCGGCAATGGCGCCCTCGAGGAGCGGCAGCACCCAGGCCACGGCCAGGCCCTCCGGCAGCACCCGGTAGGCGCGCAATACCTCGGCAAACACCGCAAGATCGCGGACCTTGTGAAGCGCGGCGCTGGCGAAGAGCAGCGCGAACGTGCCGGCGAGGAGCGTACCGATGGCAGGGTCGATCATCGCGGCATCATAAACCAGGTGACTGCCCTAAGCCGCCGCGGACAGGATCGCACCACTGGTGGGTACGCCCGTGCCTGCGGTCACCAGCACGTTCTCGACTCCGGCGACCTGGTTCACCGACGTGCCGCGCACCTGGCGCACCGCTTCGGCGACGCCGTTCAGGCCGTGGATGTAGGCCTCCCCGAGCTGCCCGCCGTGGGTATTCACCGGCAGCGCCCCGCCGATCTCGATGTTGCCATCGCGGATGAAGTCCTTCGCCTCCCCGCGGGGGCAGAAATCAAACACTTCCAGCTGCGGCAGCACGAAGGGCGAGAAATGGTCGTAGAGCACCGCCGTCTGGATGTCAGCCGCGCTCAGCGCCGCCATGGCATACAGCTGGCGCGCCACCAGGCGCATCTCGGACAGCGCCGAGATATCGCGGCGGTAAAAGCTCGTCATGTTCATCTGCTCATCGGCCGCGCCCTGGGCGGCGGCGCGGATCAGCGCCGGGCGCTGGCGCAGGTGGCGGGCACGCGCGGCGCTCGTGACGACGATGGCCACCGCGCCATCACTCTCCTGGCAGCAGTCAAGCAGGTGCAGCGGCTCGACGATCCAGCGCGAGGCCTGATGCTCGGCAAGCGTGATGGGCTTGGAGTAGAACCAGGCATGCGGGTTATTGGCGGCATGCCGGCGGCAGGCCACCGAGACGCGCCCGAAATCCTCGCTAGTGGCGCCGAAGTCGTGCATGTAGCGGCGCGCCGCCAGCGCCACCCAGGAGGCCGGGGTGGCGAGCCCGAAGGGCACGCTCCAGGACCAGTTGGCGTTCTCGGCGTTGGGAAAGGCCGGTGGCACGAACCCCTGTCCGAAGCGGTACTGCGAGCGCTCGTTCATGGCGCGGTAGCACACCACGACCTCGGCGATGCCCGCGTGAATGGCGAGCGCCGCCTGCAGCAGTGGCGCGCAGGCGGCCCCCCCTCCGTAGTCGGTGCGGCCGAAGAACTTCAGCTCCCGCCCGCCGATGTTACGGAACACTTCGATCTCGGGGTTCTTGTCCATGGCGTAGGTGCACAGCCCGTCGACGTCCGTGAGCTTCAGGCCCGCATCTTCGATAGCCGCGCTCACCGCTTCCACCGCCAGCGCAAGTTCGCTGCGCCCCGAGTCCTTGGAGAACTCCGTGGCGCCGATGCCGACGACGGCGGTCCGGTCGCGCAGCGCACTCATCGGGGCAGCGCCACGCGCACCAGCGCGGTGACGTGGGAGCCTAAGCTGTTGCTTCCGGTCACCGCGACGTCGACGATTTGCACCTCACTTTCCGCGCGCTTGCCGGTCACTATGCCCGTGAGCCGCAGCGTGTCACCGGCATAGTTGGGTACGCCGAGGCGCAGCTCGATGCCGCGGATCTGCCCCTGCGGTGCCGCCCAGTCGTTCACGAAGCGCTGCACGTAGCCATTGGTGGTAAGGATGTTCATGAAGATGTCGGGCGTGCCGCGCGCGCGCGCCGCGGCAACGTCGTGGTGCACGACCTCGAAATCCCCGCTCGCCATGGCGCCGGCGACGATGACCGAGGGCGTCACGCTCAGGTCCAGCACCGGCAGCGACTGCCCGATCCGCACCGATTCAAAGCGCACCCCGCTCATCGCCCCTCCAGTTCACCGGTAAAGGACGCGACCGCCCCGGCGGCCAGCGCCGCGCCGATGCCCGCCAGCGTCGGCGTCGCCCCGCCGAGGGCGACCTCGAGCTGTTTCGCCCGCAGGAAGAAGGCCTGCACCGGGTACTCAACGTCCGCGCCGAGGCCGCCGTGCACGTGCTGGACGGCGTGACTCACCCGGTGCCCGGCGTGCGCAGCCCACCACTTGGCGCACAGCACCTGCGCGGCTGCATCGCGGCCCGCATCGAGCGCCCACACCGCAGCCAGGTACACCGAGCGCAGCGCCTCGACGTCGATGTAGCAGTCCGCGAGGCGGTGCTGCACAGCCTGGAAACTGCCGATCGGGCGCCCGAACTGCTGTCGCTCGCCGACGTAGGCCGCCGCGCGCCGCAGCGCTTCATCCAGTACTCCGAGCTGCGCTGCGGCGAGCGCCACCTGCGCGCACTCGATCAGGTAGCGCAGCGGCCGCGCGTCGGTGCCCAGAACATCCGCAGGCCCGGCCAGCACGCCTGAGAATCGCACCTCGCCCGCGGGCTCCCCGCTCGTTGACTGCTGCGCTGTGATCTCGACCCCCGGCGCCCGCGGGTCGATGAGGAACACGTGCGGAATTGCATCCGGCGTGCTCGCCGAAACCAGCAGGCACTGCACATCGAGCGCATAGGGCACGCAGGTCTTGGTGCCGCTCAGACGCCAGCCCCCGGTGATCGGCTGGGCGAGTGTCGCCGGGGCGAGCAGTCGGGCATTTCCGGCCTCCTCGAGCGCGGCACTCAACAGCAGCCCGCCGCGGGCCACCTGGGACAGGAGCGCACGCTGGGTGGTGCTGCCGAAGCGCTCCAGCGGCAGCGCGCCGAGCACCAGCGTCGCCAGCAGCGGCAGCGCCGCGAGCGTGCGGCCCTGTTCCTCCAGCACCAGCGCCAGCTCGGTGAGCCCGAGTCCGGAGCCGCCCTGGTCAGTGCCGATGGCGGTGCCGAGCACGCCGGCTTCGGCAAGCGCACTCCATAGCGTCGCATCGTAGTTGAGGCCGCCGCGGGCAAAGGTCTTGCGGAACTCATCCGTGAAGCGCTCGGCAAACAGGCGTCCCGCGAGCTCGCGCAGCGCTGCTTGTTCCTCGGTGTAGCTGAAGTCCATGGCCTTCAGTCCTGGCGGGGGGCGCGGAAGGCGTACAGCACGTAGCCGGGCTCGACTTCGATGAACTCAGCCTCGAGCGGCATGCCGATGCGCAGCGCCGCAGGCTCGGTGCCGGTGAGGTTGCCGAGCAGTCGCACGCCCTCCTCGAGCTCCACGAGTGCCACAGCCAGGGGGTACGTGAACCCGGGCAGCTGCGGCTGGTGCACGATGACGTAGCTGTGCAGCACGCCGCGGCCGCTCACGGCCTGCGCGGTCCACTCGCGTGAGTGACACTTCGGGCACATGGGGCCGGGCGGATGGTGCAGGTGAGCGCACCGCGCGCAGCGGCGGATGAGCAGGCGCCGCTGCGTGAGTCCCTCCCAGAAGAATGCGCTGTCCTGGGTGATCGCGGGGCGCGGGTGCGCAGGTTTCGCAGGCGCCGCGGGGGCTGCCGGCAGCACGGCGCGCGCCGGGCGGAACTTGAGGATCCTGAAGCGCATGCGGCCGATGAGGGTGCCGTGCTGGTCGCTGAACTCGTAGCGGTAGTTGAGGAAGTGACCGGTGCCGAGCGCGGTGCGCTTCTCGTCCGACACCTCCTCCAGGAATACCTTCTGGGTGACGAGGTCTCCTGGTTTCAGATATTGCACGTACTCCTGCTCGAGGTTGGTCGCCACGACCGCCGTGAAGCCTGCGGCATCCAGCGCCTGGATTCCAAGCAGCGTCCCGTTGCCCTCGGCGATCGTGTGGGGGCTGAAGCGCCCCATGGTCCATACCTCGAGCATCGCAGGCGGCGCCACGATCCCGCCGTGCGGACCCGCCGCGGCCGCGGCCTCGTCCAGGTACAAAGGATTGCCCTCGCCCATCGCCTCGCACCAGCGGCGGATCATGGGCAGGTTCACGGCATCCGGCGCGGTGCGGTCCGCGGATGCCGCCTGACCGCGCTGCGCGCGCAGCGCGATGAGCCACTCGGCCTGCGCGGGTGAGCTCATCGTGATGCTCCCGCACGCGGCAGGCCGAGGGCCCGCTGCGCCACCATGTCGCGCAGCACCTCTGTCGTACCGCCACCGAAGGTATTGATCTGGCAGCGCCGGTACTCGGCCTCCAGGCGCCCGGCCAGCACCGCGCCGGCGGAGCCGTGCTTAAGGAGACCGGCGGAGCCTGTGACGTCCAGGAGCAGCCGCAGCACGGAGATGTAGCTCTCGGTGCTGAACACCTTGCAGGCGCTGGCGAGCTGGGCGCGCGTCTCGCCCTGCGCGACCTCCCAGGCGACGCGGTTGCCGAGCACGGCGTACGCCTGCAGCAGCACGTACGCTTGCGCGAAGGCCATCTGCACCCAGGGCTGGTCGATGAGGAAGCCCAGGCCCGCAGGCGTGATGCGCGCCCATTGCAGGGTGTCATCGAAACACCCCTGCGCCCCGTAGGCGAGCGCGGCGAGACCGACGCGCTCGTGATTGAGCTGCTCGGTGATGAGCTGCCAGCCGCGGTTGAGCTCACCCACCAGCATGCTCTCGGGCACCCGCACGTCCTTGTAGTAGGTGACGTTGGTGCGCACCCCGCCCACGGTGTGGATGGGCGACAGCGCGAATCCGGGCAGACGCGTATCCACCATGAGAATCGAGATGCCGCGGTGGGCCGGGGCCTGAGGATCGGTGCGCGCGGCGAGCCAGATGTAGTCGGCGCCTTCGGCGCCGCTGGTGAATACTTTCTGGCCGTTGATGAGGAACGCGTCCCCGTCACGCACAGCCTGGGTGCGCAGCGCGGCAAGGTCGGTGCCTGCCTGCGGCTCGGTGTAGCCGACCGCGAAATTGAGCTCCCCGCTGGCGATGCGCGGCAGGATCTCGCGCTTCTGCGCTTCGCTGCCGCGCCGGATGAGCGCAGGTCCGATCGTGTTCACGGTGACGAAGGGGAACGGGGCCTCGGCGAGCCACAGCTCTTCCATGACGATCTTCTGTGCCAGCGGGTCAAGTCCGCGCCCGCCATACTCGCGCGGCCAGCCCGGGGTGAGCCAGCCATCGCGCCCCATCTGCTGCAGCGTCTCGCGGTAGGCCGCGCCGCTCTCGCGGCTGCGCGTAGCCTCCCGTCGCTGCGGCGTCATGAGATTCGCCAGGTAGGCGCGGAACTCGTGGCGCAGCTGGCGCTGCTCGGGGGTGTACTCGAGCCGCACCTCAGTCCCCGGCGAACGGCGCGATGTGAAGCATCGCGAGCGTGGCGGCGCTCAGGGGCAGGTAGCGCCCGGCGCGCGCATCGCGCACGAAGAGCGGATCGCGGGCGCGCGCAGGATCGTAGCCGGCGCGCTGCAGGTCGATCTTGCGCAGCTTGAAGGTCGTCGTGAGGTCGGCGTCGGCGGCGATGCGCACGAACAGCGGCAGGGCGTAATCGGCCAGGCGGGAGGCGGCCCAGGCGTGGAATGCGACGGGGTCGAACCGCGAGGCCTCCGCATAGGTGAGCGCCACCATGCCGGCACGCCCCTCCGTGCCCGGCACGCGCACACCGTACACGTTCACCACCGCCGGGCCTTCGAACTGGCCCAGGACCGCGGCGACTTCGTCGGTGGAGACGTTCTCACCCTTCCAGCGATAGGTGTCACCGACGCGGTCGACGAAGTAGAAGTAATCCTCGGCGTCAAAGCGCACCAGGTCCCCGGAGCGTACCCAGCGGTCCCCCGGATGGAACGCTCCGCGCAGCACCTTGGCCGCAGTGGCCTCCGCGGAAGTGTAGCCCTCGAAATACCCGGCGGCCCCTGGCCCGTCGAGCACTTCGGCGATCAGCTCCCCGACCTCGCCGGGTCGGCACAACATCAAGGTGCCGTCGCTCGCGCGCGGGTAACCGCCGGTCTCGACGTCGTAGCGCACCACGCGGATGTTGCTGCGTTCCGGGTACGGCAGGCGCCCCACCGAGCCGATGCGGCCATCGACGTTCGTGAGTCCGTAGTTGGCCTCCGTGGAGCCGAGCCCCTCGCAGATGAACTCGATTCCGAAGCGCTGCTGGAACTGCTGCCATACCTGGGCCTTCAGCCCCGCCCCGCTCATGCGCCTGAGCGTGTGGTCACGGTCGTCCGCGCGCGGCGGCTGGTTGAGCAGATAGCGGCACAGTTCCCCGATGTAGTACCAGGCGGTGACGCCATGACGGCGCACGTCGTCCCAGAACTCGCTCGCGCTGAACCGGCGCCGCAGCACGATCGGGATGCCGACGTGCAGCGCCGCCGAGACCACCACCATGCCGCCGGCGCCGTGGTAGAGCGGCAGGACGTTGTAGAGCACGTCTGCGCGCGTGAGCTCCAGGAACCCGGCGATCACGCCCCCGGCATTGAGGAAGCGCAGGTGGCTCATGAGGGCTGCCTTCGGCAGCCCCGTGGTCCCGGAGGTGAAGATGTAGTAGAGCGGCTGCCCGAGCCGCACCGCGGCGCGGTGGCTGCGCGGCGGGTCCGCGTCCCCCGCCGCGGCCATCGCCGCCTCGAGCGAACGCGGCTTGAGCACCGGGCCGACAGCGGCGGGCGCGCCATCCGGGTGCAGGGACTCAAAGAGCAGCAGCGGCAGTTCGGCATCTTCCAGCGTCGCGATACGGTCCGCGCACTCGGAGCCGTAGATCAGTGCGCCGGCGTGGGTCTGCTCGAGCGCGTGCCGCAGCACGCGGCCGCGGGCCGAAGTGTTCAGGAGCGCGGTGACGATGCCGACCTTCGCCAGGCCCAGCCACACCAGCGGAAACTCCGGGCGATTGTCCATCATGAGCGCAACGACGCTGCCTGGCCCAAGGCCGGCCGCGAGCGCCGCGTGCGCCACGCGGTTGGCGCGGCGGTTCATCTCCCCGAACGTCAGTTCGCGCCCCTCGAATACGATGAAGGGCCGGTCGCCCGCGTCCGCGGCGCGCTCCTCGAGCAGGTCCGCGACGCTGTAGGGCTGGTCGCGCCGGTAGCCGCCGATCCGGGCATAGCCGCGGTTCAGGCGCTGCTGCGTGAGTTCGCGCGGGACGACTTCCTGTTCACTCACGGACGCTGCGGCCTTTGGGTTCCCCTTGAGGTGGCGCGAGGTTAGCACCGCCTTGGCGCCCTGACTGTCGTCAAACTGGGGGAGTGGCCGCGCGCTCGCAGGGCGCGCAGCCACGAGGACAATATTGTCCTATTTAATAATGGCTTACGGAACTAAATGACCGTAGCATCTCGCCCATGAACAGTGCGCGCCTGGAAGCCTTCACCGATGGCGTCATCGCCATCATCATCACCATCATGGTGCTGGAGATCCACGTACCCCAGGGGCGCGACCTCGCCTCGCTCAAGGAGGAAGTGCCGCTGCTTCTGGCCTACGTTCTGTCCTACGTGAACGTGGGCATCTTCTGGAACAACCACCACCATATGCTGCATGTCACCGAGCGCGTCGACGGGCGCGTGCTGTGGGCCAATCTCGCACTCCTGTTCTGGCTCACGCTCGTGCCCTTCGTCATCCGCTGGATCGACCAGGCCGGTTTCACCGCAGCGCCGGTGGCGGCCTACGGGGTGGTGCTGACCTGCGCCTCCATCGGTTACCTCATTCTGGAACGCACCATCATCGCCGTGAACGGACCTGACTCGCGACTCGCCGCCGCAGTCGGCACGGATGCCAAGGGACGGCTCTCGATGGTGCTGTACGTGCTCGGCGTCGTCATGGCATTCGTCGAGCCGTGGGTCTCGATCGCGCTCTACGTCGCGGTCGCGCTCATGTGGCTGGTGCCCGACCGGCGCATCGAGTCGCTGCTCAAGCGCTGACGCCGCCTACTTCGTCAGGAAGTCGAGCACGCGGCTGGCGAGCGCCCCGAACGGCGGCCACAGCAAGCGCATGCCGCTCACGGGCGCCTGATAGAACACCGGGCGCAACTTGGAGAAGGTCAGGAAGCCCTCCGCACCATGGTAGTGGCCCATGCCGCTCGCGCCGACGCCGCCGAAAGGCAGGTCGGGCTGGCCGACGTGCCACAGGGCGTCATTCACCGACACGCCGCCGGACATGACGTGCGCCAGCAGGTGATCGATGGTGGCGTGGCTGCGGCTGAAGGGATAGAAAGCAAGCGGCCGCGGCCGCGCGTTGATGAAGGCCACCGCCTCCTCGAGCCGCTCGTAGCCGAGCACCGGCAGGATCGGACCGAAGATCTCCCGCTGCATGAGCTCGCTCTCGGGTGGCGGTCCGATCACCAGATGCGGAGCGATCTTGCGCGTCGCCTCGTCCCAGGCAGCGCCGGGCAGGAGCTGCACCACGCGCGCGCCGCGGGCGCGCGCGTCCTGCAGCGCCTGGGTCAGGCGCGCGAAGGCCCGCGCATCGATGATCGAGGTGTAGTCGGGGGTGGCGGTAGTACTGTAGCGGGCGGCCACGATCTGCTGCCCCAGGGCGACGAAGGGCTCGATCTTGCCGCGCGGCAGTAACAGGTAGTCGACGGTGGTGCAGATCTGCCCGGCGTTCATGAGCTTCACGAACAGGATGCGCTCGGCCGCGGTGCGCAGCGGAAAGTCCGCGCACACCAGCGCCGGTGACTTGCCGCCGAGCTCGAGCGTCACGGGCGTGAGGTTGGCGGCGGCGGCCGCCATGACGCTGCGGCCGGTCTGGGTGGAGCCGGTGAACAGCAGATGATCGAACGGCAGGCGCGAGAACTCGATACCCACACCGCCCGTCTCGTCGAACACCGCGAGCTTCTCGGGCGGGAAATAGCGCGGCAGGCTCGCGATGAGGAAGGCCGCCAGATGGCGCGAGTTCTCCGAGAGCTTCACCATCGCGCGGTTGCCGGCGGCGAATATGGAGGTGAGCGGCAGGAACATGAGGTTGATGGGGAAGTTCCACGGCACGATCATCCCGACGACGCCGAGCGGCTGCGGCAGCACGCGGTTGCGTGCGCCGGGGAAGAGCAGGAGGTCCACCGCGCGCCGCTGCGGGCGCATCCAGGTGCGCAGCCGCTGCAGTGCCTGCTTCAGGCCATCGAGCACCGGCACCAGTTCCCCGAACTGGGTCTCGTGCCGTGAGCGGTGGCCGTAGTCGCGGTTGACCGCCTCGATTAGCGCCTCGCGGTTCTCGAGGACGAAGCGCCTGAGCCTGCGCAGGTCATCCAGCCGCTCGCGGTAGCTCGGGACCGGATCGTGCGCATAGGCCGCGCGCTGCGCCTCGAGCGCCGCCATCAGGCGCGCGCGCAGCGCCTCGGCACTAGGAGAACTGCCCTCTTGGATTGCCGCCTGCATGCCCGACTCTCCACGCGCCCTAGAAGTGCACCCCGAGCTCGGCACCCCAGAAGCGCGGCGCGGTGATGTTGGAGAACACCGTGCCGAGCGTGTTTTCGCTAATCGTCTGGATGCCGGTGGCGTACTGCTTGTCGAACAGGTTGTTCACGTACAGCGCTACCGTGTAAGCCGTGCGCCCGTGGCTCGTCCAGGCGAGGCGGCCGTCGGTGCGGTTCTGCGCACCGCCGACGGAGAAGTACGCGTTGTGGAAACACTGTCCCACCGCCACCGAGTCCGCATTGCAGCGCGTGGCTCCAGTGTAGGCATCCTGCAGCGTCAGATCGACGTCGCCCCGGAACAGATCGTGCCACAGGTAATCGAAGCCGCCGGCGACACGCCACAGCGGCTCGCCCACCGGCTGCCCGCTGATGTTGGTGCCGTCGGGAGCGGTGTAGTTGCGGTAAGTGAGATCGATGTAGGTCGCCACCAGGTTCAGGCGCAGCCCGTCGGTCGCCTGCCAATGGGTCTCGAAATCGACCCCCTCGGCGTGCTGGTCGCTCACCGTCACCTCGTACTGCGGCAGATCACCGTTGCCATTCTGCACCAGGCTCAGCTGCTGCAGGTTGGAGTACACGTAGTAGTAAGCGGAGGCATTCATGAGCAGCCGGTGGTTGAACAACTCGCTCTTCACGCCCAGCTCGTAGTTGCGCACCGTCTCGGGTTCGTACTTGGCCCCGACCGACAGCGCGTTGTAGCCACCGGCCTCGTAGCCCTTGGCGCCGGAGACGTAGAACATGACGTCCGGGATCGGCTTGTAGTCGAGCACCACGCGCGGGCTCCAGTCGTTCCAGCTATTGCTGACCCGGTAGGGCGCGGCGGTCGAGATCGGCGTGTTGAACTCGATGTTCTGCTGGAAGGTCTGGATCGGTGGTACACCCGGCACATTGAAGAACCCGAGCTGCTGCAGAACCCCGAGGGTCTGGTCGAGCTGGGTCGCCGTGCGTGTCGGGTTGTACCAGCTGAAATCGCGGGCGTCGTGCGTAAAGCGCACACCTGTGGTCAGGTTCCAGTTCGAGCCCAGGTGCCAGATCACGTCCCCGAAGGCTGCGTAGGCGCGCGAAAAGCCGCGGTTGATCATGTTCTCCTGCCACGGATCCCCGAGCAGTGTGAGCGGCAACCCATTCTGGGCGAGGAGCGCGCTTATCGGCCCATACAGGCCGCCCGGTGCGAGACCGGTGTTGTTGAGCACCGTGTCGATGCTGTTGGTGTAGAGGTTCAGCTGGCTCGTCTGGTCGGCGCGGTCGTAGTAGTAGTTCGCGCCGGCCACCCAATCGGCGACGCTCGTCTGGTGCGCCAGCGTGAACTCCTGTGAGAAGCTCTGGTTGTCCTCGATGTTGACGTCATCGAAGTACAGATACTGCCGGTTAGTGCCGTCCTGGTCCTCGCGGTTGTAGGTGTTGAACTGCCGCCAGCCGGTGATCGAGGTGAAGTTGGCAAAGCCGAAATCGTGCTCGGCGCGCAGCGTCAGCCCGTCGAAGCGGCGCGTTTCAACGCCGTTCACCACGTCGTTCTCGACCGGCGTATTGAGCGGACTGGTCCAGGTCGCAGGCTGTGCGGGAATCGGTGGCAGGCCTGGCGCGGGTGGCAGCGGCACGATGCCGATCGCAGGCCGCGCCGGCTGGTCGAGATTCTCCATCTCGTAGGTGAGCCGTACCTTGGTGTCGAAGGGTGCGTTCCAGCGCAGCTGCACGCGCAGCCCGTAGTCCCCGTTGCGGTCGTAACGCAGGCCGGAGGCGGCGTCCCGCAGCCAGCCGTTGCTGTGGTTATCGACGAAGCTCACGCGCGCGGCGACATCATCGCTCAGGGGCGCGTTGAGCATCGCCTCGTAGTACTGCTCGTTGTAGTTGCCAAAGCGCGCCTTGGCGTCTGCCGCCCAGTCATCGGTGGGCTCGTTGGTCACCACCGAGATCGCGCCGGCGGCACTGTTACGGCCAAAGAGCGTGCCCTGTGGGCCCTTGAGGACTTCGACGCGCTGGATGTCGTTGAACAGCAGCAGCGCACCGCCGGTCTTGCCCGTGTAGACGCCATCCTCGTAAATGCCAATCGGGGAATCGGTGCCGATGCCAAAGTCCGAGACGCTGATGCCGCGCAGCGTGTAGCCGGGCTGGGTCGGCTGCTCGCCGTCCACCGACAGTCCCGGCACGTAGCCGTTCATGGTCGAAAGATCCGTGGCAGCGAGCTTCTCGATCTGCTGGCTCGTCACCACCTGCAGCGCGATCGGCACGTCCTGCGCGACCTCGGTGCGCCGCTGCGCGGTGACCGTGACCGTCTCGATCTCCCCGCTCCCGGTGGCCGTGGAGTCGGTGCCCTGCGGCTCCGCGGCGGCGACCGCTTGCGCGCCCGTCATGAGCGCAAGGACCGACAGATGCAGGCAGTGGCGGCGAATACTCATCATTGAAGCTCCGGTGTTGCTGCTCATCAGACGCCGCACTCCCCTGGCAGGGCGGCGATCCACTCTCGAATCAGTTCCAGTCCCTCGCGGTGCACGGTGCCGCGACCCTGCTCGGGCATCATGACTCCCGGCTCGCGCGAGGCCATGCGAAACGGCAGGATCGAGTCCTCCGGGTGACCCGGCACGATGTCGAACAAGTGATCCCCGGTGCCGCGACCGGCGGCGACCGGCGGCTTGCACAGTCCCAGGTGCCGGTCGACGGGGCTACCGACGTCAAAGCTCAGCGCGGTGGTGTCAGCCGGACCCGTTGGGCTGTGGCAGTGGCCGCAGTTCACATCCAGGTACGCGCGCGCCCGCGCCTCGAGCGGTTCACCGGAGTTGCGCCAGTTGGCGTTGCGCGGTACTTCCGCGGGGGCCGGCAGCCCGGTCAGGTAACCGAGCTTCTGCAGGTGAGCGAGCTGGTTTTCGGCGCCCCCGGCATAGACGTAATCGCGGTTCAGGTGGCGCGCCTTCAACCCGATCGGGGCGATGGCCTTGGTCTTGAGGTCCGCCACGTGGCAGCCAGCGCACTGGTTCTCGTTCGGCACCACGTAGGTGAAGGCCTCACGCGCGCCATCCTGCCCGAGGAGCTCGAGTGCCACCTCATCCCCGGTACGTGCAAGCTCCGCCTCCGTCTGCTCGGCGTTCCACACATACGGCAGCGCCTCCCAGCCCTGCGCGCGCCGCACCAGGATGCGCGTCTCGATGAGGCGCACGTTGGCAAGATCCAGCCCCTCACCGGCAAAGTCGCGTGACTGGTCGTAGGTGCGCGCCACGCTCGTGGCCGAGTCGCCGCCGCGCGGGTAGTAGAAAGTCTTGGTGATGATGGTGCCGACGGGGAAGTCGAAGGTCTGGGTGGCCTCGTAGCGCGCCTCCGTGCCTGAGGGCAGGTACAGGGTGCGCAGCTTGTGCGCATAGTCGCTGAAGAGCGGCGTATTGAGGTCGTAAGGCACGACGCGCTCGTTGAGCGCAAGGCGCCCGCCATCGCGCCACAGCACGTGCCAGTCACTGAGGTGCTCGGGGCGGCCTTGCGCAAAGTAATGCACCGGCGGTGGCGGGCGCCCACAGCTGCCCAACGCCATGAGCAGCGCGGCGACGAGCGCGGCGCGGACCAGACAGCAGGCTCGGGGGGCGGGGCTCACCGGCAACGCTCAAGTGCGCGCGGGCAGCTCGACCGGGGAGAGTTTGGGCAGCTCGCACTGGTAGGCCGCCATGTCGGTGCTCGGGCTCTTGTACTTGTGCGGTCCATCGGCATTGAGCACGCTGACGCTGCCGTTTCTGATGCAGATGCGCTCAGCCGCGGGCGGCAGGCCGTTCACGAGATTCTTCTCGTCGCGGTAGCCGTCCCACAGGACATCGGGGAAGTGGCCGTTGAGGCCGAACATCGCAAGCTTCAGCGTCTTCAGGTCCAGCCCGTCGGGGGCATCCCCGCCACCGGCGAAGCGGTTGTCGTAGACGTAGATCGCCCGCGGGTAGGGATCGTAGTTGGGGTCGATGCCGGGCTTGTTGTAGTAGTTGGTGGAGAAATAGGCGGAGATGATGAGGTTGGCGGTCTGGTTGTCGGCGATGTCGTTGTCGAAGATCTCGACCTTGCTGTTGGAGTTCACGACCACGCCGGCACCGGCCGGAACGCTCGCCACCGCCGCGCCGCGGGCGGCGAAGTTCGCCAGGTTGTTCTTCAGCACCTTGTTGTGGAACACCCGCGTCGAATGCCCGGGCTGACTCAAGTTCGGCATGTTGAAGACGAGAATGCCGCCGGTGTTGCCGGTGGCGACGTTGTCGTGCACATCCGCGTTGATGGTGTTCTCGATCTCGATGCCGGCCACGTTCTGCTCGGCATGGCAGTTGCGCACGATCACGTTCATCGACTGGCCGACGTAGATGCCGGCATCGGCTGCTCCCCAGGAGGAGGAGTTCTCGATCAGAATGTTGCGCGACTTGACCGGATAGATGCCGTAGGCGCCGTTGGTGGTCTTGGGTCCGCCAGTCCACGCAACGCGCACGCCGCGGATGGTGATGTTCTCCCCGTCGTTGATCTTCAGCCCGTCACCCTTGGTGTCCTCGATCGAGAGGTTCTCGATCGTGAAGTCATTGCCGTAGACCAGGATCCCTTCAGGACCTGAGATCTCGTTCTTGAACGACAGCACACTCTGCTCGCTGCCCGCGCCGCGAATGGTGACTCCATTGGCACGCAGCGTGAGCACGCGATCCAGGGCATGGTGGCCGGCCGGGACGTCGATCACGGTGCCCGGCTTGGCATCGAGGAACTCTTCCTGGAGGTGCTTCTGGAACGCCGCCTCATCAGGTGTCAGGCCCTTTGCGCCTGCAGAACCTCCCGGATGCGAGCAGCCCGCGGTCAAGACACATCCCAGCGCAACGATAAACTGACGCATGCTTCACCCCATGGCCGATGCGGCCGTGCGTCTGTGGCGTGGCGCCAACAAACGCCGCTGATTCAAGGGGCGCAAGATAACACGGCGCGCGTTCCCGCCGCCGCAGGACGCTTTGAACCGAGTCCTATTTGAAGACCACCGTGCGGCTGCCGTTGAGGAAAACCCGCTGCTCGATGGCGTAGCGCACGGCGGCCGACAGGGCCCGGCGCTCGGAGTCGCGGCCCGCCGCCACCAGCATCTCCGGCGTGGAGAAGTGATCCACGCGCTCCACGACCTGCTCGATGATCGGCCCCTCATCGAGGTCGTGTGTCACATAGTGGGCCGTGGCACCGATCAGCTTGACGCCGCGGTCGTAGGCCTGGTGGTAGGGCTTCGCACCCTTGAATCCTGGAAGGAAGGAATGGTGGATGTTGATGGCGCGGCCGCGCAGCTTGCCGCACAGGTCGTCGGAGAGGATCTGCATGTAGCGCGCCAGCACCACCAGCTCGGTGCGGGTGGAGTCCACGAGCTCCAGCAGGCGGCGCTCCTGCTCGGCCTTGGTGGCGGGTGTGACGGGCAGATGGAAGAACGGCAGGTTGTGACGCAGGGCGATCGGCTGCAGCGTCACGTGATTGGAGACCACCGCGGTGACGTCCATCTTCAGCTCCCCGGTGCGATGCCGGTAGAGCAGGTCCTCGAGGCAGTGATCGAAGTTCGACACCATGATGAGGACGCGCATGCGCTGCAGACTGTCGTGGATGCGCCACTCCATTTCCTCGGCCTCGGCGATCGGGGAGAACTCGCGGCGCAGGCGCTCGAGGTCCACCTTCTCCCCGGCCACCGCGCAGAAGGTGATGCGCACGAAGAAGCGCTGCGAGATGGTGTCGTCGAACTGGTGCATCTCCGTCAGGTAGAAGCGCCGGGTCGCCAGGAAGCCGGTGATGGCCGCGGTAGTCCCCATGCGGCTCGGGCAGCTGGCGGTCAGGACGTAGGGATGATCGGTCGCAAAACTCACGCGCGCGCTCCTTGGGGATCAGTTCCCCGGGGGAGCAGCCTGACAGCGCCCCGCGCAAGGCTCTGACCCAAATGGGACCGTGGCGATCTTGTCTGCGCCATTGCGCCGGTGCCGGGGGCCGCCCGGCCCCAAGGGATTTAGCTGCGGCCGGCGACCCGGATCGCAGCTCCCGTCACGGCGCGCGCCCCGTCCGAGGCGAGAAAGGCGATCACATCCGCGACCGCCGCCGGGCTCACCCAGCGGCTGAAATCCGCATCCGGCATGTCGGACCGGTTGCGCGGGGTGTCGAGCGTCCCGGGAAGCACGCTGTTGACCAGGATGTTGCGGTCCTTCAACTCCTCGGCCAGGGACTCGGTGAGCCGCTCGACCCCGGCCTTGGCGGCCGCATAGGCGCCCATCCCGGCCGCGGCGCGCGCCGCCGCACCGGCACCGACGTTGACGATCCGGCCGCCGCCACGGGCGAGAAGGTGCGGCAGCGCCGCGCTGCAGGCGATGACGGCGGTCTTGAGGTTGGTGGCGAACATGTCCTCCCACACCGAGTGCGTGCGCTCCGCCAGCGGCTGCCACTGAAAGCCGCCGGCGACGTTCACCAGCACGTCAATGCCGCCTAAGTCCGCGGCGAGCGCATCGAAAGCAGCCGCCGTGGCGGAGGCATCGGTCAGCTCGACCCGAGCGCGCAGTTGATGCGTGCCGCGGAACTCCTGCGTCGCCCAGGCGGGCGCGGCGATGTGATCGATGAGGCCGAGGCGGGCCCCCTCGGCGGCGAAGCGCCGTGCGACCGCGGCGCCCAGCACCCCGAAAGCCCCGGTGACGATGACGGCGCGCGGCGCGGCCACGCTCAGCACCACTGCGCGGAGGCCGCGGCGGTGTCGGCCAGCCGCACGCCGCGGATGCCGCATTTCGCGCGTGCCTGCTCGGGGGTAAGGTCGAAGACATCCTCCCAGCGCAGGCTGTAGAGCGGGCCGGACTCGCGGCCCACCTGCGCGCCGCGCTCGAGCGCATCCAGCACCGTGAGCCAGGTCTGCGGGTAGTGCAGCACCGCGCGCGTGAGGATGCGGGTGGAGGACAACATGTAGAAGACGCTCAGTTCGCCGGCCAACTCCGCGCTCAGGTGCACGAAGAGATTGGTGAGCCGCATGTAGTACGGCACCACCTCGCCGATGAAATCAAAGCCGCCGCCGCCCAGGATGTGTTCGAGGTCGTGGGTCTGACCGGCACGCAGGAAGAAGTACTGGTAGTCGTTCTGCGGCTTGTAGGGCGGCACGATATCGACCTGCAGGTCGTTATCCATCAGCTGCTTGTAAAAGATCCCGGCCATGGTGTGCGACGGGTAATCCGTGAGGGCCTCGCGCCGGAAGGAGGACACGTAGCCCTCGCTGAACCAGCGGTCGAGGGCGGCGTTTTTCCTGCGCTCCTCGGCAAACAGCGCATTGATGCGGTCGATGTCCTGCACCTCGCGCAGCGCCAGCACCAGCGGCATCGGGTCAGAGGGCGTCGGTGCATCCGGCCCGTTCTTGCGCAGCAGGTGCGTCGCCACCCAGTCGCGGATGCGCGGATCGTTCAGATAGCGGGACGAGCTGACGAGGGTGCTGCTCGTGGTCGGCACCCGCGTCAGGCCCTTCATGAGGTAGGAGTAGTCGTTCACGGTCGCAATCTCCGTCGTCCTGAACAGTATGCGGTGCGGGCGCTAGAGGCCGGCCGCCAGGGTTGCCGGGATGGGCACCGGGAAGCGCAGCAGCATCTGCCCCATGCCCTTGGCGGCCGGGTCGAGCTGCGTGCTCGCATTGATGCCGCCCTCCAGGGCGTCGTGCACGACGAGATTCAGGGCGCTGAAGCCGGGTACCTCGTAACGCTGCACGCGCGGCGGGCCGGCCGCGCGCAGGTGACGGTACCACTCCCCGACCGCCTGCGGGGTGAGGGCCGCGCGCAACCACGGCAGGTACTCCGGGCGGCGCGCGATCACCGCGACGTTGAACAGGCGCCCCTTGTCGCCTGAGCGCGCAAACGCGAGCCGCAGCAGATCAACGCTCACCGCATCGGCAGGCGGCGCGGGCGCCGCCAGCGGCGGCGGCACCGCGGCGGCGGCCATGGGCGTGCCGGCGATATCAGGCAGCTCATGAATGCGCCCGCCGATGCTCAGGCGCGCACACACCGCACTCTTCGGCATCAGGCACAGGAACAGGCCCGTCACCGGCATCACATGCGTTGCCAGATTGATCGACGTGCCCACCGACATGCCGGAGATCGCGGTCCACTGCTCGCGCGCGAACAGATCCGCCCCGAGCTTCTGCGGATGATCGGCCACGAGTTTCGCAATAACCTCGCGGCCACCGCCGGGCTGCGCGTGCGCGCCGAAACTGTGCTCCGCGCCGATGACGAGGCAGGCGGTACTGGTGAAGTCCGGCAGGTCGCGGGCGCGCAGCAGTACCCGTGTGCGCGCGAACAGCGCCGCCGCCTGCCGCTCGCACTTGGCCGCGGCCTCCTCGCCGATGACGGGCTGGTAGGCGATCGCGCGCCAGCCATCCTCGTGCGTCAGGCACACCTTATAGGTATCCGTCGGCGGCCGGCCGCGGGCACCCTCCACGTGAACCCGGTCCGGACCCGCCTGCGTGAGCGCAACCGCGCTGAAGTCACAGCGCACGTCGGTGACGATGTAGTCGGACGGGTCGCTCACCTCGTACAACAGCTGCTCGGCCACCGTACCGACGCTGACCAGGCCGCCGGTACCCCCGGGCTTGGTGATGACGAGCGTGCCGTCGGCGTGGCACTCCCCGATCGGGAAGCCGATGTTCTCCCAGGCCGGCACGCTCCTCCAGTCGGTGAAGGTGCCTCCCGTGACCTGCGCGCCGCACTCCAGCAGGTGCCCGGCCAGCGTGCCGGCGGCGAGCAGATCGTAATCGTGCGGGCCCCAGCCGAATTCGTGGATGAGCGGCCCGAGCGCCAGCGCGCTGTCGACCACGCGCCCGGTGATGACGATGTCCGCGCCCCCTGCAAGAGCTGCGGCAATGGGAAAGGCCCCGAGGTAGACATTGGCGCTGATGACCTTGCGCTCGGGCAGCAGCGCGCCGCTGAACATGTCGCGCACGCCGCGTTCGCGCAGCGCCTCGACCTGCTCGCGTATGTCGTCCCCGTCAACGCAGGCAACCTTAAGGTCGATCCCCTGGGATTCAAGCAGCGCCTCGGTGGCCGCCGCCAGCCCCCGAGGATTGAGTCCGCCGGCGTTCGCGATCACCTTGATCCCCTGGCGCGCGATCTCCGCAAGATGCGGACCGACGTGCACGGTGAGGAAGTCGGCGCCGAAACCGCCCTTGGGATCAGCCGCCTGCATGCGTCCGAGCAGCCCCATCGATCCTTCCGCCAGGTAATCGAAGATGAGGTAGTCGAGCTTGCCGCCGCGCAGCAGCTGGGGCACCGCGAGGGCACTGTCGATGAGAAATGCCGAGGCACCGCCGATGCGGATGACCCGGTCCTGCGCACTCGCACCCATGACTTCGCCCCCTGCGGAATGACCCGCGCTGCCCTTCGCGGGCCGTGGCGAAACTCTAGTACGCGCCCTTGCGGCAGATTGTAACTGGCGTTACTTTTACCGCATGATCATCCGCGGTGAGGCGGCGCTGAAGGTACTCAAAGGCTGCGAATGGCTGCGCGGTGAACCGCCGGCACTCGCCGAGGCCCTGGTCAGCTATGGGCGGCTCCTTTACCTCAATGCCGGGGAATGGGCGCAGACGGAGGGCGATGAGCACCGCGGGCTCGTGGTCGTGGTGCAGGGCGTCGTGCACGTCTCCTGCCAGGCCGCCGGCAACCGCAACGTGCTCATCGGTCACTGCGAGGCCGGCGCGGTGCTCGGCCACGCCACGCGCTACAGCGGCGGTCCACGCCTGGTGACGGCGGTGTGCGCCGAACCGAGCGTGCTCCTGGCCGTCTCCGAACGCGCGCTCGAGGAAGTGGCAGCGCAGTGGCCGACGCTGTGGCGCGCGCTCGCGCTCTCGGCCTACAGCTACACGCGGCGCACGGTGCGCGCGCTCGCCGAACTCATCTCGCTGCCGCCCCGCCAGCGCCTCGCCTCGCGGCTCCTCATCATGGCCTCACCTGCCGTCGGTGGCACTGCGCCGGTGGTACGCCTGAGCCAGCAAGCGATCGGGGAAATGATCGGCGTCACGCGCAAGACCGTAAACGGTCACCTCGCCGCCTTCGAACGCGCGCAGCTCATCAGGGCGAGCTACAACCGGATCGTCCTTCAGGATCTCGAGGGGCTGCGGCGCCTCGCCGACAGCTAGGACAGCGGTTGCAGATAGCGCAGGGCGAGCGTGCGGTAGAGCGGCGGGGACAGCAGCTTGGAGACCGTGGTGGCGATCGCCGCCGTCACCATCAGCGGCAGCAGCATCGCATGCTGCGCCGTCATCTCCATGACGATCACGAAGGAAGTCAGCGGCGCCTGGGTGACACCGGCGAGATAGCCGCACATCCCGAGTATCGCGAGCGGCGCTGCGGCGGGTTGACCCGCCGTGTCGGCCATGATCTGCCCGAGGCCCGCGCCGACTGACAGCGAAGGCGCAAGCAGCCCGGCCGGAATTCCGCTCAGTGAGGTCGCGAGCGTCGCCAGGGCACGGGCCGGCGCGTAGAACCACGGCAGGTGGACATTTCCCATGAGCACCGAGCGCGCCTCCTGGTAGCCGGTGCCGTAGGTAAGTCCGCCCGAGAGCGTCCCGACCGCGGCGGCGATCAGCCCGCACAGCAGCGCGAAGAGCACCGGGCGCCCGCGCTGCAGGCGCCCGAACACCCAGGGAAGTCCGCTCGAGCTAAGGAGCATCAGGCGGCTGAAGAGCCCGCCCCCAAGCCCGCTGATGATCGCCACCGACAGCACCGCGGGCGCGAGCGCGCCGGGGACGTGCGCGACGACGGGGTGGCCGAAATAGGTGTAGTCACCGACCCAGGCGATGGAAATGATACCGGCGAGGATCACGGCGGTGAGGGCAGCGCCGCTCGCCCGCTCCTCGAACGAACGCGACAGCTCCTCGACCGCAAACACGATGCCGGCGAGCGGAGTATTGAAGGCTGCCGAGACGCCGGCCGCGCCGCCGGCAAGGATCAGCACGCGCTGCTGGGCGATCGTGCTCCCGTGCGGCATGAAGCGCGCAAATGCATGGGCGATCACGGCGCCGACGTGCACGGTTGGACCCTCGCGGCCGATCGAGCCGCCGCAGAAGAGCCCGGCAGCAGCCAGCAGCACGCGCCCGATGGCGAGCCGCGGGCGGAACAGGGACGCGTTCAGGTGCTGGGTGTCCGGCAGCTGCGCGCTGATCGTCTGGGGGATGCCGCTGCCCTCGGCGCCGCGGAAGAAGCGCCGTGTCAGCCAGGCGATCAACGCAAAGCCAAGGGGCGAGAGCAGCCACGGCCACCACGGGGACACTGCGAGCACGCGCCGCAGCAGCCCCTGGGCTTCATCAGCCAGCCAGGCGAAGCCGACTGCTGCAGCCCCAACCGCCGCCCCGGCAGTCCACAGGACGATGCGTGCCCGCCAGTGCTGCGCGGACAGGAGCGTGTGGCCGGCCTCGCGCACTACCTGACCGGTCGAGGGCAGTTTCATGCGCCCCCTGCGGGCGGATGCGCGGCGCCGATGAGCCCACGCCCCTCCGCTGCGATCTCGATGAAGTAGCAGGCACCCTGCGCCGCGGCGGCGCTGAGCGCGCACGGTGTCGCCCCGGTAAGCTGCAGCGCATCCCAGCGCGCCAGCCGATACTCGGCGGCCGGCGTCGTCACCGTCAGCGGCGTACAGGCGAATATCAGCGTCACGCCGGCGCCGCTGGCGCGCCTCAGAGCCGTGGTGAACTCAAGCGGCGCGACGCGGGCGCTGAAGCGTCCGCGACGTGTCATGACGTTCAGATCCGCCACGGTATCGGGCTCGGGCCGGGCGTGAGCGGGCAGGTCACCGGAGAAAACGTAGGGCGCGCTGTGGGCGGCCAGGCGCACCGCATGCGTTCCTTCGACTTCGAGCACGAGGGTGCCCTCGAGCACGCACAGCGTGCGCTGCACCCCGGGAAAGATCGAGAACGGCCCGGCGCTGCGCACCTCGGCGGTGCTCACGCGCCAGTCAAAATCCCCGAGCGCCGCACCCTCAGGGGCGGCGGCGACCTCGCGCGTGAGGCCGCCGCCGTTCTTCCAGGGGACTGCCGTGCGCAGGGCCGCGGGCAGCGGCTGCGGCCGCGCTTCCAGGGTCACTCAGGCAGCGGCACGGAGAACCGGCCGTCCGCGACCTGCGGCACGCCCGGCTCGATGGCGTAGTAGGCGCCCTTATCGGCGACGTGGATGTGGCACACGATCGCAAGGTCGCGGGAGTCATCGAGGCTCCCCGCCGCGATACTGATGTGGTCGCGCGCGCGCGGCTCCCAGAACAGGGTCGAGCCGCAGAGCGCGCAGAAGCCGCGGCGTGCGGCCGCCGAGGAGTCATACCACTTCAGGCCCGCATCCTTGATGAGCGTGAGCTTGCTGCGACGTGCCGCGGTAGCTGCGAGGAAGTGCCCGGTGAAGCGCCGACACTGCGAGCAGTGGCAGGCAACGATCGGGCGCAGGCGTCCGGCCACCGCATAGCGCACCGCACCGCACTCGCAACCGCCCTCGAAGTCCGGCTCAGTCATGGAAGCCTCCCGGCGCGAGCTTCTGCTTCAGGTAGACAAAGCTCAGCGCCCACATCTCGGCGGCCTGCTTGTGGTCAGCCGCCGCCGCGTGACCACCGTCGGTGTTCTCGTAGAAAAGCACCTCGTGCCCCTGCTCTTCCATGCGCGCTGCCATCTTGCGGGCATGCACGGGCGTCACCCGGTCATCGCTGGTCGCGGTCACGAACAGTACCGGGGGATAGTGGTGGGCCGCGCTCACGTTCTGGTATGGCGAGTACTTCAGGATCCAGGCGCGATCCTCGGCCTTGGCAGGATCGCCGTACTCTGCCGCCCAGGAGGCGCCGGCCCCGATCTGCGTATAGCGGATCATGTCGATGAGGGGCACCTGGCATACCACCGCGCCGAACAGTTGCGGCGCCTCCACCATGTTGGCACTCACCAGGAGTCCGCCGTTGGAGCCGCCCATGATGCCGAGCTGTTTCGCACTCGTGATGCCGCGGGTGACGAGATCGCGCGCCACGGCCTGGAAGTCATCGTAGGCCTTCTGGCGGTTCGCCAGCAGCGCCGCCTGGTGCCAGCCGGGCCCGTATTCCCCACCGCCGCGGATGTTGGCGACCACGTACACGCCGCCCTTGGCGAGCCACAGCATGCCGAAGTTCGCAGAGTAGCTCGGGCTCAGCGAGATCTCGAAACCCCCATAGCCATAGAGCACGGTCGGCGCCGGCCCCTTTACCGACTTGGCGCGCGTCACGAAGTACGGCACGCGGGTGCCGTCCCGGGAGCTGGCGAAGAACTGCTCGGTGGCCAGGTTCGCGGCATCGAAACGCGGAGGCAGGGACTTGATCCGCCGCGGCGCACCGTCGTCGGCGAACTCATAGAGCGTGGTGGGCGTCGTGAAGCTCTCGTAGCGCAGCAGCGCCTGCGGCCCCCACGGATTGGCGGAGACGATGCGGGTGGAGCCCGCCGCCGGCAGCGGCAGCACGGTATCGCTCCAGTGTCCCTGCGCAAGCGGGCGAAAAGCATGCACGCTTCCGGTCACGTCGTGGTAGATCGAGGCGAACACGGCGTCGCGCCCGGTGACCACCTCATCGATCGAGCTCTTGGCGTCGGGCGTAAAGAGTACGGTCACGGCGCCGGCGCCGCTCTTGTCCTGCGGTACCTGGTAGGCGATGAGCGCGCCCTTGGCGATCGCGCGGCCGCCCGCGGGCGTCCAGTCTTCCCGCAGCGTGAAGATGAGACTGCGCCCCTGAGCGCCCTTGAGGTCTGCTCCTTCGGGCACCGGAATGGTCTGCAGCGCCCCATCGGCCTTGAGCCACTGGTATTCGCTGGTAAAGAAGGTGAGCGCGCGCTGGATGACGGCCAGGGTACCGGCCGGATCGTGATAGACGGATGCCTGCGAGGCGACATCACTCACCTGGCCCTCGAACAGGGTGCGCGCCTGCGCCAGCGGCGTACCGCGCCGCCACAACTTGACGATGCGCGCATACCCGGACGTCGTCATGGAGCCGGCGCCATAGTCGGTGGCGACCAGCGCCGTATCCTCATCCAGATAGGTAATCGACGACTTCGCTTCCGCGAGGACGAAGCCGTCCTTGATGAACGTGCGCGTGGCGAGATCGAACTCGCGCACCACCGCTGCGTCCCCGCCGCCGCGGGACAGGGTGAGCAGGCAGCGCTTGAGGAGCGGGGAGCACTCCGGGCTCTCCCACACCCAGTTCTCGTGCTCCTGGGCGGCGAGCGCATCGAGGTCCAGCAGCGTCTCCCAGTGAGGCGCGGGAGTTGCGTAGTCGCCAACGCTCGTGCGGCGCCAGATGCCCTTGGGGTGGGTGGCGTCCTGCCAGAAGTTGAATACGAAATCGCGCTCGAGCGTGCCGTACGGGATGCGATCGGTCGCGTCCAGCACCTTGAGGATGGCGTCGTAGTCCTTCTGATAGTCAGGGTCCGCCTTGAGGACCGCGAGCGACTTGGCGTTCTGGCCCTTCACCCACTCGAGCGGCTTCGCACCGTGAATGTCCTCAAGCCACAGATACGGGTCGGCGGCGGCGGCCCCGCCCGGCTGCTGGTTCTGCACGCTGGCTGCTCCGCTGGCCACCGCGGCGGCACCGAAGATGGCGACGATGGCGGCGATGAAAGGGATCGCGCGATGGGTCATGTCCATACCTCGACCGGCCCGGCACCCTGGGATGCCGCCGGTCGCGCGGCCGGAATCTGAAGCGCGCCGCAGCAAACGTGGGCGATTCTCACCGAAACCCGCCCACGCCGCAAAAGACGCCGGCACGGTGACCATCGCGCAGCCGCGCCGCCTTATTGGGAGCGATCAGTTCGCGCTGCGGGCCGCATAGGTGAACTTCTGCCCGGCGACGGCGGCCTGGAACATGGCGCCGCCCTTGACGATGGTGAATACCGCCATGCCCTTGTAATAGGTGCCGGAGGTGGTGGCGTCGTTCTTGCCGCCGCTCGCCCCGGTGCTGGCCCCGGTGGTACCGACCTGGCCGGAGGCCCCGGCGGTGATGGCGGTGGCATTCGCATCCGCGCCGAACTCGTAGTTGCCGTTGGTGAATTCATCGAAGGCGCGCTGGTCCTGGAAGAAAATGATCATGCTGTAGGCGCGTCCCCCGGCCTGAAAGCCGACACTCACCTGGGTCATGGACGTGTCCCCGACCAGTTTGTCGTGCGCATAAACGCGCCCCTTGCCATGCGCGCCGCCGACCACGAGTGCGCCCTGGCCGACGGAAGGGAATACGGCGTAGCCGTAGCAGTCCTTAAAGAACGAGGCGCTGGCGCCGGCATTCTTAAAGAGCCCGATCGTATCGCTGTACGGACCCGCCGCGGCCGTGCCCGCCCCGAGCACCAGGGCCGCAGCCAGCAGCCATCCCATCAGTTGCTTCATCGGTGATCTCCTCGTTTCTTGGTACGGCGCACCCGGCGGGTGCCCCCGGCGGTTGTTGTGGCGCCATTTAGCCTCAGCGCCCGGGGTGCGGCAATACCCTGACCGCCGGGGGTGACAGCGCTTGCGTCGGGAAGCCGGACCCGGAAATTTTCACACAATCCTGTCTGCCGGGGATAGGCGCGCGCAACCACCATGGGAGGCTGGCGCTCCAAGGCAAAGGCGAGCTTCTCGTGGATTTCAGCTACCTCGCACTGGTCATCGTGCTCTACGCCCTCACGCACACGCTCATCTGGGCTATCGGCCGCCTGCGGGGGCACGAATGAGCTTCGTGCAATGGCTCGGGGCGGCACTCTCGGCCGGCCTCTTCTTCTACCTGCTGTACGCCCTGTTCCGCGCGGAGAAATTCTGATGAGCGCCACCGCCATTGCGCTCGTGTTCGTGGTGCTGGCCCTGCTCCTGGCCGCGGTCAAGCCCCTGGGCCTCTACATTGCCGCGGTCATGCAGGGACGCACAGTCTGGATCGTGCGCCTCGGGGCGCCCCTCGAGAGGCGTCTGTACCACTGGTGCGCAACGGCGCCCGAGCAGGAGATGAGCTGGCGCGGCTATGCGCTGGCGCTCCTCGCCTTCAACACCGCGGGCGTCGCCCTCGTATACGCGCTACAGCGCCTGCAGGGATGGCTGCCCCTGAACCCACAGGCCCTCGGCGCCGTGAGTCCCCAGTCCGCCTTCAACACCGCCGTCAGCTTCGTCACCAACACCGACTGGCAGGGGTATGCCGGCGAGACGACGCTCAGCTACCTCACGCAGATGTGCGCCCTCACGGTGCAGAACTTCCTGTCCGCGGCCACCGGGCTCGTGGTGGCACTGGCCCTCATCCGCGGCTTCGCGCGCTCCGGAGTGGCCACCATCGGCAACTTCTGGGTGGACATGACACGGGCCACCTTGTACGTGCTGCTGCCGCTCGCACTGCTGCTCGCGCTGGCGCTCGGTGCCGAGGGCGTGGTGCAGACCTTCACGCCCAATCGCACCGTCACGACGCTCGAGCCGACGCTCTATCAGGCTCCCGTGACCGATGCCAGCGGCAACGCGCGCAAGGATGCGGCTGGCAACCCCCTGACGACGGCCGCCACCGTGAGCGTGCAGACACTGCCCATGGGACCGATCGCCTCCCAGGAGAGCATCAAGCAGCTGGGCACCAACGGCGGCGGCTTCCTGAATGCCAACTCGGCGCACCCGTTCGAGAACCCGAGCGCGCTCACGAACCTTCTGGAAATGATCGCGATGCTGATCCTGCCGCTCGCTCTCACCTACACCTTCGGCCACCTGGTCGGTGACACGCGTCAGGGCTGGGCACTGCTCGCGGCCATCCTCGTGATGCTGGTACCGCTCATCCTTGTCAGCATCTCGCAGGAGCAGCACGGCAACCCGCTGCTGAACGCGCTCGGGGTCGACCAGGGTGCCTCCGCCGTGCAGTCGGGCGGCAACATGGAAGGCAAGGAGACCCGCTTCGGGATCGCCGCCTCGGCGCTCTTCGCCACGCTCACCACGGTGACCTCTTCCGGGGCCACGAATGCGTTGCACGACTCGCTCACCCCCCTGGGCGGCTTCGTCACGCTCTTCGACATGCAGCTCGGCGAAGTCGTCCCCGGCGGCGTCGGCAGCGGCCTGTTCTCGCTCCTGATCTTCGCCATCGTCGGCGTGTTCATAGCCGGCCTCATGATCGGGCGCACGCCGGAGTACCTTGGCAAGAAGATCGAGGCCTTCGAGATGAAGATGAGTTCGATGGCCATCCTCGTGATGCCGATGCTCGTACTCGTCGGCACGGCGCTCGCGGTATCGGTCGGCGCCGGCACCGGGGCGGTCGGCAATCCCGGCGCCCACGGGTTTTCGGAGATCCTTTATGCCTTCACCTCGGCGGCGAACAACAACGGCAGCGCCTTCGGCGGCCTGTCGCCGGATACCCCCTTCTACGACACCGCGCTCGGGATCGTCATGTTTCTCGGGCGCTTCTGGCCGATGGTCGCCGTGCTCGCCATCGCCGGATCCCTGGCTGCCAAGAGTCGCCTCGCGCCCACCGCCGGCACCATGCCGACCCATGGCGTGACCTTCATCGTGCTGCTGATCGGCACGGTCCTCCTGGTCGGCGTCCTCACCTTCGTGCCCGCGCTGGCGCTCGGACCGCTCGTCGAGCACCTGATGCTGTGGCCGCACTGAATCCGAGACCTGACATCACACCATGAGCCGCCCTTCCCTCTCGATGTTCGACCGTAGCCTGCTCGCGCCGGCGGCCTGGGATGCGCTGCGTAAGCTCGACCCGCGCACCCAGTGGCGCAACCCCGTCATGTTCGTGGTGTACGTCGGCAGCCTGCTGACGACGCTCCTGTGGCTGCAGGCCCTGAGTGGCAGCGGCGAGGCCCCGAGCTGGTTCATCGGCAACGTCACCATCTGGCTGTGGTTCACGGTACTGTTCGCCAACTTCGCCGAGGCGCTCGCCGAGGGACGCAGCAAAGCGCAGGCCGCCTCCTTGCGGGGGCTGAAGCAGACCGTGTGGGCGCGCAAGCTCGCAAGCGCCGACAGCTTCGAGCAGCACACGCGGGTGCGCGCCGATGAGCTGCGCCGCGGTGACCTCGTCTATGTACAGGCCGGTGAATACATCCCGGCCGACGGGGAGGTCGTGCGGGGCGCGGCCTCGGTCGATGAGAGTGCCATCACCGGGGAGTCCGCGCCCGTGATCCGCGAGTCCGGGGGCGACCGCTCCGCGGTCACCGGTGGCACCCGCGTGCTTTCGGACTGGATCATCCTGCGGGCGACGGTCAATCCGGGCGAGACCTTCATCGACCGCATGATCGCCATGGTCGAGAACGCCAAGCGCCAGAAGACGCCCAACGAGATCGCACTCACGATCCTGCTGGTCGCCCTCACACTGGTGTTCCTGTTCGCCACCGTCACCCTGCTGCCGTTCTCCGACTACAGCGTTGCGGTCACGCACCTCGGCGTACCCATCACGATCACCGCGCTCGTGGCGCTCCTGGTATGCCTGATCCCGACCACCATCGGCGCGCTGCTCTCGGCCATCGGCGTCGCCGGCATGAGCCGCATGCTGCGCGCCAACGTCATCGCCACCTCGGGGCGGGCAGTGGAAGCGGCCGGCGATGTTGACGTACTGCTCCTGGACAAGACCGGCACCATCACCCTCGGCAACCGCCACGCGGCGACCTTCATTCCCGCGCCGGGGGTTTCCGAGGAAGAGCTCGCCGACGCTGCGCAGCTCGCCTCGCTCGCCGATGAGACGCCCGAGGGGCGCAGCATCGTCGTGCTCGCCAAGCAGCGCTTCAGTCTCAGGCAGCGCGACCTGGCCTCGCTGCACGCAAGCTTCATTCCCTTCTCCGCCCATACGCGCATGAGCGGTGTGGACCTCGGTGACCGCAAGATCCGCAAGGGCGCGGCCGACGCAATCCAGCGTCACATCGAGTCGCTGCAGGCGGTGTTCCCCAAGGCGGTGGCGGCTGCCACGCAGGACATCGCGCGCCGCGGCAGCACCCCGCTTCTGGTGAGCGATGGTGCGCGCGTGCTCGGCATCATCGAGCTCAAGGACATCGTCAAGGGCGGCATCCGCGAGCGCTTCGGGGAACTGCGCCGCATGGGGATCAAGACCATCATGATCACCGGTGACAATCCCCTCACCGCCGCCGCCATCGCCGCCGAGGCGGGCGTCGATGACTTCCTCGCGGAGGCGACGCCGGAGGCGAAACTGCGCCTGATCCGCGAGCACCAGGCTGCCGGACGGCTGGTGGCCATGACGGGGGATGGCACCAACGATGCCCCGGCGCTGGCGCAGGCCGACGTCGCGGTGGCGATGAACACCGGCACCCAGGCCGCCAAGGAGGCCGGCAACATGGTGGACTTGGACTCCAACCCCACCAAGCTCATCGAGGTGGTCGAGACCGGCAAGCAGATGCTGATGACGCGCGGTTCGCTTACGACCTTCAGCATCGCCAACGACGTGGCCAAGTACTTCGCCATCATCCCGGCCGCCTTCGCCTCAACCTATCCGCAGCTCGGGGCGCTCAACGTCATGCGCCTCGCGAGCCCGGCCTCCGCGATCCTGTCCGCCGTCATCTTCAACGCCGTCATCATCGTGTTTCTCATACCGCTCGCGCTCAAGGGCGTGCGCTACCGGCCGCTCGGAGCGGCGACGCTGCTGCGTCGCAACCTCCTCATCTACGGACTGGGCGGCATCCTGGTGCCGTTTGCCGGCATCAAGCTCATCGACCTGGCGCTCACGCTGGTGCGCCTGACCTGAAGGCACGCAATACCATGGCAACCCCAATCGTGCGTCCTGCGCTGGTACTGCTGGGCGTACTCAGCCTCGTCACCGGACTCCTCTACCCCCTGTGCGTCAGCGGCATCGCGCAGCTGTTGTTTGCGCGCGCCGCGAGCGGCAGTATCATCGCGCGCGGCGGCACACCGGTGGCCTCGCGCCTCATCGGCCAGAGCTTCACGCGGCCTGAGTATTTCTGGGGACGCCCGTCCGCCACCACGCCCTTTCCCTACAACGGCGACGCCTCCGCAGGCAGCAACCTCGGTCCTTTGAATCCAGCTCTCATCGAGACAGTGCGAGCGCGCGTCACGGCGCTGCGTGCGGCCGACCCCGGCAACAGCGCAGCGGTGCCGGTCGACCTCGTCACCGCCTCCGGCAGCGGGCTGGACCCCGAGGTCAGCATGGCTGCGATCCAATACCAGATCCCGCGCGTGGCGCGGGCGCGTAATATGAGCCCGGAGGCGCTGCGCCGGCTCGCCGCGCGGCAGGTCAAGGGACCGCTGGCAGGGTTTCTCGGGGAACCTCGCGTCAACGTCGTGGAGCTGAACCTCGCTCTCGACGCCGTGTCAGCGGCAACCCACTGACGCGGCCGCCAGCGCGCGGCGTCGCCCTCACGGGTGGAGTTGAGCTTAGAACCTGCAGTGACAGTCGCGGAACGACCCGATCCTGATCAGCTCCTGGCGCGCGTCACGGCCGAGGAAGCCCGCGCGCGCCGCGGCCGGCTGCGCATCTTTTTCGGTTCCTCCGCCGGGGTCGGCAAGACCTACGCCATGCTGGAAGCGGCGCGCAGTGTGCGTAGCGCCGGACGTGACGTGGTGGTGGGCTACGTTGAGCCCCACGGACGCATCGAGACCGAGCGGCTGCTCGAGGGCCTGGAGCGACTGCCGACGCTCGCCGTGCAGTACCGGGACATCACGCGCCAGGAGTTTGATCTCGACGCGGCGCTGCGCCGCCGGCCGCAGGTGCTGCTCGTGGATGAGCTTGCGCACTCGAACCTCCTGGGCGGGGACCCGGCACCCCGTCATCCGAAGCGCTGGCAGGACGTGGAAGAGCTTCTCAGCGCCGGCATCAGCATCTGGACCACGGTAAACGTGCAGCACCTGGAGAGCCTCAATGACCTGGTGGCGCAGACCTCCGGGGTGCGCCAGCGCGAGACCATTCCTGACCGCGTATTCGATGAAGCCGATGAAGTGGAGCTGATCGATCTGCCGCCCGAGGATCTTCTGGCGCGGCTGCAGGCCGGCAAGATCTACGTCGCCAATGAGGCCGCGACCGCGGTGGAACGCTTCTTCCGCAAGCCAAACCTGCTGGCACTGCGCGAGCTGGCCTTAAGGCGCGTCGCGGACCGCGTGGAGGCAGCCGCACGCGCTGCGCTGCCGGTCGATCGGGCGCGCGGCCGGCTCGCGGGCGACCGCGTGCTGGTGGCCATCGGTCCTGACGATCAGGCCGAGCAGCTGGTGCGCTCCGGCAAACGCATGGCCGATGCCCTGGACGCGGAGTGGACGGTCGTGTACGTCGAAACCCCGGCGCTGCTGCGGCTTTCCGACGGCGAGCGCGATCGGCGCGTGGACCTGCTGCGCCTGGCCGAATCCCTGGGTGCCGAGACCGTGACCCTCGATGGCCCCTCGGCCGCGGCAGTGCTCATCGAATACGCGCGCACGCGCCAGGTGACGCGTCTGGTGGTCGGGGCACCCAAACGCCGCGGCTGGCGGGCGCTGCTGCGCCCCTCCACCGCCTTGCAGATCCTGCGCCAGTCCCCGGGGCTCGACGTCACCGTGATCGCGCCGACCGCGCGGCCGCAGCTGGGTGCGCGCGCCAGCGGCGCCGCCCCGTGGCGGGACACGCCGGCCCGCGTTCCCGTGGAGCGCTATGCCTGGGCGCTCGCCACCACGGCGGCATGCACCGGGATCTCCTTTGCGATGTTTGCGCACTTCGAGCTCGTCAACCTCGCGATGGTGTACCTGCTCGGGGTGGTAATCGCCGGCCTGCGCTTCGGCCGCGGCCCCTCGGTCCTCACCTCCGTCGCCAACGTCGTGGTCTTCGATTTCTGCTTCGTGCCGCCGCGCTTCAGTCTCGCGGTCTCCGACGCCCAGTACCTGTTCACCTTCGCCGTGATGCTCACCGTGGCGCTCGTGATCGCCAATCTCATGGCGAGCGTGCGTCAGCAGACGCGCGTGGCCGGCGCCCGCGAGCGGCGGACAGCACTCCTCTACGCGATGAGCCGCGAGCTTGCCGCGACGCGCGGCCAGTCGATCATGGCCGAGGTTGCCGTGCGGCACGTGGCCGAAGTGTTCCAGTGCCGCGCGGTGATCCTGCTGCCGGATGCCACGGGAGCGCTGCACCGGCCGCGCGATGCGCCGCTCGAGCAGTCCTTCCGCGGCGCCGACCTCGCCGTGGCGCAGTGGGTCACCGACCACGGGCAGCGCGCCGGGCTCGGCTCTGACACGCTGGCCGCGGCGCCGGGGCTGTATATGCCACTCGGCGATGAGCGGCGCGCCCTCGGGGTGCTGGCGGTGCTGCCGACCAATCCGCGCCGCGTGCTGCTGCCCGAGCAGCGCCATCTGCTCGAGACCTTCGCCAGCCAGGTGGGGCTGGCGCTCGAGCGCGCACGCCTCGCAGAGGGCGCCGAGGCAGCGCGCGTGGCCGCCGAGGGTGAGAGCGTGCGCAACACGCTGCTCGCATCCATCTCCCACGACCTGCGTACGCCGCTGTCGGTGATCGCCGGCGCCAGCAGCGCCCTCGCCGAACGGGGTGCGGCTCTGGATGAGCCCACCCGTGCGCGGCTTGCGCGCTCGATCGAGACCAAGGCGCGCGAGATGTCGGACCTGGTCTCCAACGTTCTCGACCTGACGCGCTTCGAGGCCGGCAAGATCGAGCTGCGGCGTGACTGGCAGACGCTCGATGACCTGGTCGGCGCAGCGCTTGAGTCCGTCGGTGAACGCCTCGCGGGCCACCCGGTGGAAGTGGCGCTGCGCGCCGACCTGCCGCCGGTGCATGTGGATGCCACGCTCATCGTGCAGGTGCTCGCGAATCTGCTCGACAACGCCGTGAAGTACACGCCCGCAGGCACCCGCATCCGCATTTCCGCGGTTCCGGACGGCCGCTTCGTGCGGGTGTCGATGGATGATGAGGGACCGGGGCTGCCGCAGGGCGACCCGGCACGGCTGTTCGACAAGTTCCAGCGCGGCCAGGATGAGGGCGCGGTGGTCGGGGTCGGCCTCGGGCTTGCGATCTGTCGGGCGATCGTGCGGGCCCACGGCGGCGACATCGAGGCCGGCAGTCGCCCGGGAGGCGGGGCGCGCTTTGAGTTCACCCTGCCCACGAGCCGCGCCGCGGAGGGCGGGGGATGACGCGTGCCATGCACCGGGTCCTCATCGTCGAGGACGAGCCGGAGATTCGCGCCATCGTGCGGGTGCTGCTCGAGGGGGAGGGCTACCGCGTGGCGGAGGCAGAGAACGCCGAACGCGCCCTGATCGCCGCGCGCACCGAAAAGCCCGACCTGGTGCTGCTCGACCTCGGGCTGCCCGATGGCGATGGTCTGCAGGTGGTGCGCGGCATCCGCGCCTGGTCGCCGATGCCGATCGTGGTGCTGTCCGCACGCACCCTGGAGGAGCAGAAGATCCTCGCCCTCGATGCGGGCGCGGACGACTACGTGACCAAGCCCTTCAGCGCCCCTGAGCTCCTGGCACGCGCACGCGCGGCCCTGCGGCGCAACGCCCAGGCCGCGGAACTGACCGCGGTGGTGCACATCGGCAGCTGCCGGCTCGATCTGCCGCGGCGTACCGCCGAAGGGCCGGCCGGCGGCATCCACCTCACGCCGATCGAATTCCGGGTGCTGGAGTGTCTGGTGCGCCAGGCCGGCCTCATCGTCACCCAGCAGCAGATCATCCGCGAGGTCTGGGGGCCGGGGCGCGAGGATGACTCCCGTAACCTGCGCGTCGTGATCCGCAGCCTGCGCCAGAAGCTCGAACCCGATCCCCCGCGCCCGCGCTTCCTCATCACCGAATCGGGCGTAGGCTACCGGCTGCTCACCGAGGGTGGGGAATCGCCCGCGACCCGGCGTTAGCGGCCGGCAACCCTGCGCGGCCACGCGGGGTGGCACCCCGACCTTTTCTTAACGGCTTTGTGCCTACTCGCAGTATCGAGCGTCCCTATCATGAGCGGCTGCATGAGGCGGGATTCCCGCGGAGAGACCCATGGCAATCGCAACGCATGAGATTCGGGGCCCTGCAGCGACCCGGCGCAGAACGCCGGTCAAGGCTCTGGCCATACTTATCACGCTGCTGGTGCTGCCCGTGGCGCATGCGGCCGATCCTGGCACCATCGTCGGGATTGTCACGGACGCAGCGCACCGGCCCGTGCCGGACGCGACGGTCACCGCCGTGCACGCGGGCGATCACGCGATCCGCGCCACCGTCAGCCACGCCGACGGTCTGTATACCTTCGCTGACCTGCCACCCGGCACCTGGACGCTCAGCTGGGAGGCCGCCGGCTTTGCCGCGAACGGCCTTGCAGCGCTCGAGGTGACTTCGGGCAAGGCCACCCGCCAGGACGTCGTCATGAATGCCCTCGGCGCAGCCTCCCCCGCAGCGCCGGCGCTCGCGGCAGTCGCTGCGCCCCCAGCATCAGCGCCTGCGGTCGCGCCAGTCAAGGCGGCACCGACCGTTCCGGTGGCGCTGCAGGCTCCCGAGCCGGGGCCGGCCGTGGATACGCAGACGCCCTTTGCGGTCGGCTATCTTGGCTGGATGAACGGCACCAGCCGCGAGCAGTCGCCGATTTTCGATACCAAGTTCTTCACGCCCGAAATCCGCTTCGATGCGAACTACCTGCAGGACTTCAACCATCCGGTCGACCATACGATCGTCGGCTCCACCGAGGAATTCCGTTCCGGGGAATTCCAGATAGAGCAGGTGAGTTTCGGTGGGGACTTCCACTGGGAAAACGTGCGCGCGCGGTTCCTGTCGATGTTCGGCCTGTTTTCGACCACGACGCCCCGCAACGATGCGAGCTCGGCAGTCGGGCAGTGGGACCTGCAGGGCGCCTACAAGTATTTTTCCGAGGCCAACGCCGGCTACCACTTCGACGTCAACCACGGGCTCAACGTCGACCTCGGCGTGTTCGTTTCTTACATAGGGCTTTTCAGCTACTACAACTACGACAACTGGACCTATCAGCCCTCGTTCGTGTCGTCCAATACGCCGTGGTTCTTCAATGGACTGCGCGTCCAGTGGTTCCCGACGCAGACGCTCAAGATCGAGCCGTGGCTGATCAACGGCTGGCAGTCGTATGCGAAGTTCAACAGCCACCCGGGCTTTGGCGGCCAGATCCTGTGGATACCCAACGACTCCTTCAAGCTGGTACTCAATACCTACGGCATCGGCGAGGACAATCTGGCATCCGGCAGTGGCGTTCCTAACAACGGTGGCAACCCCAACGCGCCGATCGGCCTGCCCAACCCCAATGCCCCGTACATCAACTACGCCAAGGTGCAGCGCGTGCACGAGGACGACAGCATCGAGGTGAAGTACTACGACGCCCGCGGCCAGAACGGTGCCGGAGTCTCCAAGATGGCGTTCTCGCTCACGATGGACATCGGCTGTGAATACGGCGGCGGCGTGAACTGCTCGCATGGCCCGAACAAGGCAAACTTCTTCGGGGTCATGGCATACGACCGCACCTGGTTCGACAACGACCAGTACGCGGTGACGTTCGGTGGCGGCTTCATGAACAACCCCGGCCGCTATCTGGCTCTGGTGCCACCGATCAACGGCGCGACTGCTGCCAGCGGCACCCCCTACTTCACCGAGAACCCCGGCCAGAAGCTCTACCAGTGGGACATGCAGCTGAACTTCCAGTGGATGCCGAAGGACTGGATCACCTGGTGGACCGAGGGCACCTTCCGGCACTCGGACGTCCCCTACTGGAGCGGATCCGGCGGCGTCACGCCCCCCTCAGGCAACACCGGCGCGCCCGCAAGCTTCGTATGCAACAACGGCTCAACCGCCGGCAGCAGTGCCTGCGCGAATGAGGGTGGTGTTTGGTACCCGGATCTGCGCACGCGCGAGGTCGTGTGGGGCGCCGGAGTGCTGGTTCGCTTCTGAGTGCTCGCGGCGCGCTGAGACCGGCGTCACTGCGCCAGCAGCAGGGCATCGATGCCCTTGCCCAGGGTGAAGGAGGAGCCCACCGCGCTCACCACAGCGTTCCTGCGCCCGAGGCCGGTCGCCTCCCGCAGCCGGTGCGTGGCTTCGATGCCCGTGCAGTGACCGGCCAGGAGATTCAGCAGGTGATAGCTCCTGAGCTGCTCACCGGTCCAGGCGAGCGTCGCATCGCTGGCGGCAAACAGGTGCAGGCCGCCGACGATGGCCACCAGCGGCTGAGCACCCAGAGTCTGGCGTGCATACTCGGAAATGTTCACCACCCCCGCGTGGCCGCAGCCGGTGAGAATCACCGTGCCGTCCGCGGTATTAAAGAAAAGCGCCGAGTCCTCCGGAACGTTGTCCTCGATGAGTCCGTGGGGCGTCTGCAGCGAAAGCCCCGGAAACCAGTTGCGCTCATCATTGGGGCGCGGCACGGGACCGCTTAGCCACACTCCGGGCCACAGCTGCGTCGGTTTGTCGTGAACGATGAAGGTGCCGCCGGTGGCCAGGTACTGGGCCCGGATGTCCTTCAGTCCATTGTGATCCTCACCCGTGCGGGTGAGGCGCGGGCGAAATATGCCCTCACCGACGTGCACCCGGCTGATGGCGCGCGGGTTGATCTTCGACAGCTCGCGCCGCAAGGTCATCAGGCCCCCGACATGGTCGGCATGATTGTGCGAGAGCACGACATCCTCGACATCCGAGAGGTCGATCGAGAGTACCTGAGCGTTGTGGAGCACCATCTCGGCCGAGGCACCGGTGTCATAGAGGACCTTGTGGCCGTCGACCTCAACGAGCGCCGAATAGCCCCATTCACCATCGCCTTTGCCCAGATCACCGGCGAGGTTCGTAACGAGGACGGTGATCTTCAGTGCGTGCACCACCGCCAGTGGTGCGGGCGCGGCCCAGGTCGTGCCGGTGCTCAAGAGGACCGCGGCGAGCACGATCACCCTCGCGGCGTAGTGCAAGATGCCCGCCGGTGCTGCTCGCCCTGCGCTGAGACTAGTCATCCTCAAGCGCTGCGAGCTTGGCATCGACTTCGGTCGCGATCAAGGCGGGATCCGCCCCCTGCACCGGGTATGACTTCGACCACATGAACGCCTTTTCCGAGGCCGACGCGATCCTCAGGGTCAGCACCGGACCTGTCGCCGGGTTCTCAACCGTGCCGCACAGCACGAATTCGGAGTGAACCGCCCGTCCGCGCTCGAGGATTCCTGCCAGGTCGCAGGTGGGCAACGGCTCCTGCGCCATGCCGAGGTGCTGTCCCTGACGAATCGCGATCCGGCCGTAGACCTGTGCCAGGGCTGAATCCGCAAGCTTATTGGCGTCCGCATCGCCGCCAGCGGCCGCGAAAGGGATGACGAGCACGTGCACGCGCGGCGGCGCGCCTGCGGTGCCGGGCGGGGTCGCTGAGAACTCGTGCGCGATCTGCGCGGCAAGCTTGGCAGCATCGGCCGGATTGCCTCCGCCCTGGTACTGCTCGGTGATCGCCTTGAGCCTCGCTGCAGCGGCCGCTGACACGCCCTCGGTCTCGTGATGCCGGCTGGCGCAACCGCGCGTCACGACCAGGAACACCAGCCAGATGATGATCAGCACCCGCAGCCAGGGGCGCAGCCGCCGCCATTGGCCTCCGGCCGAGCGCAGCGCCCAGCCGGCGACTTCGAACCAGAACCGCACGCGCTGGCCGGGCACCTGATGAGGGAACTCGAGCGCCGCCGGGGGCACCGCGTGTGCACTCAGGACCGGGGGCGGCGAAACCCGCCGCGGCGCGGCGAGGGGCTTCGGCTCACCGGACACCAGTCGCCGGCACAAGGCCTCAAGAGCAGGCGACGTCTGGCCGCCCGGCAGTCGCAGCCATTGCACCGCAAGAAACTTCTCCGGGACCCGGGCCCGGGACTCGTCGGTGCCGTCGATGACGACCGGCAGGAGGAACAGGTGGTCGTCGGCCATGTCGAGGGTCCGCTCGACCGCCAGGCGCCACTCGCGGCGGAAATAACCTTCGTGCCGTGCCTCGGTGTTGGCCGATATGAGCGGCATGAAATAGTCGCACTCGCGGATCTGGCGGCGGATCTTCTGGTCCCAGGCATCCCCGCCGCCGAGTTCACTCTCGTCGTACCAGACCTCGAGGCCGTAGTTCGGGAGCATGCCGCCGAGCAGGCGTGCCGCCGGCCGGTCCTCTGAGGCGTAACTCAGAAAGACCGTAGGCCGTGCAGGCGCAGCTTCAGGGGTATCGCTAGTCATGACGCCAGTGCATCGGTATCCGGCAGACGCAGCCGCTCAATTGATGGACGCCGGCCCATAGTGCAGGACCAGCACCACAAACAGAAGGCTCAGTCCCACATAGTGCACAGCCCGCGACTTCGCAAGCATCAGCACCACGGAAATGATGAGGGGCAGGGCCATGAGCACGTTGAGGAGCACGAGCGCCCAGCGCGGTATGCGTGCCGACTCACCGCGGGCGAAGTAAAGGCCATCTGCCACGTACAGCGCCTGGAACAGCACGAGCAGCGTCCACAGATACCGCCGGGTGCGTGCGTAGTACTCACGCAGATCGGCCCCTTGGGCCGGCTCATCGGGCAGGCTCGCGGCGGCCACCAGGAACAGCACCAGAAATTCCGCTATGAATGTCAGGTAGAAGAGAAAGCCGCGCGTGGCGTCAAAGTGCCGCACGCCCCAGAGGTCGAACCACATGGCGACGACGAGGCACAACGCGTACAGCGCCGCCATGAGGGCCAGCGGGTCCCAGCGCACCTGGATCTTACTGCGCAGCAGTCGGTGAAAGCTGGTCGCCAGATCCACGACCGCGAGCCCGATCAGTACGGCAAACAGCCCCGTCGCATATTCGAACGCACGGCTCTCTGGCGTCACAGATTCGCCTCGCTGGTTCGCATCCGATGCCTGGGTCGAGAGGCTGCTGCGGCTCTTCGTGGCAAGCAGTTGGTGGGTCGCAAGGGGCGCAACCGAAGTCTTCCGCGCGAGCCTGTGTCTGGGAGAATAGCAGACCGGTGCGCCGCCATGCAGGCGCAGGCCAAGCCGGACTTTGCGACTCGTGTGTACCGGCTGTTGAGCGCGGAGTCAGCGGCCCGGGGGCACGCCGAGCAGAGCTTCCGATGCGCGCACGTAGTGCCAAATTTCATCGGGGTGCTTCTGCAGCGCCCTGGCGAGGAGCTCCTCGCCCTTGGCACGCTGGCCGGTGCGAATGTACCAAGCTCCCACTTCAGCCTGACCACTGTCATCCTTCGGGTCAACGGCCAACGCTTTCTGAAAGCACTCTTCGGCCTTTGAATTTTCGCCCGCTTCTGCGTACACCTCTCCGAGACGCAGCCAGTCGCTGCTCCCGGGCTTACCGCTGGTCGCGCGATCGAACAGCGCCTGTCCTTTGGATTTATCGCCGGAAAGGTAGTAAACGCGTCCGACTGCGATTAACTCCCACGAACCGGTACCGGCTAAGTGCTCGGCCTCGGCGAGCGCCGCGGCACCGGCTTCTTTGTCTGGCTTGCCCTGAATCACCTGGATCCCCGGCTCAGCTTGCTGCTTGCCGGCAACTACCATGCCCGCCACAAGCGACAGGAGTCCCACTGTGGTCATGGTGGAATAGATGCGCCTCATTGATGCGACTCCCCTGCTGCATTGCGGCTGTTCACGCCCGCTCTTTGAGCGTCCAGTCTACTTCCACCTTCGCACGGGCGTCACGAAGCACACGAGCACCCGGCCCCGACCGGACACCCGATGCCGCAGCGCCTAGCGATCACGAGCCAAGCCCCTCGTGTCAGCCGGGCGCCCTCGGCGCAGGATCCCCGAAGCGGTTCGCCCCTGCGTCGCCGGCGCGGCACAGCAGAATCAGCACCCAGATCGCGAGGCCGAGTGCCGCCAGCACGAACGATGAAGCCCACGCCGCCGCGAGGTGATTTCCTCTCCCAGCCAAACCACCCGGGCAGGTCGCCGCCAAGCCCGCCAGTGGCAGCACCACCAACAGCGGCGCCAGCGCTCATCAGAATGAGTGGTTCGTGTCGTGCAGGCGCCGGGAAGTTACGGCCAGGGACGGCACAATCGTGGCCAGCCAGAAGAGACTCCGAAGTGTCAGTCTTGAACTTAGGCACGCCGGTCGTCCCGACATTAAGCGCCGCGTTGCACGGAAATGTTTGACCCAACTCCACATGTCGCCGCCCTTCAGTGCAACCGAACGTGTGACTGCAGTCCGATTGGGCTTCATCCTATCGGCATGACGGCTGAGTCATCACTGCGCAAAGCCCGTGCGCCAAGCGATGACTGCCGGCCATATGGCCGGCCCCGAGACGCCTTCCGAGAGGGAGGCTCCGGCTCATGCGCCCGGCGCATGAGCCGGCAAGGCGTGTGGGTGGGTATCGAAAATCCCCGCTGACCCTGCTGCGCGCGGCAAGTAGCACCGCAGCGCATCGGCCCGCTATGCTACCCAGGTCATCGATATTCGCAGACAGGTATGACGTTGCGGCACGCGGCTTCCAGATTGGCGCAGGCCTTCGTCGATGAAGCCGCCCGGATCCCGCGGTTTCGAGCGGCGCTGAACCGCCGCTACAAGCGGCAATTCGACGTCGCCTCCGGCTACGTGCGCATCTTCCATGGGATCTATCCGGATTTTTCTGCCGCCCTGCGTGACATTCCCGCCGGTCGACTCGAGGGCCACGATAGTGAGGCCGCCGCCCTGCGCCTCGCGGACGCGCGGCTGCGAATCTACCCCTTCGACTATCCGATCATGTTCTGGTTGCAGAAGTTGCTGCCGGCGTGCCGGTTACTGTTTGACCTGGGCGGCGGCGTCGGCATCAGCTACTTCGGCTATCGCAAGTTCCTTAACTACCCCGCGGATATGAGCTGGCTGGTCAACGAGCTGCCCGAGGCCGCGGCGCTCGGGGCACGGATCGCGCGCGAGGAAGCGGGCGACGCGCTGCGCTTCACGACCTCGCTCGAGGAGCTGCCGGGCGCGGATATCCTCCTGGCAGCAGGCTCGCTGCAACTCATTGAGAACCCGTTCGAGCTGCTGCGCTCGGTTGCCAGCCTGCCGCCGCACGTGTTGATCAACAAAGTGCCGGTAGGAAAGATGCCCGCAGCCGTGACGCTGCACAACATGGGACCTGCGCTGTGCGCCTATCACCTGTTCAACCGCGCTCAGTTCATGGCCGGCTTCGAGGCGCTCGGGTACCAGTTGGTCGATGAGTGGGCGACGCCGGACCTGTCAGCCCGCATTCCGTACTTTCCCGAATACTCGCTTCGTTCCTACACCGGCTTCTATTGGCGCAGAAGATAAGAGTGCGAGCTCATGGGCCCGGCAAAGGCCCACGCGGCTGCCGAATGCGCCGCAGCGCGCGGAAATCAACATTTCGCGGCTGCCAGAGAAGCTTGAACGTGTGCTCAACCTTGGCGCTGTCGGCACCGGCGACAGACCCCAAACGGATTATGTAGCAATCGGGCTTCGAATTAGCTGGACGCGGCTGGGAGGGTGTAGAGTTTTAGGCCGGATAGCAGTCCGGCCCCGCTCCTGGCTAATCATCGTCGGGCGGCGGTACACGTTCAAGAGCGAGCACGGTCCGCGCGAGCAAAGGCTTTGACATGAAAACTATGCAAGTGATTACGAATATCGTGGCGCTGTGCACCCTGCCAGCAGCGAGCTGGGCGGGCACGACGCTGCTGAACGAGAATTTCAACGAGCTTACTCCGGCACTGACCCAAACATCGGTGGGGGCATTCTCCGCAATCGACGGCACCAACGTCGACGTCGTTGGTGGGGCACTCTTCGGTTCCTTGTGCGTCGCGCCCGAGATCGGAAACTGCGTTGATCTGGACGGCTCGGGTGGCAAGTCGCAGGGCATTCTGCAAAGCAACGCGGTCTTCACGCTGCAACCGGGCGTGAACTACTACCTGAGTTTCGATCTGACCGGCTCACAGCGTGGCCTAACGACGTCAACAACGGTCAATTTCGGCCCCTACAGTGAGACATTCGTCCTCGCCTCCGGTAACGATACGGGCGGCGTTGTGTCGGACGCGCTGCTGACCGTTGCCGCGCCAACGACCGCACAGCTTACGTTCACAAGCAATACGCCCGGTGACGTCGGTGCACTGCTCGACAACGTCCTCGTAACCAGCTCGAGCACGGCGAGCACTTCTGTGCCGGAACCTGCAACGCTCGGCTTGTTGGCCCTCGGCTTCGCCGGTGTTGGATTCGCAAGACGCAAGCGCCACAGCTGATCCGGGCTCCAAGATACAGCTGCCCGAGACCACCTGGTCTCGTTGCACACCGCCAGTTGAGCGGGCTTTAGGCTTCGATATTTTGGCGGAGAGGGTGAGATTCGAACTCACGAGCCCCGTGAAGGGCCTCCGGTTTTCAAGACCGACCACACGCACGAGAGCGTATCGCACTCGCACGCAATCGCCTATATTCCCCTGCTGAGAAGTACAGCGCTGTTACTGCGATTTCAGCAGATTCATAGCGCTGTGCAACTTGAGTGCAACTTACCGGGATCGCGAACTCACCCGCGCCAGTCTCAGGCGTTTCTTGATAACCGTGCTTCCGCTGCGATCCAACTCTTCGTGAGTGCAGCAATCCAGGAGTGTGACGACGTCATCCTTGTGGGTGTAGACGAGCAAGACGTCGTTCGCGAGGTGGCACTCCTCGACCCCGGCCAGGCTGCCCCTAAGGCCGTGGTCCCACATCCAATCCGGGAGTGGTGTTGGCGGAATCTTCCGCTTCGCCTCGTTAAAGGCTTTCATTGCGGTTTTTACTTGGGCGTCTGGAAGAAACCGTTGGTATCGACGCCTGAACCCCGGGACGGTGTAGAACTTAACCTTCCGTTGCGCGGCAGCCATTTATCAACGGAAGCGTGCCGCCTTTATCTCTCAAGCCAAGCGAGAAACTCGTTGGGCTTGTCCGGCGCGCGAACGACCGGCCCCGACTTCGCACGCAGGATTCGACGGACTGCCGCTGAGTCGTATGGCTGGGCGCTAGATGCAACGATGACGCCACTTCCGGTGTCTTCGGAAATCGACATGTAGCCGCCCGAATCTAGGGCAGCGAAGGACTGCGCAGTAGTAAGGAAAGTCATGATTTCACCTTCCTCTTAAGCCGTTTAGGCACGACCGTCTTAAGAATCAAACCTGCCTGAATCACGTAAATGGGATCGCCATTGGGGTTGTATTTGTCCCGCGAGCGGCTGACCGATGGGGCCATCACCTTCGCGTGGATCTTCGTGCCGTCAGCCAGCGTAAATATCGTCTCCCTATCGATAGTGCTCTTAATCGCAACCTCAACCGTTCGGCCGACATCGAGCTGAGGCGGGCTAAAGAGCGAGGGCTGCCTGCCACTTCGCCTGCTTACCTTCTTTATTGCCACCGCACGTGCTCCGGAGCCCAGTAAAACCTACAGCGGGCGAGATGCTAGATCAAGGTCGCAGCGCACGGAAAGCTCGGCTGCCTAAGTACATGAAAACATTAGGTACATTATTCAGGCCAGAGCGATTCGCCGCTGCGGGGAGTTACTAAAGCAGGTGCCTGCAGCACGGGGACACGAGAATGGGTCGGCACCGACCCGTTCTGGCGTAGCTCAGGCCGCCGGCGGCTCACGGCTGTCGCCTCCACGGCGTGCGCGCCAGCGACTGCATCGCGACCGCGCCCCGGTGCTCCTGGTACGCCTCCGGCTCCGTCACGAGCAGCCGCAACGAGTGCGTGGATTGCTTGCCATGGTCGGGACCCAGACTTTCCAGCTCCTCGATCACGCCGTCCACCAAGTCCATGGCGGCCTCGACCCGCGGGTTACGACGACGCTCAGAGATGCCATAGAGCACGCCCTGCAGCTCGCAAGCCATTGCCAAGGCACGAGCCTCATCGATGCTCATGGCCGTCATGGCGGCGTTCTCTCGGCACGGTTCGCCTCGATGTCGGACGCTTCCTCGATGTCCGAGAGATCCTTGGTGCATCGCTCAATAACGCGGATCGCGGAACATGCGAGCTCACCGGACTCGTCCTCAAAGCGGCCGTCCTCGGCCCTACAGAGGGCCGCGGCAGCGGTAGCCAGCGTCTGCTGGCATATCACGATGTCCTGATTGAGCTTGCGCAGCCGGGTGGCGAGCGTGTCCTCATCGGACCTGATGGGCGTGACGTTGTCGGCGGTCATGCCAGCTTCTCCTCTTCGGGCGTAGCCGGCCTCAGGATCACGTTCGCCTCGAGCTGACCGGCGATGCTGCCAAGCAGTTCGGCAACGCTCTCCATAGCGACCCAGATGTCCGTAGCGAACTTGTCCGCCTGGCCCCCGTCCTCGGCACGACCGGCACGTGCGGTAATGCTGCAGATCGCCTGCGCGTGCCAGACGCGATTCCGCTGAGCCTCCACGCGCCAAGCGACGAGATCTCTGAGCGCGAGCATATTGGTAGACTTCGATTTAGCCATGATTGCACCTCATTCGTGCGGTTGTGGTTAGGCGCTCGGGGTTGCTAGTAACAGCCCCGGACGCCGCTCTAAGGGGTCAACGCTTCGGCGGCAGCACCTTGTACTTCTTCAGCACCAGATTCACAGCCTCGCGCAGGTAAACCTGGCGTGGCACGCGGGTCCTCTTTGACAGCTCGGCGAGAAGCTTCGCCTTGTCGTGCTCAAGCAGCACCAGTTGCTGGTGCAGTTTCGTCTTACCCATGTCGCATATATAAGCCTATATGGCGTAGGCGTCAAGCAGCGCGCTGGAACTAGTGCGCTCTGTGACGGTCTTAGTTCTGGGTGTGAGGCTTTCAGGAGATTGTGCCCATGCCTCCGCGATGCCCCATCTGCCGCAAGGCCGCCCTGACGACGGGCGTCCTGTTTCTTACCTACGCTCACTTGTCCGATGCCCACGAGGGCCCGCATGTACCGGATGAACCCGTGCACCCTGCCATAGTTGCGCCGGTTGTGGCGCAAAGCACCGGAACCAGCATTAGGGTCAACGTTCCGACCGGCGTATCGACTCTTGCCGGCTTTCGTCCGACCAAACGCGCTACTGACTCTGGAGAAGCACTCTGATCTGATAGCACGCTCCCTTGCCCCTCGGCCTACGAGTCATTTTGGCCACGACGTTATCGGGCCACGGGCCTTGTGACGGATCGCTCCACTCGCGGTGATTGACGTTCTTGGTGCTTAACGGAGGCCGCGCTTGGAGTTCGGGTCGCACAGCTAGCCACGCGCGAAACTCTGTCTCTGACACCTCTCGCCAAGTCTGTCTTTCGTGCGGTGCCATGGCGCGCAATCGTGCCGCCGATTGCTGCGGCGCGTCCATGCAGTGCTGCGGCGCGCCCGCTGCTGGATAGCGAGATGCGGTTGAGGCGGGTATCGTTCGGCCAGCGACCCAGCTATCGAGAAAAATAAGGACGGGCGTATGAAAATCGTTGGCGTCGAAAAGGCTGAATTCATAGGCAAGGACTTGGCCATCACTTGGCTCGATACCAACCACTCCAAGCGCAAGGACTTATTGAGTCCAAACGCACAAGGGGCTGCACTGATGTCGTTGCTTCCGCCTCACCCGGCGCGACTCGATGATCCAGTACGCGGGCCATTCCTCGCAGACAACTTGCAATTGGTGAATACCAGGCAGGGGTTACTTGTACTTCAGGTACTGGTTGGGACTCCCTCCAGAGTGATTCAGATCGCTTTGCCGCAGCATCTCGTGGGCTTTTTGCGAGAAAAGCTCGCCGAAGACCCCAACACTTGGCCGGGTGGCGCGACGACTCAGTAGGAGGATTCGCGTTCACGTAGGAGGTTCCTTATGGCTAGAAAAAAGCAAGTCGGGGGGAAAATGAAGAAACTTCCACAAAGAAAACTGGAAGTGATTCCGGGACGCACTGATGTCGACGTTGTCTTTGTATCCAGCAAAGGAACTCCAATGGACTTTTGGTTCAAAGACGAGGAATTGCTATGCGGTGGATGCGGCCTTCTTCTTGCGACGCCGGCTCCTAAGGAGCGGCGCGCCGGCAATATTTTCGCCCACGGCGGCGGCAAGCTGCTCTTCCAGTGCCCCAGCTGCGGGGTCTATAACGAGATGACCGGGGCCACTTAGATCTAGCGGGACGGCTTTGGTAATGCGATGGATTCCAGGTAGGAAAATGAGTTTCATACGACCCCCAGACGATGCAGGGTGACGTTCCTCCAGGTGAGGCCGGCGAATTCGCCCTCAAGGGCGATTCGCTCTCCCTCCCGCAGGCTCAGAAGCTGCGCCACGTTGGCCGCACTGTGCGCTGTGAGGCCGACCTCAAGCGTCCCCTCCAGGGTCGATAGGGAACAGCGTTCGCCGTCGAGCAACTGACGTACGGGCGTGGTGAGAACTCGCGCGGCTAGTAATGTAGTCATGTTGGTTACCTGTAATGCATCTGTGTACGGGCCGGCCCGCCGATGGGTTTGCCGGCAGCGCCCGCAGAAAGACTCCCCGACGCGTAGATGGATATGATGCCGGTACCCCCAGTGCTGCCTGAGTGGATAGAGATGGTGCTCGGCATCGTTCCGAAGGTGTTGGTGGTGAAGTTCGTCTTAAACGCCGTGCCGTCATCCGCGAGCCCCACGCTGGAATTCGCCTGCCACGCGAGTGCGAACTGCTGGCCATAGACGATGGGCGAGGAGCCGAGCTCAAACACCATCGGCACGCTATTGCCCTAATCCAGTGACGCCGCTCATCGCGCACGAAGTTCCCGGATCGCGCGTCACGGGCAGCACGTCCAGGCCTTCCCGACGCCAGCCACGCACGTGAAGTGGGCCTCATGACCTGCGCTTAGCGAATACCCGACGTTCGCACCCAGCGTGCCAATCTGGCCACCCAGGACGGGGTAGACGAGGAGCGTGTTGGCGCCGTGATTGGCCACTGCGTAGGTCTCCGCAACACACACCCCGACACCCGGAAGGGAACATCCCTGCCCGGAGCTAACGCTGGTGAAGATGCTCAGGTCCTGACCCGCAGGAATCGCTGCCGCAGTGCTCTGCGAACTGCCGGCAGCCGCAAGGTTGTTCGCCGGATTCGGTAACCACAGACTTGCGACTTGTGACGCGTTTGAGCGCAGCATGTCAGGACGTTCCTTTCATCCGCACGCGATTGAGCGTGCTGAGCTGAGGCGTCGACTGCTTGGCGCCGCGCTTGGTGTCGCTCTCCGGCCGCGTCTGCTGCTTGCCATGCTCGCCGCCGTACTTGCTGTGCGTCTGTCCGACGGGCTCAAGCGCTTTGTGCGTGCGCTTGGCGTTCCCGGCAGCCTTGGCTTGCGCGTTCGGGTGCGTCGGGTGTTGGAAAGGCTGTCCGCCTCCTGGCCAGCCGACCGTCTCTTTGTGTGGCACAGCGAGGTTATTGTGATGCGTGATCGGTGAGTCACCGTTGACAGGATCACGGTAGATGCTCGCCGACTGCTCGCCGGTCGTTTCGTTACGACCGTAGCGACGCGTGCTCTTGCTCGTGACTTCCCGATTGTCCGGATGACCATCAACCGGTCCCACCACGGATGCGTGCTCAGAGAACGCCTTGCGCGGCGTGACGTCTTGGGTAATCCAACCTTTTGCCATGGGTGCAAATCTCCTGTGTTAGCGATTGGGGAAGCGGCGGTGGGGCTTTGCCGAAGGCCGCTCGCGCAGCTCCTCACGGTGCTTTCGTCCTTCCGGGCTTCCGTATTCGGGCCGCTCTCCGCGGTGAACGTTCTCCGGCTTGGTGCCCATCCGGGGCTGACCGTCGCCGAAAGTTCCGGGCTTAATCATGTTGGGTCGATCGCCGGAGGGTCCGCTCGAATAGATCGCTCTGACGCGGGCGGTGTGGGGTGATTCTTTAGTCATGTGCGGGCTCCGTTTACTTGGGTAAGGCGGCGCCATAGCGGGCGCCGATACGAACGATTTCGGGGTCAACCTGCGCGCCGTGTGCCGTGGCGCGCTCCGCGAAGTAAGGCACTGCGGCCTTGTATGCGCTTAAGAAACGCAAATGGTCTTGCACCATTTCCGTGGCCTTCTCCGTGCTACCGAGTTCGAGGCGCAGGGTCTCGAACGTGCGATCAGCAATCTTCTGCTGGTCCTCGGTCGATCGCGGCAGATCCTCGTACTCCAAGAGCCGCCCCATGCCGGTGGTGGCGTCCAGCGGGTCCATCTTCAGCTCAGTGAAGAATTTCTCGTGCAGCGCTCGGGCTTCGCGGGACTTCTGAAGCGCCTCGCGGTCCTCGCGATGCTTACCCTCGAATCTGGCATGAAACGATTCCAGCGCATGGTTGTACGGGCTGCCGTAGAGCCTGCTCGCATGATCGGCATGCTTGTCGAACTTGGTCGCGGCTTCGCCGGCACGCGGTGCGGGTTTGGCGCCCGGCGACTTGCCCGGGTAGAGCGCAGCCTGGGCACGCTCCTGAAGGGTCTGTTTCGCTTCGGTCATATCGTGAAACTCCTGTGGGTAAATTCAGCGCTCATCAGTCAGTGCTCCAGCTCATTTCCTCAGCAAATCGGGTGAGCGGGTCGTAGTCCTTGGGAGACTCAGGCTTGGGCTGCGGGCGCGGAATGAAGCCTGTGCCAAGGCGCCTGCCGCGCGCCGAATCACACTCCAAGGGCACCAATTCAACCTCGGGCGGATCAGTGTCGTCGGCCATATCTCTCCTCCTGCTCGGAATGCGGCGCACCCACGCCCCGATTCCAAGGGTCGTAATTCGTTCCGCCGAGGTGCTGCGCGATCTGAAGGGATTCATCCTGCGCACGGCCGGACCAGTCCAGTCGAGACGCTGCCAACAGTGATCCGAGCGCGGCCACGGCCGCATCGTCATGCCCGCGGGGTGGATGCGAAACCAGATCTCCCTTGCCGTTCGGGCGCGGCTTCCTCTCGAGGAGCCGCAGCTCCGTCTCAAGGATCGGTGCGTCGAGCAACTGTACGAGCTTGTTCGCGAATAGCGGCAAACACGCCACGAAAATCTGCGAGGTGTCTTCGTGTGATTGCTGGTAGTGAATCCCGTGACGCGCAAACGCGGTCGTCACCCAAGTAGCCCCGTAAGCATCCCCGCGCACACCGTTCAGCCCATACGCCGAGAGTGCCGTGGCGAAATCCTCCACGACCCGCTCGGGGACAAAGGGCGGATGCGCAATGATCAGCTTGTCCAGGTGCACCTGGCCGGAGCGATCCAAGTGCGAGATCCCTAACGTCATCGAGTCATGCCGGCCGCCTGAGGGGTCGCAGTGCGCCGTGTATACAACGCCCCCCTGACGCGGACGTGAACGCACGCCAGGACAGCGTGCCGCATCAATATCGGAATCAGGCAGAAACTGACTGACGTCCTCCCGAAACTCCGCATCCTGTTCACTGCGCGCCGCTAGTGGGTCTTCCGCGCGTTGACGAGCCAGGGCGTCGCGATCGAGCGTCGGGTTCAACGTGCCGCCACCGCACTTTATTACCATGATGTCGGAGGAGCGTCCGTAGTGAGCTTTGAACATCGTGTACAAATGCCCACGCCGCGAGTGAGGGCTAGAGAGCCCGAGGAGCTTGCCGCCCAGGTTCAGTAGTCCCGGTCTCACTGCCCGGACAATCTCCGTGTCAGGCGTTGCGCTCAGGTCAGAACGAAAATAGGCTAGCTCATCCAGCGTCACGGAACTGTAGGAAAACCCGCGCGTCGAGCGGAAGCTCGCAACATGTACCTCGACCATCGTGTGGTTGTTGAAGGTAATCGACTCCGCTGTCTCACCCACCACCGTCGCCGATATCAACGGGGAATCGGCCACTAGTCCCTTCACATAGCGCAGCGCGACTTTCGCCTGCCTGCGATCGCTCGCAATCAGTCCAGCGGTCGCAATCTCTCCGGGCCCAAGGCGGCCGCTGAAATCCTGCAACGCCGAGGCGTGTACCGTGCGCGCGGCAGCAAAGAGCGTGCCGCCAGCGCGGCGATCTTTAATCAGATACGCCTCGGACATCGCCTTACGCGCCGCCCCAGCTACCGCATCGTTGCGACCCGTGATCTTCTGGTAGAGATCCAATTCGTCGGCCTCAATCGGCAGGCCGTCCAAAATCTTCGCGACCGTGCGCCAGGCGGCGAACGTCGGGCCGCCGAACGTCTTGCCGAACAAGAGCGGGTCGATCATTGCCTCGAAGAGCGACTTCATGGCCGACGCCCCTTGGGCGCCGAAAGCCATGTCCGCAACAGGTCGAGGGCCTCGAAGTGCTTGCCATGGGCCCGAAGCCAGGCGACACGAGCCTCAAGCTGCGTACGCGTCATGTCGGCAGGGATGCCATTGCCGTAGTGGCGCACGAGCGCATTGCGCAAGGCCCGGCGGATCACGCTCGACCCTCCACAGGCGCAAGCGTGAGTCGAGCACGGGCGGCAACTGCTCGCTGTCCCTCAGGGCCGGAGCACGCTTCCGCGAAGCAGGACACACAGATCAGGTGCCCGTACTCCTGGCCGTCAGGACCGAGCAGAGACGCCTGGTGCGCCCGCTCGTCTACCGCTCCCCCGCAGGCCCCGCAGCGCTGGTCCTCAAGCGCTCGTCGCAGGGCCCGGCGTGTGGCGCGATTCAGGTTCACGGCCGGTGCTGCCCGGTGAAAGAACTGATCGCCACGAGCCAGCGGTTAAGCTCCGGAACCCAGACCCGAACGCCGTTGCGAAGTAGGCGAAGAAACCGCCACTCCCGAAGGTTCGTTACGCTGCCGTGCTCAGACGCCACGGAGCGGCTCCTGGGCTGATGCGGCTACGCTGGGCGCTGAGGTGCCCCGGATCTTGCGTACCTGCTCGACGGAGAGCCTCGTGGCGCCGCTAATGCCGAAATCGGACCAACCCGCGGCGGCGAGTTCCTCAATGGCCTTGAGCTTCTCGGCGGGTGAGAGCGTCATGAAGTGCACCAGCTCCGGAACGCCCAGGCTCATCAGACCCTCGATGTCGGCCTCGGAGCTCACGCGGCTTTGCCCCCGGCCAGATATTCCTGCAGCGACGTGGCCCGCCGCGCCTTGCGCTCCATTCCGAGGTCCTTGAGAAAACCGCGCAACGTGTTCGAGCACTGCGTCCACATCGCATGGCCGGCGGCATTGAGCGTGCCCTCGGCAAAGCGCTGCTCGTAGTAGGCAACGGCCAGCTCCAGCCACACGGTGCGGCGGATGTGCGACTCCATCACGTCGCTTGGATCGCCGCCGACGTGTTCCCGCAGCGCGGTCATCCGGCCATGCACCACTTCGCCCAGGTCGTAGTTGCGATTGAGGCGCTCGACGAACTTCGGATCGAATGGCGCGATGCCACTGTCTGCTGGCGGAGGCGGCAGCGCGCGGTGCTTGGGCTTACGTGCCATTGGACATACCCTCCTGCTCATACGCCGCCGAGGCGCTTCGCTCTTGGGCAGCGCCTGCCCGATACCTGGTTGCACTCGCCCGCGGACCGTCCGCCATGGCCCACTGCACCGGTTCCATCATCCGGTGCGATTGCAGCTCCACGCGTGTGTTATTACGCGGCGATTTAAGTGTTTTTGCGTCCATTGCCACAGTCTGTTGGCTACGGAGTTGCACGTCAAGTTGCACTACGTCACAGAAAACCCCGCGAATTGACCGCGCGCAGCACCAACGCCATCCGGTGACTGATCGCAGCCGGGGAAGCTTGCCAGCCGAATGCGGGCCCCTAGCAATCTCACGGCGCAGCCCTGCGAAATTTCGGCGTCAGGGGAATCCCTCTCATTCCCGAAAACGCCAACCCGTTAGCGCTAGCGCGGGGCCCCGATGCTCTCCCCCTACCCTGCCGAAACTCGCGTTTGCGATGGCGCGCTGACAGCTGACCGCCAACACTGCCTGCCCTTTCCCGCTTTTCGCTTTCGCTCGCCTTTTGGGATAGGACCCCTGAGGGAACCCCTTCTTGGTAAGCCTCTTAGTCCTACGTTTGGTTTGGTTTGGATGGTTAAGCAGGGCCTGCTTAAGCAAAACGGAACCAATTGCTTGAGCATTTGCTTAACCAATTGCCTGCCCGATTAGTTGGTCATTGAAGTCTTTGTGTGCCGCTGCGGGGGCATGCAGTTCCATACGTACGCGTCCCTGAAGGCGCTCCATCAACTGCGCAGCTGCTAATAGTCCGGCTGTATCGCGGTCCGCGAATAGGTGCAGCGAGGTCACGCCCGACGGGGGCTCAAAGCGCGTCAGGAGCGCGGCATTCAGCGCAGCCCACGCGGGGATGCCCAGCAGTCGGTTTGCCGCAAGCACCGTCTCCAGCCCCTCACCGACGGCCAGGGAGTCCCCGTTGACCGGCATCAGGCGCACCGCGCAGCCGGCGCGACCCGTGAGGGGCGACAGGAGCTTGCGGGGTTCGTGCCCGGCGATCTTCTTACCATCCCTCAGGAACGTGAGATGCGCAGTCACGAGTTCTCCGGCGACATCGCGTACCGCGGCGATGAGGGCGGGATATCGGCCCACCGACCGTCCGGCCTCGAAGTACTCGACCCCGGCATGGGCGCGCAGAGCACAGTCGCTCGGGAGCGGCCACAGCTGCCGGCTCTCCAGGTATGCGACCGCGTCCGGGCAGTCGCTGACGGCACAAGCGCCGCGCAGGATCGTCCGCACGCGCGCCGGAGGAACGGCAACTTCAGGTTGCTGCCTAACCGCCGGAGCGGAAGTGATATCCATGGTGTAGGCGGCGATCCCGCTCGCCTGAAGCACCTGTTTGCGCGCCTCACTGAACGTCCAGCCGTGCACGCGCTGTAGCAGCGCGAATCCGTCCCCGGGCCCGCACCCGTTACAGTAAAAGTCGCCGTGCCCGCGCTTGTTGTCGAATCGGTAGCGATCCTTGCCCCCACAAGCAGGACACGCCCCGTGCTTGTTCTTCAGGAATTCTTCGGCGATCCCGAGGCGCTGCAGTACAGGGCGCCAGCCATCCCCGAGGCGCGCATGGATGTCGGCAGCCTTGAGGCTCATGCCGTCTGCCTCTGCTTGGCGAATTTGATGATGCTGTGCTGAAGCCAACCGGCCACGGCCGGGCTCACCGAGCTGGCAGGCTCCGCTTCCCAGAAGCGTCCGGGCATCTTGACGGCGTCGGAAATCTGGAACTTCGTGCGGGTCTGGGACCACGCCCACCAGCGACCTGACTTCGGCTTTTCTATCCATCGTTGGGGCCAGCGCCGTGCGTACCAGGTGATGGCCTCGGTGTAGAACGTCGTCACCTCGAGGGAGTGCGCCGCCACGGGGCGCGCATGGCCATCAAGTTCGACGAGGTCCGCGCGGATGGTGGTCACAGGACGCTGCTTCGGTTGCGGCGCCCATCCGCAGCTCGTGCAGCGACTGCCCTCCTCCGAGACCGTCCAGGTGTATTTACACTCAGGACACGTGCGGGGCTTTTCCGATACCGCTAAGCGCCGCTGCACCTCCCTGGCGCTCTGGTTGACGTTGTGTCCCACATCAAGCGACCAACTGAATTCGAGGGTGGGAAGCCCAAGGTGTTCGACGACCCGGCCGTGATCGATCAGGATGCATGAGTCTTTTCCCGGCGCCGGGCGCAACCCCCGACCCGTCATTTGCAAGAACATGGGAAGGCTGCGCGTGGGACGGGCCAGAACAATGCATTCAACGCTCGGCAGGTCCACGCCGTACGCGAGCAAGAAGCAGTTGACGACCACCGTTGTCTCGCCGTCCTCCAACCGCTTGATGACGGCCTCGCGACGATCTTCGTCATCCTGGTCAGTCAGGAGTTCTGCACTGACGCCCACCCGTGATAACGCCATGACGATCTCGGCGCCGTGGGACTTCGATGCCGCGAAGGCGACGGTTGGCTTACCATTGGCGATGCGCAGCCAGTTGCTGACAACATCACCCACCAGCTTCGGTCGCGACATGAAATGGCCGAGTTCGCCGGCCTGGTAGTCGCTGGTCGCATCCTTGGGCAACGCCCGAAGGTCATCGACGCTCATGACTGGCACATTGAATATGCGCGGCTTCACCAGCATGCCCATGGCGATCAACTCGAGCGTGCCCGGCCCCAGGATCAGCCTGTCAAAGATCGCATTCAGGGTAAGCCCGGACTTGCGCGCCGGCGTGGCGCTGAAGCCCACCAGCAACGCGTTGGGGTACGCGTTGATGATCGCCACCCGTGAGTCCGCGGCCGCGAGGTGCGCCTCATCAAAGATGATGACGTCGGTTGGCAGGAGCGGCATGCGCCCATCAACCAGCGCACGGCGGTACAGGGTGTCGGCGCTGGCGACCTGCACCGTGCAGTTCATTCGCAGCAAGTCCGGTAGCGACGCGGCGATCACGCCATGCTCGGTCCCAAAGGATTCAAGGCGTTCGTGAATCTGCCGCACCAGCTTTGTGCGGGTTGCGACAATCAGTACTCGAAGCCCGGCGTGGGATGCGGCGGCGGTGATGGCCGCTATCACGTGTGTCTTGCCGGCGCCGGTCGGCATCTGCGCCAATACCTTGCGACACCCCTGCTCAACCGCATCCGCAATCTCACGCACCTGCTGTCGCTGGTAAGGGCGTAGCACTTCGCAGCAGGCCGGCAACGTATGGAGCCAGTTCACTGTGGCTTCCCCGACGCTGCTCCATTGCTTCGCAGTCCATTCGCCAAACCACCGCGGCGACCGATCTCGGAGCGAACTGCGCTGACGTGCAGCGCCTTTTGGCGATGCTGTTCCAGACGCGAATTGCGCCGGCGCCCATCGGCACAGAGCGGAAACTTGGTTGCGACGAACTGGTCCCAAGTCCGCCACTCCGCAGCCGTCGCTCCCGCCAGTTGCTGCAGGTCATGCGGATCAGATGGCAGAGACCCCATGTCCCACTGCGCATCGAGAAGCTCGCGGTACAACCCCTTCGCGGTAAGCGACCACCCGCGGGTCGCGGACATGAAATCCCGCGTATACCAGGGCAGGTAGACCAGTCGCGCACCGTCGGTTGCAGCTGTCGTTGCTGCTGATGCAGAATCTCGCCGCACTTGATGACCTCCCAGCGGGGCGGCGCCGACCAGGGCGCCGCTCCACTCCCTTCAGCTTTGTTTCAATCCCAAGCAGCGGATCGCGAGGACTACGACCCAGCGCGGCAGTGATCCGTTGATGCCACGGTCGACCAGCCACGCCTTCAAAGCGGCGCGCATCTAACCGGTCGCCGTCTGGCTGGCCGTGCGGTTGGGTGCGATCTGATAGCCGTTTACCTGGCTGCTGTGCGCGTCGAGCCACCGCGAGTAATTGGACCCAATGACGACCAGGTCACGGCCGATGCGCACGAGGGCGCCAGCCTGCAGGAGGCTGGAACGATTGCACCTGACTAGGTATCGACCGCGGTCTGCGCGGCCGGGGTAGACGCTTGCCGGCCAATCCGGGATTGACCAGGAATGCGGCGCCGGGACGGCTGTGGCTTTTCTTGAGTTGGACACGAGGCACCTCCGTGAGATGCCTCATTTCAGAGAACTGCGCGCGTGAACGATATTCGCGCTAACGCGTTAGCAACAATGTTCTGCAGTTCCTACCGGTAGTAGGCGTTCTTCACATCGTCGGGAGTTACATCGATCCCGATCTCGCCCCAGATTCCCGACACACGCGTAAAGACGCTCGGCAGGTCCGGGTACTGCGAGGGGTCATTCTTTGGTAAGCCCTCGTGATGTGCGACCGAGTCAACGATATCGCGGTTGGTTTTCACCCACGCTGAGGGCAGCCCGCGAGGACGACGAGTTCCAGGCGTCTTGTTCGGCTTGATGGCGAGCGCCTTGCGAGTGAAGTCGCGCATCACTCGCGAGCGTTCAAAGCTGTTGACCTTCATCAAAGGCCCCTCGATGTCGCGCAAAGCCTCCTCCACCGTGCGCTCCCCGGATGCAACTGCTTCCAGCCACATCTCCGGAACGACATCACGCACGATGCCGTCGATTCGGCGCTGCTCCGCGCATAACGGACAGTCGCTGTCGCAGACCTGAAGCATTCCCACCGCGCTGCGCTTGTGCGCGATCCCGCTCACGGCTGCGGCCGTCTACCGGAGAGCTTCTCCGCGAGCTTGTCTGCGCCTGTGACCGGCGCGCCCGCCACCAGGTGCGAGTACTTCGCGGTGATCGAAGGGCTCGAATGCCCAAGCACTCCACCGATTTCGACCAGGCTCGCGCCGTTCTGCGCAAGAAGGCTGGCGGTCGTGTGTCGCAGGTCGTGCCACCGAAAGTCGCTCAACCCTGCCGCAGTGCGGATAGCCTGCCAGCGATATGACAGGTAGAACTTGTCGGCCCGTTCCCCGTTCTCCTTAACGAAGACGAACTTCGGACCCACTACCGTGCGCCTTAGAGCCTTCAGGGCTGCAACGGCGGGCTGATTAAGGTGGACTAGACGGCGCTTGGTGTTCTTGGAGATGTGGACCGTGAGCGTGCCCTTGTCGAAGTCGAGGTCCTTCCACTCGAGGCGCAGCAACTCTCCCATGCGCAGTCCCGTAGCAATGCTGGTGACAACCGCCGCCTGCATCCACACGGACTGCTTCTCGGCCTCTGTGAGCACCGCGGCCAGTTCCGCGTCGTTGAGGAAGCGCACACGCTCGCGCGGCTCGGACAAGAGCAGACGTGTCGGCCACGCCTTCTCCTGCGGCACGAGGCTTGCAGCGCGTGCCCAGTTCCAGCACGAGCGCAGCGCACTCAGGTACCTATTGACCGTACCCGCCGCACGCCCGTTTCGCAGGAGGTCCCTCCCCTCGCGAAGCTTCAGGGTGCCGAAGGCGAGCACCTTCTCGCTGCCGAAGTGATTCACCCACCATGCGAGCAGCATTTCGAGATCGGGGAAGTACTTGAGCTGCTTCGTCTCTGCGTCGGCGAGAAACTCTTCGATGAGTCCCTTGAGGGTGAGACTCGTGAGGTCCTGGCGAGCCTCCCCGTGCTCGCGCTGCTTGCGCAGCTCGGCCTCAAGCCCAGTAGCCCAGGCAACGGCCGCGGGCTTGGTGGGGAACGCCTTGGAGGCAGCCTTGAAGGGTTTGATGCGTACCCAGGCGATGACGCTGCTAGAACCGTCGCCGTTCTTACGCTTTTGGTAGGAGGCCATGGCTAGGCCTCCCCTGTAGAATTGTCGCTATCCATGGTGAGCACCTCAATTGCTTCCCTTGGCTAGGCCTCGTGCGGTGTTTCCAGCACCGCTCGGGGCCGATTCGATTACGCACGCAATCGCGCGTACATGGCAGACAATACGCTCTACCGGGCCTTAGTGCAACTTACAGTGCAACTTTGGAGGGCTTCGACAGTGGCGGTTATCACGGAAAACCCTATATTTTGGCGGAGAGGGTGAGATTCGAACTCACGAGCCCCGTGAAGGGCCTCCGGTTTTCAAGACCGGTGCAATCAACCGCTCTGCCACCTCTCCGACTTATAGGCTCAAGCGCTTACGGGTATTCTAGCAGCCCAGTGGCCCACGGCCGGCCGGCATGTCCCGGAGGATGACGACGACTTCGCTGCGCGTGACCCTTGCCACCACCGTGCACGCGGCGATGGCGGCTTTTCTGGCCGCGGGTCTTACCGCTTGCGAGCGACTCGAGCCGGCGGCGGCGGGGACGGCCACCCTCTCCTGGACACCGGTAACCCGGGACGCGCAGGGGGACACACTCAGGAACCTGGCCGGGTACAAGGTGTTCTACGGCACATCGCCCCGGGCGCTCTATACAGTCGTGGTGGTGCCCGACCCGCACCAGACCAGCTATCTGGTCCGGGATCTGGCACCGGGCAGCTGGTATTTTGCCGTCGACGCCTACACCACGAACAACGTGGAGGGGCCACGCTCCAACGTGGTCGTCAAGAGCATCCGCTAGCATCCCATGGGCCGGCACAGCGTCGCCCCTGCTCCTGCTGCAGGGGAAAATCAGGCTCGGCTCAACGCGTGCCGCAAGCGCCGAACGTCGGCTCTTCGCTCACCAATGCGGTCGACGCACCGTTCGGCGACCGGGCAGCGCATCGGCCCCGCTCCCCTTCCCGCCCAACGATCGCGATCGTCCTTGCGCGTACACGCGAGTGCTCAGGGCGTGAGCCCGAGCACGAGCACCGTCTTGAGGCGCCCCCCCTCTTCCCGGTTCTGAACGGCGGCAGCGGGTAGGCCGGCGATCCGGCAACGCCGCACGCAGCGCAGTCATTGCGCCTCGTTCGCTCGCTCGGGATATTGCGCGGCCAGCCACGCCAATCGTGCCTTCACTTCCTCGGCACTGAGCCGCTGGGCCGTTGCGCCGGCGGCTCCCGGGTCGGGCGCGTCCAGCGTGTACACGAGGGCGCGCCGCCGCAGGGCGTAGGCAAACTCCTTGTCGAGTTGCTCATAGGTCACGCTGAAACTCGCGGCGAACGCCTCGGGTTCTTGACTGCCTTGTCGCATCAGCTCCAGATACTTTGCAAACTCGGCGCGATGCCAGCCCTCCACAAAAATCTCGTGCGCGAGACCCCAAGCCTCCGCGTCGTAGAGCTTCAAGGTAGCTGCGTTGTCACCGATGGCCGCGCTTTTCAGGGACAGAAAAGTACGCATGGGAATCAGCGCGCTGCCCTGGCCAAGCGTGACCGCGTATCCGGACTGGATCGTACCGAGCTGCGCGCGGTCCCCACGATATTTCGTGCTCGCAAACACCAATGGCAGTCCGGTTCTGTACCAGTCTGGTCCGCTGAGCCGATTGTCACTCGCCAGGAGCGCTGCGGTGTAGCCAAAGTAGGCGCCCCAATAGTCGCTGTCAGCTTGCTGGGCGTTGCTCGTTAGAATGATGTTGCCGGCGGGCGAAATGCGAAACGAAACCCGATCTCCGTCGCCAAGGAATTGGCGCACCTGCGCTGGCGGGAGGGCGTAGAGGTGGACCGGAGGGCGCTCGGAGGTTCTGATTCCGAGGATGCGGGTGAGCATGCCGTCCAGGCGCACGCAGTAGCGCGCAAGATTGACCGCATAGGCGCCGTTGCCGGCAGCGGTTACCTCAACATTGCTATAGGTGTAACTCCAGTATTCATCCGCACCGGCGACGGCTGCCAGGGGCGCCAGCAGCAGCAGCGCCGCAGCAGAGAAACGTCGTCGCACCGAATACCTCCTGGTTCGCCGGTGTCTGATTTCAGGTTCCGTCGGCACGAGGCGGAGGCCGGCATGTGCGAGGGAATTACTCTTCATAATAATGTACCCGTAGTCCTCAATGTAGGCCCTTCGTACACCGCGACGCATTAGAGAGGCAAATTTGCCGCCGGTAGATGCGTACCTGGCGTCCGCTCCAGACGCGGTGACGGATATACTCGGGGAGGTTCGGGCGGTTCGTCACTGACTACGAATGAGGCATTTTCGAAATGCGCGCATCCCTTCTCCTTGCTGCCCTGGCGCTTTTCCCCCTCGCAGGATCAGCTGCGGAGCCGCCGACCCTCACCTGTGTGCAGGCACTGGAACAAATCGCAACCCTTAAGACGACCTACCCGGTCTACAAGCTCGAGGGTACCGATGAGCGGCATTTCATAGACGATGCCGACCGGCCCGCAGAGATTGCGCGGCTGCAGAGGATCGTTACGAGCTCGTGCAGCACGGATGCGAAAGCCCGGGCCGGCGAGCAGTCCGCTGCGGCCCTGCTGCACCAGGCACTCTCACCGGTATGCGCGGTTGCGCGCGACACGCTTACCGCCATGGAACAACCGAGCGCGCACGAGACCGCTGACCGCATCGCCACCCAGCGTCAGCTCGTGACCAGCAAGTGCCCACCGGTGGACTCCTCGAATCTGTGGCTGTTGCAGTGGAATGGCCGCGCCGAACTGCAGCCCGACCTTTAGTCAACGCAGCGAGACGAGGAACCGCTGCGAGCGGTTCAGTGCGAGGCGCGCTTCCTCCGTATCCAGAAAGAACTGGTATTCATGCGGCAGCTCGGGGCGATAGCCGCGCGCGAAGAACAATGCATCCACCCGTACGCCCTCGCGCCGCAGTGCCTCTGCCAGCGCGTAGGACTGCGAAGCGAGTGAGTCGCCGTTGCCGACGGATATGAACGTCGGCGGAAATCCGGGCGTGACGAAGTTTTCGACCGCAAGCGTGGCGCCGCGCGGATCGCGTGCGTAGTCGCGCCGCCCGCTGTACGACCATTGCACCGTGCGCGCGAACCAGCGCGCGAACGGGCCGCCCGTGACACTGCCGGTCATGGCGTAAGGCCCGCAGTAAAGAAGAACCCCCACCAGTTGTCCCGGCGCGATCGAGGGGGTGATCCCGACCGTACGGGCGTACGCGGGGGATGTGATGACGTTGGCGAGCTGAGCTGCCAGCTGTGCTCCGGCCGAGTCACCCGCGAGCACCAGGCGCCTGGGATCTACGTGCAGACGCTGCGCGTTGCGGGCCAGGTATGCCAGCGCCTGATTCACCTGCAGGAGCGGCGTGGGATAGGTGCTGCCGGGAGCCACGGAGTAGTCGACCCCGGCGACCGCATAACCGCTGCCGGCAAGGATCCTGGCGTAATTGGCGATCTGGTCCTTGCTGCCCGATACGAAGCCTCCGCCGTGGATCCAGACGATCGTGAGCAGGCCCTGCCCGGCTTGCGGGTCATCCGGGTAAAAAACGTCCAGCCGCGCATCCGGATCGCCCGGGTCGTAGATCTCGTCAGGGTGCGCCGTGATTTTGGCCGGAACCAGGGAAGCGAGGCTGGCGTTGGCCCGTTCGCCACTGGCATCGAAGGCCCAGCGGATCAGGAGGGCCGAGGGCCACGGGCTGATTTCCACAGCCGCCACGAGGAGCAGGGCTGCCACCCCGGCCCCCAGGGCGATCCGGCCCGTCACTGACACCCGCTGCTCCCCGGCAAGCCTTAAACCATCCCCGCCCGTGAGACGTCAAAGAGAGCGTAACACCCCTCAACCAGCGGTCGGAGGGTGTCACAGGGACGAATCCGTTGGTCGTAAGGATGGGGGCGTTACATGACCCCTGACCGCCGCGGGTCCGGAAGAGTCTTATATGCGTACTGAAATTCTGCTTGGGAGGAAATGACTTATGAAGACCACGACTGTTGGAGTGCTCGGATCTCTCGCCATCAATGTGGCGCTTGGACTGCTGGTAGCGGCGGTGTTCAGCGTCACCCCCGTGGCGCATGCCCGGGAGATTGCCCAGTGCCCGGACCAGAAGGCGCTGCAGCCCGTGGTACCGGCCGAACACGAGCGCGCCGGCGGCCACCTGGCACCCGTGCGCATGGGCTGGGAAGCGAGCTGAAGGGAGTTACGCGCGAGGCGTCACTGCGATGCCGGCACGCCGTCCCGGGCGGCGGCGCGGGCGGAGCGCAGCAGCGAGACCGCAGCGTAGGTCACCACCACCACGATGAGCCAGCGCATGAGCGTGAGCGGCAGTTGTTTGACGATGTAGAAGGCGACCAGGACCCCTACCACCCCGCCCATCGCGATGCCGAGGGCGGTCGGATGGGAGAAGCGCCCGGAGCGGAAAAAACCCAGGCTCGCGACCGGTTGTACGAGGCCGTCACTGCCCATCATGATGGGGAAGGCCGCCAGCGGGTGCATGCCGAGTAGCGCGAATATGATCATGCTCGGCGCGTAGTTGCCGATTCCGATGCACATGAGGGCGCCGAGGACGAAGTTGACTGCGACCGCCACCGCGAAGCGCCAGCCGTGCAGAGCGAACTCCGTGCCACCCGCGGGCAGCTTGTCGAAAATGCGCACCAGAAAGAATGCCGCGGCAATCAAGAGCGCGATGCCCATGAAGATCTGAATGGTGCGCCGTGGCAGCCGGCTGACCACTCCGGCCCCGAGCCACGCTCCGAGCGCGGCGCTCGCCACCGTGCACGCAAGCAGCATCGGGTCAACGGTGACCGCGGTGACAAACAGCAGCGTCTCGAGGAAGGCCGCCACATTGTGGCCGACATTGAGGGTCCCCGGGATCAGTTCGTCCGCGGGGCGCCCCCGGAACTTGAACAACGCCGTGCTCGGGGCAAATGAGCCGATGCCGAGGGTGTCGAGGAAGTCGGTGCCGACGCCGATCAGCACGTCACCGATCGTCGGACGCCCAGTGAGCCGGTGACGGCGCACGGCCCACACCCAGCCGAACACGAATGCGATGTTCAGCAGCACGAGCACCGCGAGAAAGACAAGACGGGTCGTGTCCAAGGCGCTATTTGCCCCTTCGGGCGCGCGACACGGCGTCCGCGAGCCGCAGGTACTGGATCGTGGCACGCACGCCAAGTCCGCTGAACGCATGCAAAGGCACGGTGCGCACGGGCGTTACCGGGAATCCCAGCTCATCGGCCGGCTCTCCGAGCGCCCAGCGGGCCAGGAGCCCTCCCATTACCGTCGCCAGCGCCACTCCGCGGCCATTGTAGCCGAGGCCGGCCGTGAGGCCCGGTGACAGTTCATGCAGATGCGGCAGATGATCTGGCGTCATGGCGACGAAACCACCCCAGTGATACTCGAAAGCAAGCCCGGCCAGCTGCGGATAAATTTCCGCCACCGCGCGATAGTGATGGCGCACGGTGTGGGTCGTCGGTGCTGCGGCAAACGTGCCGCGTGTGCCCATCACCAGGCGTCCGCTTGCATCGACACGGAAGTAGCGCAACAGCCTCCAGGTGTCGGAGGCCGACTGCCCGCCCGGCAGGATGGTGGCGCGCAGCTCAGGTGGCAGCGGCGCAGTGGCGACCTGGAACGAGGGGACGCGCACGATGGAGCGCCGCAGGCTTCCGGCAAAGGCGCCGGTGTAGGCGTTGGTGGCCACGATGACCTGGGGCGCACTCACGCTGCCGGCAGCGGTGTCGATTCGGTACCCGCCGCCCGGGCGCGCGAGCCTGAGCGCGGCGCTGCGGCTGAACAGGCGCGCCCCCGCCCCGAGTGCGGCACGTGCGAGACCGCGCACGTAGGAGAGGGGCTGCACCGTGCCACCGCGGCGGTCCAGGAGCCCTCCGAGGTAGCGCGCCGAGCCGGTCAGCTGCGCCACCTGCCCGGGCGATAGCAGTTCTACCGGGGCACCGCGGCGGCGCCATTGCTCCACGCGCTGCCCTTGCTGCTGCAGAGCAGCCTCGGAGGTCGCAGGCTGGATCCAGCCCGTACGCGTCGCGTTGCAGGCAATTCCCAGGCGCTCGATGAGCGCGAACAGCACCTCGGGTGCGGCCGCCACGGTGTCGATGAGGCGCGCGCCGAGCTTGGCGCCAAAGAGGGCTTCGAGCGTATCCGGGTCGTGCTTGACCCCCGGGATGACCTGTCCGCCGTTGAGGCCCGAGGCGCAGTCGCCGACGTCACGGCTCTCCAGCACTACGACATCGGTTCCGGCCTCGGCGAGCAGCAGCGCCGCCACGAGGCCGGTATAACCGGCGCCGATGATGGCGACCTGGGCTTTTACAGGCGCGCCCAGGCTGGCGCACTCAGGACCCGGCGGGGCCGTGACGGACCACAGCGACTGCAGCGCTACGGCGGGCATCGGGTCTATCGATTATCGATTGTTCTAAATCGAGGATGTGGAACTGTACGGCAGGCCATGCAGTGGGTCAAACGCCGGGCTCGCGCCGCCATGGCACCTTTCGCCGTCCCCGGTGTTGTGCCAGACTCGTTGCGAAGCTGCCGGCCCCGGCTCGCCCGGGGGCTCAAAACGCGCATCATCAACGCGTCCGGCCTTGGGGAAAATCGATGCGATCAGCACCACTGACTGCAGCAGCCTTTTGTCTCTTAGCCGGCGTCGCCCTGGGCGCAACGCCGCCCCTGCCAGCCGAGCACCTGACGGTGGAGAAGCTACCCCCGAAGAGCCCCCACTGGGTGTACGTGTTCGACGCGGCCTTCGACAACGAGATCGACCAGCGCATCCATCTTTTCGACGGCGATACCTACCGGCGCCTGGGCCAGATCGACGCCGGCTTCACGCCAGGCTTCAATCTCTCCCCCGACGGCACCAGGAGCGTGGTGGCGACAACCTACTATGCCCGCGGCAGCCGCGGCGCGCGCACCGACGTGGTGGAATTCACCGACAACACCACCCTCGCGCCGGCCGGCGAAATCGTGCTGCCCAACAAGCGCGTGATGACGGCGCCGAACCTGTTCAGCGTCGCCTACAGCGACGACGGACACTTCGTGTACGCCTCCTACGTGACGCCCGCAGCCTCTTTCGGCGTTCTCGATCCGACGCATCAGAAGGTGCTGGCCGAGATCGATACCGCGGGCTGCGTGCTGGTCATCCCCTCGGGGCCGAACCGCGTCTCCTCGCTGTGCGAAAGCGGGCGGCTGCTTACCGTGACGCTGGATGCCGAGGGGCACGAAGCCTCACGCGCCATGTCCGAACCGTTCTTCGATGCGGACAAGGATCCGGTGTTTGTCCAGGGCATTCCGATCGACAAGGGCTATGCGTTCCTGTCCTTCCTCGGGGACGTGCACGAGGTGGACTTCTCCGGTGCCCAGCCGGCCTTCGCCCCGGTGTGGACCCTGGTGACGGCGGCGGAGAAAGGACACTGGCGGCCGGGCGCCGAGCAGGTCGGGGCGATTCACAGGAAGCTCGGGCGCCTCTATGTGCCCATGCATGAAGGTGCCGAGGGTACCCATAAGGACGGCGGCACGGAAATCTGGGTGTTCGACACCACCACCCACAAGCGCCTGGCGCGCTGGCCGGTGCACGCCAGCGGCTTTGCCAACGTGCTGGCGGTCCAGGTATCCCAGGATCCGGCACCCATCCTGTTCGCGGCCACCGCGAACTCAGACGTCGTCATTCTCGATGCGCTCAGCGGGCGCGTGAAGCATGTCGAGAAGCACCTCGGCCAGACGCCGTGGATGATGCTCAACCCTTGAAAGAACGGGGCACGTGATGCGTTCGCTCGATCAGCTATTCGAACATTCCTCGCGTTCACTCGCGCGCCGCACTTCACGCCGCAGTCTCCTCGGGACGCTCGGCCAGATACTCACCGGAGCAGCCTTGCTGCCGCTCCTGCCGATTGACCGTGGCGGCCGCGCGCAGGCGACGGATGCCAAGCCCAAGGCCGACAGCCCCGAGAGCTGCGAGTACTGGAAGTACTGCGCGATCGACGGCTTCCTGTGCTCCTGCTGCGGCGGCACCTCGACTTCGTGCCCGCCCGGAGCAACCCCCTCGCCCATCACCTGGATCGGCACGTGCCACAACCCCGGTGACGGGCGCGACTACATCGTGTCCTACAACGACTGCTGCGGTAAGACCAGCTGCGGCAACTGCGAATGCAACCGCAACGAGCGCGAGAAGCCGATGTACCGGCCCTCGCGCAACAACGACCTGAACTGGTGCATGGCCAACGCCGACTCGAACTACCACTGCTCGGTCTCGGTCATCCTCGGAGTTGCCGAGAAGTGAGCCGCGCCGCAGCGGCGCTGCGCGCCCCGCGCGGCATGACTTTGGGCCTCGCGGGCCTACTTGTCCTCGCGGCCTCCGCGGCCCGCTCAGCCGATGCGCCGGCCGTGCAGTTTGCCGACGGTGCGGCGAGCTTCCAGGCCAACTGCGCCGTCTGCCACGGCGCGGCAGGCACCGGACTGCCCTCGCTGGCGCCGCCGCTGACCAGCTATCCCGCCCGCTATGCCGCAAGTTCAGAAGGACGACGGCAGCTCGCCATGACCGTGCTCTACGGCCTCTTCGGTGAGATCACAGTCGACGACAAGCACTTCGACTTCAAGATGCCCGACTTCTCGCGCCTGGATGATGCGACCCTTGCGGCAACCCTCAACTTCGTCGTGTTCGATCTCGGGCACGCCGCAGCCAGCGTCACGCCGCTGAGCGCCGCCGATATCGCCGCGGAGCGCGCGCAGCCCCTCGACGGTGCCGCGGTACGCGCGCACCGCAAGGCGGTAGCACCGGCCGCTCCCTGAAGCCCGTGAGCCACGCGCTTGCCATCGCCGTAGCCGTGCTCGCCGCCGTTGCCGCGGGCACCGCGCGCGCCAGCCCCGCGCAGGATTACATGCTCTACTGCATGGGCTGCCACGGCGCGGAGGCGCGGGGCGTGGCGGGCAAGATCCCGCCGCTCGCGGGGGTCCTTCCCTTATATATGCGCACGGCCGCCGGGCGCGACTACGTGCTGCGGGTGCCGGGAGCGGCCAACTCGGTGCTCACGGATGCGCAACTGGCCGCGGTCCTCAACTGGCTGGCCACGACCTATCCCGCCCCCGGGGAGGAGCGCGCGAACCCCTTCACCGCCGCAGAGGTCACCCGCGTGCGCCACGCGCCGCTTGCGAACGTGCTGGCTACCCGCCAGGCGGTCGTGCAGGAACTGGCGGCCGCCGGGGCTGCTCCGGCGTCAACCTACTGAAACTACTGCGACCGGAACCCTCAAGGAGCGTGCCCATGCCCGCGATATTTCGACTGTGCGCGCTCGGCGCCCTGCTGATCCTCGCAGTTCCCGCGATAGCTGCCGCGCAGGATGGCGTGGCGGCAGATCTCGTCATCCGTCACGCCAAGATCTACACGGTCGACAAGAATCAGCCGCTGGCGGAGGCGCTGGCTGTGAAGGACGGGCGCCTGCTCTATGTCGGCAGCGCCCACGAGGTCCAGGCCTTCATCGGGCCTCACACCCACGTTGAGGACCTCGGCGGCCGCCTGGTGCTGCCCGGGCTCATCGACTCGCACATCCATCCGCTGGACATCGCGGACCTCGACGTCTGCGACCTCGACGACCACGCGCTGCCGCTCAAGGAGCTCTCGAAGTTCGTGTCGGCGTGCCTGACGCGTTTCCAGACTCCGCCGGGAGGCCTGCTGCGTGTCTACCAGTGGAATTGCACCGCCGGCAACCAGCCCGACCCCCGCCACCCGACCCTGCGGGCGGCGCTGGATGCTGCCTCGACCTCGCGACGCATTGAACTGCTGGGTGAGGACGGCCACCACGGCGCCTACAACAGCCTCGCCCTGGCCAGCGCCAAGAATTCCGCCGGCCAGGTGGTCGGCATCTCCAAGGCAACGCTCGCGACGGACTTCGCCGACGCGCAGCCCTTCGTCGGCGTGGACGAACAGGGGGAACCGAACGGCGCGGTCAACGAGGACACCCGCGGCGCCATCAACCCCCAGGGGATCATGTATCTGGCGCTCGATGAGGTCGCCAAGGTGCCCGAGCGGGTGACGCAAAAGCTCGCACGCAGCGGCATCACCGCGGTGCTCGATGCCTACGCCCCGCCCGAGGGCCAGGTGGTCTACGACAAGTTGCTCGCCACCGGCCAGCTGACCGCGCGCGTCGAACTGGCACAGTTCTTCGACCCCTCCCGCACCCGCAGGCCCGACGGGCAGGTCGACTACGAAAAGATCCTTGCGCAAGCGAATGCCATCCGCGCCAAGTACGCCGCCACTGCACTCATCCGCGCCGATGTCGTGAAGATCTTCGCCGACGGCACCATCGAGGGCGATCCGTTTACGGTACCGCCGACGCTGCCGAACGGCGCGAGTCTCAAGCCCTGGCTGCAGCCGATCTTCGCGCTCGATGAGGAGGGCCGACCGACCGTCACCGGTTACGTGGACACGGCCACGACACTGTGCGCAAGCGTCCGCGAGCACCCGCAGGAGTACCGCACGGCGGACGCGGTCGGGGCGTTCCTGCGCCAGCACGGCTACCACCCGGGCCAGTGCGCGATCTCCGACGGCAAGCTCCAGCACGAGCGCTCCGTGATACTCGAGTATGCGCGGCGCATGCACCTCGCCGGCTACACCCTGCACATCCACGTGCTCGGTGACCGGGCGGCCCGTACGGCGATCGATGCGATCGAAGAGGCGCGCGCCGCGGACGGGGTGACCAGCACGCGCGATGCGCTCGCGCACCTGCAGCTGGTGGACCCCTCGGACGTCGCCCGCATCGGGCGCGACCATCTCTATGTTGCCTTCACCTATGCCTGGATGACGGTCGAACCCGAGTACGACATGACGGTCGTGCCCTTCGTGCAGCAGGTGCACGGCAACAGCTACGCCGCCGTGCACGTCCCCGGCAGCTACTACGAGAGCAACAGCTACCCGGTGCGCTCAGTCAAGAGCGCCGGCGGCATCATCACGGCCGGCTCCGATGCCCCGGTCGACACCCGCGACCCGCGACCCTTCCTCAACATGGCCTATGCGATCACCCGCCGCGTGCCCGGGGAGCCGGCACTGAATCCGCGCGAGAGCATCACGCTGCCGGAAGTCATCGAGGCCTACACCTTAAGTGGCGCGCAGATGCTGAACATCGCAGCGGACGCAGGCTCGCTCGAGAGCGGCAAGTCCGCCGACTTCGTGGTGCTCGATCGCGACATCCTCGACCTCGCCGCGCGCGGGCACGCGGCTGACATCGCGCAGACGCGCGTGCTCGCCACCTGGTTCCAGGGCAAACAGGTCTACCGCAAGTCCCCATAAGACAGCCCCGCCGCAGGCGGCTAGCTGAGGAGTTCGCCTACCGCGCGGTGTGCCTGCTCGATGGCCGCATCCGTATAGGCGGACGCGCCCGAATCTGCATTGGCGATGGCTATGCGCCCGAAGCGGGCACGTCCAAGAACTTCCGGCCGCTGCGCGGGCGGCACATGCGGATCGAACAGCGAGTTGAATTCCGGCGAGTAGCCGTGTGGCCAGCGGTTTACGGTGATGGCCTCGATGTCGCGTGCGGGATCAAAGTCGGTGCCCTTGAGCGTGCGCGCCAGCTGGCCGCGGATCTCCTGCTCGAAGGTCGCAAACGGGGTGCTCAGGAGCTCGGCGCGCCCCACCCGGTTCTGTTCGTGTTCGCTCAGGCCCGGCTTGCAGGGGGTGCGCTCCATGCGCAGGATAGTCGGCTCATCCGGGCTCGTGCTCGTGCGGTAGGCGCCGATGACCGCCCTGGGGTTAAGGTAGAGGTTGCTGAAGTAAGAGCCTGGCGCATAGACCTCGCTGATGCCGAGCTCCTTGAACGCGCGCCAGTTGCGCAGCCCGACGTTGCTATAGACGATCGGAGTCTTCACCAGGCTGTGCAGTGCGGCCTGCTGCGCCGGCGGCAGCCCGGGGCACAGGTACGGGATCATCATGTTCCAGCACGCCAGTACGCAGTGGCTTGAGCGCACCACACAGGCCTCCGGCCCGCGCTGGTAGGTGATCATGACTTCGCCGGCCGTGGCGGCAGCGCCGTCATGCTCGACGCGCACGGCCGTACTGCTCAGGCGCACGCGCACATCCGCGCCCGGACGGTCGAGCTGCGCGTAGTCGAAACGCTGCGTAACGGCCTGTGCCACGTCTCCCGCCGGGGCGACGGCGGGAATCAGCCGGCGCACCAGCAGACGCGCAATGGTGGCGTTGCCGTCGGGGAAGTGCAGGCGCGGCGAGCCGCCGGTCTCGTGGTAGCCAGCCGCGGTCGGGCTCATGAGCGCTGTCGCCCCGGGTTTGAGCTTCAGGCCAGCGAAGCCCGGCAGCCCATAGCCCCACAGATCCAGTGCCGAGACCGCATCGATGCCGACGCCCCACTCCCCGTTGGTGAGTGACTGGTAGTATTTGAGCGCTCCCGGGCCGACCTCCACGTAATCACGCAGGTACGCAAGGTAGCTGATGCCCGCCAGACGCTCCTTCTTCTGTGCCGAAGTGAGTCCGGGCAGATAGTCGCGCTGCTCTTCATGGATGCGGGCGAGGTCCTCGCGGTCCTGCACGGAAAGCGGCGCGTCCCTGAATGCCGTGCGCAGCGAGCCCGAGTCGATCCCGGCGACGAGCTTGTCGGCACCGAAAGTTTGCGCATCAAAGAACGCCGCGCGCCTGAGCCCGAGACCTGGGTAGAAATGCGGCTGTTCGAGCTTGCGCGCGAGCGCCGTGACATCGATGCCGAGTTCCTTGAGGAGCCCGCCTGCGATGGGACCGTAGGGTCGCGGGCTGTCGATGTCGAGCGTGCCGCCATTCACCAGCTGCAGCCTTCCATCGAGCGTGAACTCGTTGCGCTTGGCGTGGCCGCCGAAGTCATCGTGATTGTCGAGGATGAGGATGCGCGCCGGAGCCGCAGCGCGCTGGCGGTAGTAGTGGGCGGCGGCCAGCCCGCTGATGCCACCGCCCACGATCACGAGATCGTACTTCTCGCCCGTCTGCCTGATCGGCGCCAGGGGCGCGCCGTCGCGCAGCGCGTGCGCGGCCTCGAACGAGCCGGGATGCGCACCGCGCATCCCGAGGAGCGCGGGCGGGTAGTAGCCGGCCAAGTCCTGGGGGGCGACGGCGCCCGCGGCGCGTGCCACGCCGCACAGCAGCGGCCCGCACAAGCTGCTCGCCGCGCCGATGAGGGCGCCCTGCAGGAAGTCGCGGCGCGGGATCAGCCGTTCTGCGCCCAGCAAGTCCGGACGCGGGCGGCGGCGGCGCGCCACCATTACTTCCTGAAGATGAAAGTCATGCCGATGGTGCGTGGACGCCAGGTGTACTCGCGCAGCAACCGCTCGCCGCCGGTCTGACTGCAGGCCGGTGTCGTCACCAGGGACGAGCAGATGGTGTTGTTGTAGTCCACCACCGGGTGCAGGTTGGCGAGGTTGTCAACGAAGGCACTGATCTGCCACTCACCGACCTCCATGCCGGCCCGCATGCTGGTGAAAACCGTGCCGGGAAGCACGAAGTTGCCGGTGTCGTACTGCAGCGTCCGGGCACCGCTGCCGTCAGAAGTTGGCGTGCCATCGAGGCCCGGCGTGTTCCACTTGGCGCGTGCCTCGTACTCCGCATCCACCCTGACGAAGGATTGGTGCGCGAACGCGGAGAATTTGTACTCAAGGCCTGCGGTGACCGTGACCGGCGCCGTCGGCTGGCCGCCCCCGGTTTCACTCGAAGCACCCGTGATCGCGTCGCCGTCCGCGACGATGGGGTTCTGCTCGGTCGGGCTCAGCCTGGAATCGGCAGTGTAACGGGCGTCGGTGTAGCCGGCGGTGAGCTCGAGATCGAGGTTGTCGGTGACCGCGACATCGGCCTGGACGTCGCCGCCCTTGGCGACCGCCTGGCCGAGATTGGCGATGAACGAGATCTGGCAGATGGGCGGGATCACCGTCTGCTGGATGTTGTTCCACTTGATGTAATAGATGCTCGTGGCCAGCCGTACGCGGCCGCCGATATTGTTCTTGGCACCCACCTCAAAGCTCTGCACGCTGTCGGAGCTATAGGTCGTGGGCGCTTGCGAGATGCCGAAGCTCTTGAAGTCCTCGGCACACGCGGCCTCGGGCAGCGGATTGTTCGCGCCACCGGGCCGGAAGCCCTTGGCGTACGTGAAGTAGTAGAGGTTGTTCGGGTCCACCTGGAAATCAAGCCCGAGTCGCGGCGTGGTGGCGTTCTCTGAGTTGTCACCGCTGCCGGCGCGGGTGGTGTTGAACAGCTGCGGACCGCCGGTGAGCGTGTCGAAGGAGTACTTGTTCTTTGAAAAGCGCACGCCTGCCACCAGCTTGAACCAGTCGGTGAACGCGTAGTTGACCTCGCCGAAGACTGCGTACTGCTGGTCTTTGGCATCGGTCTTGAGGAAGTACGAGTCATTCGGATACGCCGGATCATAGGGCAGCGGGTTGCCGTTTTGGTCGGTGAAGATGTCGGTATAGGGCATGCCGGTGAGCGCCTCGGTGAGTTCGTTGAGCATCGGATCGTGAATCTGCTCGAGGTAGCTCTGACGGTTGACCGAGGCGAATATCCCGGTCGTCCACTGCAGCTTCGCCGCCGCGTCCGAGGACTGCAGGCGAAATTCCTGCGTGATGTTCTGCTGGCCGTTATCGACGGTTGAGGGCGAGGTGTAGTTGAGGGCCCCGTTTGGCAGGTGGATGCCGTTGGCGTCGACCAGCGTCTGCGTGCCGATGAAGGTCTGGTAGTAGCCGAGGTTGTAGAGCGTGCCCTCGTAACCGCTCTGCTCCTTGCGGTGGTAGTACGAGGTGTTGGAGATGAAGTCGGCAAACCCGACGTCGCCCTGGATCTTGAGCGCCGACAGGTAGAAGCGGTCCGGCACGCGCCGCTGCGTCGGGTCGGCATTCACGAACTTGCCATCCGAGGGGTCGGAGTAGATCGGCCAGTAGTTGTCGATGTCGTTGCGGTACTGGTCCTGGTAGTAAATGCTCGGTGACACGCTCCACTTGTCCGTAGGTGCCCACAGGAACGCCACGCGCGCCAGGAGCGTGTTGCGGAAGTTGGCGTTCTTCTCGGTTGACTGCAGGGTCACGGGATTGATGTCATCGACGTAGCCGCCGTCGCGGCGGTAGGAGACCGCGACACGCGCCCCGAGCGTGCCCGCCACCAGCGGGCCGCCGATCGCCGCCCCCGCCTCGTAGCTCGGCGCGCCGTCCTGGGTGTCCGCGACCTCCTCGCGGCTGTACATCGTGGTCGTAGTGAGGCTCGGCTGCGTGGTGATGTAGCGCACCGTGCCGCCCTCGGAGCCGGCGCCGAACAGCGTGCCCTGCGGCCCGCGCAGCACCTCGACGCGGTCGATGTCGAAGGATTTCGGCAGCGCCTCGTCCGGGTTGAAGGCGAGCGCGCGCATCTGGATGGGCGTGTCGTCGAGGTAGATACCGGTGGTGCCGGCGCCGCCGGTGCCCGAGATGCCGCGGATGGAAATGTTGTTGGTGCCTGAGTTGTCGAAGTTCACCCCGGGCGTGAAGCGGGCGATCTCCTGGAAATCCTTGACGCCGCGGTCATCGAGGCTCTCCTGGGTGAGCGCGGTGACGCTGATCGGCACCTTGCTCAGGGACTCGGAGCGGCGGGTCGCCGTCACGGTGATTTCCTGTAGCGGCCCGGACGTGGTGGCGTCCGTGGATGCGGCCTGCTCCTGGGCAAAGGCCGTGCCGCCTGCGCACAGCAGCGTGGCAAGCGTCCATGCAAGCGTGCCTCTGCCTGTGGACCGTTTGAGACTCCGAGCGTGGATGCGACGCATAAGACCTCCCCGTACACTTTTGTTCTTCAAGTCATGGTCCGCGCCCCCTCACTGCACGGACACTGTAGTCATAACTGCATGCCAAGCTCAAGCGTCGCTGATCCAGCTGCGCGGCGCACGCGTGGCGCAGCCCACCGCGGTGGCCGCGGATCTCATGGTTGCACCGCCGCGGACCCGAGCGCGCGTGCGCGCCGGCGCGAATTGACGAGGAAGAACGCTGCCAGCGCCACCGCGAACGACAGCACGCTGACCTTGAGGTCGCGCTGCATGTCAGGCATGAGCGCCATCGCGATGAGTACCGCGGCCATCCCGCCCAAGGCGGCGTAGTTGGCCCAGGGAAAGAGCCACATCTGAAGCGCCGGCGGCGGCGCGCCGCTCGCTTCGCGGGCGCGCCGCACCTTCAGGTGCGCCACCACGATCATCATGTAGATGAAGACGATCAGGGCGCCGGAGGCATTCACGAGAAACGCGAACACGGCCTGCGAATGCGCGGTGGCGGCGAAGATGCCGAAGACGCCCGCGACGCTGCCCATCCATATCGGGCGGGTGGGCACGCGGCGCTCGTTGAGCTTGACCAGGAACTGCGGCGCATCACCGTGCTCGGCGAGCACGAACAGCACGCGCGAGCACACATAGAAGGCCGAATTCAGGCAGGAAAGCACCGCAGTGAGGATGATGGCGCTCATGGCGACGCTCGCCCAGCCAAACTGCATCGTCGTCAGAGCGAGGCTGAAGGGCGACTCCCCCACCTTCACGTTGATCCACGGTACTACGGACACGATGAGGAACACCGAGCCTGCGTAGAAGGTAAGGATGCGCAGGATCACGCTGCTGCTCATGCGCGCCACGGCGCGCGCCGGCTCCCTGGACTCTGCCGCCGCGATGGTGGTGATCTCAGCCCCGGTCAGGGAAAAGTAGACCGTGACCGCGCCGGAGAGCACGGCGGTGACGCCCTTGGGCATGAAGCCACCAAAGGCGGTGAGGTTGCCGAAGGTGCTGCCGGCTGGCGCGGTGAAGCCGCAAGCGTAGGCCGCGGCGAGGGCGATGAACACCAGAATCGCCGCCACTTTGATGGAGGCGAACCAGAACTCGAACTCCCCGTACGAGCGCGCCGACATCAGGTTGACCGCGGTCATGACCCCCATGAGGAGGAGGCCAAGCACCAGTGGTGAGGGCCCGTGGGCACCAAACCAGCTATGCAGGATGTTGGCACCCGCGATGGCTTCCACCGGTACCACAATCATCCAGAAGTACCAGTAGAGCCAGCCGGCGACGAAACCACCCCAGTTGCCAAGGCCGGCGCGCGCGAATTCGGTGAACGAGCGCACCCTGGGGAGCGTCATCGCCATCTCCCCGAGCATGCGCATGACGAGCAGCACGAGGGCGCCGGTGATGAGGTAACTGACGACGATCGCCGGCCCGGTGGCCGCGATCGCCGCGCTGCTGCTGACGAACAGGCCCGCGCCGATCATGCCGCCGATCGAGATCATGGTGATGTGGCGTGACTCGAGCGAGCGACTGAGCTCGGGCACCACCTCGTCCTGCGCGGCACTCATGCGGAGCGCAGCATGGCCCGGCCCACCGAGGCTGCGCGTGCGGTCTGCAGCAGCAGCGGCGCGAGTTTCGCGCGCATCTCCGGCAGTGTCCAGCGACTGGTCGGCGCTGAGATGTTCACGGCCGCGAGCGCCTCCCCGCCCGCTCCGAGGATGGGGGCTGCGATCGACAGGTCGCCGCGATAGCACTCCTGGTCCGACCAGGCGTAACCGGCCTCGCGTGCCTCGCCGATGCGCTTGAGGATGGTCGCCGGATCGGTGAGCGTGCTCGGTGTGAGCGCCTTGAGTTCCGAGCGGCGCACGAGACGCTGCGCCGCCGCCGCCGGCAGCGTCGACAGGTAGGCACGTCCGGAGGCGGTGCAGTACATCGGCAGGCGTCGCCCGACCGGCATGTGGATATAGAAGCGCTTGAGGCTTGGGAAGCGAGCGATGAACACCATGTCGCCGCCCTCGGGCTCGGACATGCTGACCGACTCCCCGCTCGCCTGGTTCAGGTCGACGAGGTGCGTGGTGGCCTGCTCCAGCAGTGCGTGGCCGGCGAGGTAGGCGTGCGCGAGGCCCAGCGGTCGGGGCGTGAGCACCCAGCGCTTCATGCCCGGATCGCGCCGCAGGAATCCAAGTCGCACCAGGGTATGCACGCAGCGCTGCGCCGAGCTCAGCGTCATGCCGACGCTGGCTGCGAGTTCCGCAAGACTCAAGGCGCGCCGCTCACCGCCGAAGGCCTCGAGGATCGCGAGGGCCTTTTCCACCGAGCGGTTAAAGAGCGGGTCGCGCGCTCGCGCCTGCTCTGGCTTGCGCGGCGTACGCTTCATTGTGAAATGCAGTATAGAGCTATCGATAATCGATAGTCTACGGCGTGAGCTGGGCCAGCCCGCCCATGTAGGGCTTGAGCACCGCCGGCACGCTCACCGAGCCGTCCGCGTTCTGATAGTTCTCCAGCACCGCGACCAGCGTGCGCCCCACCGCCAGGCCTGAGCCGTTGAGCGTATGCACCGCTTCGGGCTTGTTGCCCTGCGGGTTGCGCCAGCGCGCCTGCATGCGCCGCGCCTGGAAGGCCTCGAAGTTGCTGCACGAGGAGATCTCGCGGTAGCGCTCCTGCGAGGGCAGCCAGGCCTCGAGGTCATAGGTCTTGGCGCTGCCGAAACCAACGTCGCCGGCGCACAGCGCCAGGGTGCGGTAGGGAATCTCCAGCTGCCTCAAGACCGTCTCGGCGTGCCCGGTGAGCTCCTCAAGCGCTGCGTAGGAAGTATCGGGGCGCACGATCTGCACCAGCTCGACCTTGTCGAACTGGTGGTTGCGGATCATGCCGCGCGTGTCCTTGCCCGCAGCGCCCGCCTCCGAGCGGAAGCACGGCGTATGCGCCACGAACTTCAGCGGCAGTGCCTCGGCAGCTACGATCTCTCCGCGCACCAGGTTCGTCACCGGCACTTCCGCGGTCGGTATGAGATAGAAGCCCTGCTCACCGCGCAGCGCGAACAGGTCCTGCTCGAACTTCGGCAGCTGCGAGGTGCCGATGAGTGCCGGCGCCTGCACCAGGTAGGGCACGTAGACTTCCGTATAGCCGTGCTCACGGGTGTGCAGGTCGAGCATGAACTGCGCGAGCGCACGGTGCAGGCGCGCGATCGGGCCACGCAGCACCACGAAGCGCGCACCGGAGATGCGGGCCGCCGCATCGAAGTCGATACCCTTCAGGCGCTCGCCAAGCTCCACGTGGTCGCGCGGCTTGAAGGCGAAGCGACGCGGCTCGCCGAAGCGGCGCACCTCGAGGTTGGCGCTCTCATCGCGCCCGTCGGGGACCGATTCGTGCAACAGGTTCGGCAGGCCGAGCTGCCAGCTCTCGAGCTCCGTCTGCACGGTGGCCAGTTTCGCCTCGGCATCTGCCAGCCCGGCGACGAGACTCTCGCCCTTGGCGATGAGGGCGCCAGCATCCTCGCCCCGGCCCTTGGCCATGCCGACGGCCTTGGCGTTGGCGTTGCGCTCGGCACGCAGGCGGTCGACCTCGACGGTCCAGGGCTTGCGCTGCTCCTCGAGCGCCTGCAGTGCCGCGACGTCGAGCGTGAAGCCGCGGCGCGCGAGGTTCTTGGCCACGGCTTCAGGTTCGCTGCGCAGCAGCTTCGGATCGATCACGCTCGTTAGCCTTTCGGTTCGTTGCGGGCCCGCAGCCGCGCGAGCGCCTCGCCAATCTTGATCTCAAGCCCGCGGGGCACGGGCCGGTAGTATCGCCGATCCGGCAGGGTCTCCGGCAGGTAGCGCTCGCCGGCGGCGAAGGCGTCCGGCTCATCGTGGGCATAGCGGTAGTTGCGTCCGTACCCCAGGTTCTTCATGAGACGGGTGGGGGCGTTGCGCAGCTGCGCGGGCACGTCAAGCGTGCCGAACTTCTCCACGTCCTCCATCGCCTCCCCCATGGCGACGTACACGGCGTTGCTCTTGGGCGCGCAGGCCATGTACACGACGGCGTTGGCAAGCGCGAGTTCCCCTTCCGGGCTGCCGAGCCGCTCGTACGCCTGCCAGGCATCCAGGGTCAGGGCAAAGGCGCGCGGGTCGGCAAGACCGATGTCCTCCACCGCCATGCGCGCGATGCGGCGCGCGAGGTAAATCGGATCACAGCCGCCATCGAGCATGCGGCACAGCCAGTACAGCGCCGCATCCGGATCCGAGCCGCGCACCGCCTTGTGGAGGGCGGAGATCTGGTCGTAGAACTGATCGCCCCCCTTGTCAAAGCGCCGGTGCGTGCCGCCCGCCACTTCCTGGGCGATCGCAAGCGTGAGGAGACGCTCGCTTCCGGCCGCCTCGGTGAGCTGGGCGGCGAGTTCCAGCATGTTGAGCGCGCGGCGCGCATCCCCGTCGGCGGCGCGCGCCATGAGATCGAGCGCCGCCTCCTCGGCCGTGAGCCCGTCGCGACCGAGCCCGCGTTGCTCGTCCGCGAGCGCGCGCCGCATCAGGCCGATGAGGTCCTCCGGCGCGAGCGCGCGCAGCACGTAGACGCGGGCGCGCGACAGCAGCGCGCTCACCACTTCGAACGAGGGGTTCTCAGTGGTGGCGCCGACGAAGGTGAGCGTGCCGTCCTCAAGATAGGGCAGAAAGGTGTCCTGCTGAGCCTTATTGAAGCGGTGCACCTCATCGAGGAACAGCAGCGTGCGGCGCTGGCCGTCGCTGCGCGCGGCCCGGGCCGCTTCCACGGCCGCGCGGATGTCCTTGACGCCTGCCATCACTGCCGACAGCGGGATGAACTGCGCGCCCGAGGCCTGCGCGATGAGGCGCGCGAGCGTGGTCTTGCCGGTGCCCGGCGGCCCCCAGAGGATGAGCGAGTGCAGGCGGCCGGCGGCGATGCTCGCAGCGAGCGGTTTGCCCGCGCCCAAAAGATGCCGCTGGCCGATGAATTCGCCGATGTTGCGCGGCCGCATGCGGTCGGCGAGCGGCCGCAGCGGATCGGCTTCGAACAGATCGCGGGCGCTCACGGCGCGCGGCCGATCAGCGCCTCACGGATGAGGGGTGCCGATGACATCGACATCCTTCGGGGGCGTGAAGCTCACATCGGCGGGAGCAACCGCCACGTTGCGCGTGACCTTCTCGAACATGATGGTCGCGGTCTGCCCGAGCTTATCCTCGACGATCATGCGTTTGAGCTCGCCGTTGGCGAAGCCGAACAGCGCGCTGCGGAAGTCGGCGTCCGCGGCCGTCGGCTCCGCCAGCACCCACTCGAGCCCGGTGCGGGTGCCGCCCGGGGTGATCTTGAAGTTCTGCCTGAGATCGGCGGTCCCGGACAAGAGCATGGCAGGGGTGGCGGAGAGGGCCGCGTCGACGGGTTTCACGGTGACCTGCTTCAGGTCGCGGTCGAGAAACCAGAGGTTAGTACCATCGCACACCATGAGCTGCCCGGCACCGCTGGTGCCGCCGCTTGAGTTCTCGGGGTGGATGTCCCAGCTGAACTTGCCCGGGCGCGAGACGATGAGCGTGCCGGTGGCGCGATCGATCTCGCGGCCGTGCGGATCGGCGAGTGTCTGCAGGAAGCTCGCGCGCAGGCTCTTGAGATTATCCAGGTACGCATCCAGCGGGGTCGTCGCGGCCTGCACGGCGAGGGAACCGGCCGCCAGGGCGGCACCGGCGAGCACGCGCCACCGGCGCCGTGCCGCGACACGCAACCTCGGTTCGCCAACCATCTCGGCTAATCCTTCGGCGGCGGCGGGGCGAGCACGTCGCGGCCACCGTTCGATTGCAAGGGACCCACCAGACCTGCGATCTCCATCGCCTCGAGCAGCCGCGCCGCGCGGTTGTAGCCGATCTTCAGCCGCCGCTGCACGTAGGAAATGGAGGGCTTGCGCTCGGTCGTGACGATGCGCACCGCCTCATCGTAGAGCGGGTCGGACTCCGCGCTCTCCCCGGCCGCGCCGCCACCCTCAGCCTCCTCCCCGGCAAGTCCCGGGATCGGGGCGCTGGGGCCCGAGAGCACCTCTTCGATGTAGTTCGGCGGCGTCGAGCTCCTGAGCGCATTCACCACGCGGTGCACCTCCTGGTCGGACACGAAGGCACCGTGCACGCGGGTGGGCAGTGATGTGCCCGGCGGCAGGTAGAGCATGTCGCCGTGGCCGAGCAGCGTCTCCGCCCCCATCTGGTCGAGGATGGTGCGCGAGTCGACGCGCGCGGAAACCTGGAACGCGATGCGGCAGGGGATGTTGGCTTTGATCAGGCCGGTGATGACGTCCACGGACGGGCGCTGCGTCGCCAGAATCAGGTGGATGCCCGAGGCGCGCGCCTTCTGGGCGAGGCGCGTGATCAGTTCCTCAACCTTCTTGCCCACGATCATCATGAGATCGGCGAGCTCGTCGACCACCACCACGATGTAGGGGAGCGGTGTCAGATCGCGGATCTCGCGCTGATCGATCGAGGGGTCGTTGGCCGCGCGCAGCATCATCACCGGATCGCGGATCGGCTTGCCGGCATCGATGGCGTCCTTCACCTTGCGGTTGAAACCGGAAATGTTCCTCACCCCGAGCGCCGCCATCAGCTGGTAGCGGCGCTCCATCTCGGCCACGCACCAGCGCAGGGCGTTGGCGGCCTGCTTCATATCGGTGACGACCGGCGCCAGCAGGTGCGGGATGCCCTCGTACACCGACAGTTCGAGCATCTTCGGATCGATCATGATCAGCCGCACGTGCTCGGCGGTTGACTTATAAAGGAGTGACAGCACCATCGAGTTGATGCCTACGGACTTGCCCGAGCCGGTGGTGCCGGCGATGAGCAGGTGCGGCATGCGCGCAAGATCGGCGACCATCGGCTGGCCGCCGATGTCCTTGCCGAGAGCGAGCGCCAAGGGTGAGTGCAGCTCGTCATAGGCCTTGGAGCGGATGATCTCCCCGAAGGTGACGACCTCGCGCTTCTCGTTGGCGATCTCGAGCCCCATGACGCTCTTGCCGGGGATGACTTCCACCACGCGCACGCTCAGGACCGACAGCGCACGCGCCAGATCCTTGGCGAGCGCGGTGATCTGGCTCGCCTTGACCCCCGGGGCGGGCCTGAGCTCGAAGCGCGTCACGACGGGCCCGGGCTGCACGGCGACCACTTCGACCTCGATGCCGAAGTCCTTGAGTTTCATTTCCACCAGGCGCGAGAGCGCCTCCAGCGCCTCGGCGGAGTACAGCGGCTCGCGCGGCGGCGGGTCATCGAGGAGCTTCAGCGGCGGCAGCTCGTTGGCCTTGGGCGGATCGAACAACGGCACCTGCCGCTCGCGCTCGACACGCGCGCTCTTCTCCACGATCGGCGTCGGTGGCTCGATGCGCGGCGGCGCGCGCGTCGCGGACTTCTTCTGCGAGGTCTCGACCGCTTCCTTGCGCGCCTGCTTGCGCTCACGCCCCTCGGCGGCGTCGCGCGAGGACGCCAGACGCCCCCGCAGCCAGGCGATGCCCGACCAGGCGAGGCTGCCGACGCGGTCCATGATGGTGAACCAGGAGACCCCGAAGGCGAGCGACAGCCCCGCCATCCACGCGGCGATCAAGAGCAGCGTCGCGCCCAGGAAATCCAGGCCCGCGGCGAGCCCGCCACCGACCGCAGAGCCGACCACTCCGCCGGCGCTCTGGCGCAAGGCGCCCGGCTGCCAGTGCAGGGTGGTGAGCGCGCAGCTGGCGACCAGGACCAGCAGGAACCCGGCGATGCGCACCGCGCTGTTGGCGCGCGAGGGCGACTCGGTGCGGATGCGCCGCTGCAGGCCGACGCAGGTGAGCCCGAGCATGAGCGGGAACAGGAACGCCGGGCGGCCGAACAGAAAGAAGAGCACGTCCGCGAGCCACGCTCCGATCACCCCGATGCGGTTGTGCACGGGGCTCGCGCTGCCGGTGAAGGAGAACCCCGGATCATCGGGGCTGTAGGTCGCGAGCGCGAGCAACAGCACCAGCGCCACGATGGCGATGGCGATGACGGCGCTTTCGCGCAGGCCGCGGCTCACGGCCGATGAAAAGCGCGCGCCCTGGCGCGCCTGTGCCGAGGATTCAGCCAATCCGGTGCATCTCCATCGTAAGATAGAAGGCCGCCATTATAGGGCTTGGTACCATCGCCCGAGACCTTCATTCCACTGGAAGCCCCATGACGACACCCCGGCACAGCCGCCTCATCATTCTGGGTTCAGGACCCGCCGGCTACAGCGCAGCCGTTTACGCGGCCCGGGCCAACCGCAACCCGCTCCTGCTCACCGGGCTCGAACAAGGTGGCCAGCTCATGACCACCACGGATGTGGACAACTGGCCCGGCGATGTCGAGGGCCTGCAGGGACCGGCCCTCATGGAGCGCATGAAGCACCACGCGGAGCGCTTCAACACGCAGATCGTGAACGACCACATCCACACCGCGGACCTTGCCTCACGACCGTTCCGCCTGGTCGGGGATTCCGGCACCTACACCTGCGATGCCCTCATCGTGGCCACGGGTGCGGCCGCAAAATATCTGGGACTGCCCTCCGAGGAAAAGCACCGCGGCCGCGGCGTCTCCGCCTGCGCCACCTGCGATGGCTTCTTCTTCCGCGGCCAGAAGGTCGCGATCGTCGGCGGCGGCAATACCGCGGTCGAGGAGGCGCTGTATCTTTCGCATATCGCCCAGCACGTGACGCTCATCCACCGCCGCGACAAGCTGCGCGCGGAGAAAATCATGCAGGACCGGCTCTTCCGCGAAGTCGAGGCGGGCAAGATATCGGTCATCTGGAATCACAGTATCGATGAAGTACTGGGCGATGATTCCGGAGTCACCGGGGTGCGCATCCGCTCGGCTGAAGGAAACGCGACGCGCGAGCTTGCCGTGACCGGACTCTTCATCGCCATCGGACATACGCCCAACACCAGCCTCTTTCACGGCCAGCTGACCATGCACGAGGGCGGCTACCTCGCCATCAGGAGCGGCACCGAGGGTAATGCCACCGCCACCAGCATCCCCGGGGTGTTCGCCGCGGGCGACGTCGCAGACCACGTCTATCGCCAGGCGATCAGCTCCGCGGGCGCCGGCTGCATGGCAGCCCTCGACGCGGACCGTTACCTCGAGATGCTCGACACCCGCGCCGTCGGCTAGCGCGGCACGCACGTATCAGGAAGACATGCCCAGGGGCACGGCGCAAATCCATACCAGCATCCAGGGGCTCGACCCTGAAGCCTGGAATGCGCTCGGCGCGGGCGAGAATCCCTTCACGCGGCACGAGTTCCTCGCAGCGCTCGAGCGCAACCACTGCGTCGGTGCACGCAGCGGCTGGGAGCCGCGCTATCTGACGCTGCACGATGGCGCGGGCATCGCGGCGGCGGCCGCCACCTTCGTCAAGTCGCACTCTTACGGCGAGTTCGTCTTCGACTTCGCCTGGGCGAAGGCCTACGAGCGTGTCGGGCGGCACTACTACCCCAAGCTCACCCTCGCCGCTCCCTTCACGCCCGCGACGGGGCCGCGTCTGCTGGTGCGCCCCGACCTGCCGCGCGCAGCGCTCGCCGGGCGCCTGCTCGCTCAGCTCGAAGAGCAGGCCGCCGCGCAGGGACTTTCGAGCGTGCATGCGCTGTTCCTGGACGAGGCGGGACGGGCGGCCTGCGAGGCGCGCGGCTGGCTGCTGCGCCGCGACTGCCAGTTCCACTGGAGCAACCGCGACTACACAAGCTTTGAGGCGTACCTTGAGACCTTCACCGCCGAGAAGCGCAAGAAGGCGCGCCGCGAACGGCGCCGGGTCATCGAAGCGGGCGTGCGTTTCCAGACACGCTCGGGTGCCGAGCTCGATGAGCCGCTGCTCGACCGCATTTACGCGCTGCACCGTGACACCTTCCTGCGCCACGGGCACGAGCCCTACCTGACGCGCGGCTTCTTCAGCGAGATCGCGCGCACGCTCCCGGATTCGATGATGGTGAAGCTCGCCCTGCACGGCCGCGTGGTGGTGGCGGCGGCGATCTTCTTCCTGAGCCCTGATGCGCTCTTCGGCCGCTACTGGGGCGCCGCGGCCGACTACCACAGCCTGCATTTCGAGACCTGCTACCACCAGGGGATCGAGTTCTGCATCGAGCGCGGCCTGCGCCGCTTCGAGCCCGGCACTCAGGGGGAGCACAAGGTCAGCCGCGGCTTCGAGCCCACCCTCACCTGGTCGGCGCATTACATCGCCGACCCGCGCTTCCGCGCCGCGATCGCCGATTACCTCGCGCAGGAGGGCGTGGCGGTCGAGGCCTACGCCCATGACGTGCAGACCCATGTCCCGTTCCGGGACCGCCGCGGCACCGGGCCCAGCGTGTGAGGACCATCACCTGGCTCTCCCCGCACGATGCGCCGGAGTGGTTCCCGCCCCCGGAGCAGGCCCTGGAGGAGCCCGCCGGACTCCTGGCCGCCGGCGGCGACCTCTCCCCCGAGCGGCTGATCGCCGCCTACCGTCGCGGCATCTTCCCCTGGTACTCCCCGGGCCAGCCGGTGCTGTGGTGGGCGCCTGATCCGCGCGCGGTGCTGTTCCCGGAGGAGTTTCGCCTCAGCCGCAGCCTCGCCAAGACCCTGCGCAACGGCGGCTTCGTGCCGTCCGTCGACCGTGACTTCGCCGCCGTCATCGATGGCTGCGCAGCGCCGCGCGCGGCGAGCCCGGGCACCTGGATCACGAGCGAAATGCGCCAGGCCTACCTCGATCTGCATCACCTCGGCCACGCCCACAGCATCGAGGTGCACCGCGACGGGCAGCTCGCCGGGGGGCTCTACGGGGTGCGCCTGGGCGGGGTGTTCTTCGGGGAATCGATGTTCAGCCGCACGCGGGATGCCTCCAAGGCAGCCCTGGCACACCTGGTGGCGCTCTCCGGCAGCCACAACCTGGCGGTCATCGACTGCCAGCTTCCCTCACGGCACCTGATGAGCCTCGGCGCCCGCACCATCCCGCGCAGCCAGTTCCAGGCGCTGCTCGCCGAGCACGCGCGCACACCGGCCAGGCGACTCTCGAACCCTTAGGGATTGCGCCCCGGCAGCGCAGGCGCGCGGCCAAATTGCCAGGAGCGCGCGCTTTGTGCTCCAATTCGCGCCCCCGAAACTGCTTAAGGGCGGTATGTCCAAAGAAGACGCGATTCAGATGGAAGGCGAGGTCACCGAGACCCTGCCGAATACGACTTTCCGCGTGAAGCTCAAGAACGGCCATGTCGTGACCGCGCACATCTCGGGGAAGATGCGCAAGAACTACATCCGCATCCTCACCGGGGATGCCGTGACCGTCGAGATGACTCCCTACGATCTCACCAAGGGCCGCATCATCTACCGCGGCCGCTGAGGGGCGCCCAAGCGGCGGGCCCCTCGCCTCCTCACTCCTTACTTAAGATTGCGCGGCGCTAGGCCGGCACCGTCGGCAGCTGCGCGGCCGGCTCGCACTCGAGTTTCAGCTGCGTGCCGTCCTCGGACACTGACACCTTCACGTGGCCGCCGTTGGCCAGGCGCCCGAACAGCAGTTCCTCGGCCAGTGGGCGCTTGATGTGCTCCTGGATAGTGCGCGCCATGGGCCGGGCACCCATCTTCGGGTCGTAGCCGCGCTCGGCGATCCAGCGGCGCGCCGCATCATCGAGGGTGATGGCGACGCCCTTGGCCTCCAGCTGCTGCTCCACTTCCATGATGATCTTGTCGACCACGCGCTCGATGGTGGCGGGCTGCAGGGCCGCGAACTGGATGACCGCATCCAGGCGGTTCCTGAATTCCGGGGTGAAGATGCGACGGATTGCCTCCATGCCATCGCTCGCGTTGTCCGCCTGCATGAAGCCGATCGAGCCACGCGCCATCTCCTGAGCCCCGGCATTGGTGGTCATGACGATGATGACGTGGCGGAAGTCGGCCTTGCGCCCGTTGTTGTCGGTGAGCGTGCCGTGGTCCATCACCTGCAGCAGGAGGTTGAAGACATCCGGGTGCGCCTTCTCGATCTCATCGAGCAACAGCACGCAGTGCGGATGCTTGGTGATGGCCTCCGTGAGCAGGCCGCCCTGGTCGAAACCGATGTAGCCGGGCGGGGCGCCGATCAGGCGCGACACCGTGTGCCGCTCCATGTACTCGGACATGTCGAAGCGCAGGAACTCAACACCCATGGCGATGGCGAGCTGGCGCGTGACTTCAGTCTTGCCGACGCCGGTGGGACCTGCGAAGAGGAAGCTGCCGACTGGCTTGCGCGACTCGCCCAAGCCTGAGCGCGCCATCTTGATGGAGGCGCTGAGCGCCTCGATGGCCTTGTCCTGACCGAAGATCACGAGCTTCAGGTTGCGCTCGAGGTTCTTCAGTACCTCGCGGTCGGAACTGGAGACGCTCTTGGCCGGGATGCGCGCCATGCGCGCCACCACGTCCTCGATGTGCCGCACCTCGACCGTCGGCTCGCGCTCGGCGATCGGCTTCAGGCGCTGCCGGGCGCCGGCCTCGTCGACGACGTCGATGGCCTTGTCCGGCAGGTGGCGCTCGTTGATGTGGCGCGCGGCGAGCTCGGCGGCGGCCTTGATGGCATCGTCCGCGTAGGTGATGCCGTGGTGTTCCTCGAAGCGCGGCTTCAAGCCAAAGAGGATCTCCACGGTCTCGGCGACCGAGGGCTCCACGACATCGATCTTCTGGAAGCGCCGTGCCAGGGCATGGTCCTTCTCGAAGATGCCGCGGTATTCCTGATAAGTGGTGGAACCGATGCAGCGCACCTCGCCGTTGGTGAGCACCGGCTTTATGAGGTTGGAGGCATCCATGACGCCGCCGGAGGCCGCACCCGCACCGATCACGGTGTGGATCTCGTCGATGAAGAGGATCGCCCCGGGGAGCTTCTTGAGCTCGGTGATCACGCCCTTCAGGCGCTTCTCGAAGTCACCGCGGTACTTGGTGCCGGCGATAAGCGCGCCCATGTCGAGCGCGAAGATGGTGGAGTCGGTGAGCACCTCGGGCACCTTGCCCTCGATGATCAGGCGCGCCAGGCCTTCCGCGATCGCGGTCTTGCCGACGCCGGCCTCGCCGACGTAGAGGGGATTGTTCTTCCTGCGGCGGCAGAGGATCTCGATGGTGCGCTCGACCTCAAGCTTGCGCCCGATGAGCGGGTCGATGCGCCCCTCCTGCGCCATGCGGTTCAGGTTGGTCGTGTATTTCTCGAGCGCGCTGCCGCCCTCAGGATCGCGCTCGCCCTCGGCCGCGGTCTCCTCCTTGTCGGTCTTCTCCTCGGCGATCTTGGAGAGGCCGTGGGAGATGTAGTTGACGACATCGAGGCGCGTGACGTGGCGGCGGTTGAGGAGGAACACCGCATGGCTCTGCTTCTCGCTGAAAATCGCGACCAGGACGTTGGCGACGCCGACTTCCTTCTTGCCGCTCGACTGCACGTGGAACACGGCCCGCTGCAGCACGCGCTGGAAGCCGAGCGTCGGCTGCACCTCGCGCTCCTCGCCCTCCTCCAGCTTCGGGGTGGACTGGTCGATGTGCTCCTTCAGTTCCTGTTTGAACTTGGCAAGGTCGGCGCCGCAGGCGCGCAGCACCTCGCGCACCTTGGGCGTGTCGAGAATGGCGAGCAGCAGGTGCTCGACGGTGAGGTATTCGTGGCGGGCCTCGCGCGCCTGGTGGAACGCATCGTTCAGACAGTATTCGAGCTCGTTGGACAGCACTTAGGCGGACCTTTCTTGCATGAGCGTCAGTTCAGTAGAACCCTTCCGGTACCTTGATTCAGTCAGACAGCGCCGCTTTCAAGCCTCTTCGAGCGTGCACATGAGCGGATGCTGATGATCGCGTGCGTAGGTGGTCACCTGTGCCACCTTAGTTTCGGCAATCTCGTATGTGAAGACCCCGCACACGCCCTTGCCCTTGGTATGCACCTCCAGCATCACACGCGTGGCGGTGGGGCGGTTCAGCGAAAAGAACTTTTCCAGCACGTCGACGACAAACTCCATGGGGGTGTAGTCATCATTCAGCAGTACCACACGATAGAGCGGCGGTTGCTTGACCTCCGGGCGCGCATCTTCGACGACGACGCCGGTATCAGGGCGGACCGGATGAGGATCGGGCATGAGAGTCTTTATAGGGGTCGCGAAACGGCAACACAAGCCTGCCAGAATGAGTAGTAGTTACTCCTGCAGAAACAATCGCTTGAGAGCGCAAGCGTCACACCCGTATGATGGCGGGCGCTTGCAGCGCAGCGCGGTTCGCGGCAGCGTGCCGCGGGGTGTACGGCCGGCCTTGAGGACCACATTTAAGCCCATGCTCTTTTCCCCATGAACGCGGCTTCCTGGCTCGAGGGCCTGCCGGCGCAGGACCGCTGGCGTTCCCTGCTCCTGTCCGAGGGCCCGCGCATCGCAACCTGGGCGCTCGCGCTCGGTCTTGGCGTGCAGGCGGCCCTCATCCTCACCGACCTTGCCGGCGGCGGCCCGAAGGCGACCCCGGTGCACGCCAATCCCGTGCACGCCCGCCCGCTCGACCTCGCCGCCATCAATAACGCGCACCTCTTCGGGGCGGCCCCGGCACCGAAGGTGGACGCAGCCAACGCACCGGCCACCAGCATGCCCCTGGTACTCACCGGCATCATCGCCGGGAACGATCCGCAGAACGGCCTGGCGATCATCGGACCGACGCCGCAGACCGCGCGGGTGTATGCAGTCGGCGACACCATTGCCGGCGGCCCGAAACTGCACTCGGTATACACCGATCGGGTCGTGATCGACCGCGACGGGCAGCTCGAATCCCTTGCCCTGCCGCACCAGGCGAACGTCGGCAACGCCGCGCCCCCCTCGGCCGCGCTGCTGCAGGGGGCCGACAACCCGGCGCTCGAGCGCATGCGGCGCATGATCTCCGAGCAGCCCGGGCTCATCGGTGACGTGCTGCGGCCGCAGCCGGTCATGGACCACGGCCACATGAACGGCTTCCGGGTGTACCCGGGGCGCGACCGGCAGGCCTTCCAGCGCCTCGGACTGCGTCCGGGAGACCAGGTCACCGCGATCAATGGAACGCCGCTCGATGATCGTGATCGAAGTGAGCAGATCCTGAAGACGCTCTCGAGTTCCAGTGAGGCGCGCGTCACAGTCATCCGCGGCACGCAGACGCAGGATCTGGTGCTGAACATCGCGCAGCTGGCGCAGGAGGCGGACGCGGTGGCCGCCGGGGAATCTCCCGGCATCGGTCCTGCGCCCCCGCCACAGGGCATGGCGCCCGGCGCGGCGGCGCCGGCGCCGCAGGCAGTTGAGCCGGCGGCGGAGAACAACCCCGGCCAGTAGCGGCCGGCGGTCTTTGAGGTTTTGGGGGAATGTTGCGAATGACTGCTTTACGTCCGATCTTCGTGTGCGCGCTCGCCGTGCTGATGGCGGCGCTCGCCACGGCGCAACAGCAGCCGCCGCAGCCTGCCCCCGCGCAGCGCATCACCCCGAACTTCAAGGACGCCGACATCACGCAGATCGCGGAAGCGGTCTCGGCGGCCACCGGCAAGAACTTCATCATCGACCCGCGCGTGCGCGCGCAGGTGACGATGCTGTCCTCGACGCCGATGTCGCCGGCGGCCTTCTACGAGGCCTTCCTCTCGATCCTGCAGGTGTACGGCTTCGTCGCCGTGCCTTCCGGCAACAACATCGTGAAGATCCTGCCCGACGCCAACGCGCGCCAGTTCCCCTCCAACGACCTGCCCGAGCGGGTGAGCTCCACCTCGGATGAGTTCGTCACGCAGGTGCTGGAAGTGAAAAACGTCAGCGCCGCGCAGCTGATCCCGATCCTGCGGCCGATGATCGCGCAGTACGGGCACCTGGCGGCCTACCCCGCCTCCAACATCCTCATCATTTCGGATCACGCCAGCAACGTGAACCGCATCATGCGCATCATCCGCCGCATCGATCTGGCGAGCGGCACCGAGCCTGAGATCGTGCCGCTGCAGAACGCCTCGGCCGCCGAGATCGTGCGCGTCGTGAACTCCCTCTACACGGGTACCAATTCCGCCGAAGGCGCGACCGTCAAGGTGGTGGCCGATGAGCGCTCCAACAGCGTGCTGATCGCCGGGGAGCAGTCGCAGCGCCTGCGCGTGCGCGCCCTGGTGGCGCACCTCGACACGCCGCTCGAAGCCGGCGGCGACACGCGCGTGCGCTACCTGCACTACGCGGACGCGGAGAAGATGGCGCCCAAGCTCAAGGAGCAGATCACCGGCATCGCGCAGGCCGCCGCGGGCCCTGCCGGCGCGGGCGCGGGCGCGGGCGCAGGTCCCGCCTCCGCGCAGGCGGAGAAGAACGCCATGGTGTGGGCCGATCCCACCAACAACGCACTCGTCATCACCGCGCCGCCGAAGATCATGCGCGCGGTCATGGACATCGTCGACAAGCTCGACATCCGCCGCCCGCAGGTGCTGGTGGAGGCGATCATCGCCGAGGTCGACATCGACAAGGACGCCGAGCTCGGCGTCAACTGGGCGGCGTTCTCCAACGGCACCAACGTGCCGGCCGCCGGCTTCGTGTCCCCGGTGGGCGGCACCAGCATCGTGGATCTGGCCGGTGCGGTGCAGAACCCGGCCAACGTCACCACCGCGCTGCTGCAGGGCACGACGCTCGGCATCGGCCGCATCGCAGGTTCCGGGGTCAATTTCGCCGCCGTGCTGCGCGCCATCCGCGGCGACACCAATACCAATGTCGTGGCGACGCCCTCGGCCGTCACGATGGACAACCAGGAAGCCGAGCTCAAGGTTGCGCAGGAAGTGCCGTTCGTCACCGGCCAGTTCACCAATACCACCGCCGTCACCGGCGGCACGGTCAACCCCTTCCAGACCATCCAGCGCGAGGAGGTGGGCACGATCCTGAAGGTGACCCCGACGATCTCCCCGGAAGGCTCGGCGGTGATGCTGAAGATCTCGATCGAGAGCTCGAGCATCGGCCAGAAGCCCGCCGGAGCGGTGGACCTCGTGACCAACAAGCGCACCGTCACCACGACGGTGCTCATCGAGGACGGTGGCATCGTGGTGCTCGGCGGGCTCATCGAGGACAACAGCGTCAAGGGCGAGAACCGCGTGCCGTACCTCGGCAACATCCCGATCATCGGCCTCCTGTTCAAGACCCGTAACGCCACCTCGACCAAGAACAACCTGATCATGTTCATCCGCCCGAAGATCCTGCGCGACCAGGCGCAGGCCGCTTACGAGACGGACCTGAAGTACAACTACATGCGCGACCAGGAGCGCACGCTCGATGAGCGCGAGGCGCTGCCGCTGCTGCCCGGGGTCACCCGCGGCACGCTGAACCCGCTGCCCCCGGCGCCGCCGCCGCAGCCGGAGCACCTGCGCCCGGGCGCCCCGGCGCCCGTGCCCTCGGCCCCGGGACCGACCATCCCGCTGCAGCAGGGTGAACCGGCGCCCAATGCCACCGCCAAGCCCGACCCGAACGGCACCTCGGGCGCCCCGGGACAGCCGTGAGCGAGCTCGCCCAGGTGAGCCTCGAGAGCCCGGATACGGACAGCCGCCGGCTGTCCTTCGCCTTCGCCAAGCGCCACGGGGTGCTCGTCAACCGCGTGGTGGACGGGGTTGCCGAGTGCACCTACCGCGACTCCGCCTCACCGCAGGCGCTCGCCGAGGTGCGGCGCTACCTGCGCCGCCAGGTGCGCCTCGAGCGGGTGCCCGAGGAGCGCTTCGATGAGCTGCTGCGGCGCGCCTACGAGGCGGGCTCCGATGCCATGCAGGCGGTCGAGGGACTCGATGACACCACCGACCTTGCGCACCTTGCGCAGGATTTACCCGAGCAGGCCGACCTGCTCGACAGCGAGGACGATGCCCCGATCATCCGCCTGATCAACGCGGTCCTCACCCAGGCGGTGAAGGAGAACGCCTCCGACATCCACGTGGAGCCCTTCGAGAACCGCCTGGTGATCCGCTTCCGCGTCGATGGCGTGCTGCGCGAGGTGCTGCAGTCGCGCCGTGCGGTGGCACCGCTCGTGGTATCGCGCATCAAGGTCATGTCGCGCCTCGACATCGCCGAGAAGCGCCTGCCGCAGGACGGGCGCATCAGTCTCAAGATCGCCGGCCGCGCGGTGGACGTGCGCGTCTCCACCATCCCCTCCGGGCATGGCGAGCGCGTGGTGCTGCGTATCCTCGACAAGCAGGCCGGCAAGCTCGACCTGAACTCCCTCGGCATGGATGCGCGCACGCAGGGCTCGATGGACGAGCTGATCCACAAGCCCCACGGCATTCTCCTGGTCACCGGCCCGACGGGCTCGGGCAAGACGACCACGCTCTATGCGGCGCTCGAGCGCCTGAACGACAACACCCAGAACATCATGACGGTCGAGGATCCGATCGAGTACTACATCGACGGCATCGGCCAGACGCAGGTGAACACCAAGGTCGAGATGACCTTCGCGCGCGGGCTGCGCGCGATCCTGCGCCAGGACCCGGACGTGGTGCTGATCGGTGAGATCCGTGATCTTGAGACCGCGCAGATCGCCGTGCAGGCAAGCCTCACCGGACACCTGGTGCTCTCCACGCTCCACACCAACACCGCCGCCGGCGCGATCACGCGCCTGCGCGACATGGGCATCGAGCCGTTCCTCCTCTCCTCCTCCTTGATCGGCGTGCTGGCGCAGCGCCTGGTGCGGGTGCTCTCGCCCGATACCAAGCAGCCCTTCACGGCCGGGGAATACGAGCGGCGCCTGCTGAACTTAGGTCCCGAGGAGCCCTCCCCGACCCTCTACCGCCCGGGGCGCGACCCGACCGGGGGCTACCGCGGGCGCTCGGGGATCTACGAGCTCATCATGGTGGACGATGCCATGCGCACCATGATCCACGACGGCGTCTCGGAGCAGGAGATCGAGCGCCACGCGCGCCTCGCCACGCCCTCGATCCGCGACGACGGCCGCATCCGCGTGCTGCGCGGGGAGACCACGCTCGAGGAAATTCTGCGCGTCACGCGCGAGGACTAGTTGGGCGCGTTCGAATACACCGCCCTCGATGCCGGCGGCCACGAGCGCAAGGGGATCCTCGAGGGCGACACGCCGCGCCAGATCCGCCAGCAGCTGCGCGAGCAGCAGCTGTTGCCGGTCACGGTCTCGGAAGTGGCGCAGCGCGAGGCCAAGCGCCAGAAATCCTTCAGTCTCATGCGGCGCGTGGGCGCCTCCGACCTTGCCCTCTTCACCCGCCAGCTCGCCACCCTGGTGCGCGCCGGCCTGCCCCTCGAGGAGTCGCTGCTGGCGGTTTCGCAGCAGACCGAGAAACCGCGCGTGCAGTCGATCGTGCTCGGGGTGCGCGCCAAGGTGATGGAGGGGCACACGCTCGCCTCCGGGTTCGCCGAGTTCCCGCGGGTGTTCCCGGAGATCTACCGCGCCACGGTGGCCGCCGGTGAGCAGGCCGGGCACCTCGACAGCGTGCTCGAGCGCCTCGCCGACTACACCGAGAGCCGCGAGCTCATCCGCCAGAAGGTGCTGGGCGCGATGCTCTACCCGATCGTGCTCACGATCATGTGCTTCGTGATCGTCTCCTTCCTCCTCGTCTTCGTGGTGCCCAAGGTGGTCTCGGTGTTCGACTCCACCAAGGCCAAGCTGCCCCTCATCACGCGGGTGCTGATCGGCACCAGCGACTTCTTCCGCCTCTACGGGATCTATTTCGTGGTCGCCGTGGCGCTCGGGGTGTGGCTGTTCGCCCGCTGGCAGAAGAACGCCAAGGCCAAGCGCCAGTTCCAGGGCTGGCAGCTGCGGGTGCCGCTCCTGGGCAAGATGGTGCGCGGCTTCAACACCGCCCGCTTCACGCGCACCTTCAGCATCCTCTCGGGCAGCTCGGTGCCGGTGCTGGAGGCCATGCGCATCTCAGGCGAAGTGGTCACGAACCTCCCCATGCGCGATGCCGTGGCCGATGCCGCCGCCCGGGTGCGCGAGGGGGCCCCGATCGGGCGCTCGCTGTCGGTGAGCCGCCTGTTTCCGCCCATGACCATCCACCTGATCTCGAGCGGGGAGTCGAGCGGGCAGCTCGACAACATGCTCGAGCGCGCCGCCATCAGCCAGGAGCGCGAGCTCGATGGGCTGCTCGGGGCCATGGTCGGGCTGCTCGGGCCCCTCCTCATCGTCATGATGGGCCTGTTTGTCATGGCGATCGTGTTCGCCATGCTCCTGCCGATCTTCCAGATGAACAACCTCATCCACTAGGAACGCCCCCGCCAGGGGCCCAAAGTGGCCCGGTGTCACAAAGCGTGCGCCAGAGATTGCAGTCGTCGCCGGATCTGGATTAATTTCGCGCCGTTCACTTCCTGCTACGAACGCAGAAGCGGTCATGAGCGAGAAGCCCGAATCCGACGAGTACGAGGACGATGAGGCCGACGAGCCAGCCGTCGAGGACGGCGACGTGGACCTTGACCAGGTCAACAAGGAGCTCGACCTCGCCAAGAAGCGCGGCCAGAAGGCCGGCGACCCGGCGTGGCGGCGCCTCGAGCGGCTGATGGAAGAGAAGCTCACCGCCGAGCTCACCAGTGATTTCGAGGACTACGAGATCGGCAGCGACGGGGAGCGCGGCGGCAAGGGCCGCAGGCCCCGGCCCGGCTAAAGACCGGCGCGCTTCAGTGAAAATCCCGGGAGCGCGTCAAAAGCTCGCCCAGCAGCACGCTGCGGTCGATGAGGCGATGGGCGATCAGGTGGCAGACGCCCTCTTGGTGCTGCAGCTCCCCGTGCACCTCCAGGAGCCGTGACTGAATGAGCGCGTCACGCTGCTCGCGCCCCACCCGCTCCCAGACGATGACGTTCACCTGCCCGCTCTCATCCTCGAGCGTGAGGAAGGTGACCCCGCTGGCCGTGGCCGGCCGCTGGCGCATGAGCACGATCCCGGCAGTGCGCACCCGGGTGCCGTGGGTCAGTCCCTTCAGCTCCCCGGCGCTGCGCAGTGCCTGGGCCTCGAGGCGCGGGCGCAGCAGCGCGAGCGGATGCCGCCCGAGGGTCAGCCCGAGGGCTGCGTAGTCGGCGACGATCCCTTCTCCTTCCGTCGGTGCACGAAGGAGCGGGTAGCCCTCCTTCGCATCCGCGGTCGCGGTGCCGGTGAGACCTAAGGGGAGCGGGCGCTCGGTGCCGGCGACCTCCCAGAAGGCCAGGTGGCGGTTGCCACTCAGGCCCGCGAACGCCCCGGCGGCGGCGAGGGCTTCGAGATCGCCGCGGTCGAGTCCCGCGCGCAGGCTGAGGTCCTGCACGCTCGCGAAGGGCTGCAGGGTGCGCGCGGCAATGAGGCGGTCGGCGCCCGAGCGGCTCAGTGATTTCACGAGACGCAGGCCCAGGCGCAGGGCGGGCTTGCCGTCCTCGCGCCGCTCAAGGCCCGAGTCCCAGCCGCTCACGCACACGTCCACCGCGCGTACCTCGACCCCGTGCGCGCGCGCATCGCGCACCAGCTGCGCCGGGGCGTAGAAGCCCATCGGCTGGCTGTTGAGGAGTGCTGCGGTAAAGGCCGCGGGCTCATGACACTTCAGCCACGAGGAGTCGTACACGAGGAGTGCAAAGCTCATCGCGTGCGAGTTGTGGACCACGAGGTTGTTGGCCAGGAAATTATGGTCGCCCTCGATCTGCAGGTCATAGGTTGCCTGGGAGCCCATGGGGTCGATGGCCACCACCCTGTCCCAGCAGAGGTCTGAAGTCGCAAGCCGGGCGAGCTGCGGCGAGTCGAGCACTTTTGCCAGGCGCGCGATTACAAAGCGCCGGAAGCCGACCTTCTTGCCGCCGCGTGAGCTTATTTCGCGCAGGCCGAGACCGGTGGTGCGTCTGATCTCATCCCAGCTGACGCCAGCACGCTCACGCTCGCGACGGATCAGCGTGCCGACCTCGGCAGGAATGATGTCGCGTGACATGCGGTTCCCGCGACGCTGCTGGGGCGGCCAGCGTCCTCGTCCGCCTGCCGGCAATGCGCGCGCGGCCGCTATACAGTCTCCCGCCCGAAGCTCCCCGAGCGTGCGCCAGCCGCTCACGCTCAGAAAAGGATGCTCGGCGGTTGCCGCGATGGTGTGACCCAGGGCGGTGCGCAGCCGCCACACGGGCTTGACGCCACTTGACCTGACCTCCACGACCCGGCGGCTGCGCAGGCGCAGCTGCGCGTCGCAGGCCACTGTGGTTTGTAGCGGAACACGGCCGGATATCACTTCATCGATGCTCACCCAGCGTCCGGAGTCAGCGTCCATCACGCGGGTTTCACCCACGACACATTGCGGGAAACCGTATTCGCCAAAGCCGAGCATCTGCTGGTAGATGCGCTGCGCGAACTCGGCCGGGTAGCCCTTCTTGTGCATGCCCTGCAACAGCCGCTCGCGGAACGGGTCGAGTCCGCCACTGCGCTTCCAGGCACCCATCGCGCGGCGCAGCGCATCGGCTTCCCCCGCCGTGAAGCCGGCCGCGACGATCGCGATCTGCATCACCTGCTCCTGGAAGATCGGCACCCCGAGGGTGCGGTGCAGGACCTCGCGTACGTCCTCACTCGGGTATTCAACCGGTTCTGCGCCACTGCGGCGCCTGAGGTAGGGATGCACCATGTCCCCCTGGATGGGACCCGGGCGCACGATGGCGACCTCGATGACGAGGTCGTAATAGCAGCGCGGCTTCAGGCGCGGCAGCATCGCCATCTGCGCACGCGACTCGATCTGGAACACCCCGATGGTATCGGCGCGGCACACCATGTCGTAGACCTCGGGGTCCTCTGCCGGCAGCTCTCCAAGCCCGTAGCGCGTGCCGCGGAACTCCTTCACGAGGTCGAAGGCGCGCCGCAGCGCGCTCAGCATCCCCAGGGCCAGCAGGTCAACCTTGAGGAGCCCTAAGTCATTGAGGTCGTCCTTGTCCCACTGCACCACGGTGCGCTCGGGCATGGCGGCGTTCTCGATCGGCACCAGCTCCTCGAGCAGGTCGCGCGCGATGACGAAGCCGCCGACGTGCTGGGAGAGGTGGCGCGGGAAGCCCGGGTGGGCGGTGAGCTCCTGGGCGAGCGGCAGCAGGCGTTTGAGCCAGGGGCTCTGAAGATCAAAACCCGCCGCGCGCACGCGCTCGCCCATGGCAGCGCTGCCATCCCACCACTGCATGACCTTGGCCAGGCGCGCGCACTCTTCGGGGTTGAGGCCGAAGATCTTCCCTAAGTCGCGCAGCGCGCTGCGCGGGCGGTACATGATGACGGTGGCGGCGAGAGCGGCGCGCTCGCGGCCGTACTTGGCATAGACGTACTGCAGCACCTCCTCGCGCCGCTCGTGCTCGAAGTCGATGTCGATGTCGGGGGGCTCGTTGCGCTCGCGCGAGATGAAGCGCTCGAAGAGCATCGCCGCGCCGCGCCCAGGATCGACCGAGGTGATGCCGAGGCAGTAGCAGACGCGCGAGTTGGCGGCAGAACCGCGCCCCTGACACAGGATGCCGCGCGCGCGCGCGAAGGCGACCACGTCGTGCACGGTGAGGAAGTAGGGTTCATAGTTGAGCTCGGCGATGAGGGCGAGCTCGTGCTCGATGGCGGCACGCTCGCGCTCGGGCACCCCGCCTGACCAGCGCCAGCGCGCCCCGGCTTCCGTGAGCTTGCGCAGGTGGCTGGCGGCGCTCTCCCCTGCCGGCACGAGCTCGCGCGGATACTCGTACCTGAGCTCATCGAGACTGAAGGTGCACTGTGCCGCGACCGCCACCGTTTCCTGCAAGAGCTCGCGCGGGTACAGGCGCCCGAGGCGCTCAGGCTCGCGCAGGTAGCGCTCGCCGTTCGGATACAGGCGGGTACCGGCCTGCGTAAGAGGCACTTTGAGGCGGATCGCGGTGAGGGCGTCCTGCAGGCGCCGGCGTGCGCGCACGTGCATGTGCACATCGCCCGAAGCGAGGAGCGGCACGCCGTAGCGTGCGCCGAGCTCCTGCAGCCGCGCGAGCCTGAGTGTATCCGCGCCCTCGCGCAGCAGTTCCACTGCCACCCGCAGGTGCTGCGGGAAGCGCGCGGCGAGCCACTCGAGCTCCTCCTGGAGCGGGGTGCTGCCCGGCACCCACAGCATCCAGCAGTGCTCGGGCGGCAGCTCCTCGAGGTCCGCGCGCCTCAGGGTGTAGCTGCCCTTCTCGCCCGCGCGGCGGCCGCGGGTGATGAGGCGGCACAGGCGCGCGTAGCCGTGGCGGTCGATGGCGAGGGCCGCGAACTTCAGCCCGCAGCTCAGGCGAAACTCTGACCCGACGATGAACTTCAGCGGCCGCTGCCGCGCGGCCATGTGGGCGCGCACCACGCCTGCGACCGAGCACTCATCGGTGAGGGCGAGCGCCTGGTAGCCGAGCTCGACCGCCTGGGTCACGAGTTCATGCGGGTGCGAGGCACCGCGCAGGAAGCTGAAGTTCGAAAGGCAGTGGAGCTCGGCGTACTCCGGCGTCCCGGCAGGCCTCACCCGAAGAAGCCGTGCAGGAACCAGCCGTGCGGGGCCGAGCGCTCGCGGTACACCCACAAGCGCACGCCGTGAACGTCGCGGGCCGCATAGTAGTCACGCGCGATATCCGCCCCATCCCACCAGCCCCCCTCGATGCGCTCAGGTTCACTGAGGAGCGTGAGCGCACCTGCGCGCTGTGGCAGCCCGCCCCGCACCGCGAGCGGCTGCGGTGCGCTGAGGAGCCACAGCGGCCGCCGGGCACTCAACGCGGCAGCCGCCGGCGGCGCGCCCGGCGCCGCGGGGGACGGCGGTGCGCTGAAGGCCCAGGTGCTCTCGGGCCGGTGGTCATCAAGGAGCCTGAGCCCGTGGATCACCCCTTCCCCGAGGCGCGCGCGCAGGCGCTCGATGAGCAGGTGCGCCTCGCTGCCGCTGGCGCCCCCGTGCTCGCCGGGCTGCCACAGGGCGCCTGCCTTTGCGGCGCGTGGCAGGAGCGTGCGGGCCCGCAGCTCTAGTGCGCGCACCGGCGCGCCCAGCTTCAGGCGGCTGAGCGGCCCGTTCAGGAGTTCCTCCAGGTGCCGGGCATCGGCGCTCGGGGCCGCCAGCTCGAGCCGGCACGGGGTCATCCGATCACCCCGGTGCAGCAGGCGGCACTCGAGCGCCATGACGCCCGCCTGGCGGGCGCGCAGGAACTGCTCGAGCTCGCGCAGGAGGGGTGCAAGCGCTGCGAGGAGCCAGGCGTGATTCTCCACTTCGCAGGTAAGCTCACGGCGGCGCCGGAAACGCAGCGGCGGCTGGAAGCTGTCCCGCAGCTCCGGCGCACGCCCGGTGAGTGCATCGAGCCGTGCAAGCTGGGCGGTGCCGAAACGGCGTGCAAAACCGGCCCGCGGCAGCCGCAGCACCGCACCCAAGGTGCGCACGCCCATGTTCCTGAGCCGCTCCACTACCGGCGCCGGCCAGCGCAGCACGCTCAAGGGCAGGGGCGCGAGCTGGCTGACGAGCTGCGCGTGGCTGGTGATCTCGAGCCCGCGCCCGGCGCGTGCGGCCACGAGGGCGGCAAGCGGGGTGGGCGCGAAGCCAAGGAGCGGCCGCAGCGCGAGCGCCTCGCACATCTGCACGAGGGCGCGCTTCAGGCCCGCGAGGCCTGAAAAAAGATGCAGGCTGCCGCGCACCTCCAGCAGCAGCGCGTCGGGGGGCTCAAGACTCACGCGCGGGGTGAAGCGCTGTGCGAGCTGCGCCAGCCGGGTGAGTTCAGCGTGGCTTGCGATGCCAGGCAGATGCAGGCCGGCCCACAGCTGCGCGCACGGCTCACCGGCGGCTGGTGCGGGCACGAGGGTAAGCTGCAGCGGGCGTGGGACGCCGGCGGGTGCCGCGGCGGGTGCGGGCGCAAGGGCTGCGGCTTCTTCAGCGCCGGGGTTCACGGGGTCAGCTCCACCGCGCCGCGCGCGCCGCGCCCCTTGAGGAGCGTGATGCGCAAGGCCGCCGCGCGGCTCTCCACACTCAGACGCAGCGCTGCGGCGGAACTCTCGCGCGCCGCGCGCCGCGGGCGGAACAGCACCCCGAGCGTGCGGCCGCGCTCGGCGGCGAGCTGCAGGCGGCGGATGTCGCGCGCCTGCACGCTCTTTGCCCAGGCGAGTGCAGAATCGCAGGCGCCGGAGCCGAGCACCTGCTCGAACGCCCACAGCGGGCGCTCCCCGCCCACCACTGCCACGCGCTCAAGCACCATGCCCCGGGCGACGAGCCCGGGGGCAAACGGCATCAGGGGCGGCGCGACCCACACGCACCAGCGGGCGCTCGCGGCGCGCGAGCCGGCTGCCAGCGCCGGCAGGATCAGTGAGAGTTCCCCGCTGCCAAAGCGCGGGATGAGGATTTCGATCAGCCCGTGGCGGGGCCAGCCACCACCCGGGAGGATCTCATCGAGTGCCGCAAAACCACTCGGCAGGACCGCGAGGCGTGCGGCGCTCCTGCCGCGCCAGATAGCCGGATGCTCGAGCAGGCGAGCAATTTTCGAATCGTCCATGCCGGCTCAAGCGCAATCAGGGTGAGGGCCTTTATGTCGGAAGGGGCTGCGGGCTTGCCGTGAGCCTTCACATGAGCCCGGTGGAGCGGCCGCGGCGCACGACACCTACGACGATGCCCTCGATGAGCATCGGCTCCTCCTTGAGGTCCACCTTGATCGGCTCGAAGTCGGTGTTCTCGGGCATCAGCCACACGACCGAGCCTTCCTGGCGGTAGCGCTTCACCGTGACTTCATTCTCCAGGCGGGCCACCACGATCTGCCGGCTGCGCACTTCTGAGGTGCGGTGCACCGCCACCAGGTCGCCATCGAGGATGCCGGCATCCTTCATGCTCATGCCGATGACCCTCAGGAGGTAATGCGGGCGCGGCTGGAAGATGGACGGATCGATGTGCAGCCGCGCCTCGAAGTTCTCCTCGGCGAAGATCGGCTTGCCGGCGGCGACGCGGCCGATGAGCGGCAGCCCGATCTGCTCGCGGATCGTGTCCTTCAGCTTGATGCCCCGCGAGGTTCCCGGGACCAGGGCGATGACGCCCTTACGGGCGAGCGCCCGCAGGTGCTCTTCGGCGGCATTGGCGGACCGGAAGCCGAGTTCCTGGGCGATTTCCGCCCGGGTCGGCGGCATGCCGGTCTCGCCGATATGGCGCTGGATGAGCCGCAGGATCTGGGTCTGTCGAGGGGTCAGGTCCGACATGGGCGTGTCCTGTTTATATATACAGTAACTGTGATTATATCCAGATTGGGTGCCGGGGCAAGAGGTGAAAATTTCTTCCTCTGCCTGACACACACCGCCTGCCTGGCACACAGCGTCAGCGGTGCACCGCCTCGTCTGCACCCGCCGCGTGCAAGACCTCGCCGTCGCACCTCACTGCCGCGTCAACGGCTCAGGAGACAAATTAAACATCCGTAAAGAATCCTGTTGCCCGCGCGCGAAAAAGTAACTCGCGCATTCATCAAAACACCTCACTCGCAGCGCACAACACCGGGAAAATCACCCGCTGCGCACATTGCAAGCCTGTTTCGAACTGTCGCGGCCCAAAGACAAGTTACGTGTTTGGAGTTGCATTCCCCCGGCAAATTTGGTGCAGTTGCCGCCGGCGAACCGGCGGAACTTGCCCGGCGGCATCGCTTCGGTTATTCAGGACTCCCGAATCAACAACCCAAAGGGGACGATTATGAAGTGCGCGAGCGTTGTGACGGCAGCTGCTGCCGTGGCTGTGATGGTTGGACTGGCAGGCTGCACGGATCTCAAGCCGCTGCAGGCCCAGGTTGATGATCTGAAGGCCCAGTTGGCCAAGGTGCAGGGCGATGCGTCCTCTGCCAAGAGTGCCGCTGATTCCGCCAACAGCGCCGCCGCTTCGGCCGGTCAGGCTGCCAGCGGTGCGCAGAGCACTGCGAACCAGGCGCTGGCCGCGGCGCATGCCAGCCAGTCGTGCTGCGATGCGACCAACGAGAAGATCGACCGTATGTTCAAGCGCTCGGTCTCCAAGTAATCGACACCGCTTAGGTCGATACGGCAAAACGCCGCGCATCCGCGCGGCGTTTTGCTTTTGGGGGACCGCACCGCGCGGCCGTAGGCAGGCTTCCTAGTAGCGCACCAGCGCCGAACCCCAGGTAAAGCCGCCGCCGAAGGCCTCCAGGAGCAAGAGGTCGCCGCGCTTGATGCGCCCGTCGCGCACCCCGACATCGAGGGCGAGCGGCACGGAGGCCGCCGAGGTGTTGCCGTGGTCCTGCACCGTGACGATGACGCGCTCGAGCGGCATGTCGAGCTTTGAGGCGGTCGCCTGGATGATGCGGATGTTGGCCTGGTGGGGCACCAGCCAGTCGATCGCCGAGCGCTCAAGACCATTCGCCGCCAGGGTCTCATCGACCACCGCGCCGAGCTTGGTGACGGCGATCCGGAACACTTCCTTGCCGGCCATGCTGATGACGGACTTCGGCTTAAGGCCGCGCGAGACCCCGCTCGCGCAGTAGAGCATCTCGTGGTAGCGCCCGTCGGCGTGCAGGTGGGTGGAGAGCACGCCCGCCTCCGCGGCCGGCTCGAGCACCACCGCGCCGGCCCCGTCGGCGAACAGCACCGCGGTAGCGCGGTCGTTCCAGTCGGTGATGCGCGAGAGGGTCTCGCTGCCGATGACGAGCGCACGCTTGGATTCTCCGCAGCGCACGTACTTGTCGGCGATCGAGAGCGCGTACATGAAGCCGGCGCAGGCGGTTTCCACGCTGAAGGCCGGCACGCCGATGCAGCCGAGGCGCTCCTGCAGCAGCACCCCGCAGTTGGGAAAGATCAGATCCGGGGTGGTGGTGCCGAAGGCGATGAAGTCCACATCCTGGGGTGCCAGACCTGCGGCATCCAGGGCGCGGCGGGCGGCTTTTTCGGCGAGGTCCACGGTGGTCTCACCGTCCGCGGCGATGTGGCGGCGCTCGATTCCGGTGCGGGTCTTGATCCACTCATCGGTGGTATCGACCATCTTCTCGAGTTCGGCGTTGCTGACGATGCGCTCGGGCAGGTAGGAGCCGGTGCCGGTGATGCGCGAATAGATCAACTGCGGGTCCCTTCGGCGTGCAAAGCCTGCGCGATGTGCCTGGTCAGGTCGCGGCGCGCGGCCAGCGCTGCGGTGCCGATGGCGCGCGCAAACGCCACGCGGTCGGCATGACCGTGACTTTTTACCACGATCCCGGCAAGCCCCACCATGCAGGCGCCGTTGTAGCGGCGCGGATCAAGCCCGGCGGCAGCGCGCCGCAGCACCGGGCGCGCGATGAAGCCGGCAATGCGGTCGGCGAAGGAGGCCTGGAACTCCTGGCGCATGCGGTTGGCGATGAGGCCGGCGACACCTTCCATGGTCTTGAGCGCGACATTCCCGGTGAAGCCATCGGTGACGACGACGTCCACCTCGCCCGAGAAGATGTCGTTGCCCTCGACGAAGCCAACGTAGTTGAGCCCGCTAGCGCCGATGAGCGCGTGCGCCGCCTGCACGCCCTCGTGGCCCTTCATGTCCTCCTCGCCGATATTGAGGAGCCCGATGCGCGGGCTGGCGATGCCGTTGACGTCCCGGGCAATGATGGCGCCCATGGCGGCGAACTGGCGCAGCTGCTCCGGGGTGGCCTTGGTATTGGCGCCGAGGTCGAGCATCTGCGTGAGGCCGTGGGCGGCGGGAATCGCGGAAATGATCGCGGCGCGCTCCACCCCGGGCAGGGTTTTGAGCACGAAATGCGCGATCGCGGTCAGCGCGCCGGTGTTGCCGGCCGAGACCGCAGCGCCGGCACGCCCCTCGTGCACGAGGTTGACGGCCACGCGCATCGAGGAGTCCTTCTTATGGCGGATCGCCTCGCGCGGCTTCTCCTCCATGGTCACGACCTGGGAGGCCGCGATCACCGCGGCGCGGGCCCGCAGCGGGGCGGCGCTGCCTTGAAGCTCGCGCTCGATGAGCGCGGCATCCCCGACCAGCAGCACGTGCAGCTGCGCATCGTCGCTGAGCGCGCGCAACGCCCCAGCCACGTATTCGCGCGGCTCGGAGTCGCCGCTCATCACGTCGATCGCGATCGGCAGCACGCTGGCCCTTTGTGGTCCGGCGCAGTCTTAAGCGCGCTGGAGCGCGCTATTCCTTGTCTTCGCTCTCGGCGGCCTTCTCGATCACGCGCTTGCCGCGATAGAAACCATCGGGCGTGATGCGGTGACGCAGGTGCGTCTCACCGGACTGCGGGTCGGTCGACAGGGCGGGCTTGGTGAGACCGTCGTGCGAGCGGTGCATGCCGCGGCGCGAAGGCGTCTTGCGGCTTTTTTGAACGGGCATGGAAGCAACTCCTCGATCGAATTCGATTCACTTACGTTTCAACAGGTCCGCCAGCTGCGCAAACGGGCGGTGCGTCTCACCGGCGCCCGTAACCGCCCCCGGGGCTGCGGCACAGTCGCCCTCGCCTTCGTGCAGCGGCACGATCGGCAGACTCAACAGCAGCTCCTCGGTGACGAGCTGCCCGATGCTGATGCGGCCGCCTAAGGCCAGCACCGGCTCGAGGTCCTCGGGGACCCGCGCCACCTGCTCCTCGGAATCCGCCAGCGCCACCCGCGTCAGCGCGTGCAGCCGCATCTCAAAGGGCTGCATGCAGCGCTGGCACTCCAGCTGCGCGTTGCCCTCGAGCCGCAGCTCCGCCACCGCGAAGCCGCGCTCGCGCAGGAAATGCGCGCGCCCCCGCACGTCCCCCGCCACACCCGGGCGATCCGGGCGCAAGCCGGTCAGTTCGGCGAGCGGGATAGCAAAGTCGACGTCGGCTCCGCCATCGGCCAGCCGGTCTACCTCAAGCGGCTGCGACCAGGGTGGCGACATGGGGCGCGTATAATAGGTACCGGGTCTGCCTAAGTCAAAGCCGGTTTTGCCCCTAACCCCTTGTTTCTCGAAGGCGAATCGGGTGGCGACGTGAGTCGTCCGCCGCGGCTCATGCTGGCCTCGACTTCGCGCTACCGCCGCGAGCTCCTGGGACGCCTCGGGATCCCCTTCGAGGCTCACCCGCCGCAGGTCGCAGAGTCCGAGCGCCCGGGTGAGCTGCCCATGGATCGCGCGCGCAGGCTCGCGCTCGAGAAGGCGCAGGCCGTGGCGCTGCGCTTCCCGGACGCCCTCGTCATCGGCAGCGACCAGGTCGCCGCCGCGAGCGACGGGGTGCTCGACAAGCCCGGCAATGCCGCAAATGCGCGCGCGCAGCTGGCGCGCTTGAGTGGCAGCAGCGCACGCTTCTATACCGCCTGCGCGGTGCTGTGCCGCGATACGCAGCTGCATCTTGCGCACCTCGACACGACCCAGGTACGCGTGCGCTCACTCACCCGGGCAGAAATCGAGCGCTACGTTGAGCGCGAGGCGCCCTACGACTGCGCCGGGAGCTTCAAGGCCGAGAGCCTGGGGATCACCCTCTTTGAGAGCATCGAGAGCGCCGACCCGACCGCCCTCATCGGGCTGCCGCTCATCTGGCTCGCGGGCGCGCTGCGCTCCGCCGGCTACCAACTGCCCTGAGGGGCGGCCCGCCGCGGCGCGGGGGCTTCTTCTGCGCACCGAGCTTGTCGAGCAGCGCGCCGAGCTCGGCCGGAAGCGGTGTGTTGATGCTGAACTCTCCGCCCTCAGGCCACTGGAAGCTGACGCTGCTCGCGTGCAGGAACATGCGCCGCAGGCCGAGCTCGCGCATGGCGGCGTTGAAGTCGGGATCCCCGTATTTCTCATCCCCGGCGACCGGGTGACCGGCGTGCTGCGCGTGGACGCGGATCTGATGGGTGCGTCCGGTCTCCAGGATCACCTCCATGAGAGTCGCGGTGCGCCCGAAGAACTGCACCGGGCGGAAGATGCTGACCGAGGGCTTACCGCCGGCGGCCACCTTGACCGTACGCTCACCGCCGACGCGCGTATCGGTGCGCAACGGCGCATCGATGCGCTTCTCGCCGAGGTCCCAGGGGCCCTTGAGGAGGGCAAGGTAGCGCTTCTCGAACCCCTCCTCGCGCAAAAGCTCATGCAGGGTGCGCAGCGCCGCTCCCTTGCGTGCCACGATGAGGATGCCGCTCGTGTCGCGGTCCAGGCGGTGGGCCAGCTCGAAGTACTCCTCGGGGCGACCCGCGCGCAGCGCCTCGATCACCCCGAAGCTCACCCCGCTGCCGCCGTGCACGGCGACGCCTGCGGGCTTGTCGATGACCAGGAGCCGCTCGTCCTCGTGAACGATGGCCTCGCGGACACGCGCCACCATGTCGAGCGGGGGCTTGCCGGGATCGGCGGCCGGCAGCACGCGCACCGGGGGGATGCGGATCTTGTCGCTGACGTTCAGGCGCGTCTCGGGGCCGGCGCGCTTGCCGTTCACCCGCACCTCGCCCTTGCGGATCACGCGGTAGACCCGGGTGCGCGGCACGCCCGCCAAGTGCTTCTGCACGTAGTTGTCCAGGCGCTGCCCGGCCTCGTCTTCCGTCACCTCAAAGTGCTGGACGGAGGTGCGGATTTCGGGGGTTTCCGGGTCGGGCAAGGCATCCTCGGCGTAAGGCATTGTTTCTTAAATGATCTGTAGTATACTCCGCCCGTCGTCCGCCATGCGGACGCGACAGAGGTGGTGACAGTTGTCACCGCCCGTTTTAGTTGGACCTCTTAATTCGAGGCCATCGCATTGGGCCGCCAAGATCGTGCCACCTGCGTCGAATCTCGCCACAGTCGAGACTTCCGCAGTCGGTGCCATCGGTCGGGTTCACCGAACGTTTCCTTTTCAGACCGCCCGTAACGCGGCGGTCACAAAATAACGTGAATACCGAGACTCGTTCTCATTCGCCGGATTCAAGGAAGCTTCGCTGCTGCGGACATCTCGTCACGCGGCCTCCCGCCGTTTGTTGCTTGCCGGCCCCTCACTGCACAGTAGGGGCACATGAAGAGAATGCTAGTGAATGCAACTCAGGAAGAGGAGTTGCGCGTAGCTCTGGTTGATGGACAGAAACTGTTTGACCTGAGTATCGATTTACCTTCCCGCGAGCAGAAAAAAGCTAACGTTTACAAGGCCAAGATTTCCCGCGTCGAGCCCTCGCTCGAGGCCTGCTTCGTTGACTATGGCGCGCAGCGTCATGGTTTCCTGCCGCTGAAGGAAGTCTCCAAGGAATACTTCCGGCAGCAGCCCCAGGGCGGCCGGATGAACATCCGTGAGCTCCTGCACGAGGGCCAGGAGCTCATCGTGCAGGTGGAGAAGGAGGAACGCGGCACCAAGGGCGCAGCGCTCACCACCTTCATCAGCCTCGCCGGGCGCTTCCTGGTGCTGATGCCGAATAACCCGCGCGCCGGGGGCGTTTCGCGCCGCATCGAGGGCGAGGACCGCGACCAGATGCGCGAGGTCATGGGCCAGCTGCAGATCCCGGACGGCATGGGCGCCATCGTGCGCACCGCCGGCGTCGGGCGCACGGTCGAGGAGCTGCAGTGGGACCTTGATAACCTCAAGACCCAGTGGGACCAGATCGACGCGGCCTCCAAGGACCGCCCGGCGCCGTTCCTGGTGTTCCGCGAGAGCGATGCGGTCACCCGCTCCATGCGCGACTACCTCTCCGATGACATCGGCGAGGTACTGGTGGATGACCAGGGCGCCTTCCAGAAGGCCCAGGAGTACATGCAGCGCTTCATGCCGGCGGACGCTCAGCGCAAGCTGAAGATGTACACCGACGAAATCCCGCTCTTCACCCGCTTCCAGATCGAGAGCCAGATCGAGTCGGCCTACGCGCACAAGGTCTCGCTGCCCTCCGGTGGCAGCATCGTCGTCGATTACACCGAGGCGCTGGTGTCGATCGACATCAACTCCGCGCGTGCCACGCGCGGCTCGGACATCGAGACTACGGCGACCAATACCAACCTGGAAGCCGCCGATGAGATCGCCCGGCAGCTGCGTATCCGTGACATCGGTGGCCTGATCGTCATCGACTTCATCGACATGGAGTCCCCGAAGAATCAGCGCGAGGTCGAGGACCGCCTGCGCGACGCCATGAAAATGGATCGTGCGCGCATCCAGATCGGCCGCCTGTCGCGCTTCGGCCTGCTCGAGATGTCGCGACAGCGCCTGCGGCCCTCGCTCGGGGAATCCAGCCACATCGTCTGTCCGCGCTGCGTAGGCATCGGCAGCATCCGCAGCGTCGAGTCGATGACGCTCGCGGTGCTGCGCCTGATCGGCGAGGAACTGCGCAAGGACCGCACCGCGCGCGTCGTGGCCCAGGTTCCCGTCGCCGTCGCCACCTACCTCATGAACGAGAAGCGCGACTGGCTGCGCACGCTCGAGGATGAGAGCACTGCCGAGCTCATCATCGTCCCGAACGAGAACATCCAGACCCCGGAGTACTCGATCAGACGCGTGCGTGACGATGAGATGGAACTGCCGGAGAACAAACAGGCCACCTACCTCATGCCGGTCGCCCCAACGATGGTTGAGCCTGGTTCCCAGGATAAGAAGCCCGTGCCCGAGGCACCGGCGGTGGCAACGCTGCTGCCGGCGACCTCGGCCCCCATGGGTGCGCCCCCGGCGGCGCCGGCCGCCACTGCCCCGGCCGCGGCTGTGCAGCCCGTGGCGGCGGCACACGGCGGCGGCTTCTGGTCGCGGTTCAAGAAGCTGCTGGCCGGCGAGCCGCCGGCGGCGGCGCCCGCAGTGGCTGCCGAGACGCCTGCGGTTGCGCCTGCACGTGCCCCGCGCCGCGAGGATGGCCAGCGCCAGGACCGCGGCCGCAGCGACCGCTCGCGCCATTCACGCTCGGCCGACGGCGCCCGCCGCGACCGCGGTGATGGCCGCCGCGATGGCCGTGACCGCAACCGCGATCGCGATCAGCGCGGCGACCGGGATCGCAACCGCGATCCCTCGCGCCGCAATGAGCGCTCGCCCGAGCGCGGTGCAGAACGCTCCGGCGCCCCGCGCGGTGATCAGGCACCGCGCGATCAGGCACCGCGCGATCAGGCACCGCGCGATCAGGCACCGCGCGATCAGGCACCGCGCGATCAGGCACCGCGCGATCAGGCACCGCGCGATCAGGCACTGCGTGACCAGGCACCGCGTGACCAGGCTCCGCGCGAGCCGGGCGTGCGTGATGACCTCGCGGCACAGGATCCAAATGCGCTACCGGGCGCGGCTGCGCCGGGCAGCGAACTGCGGCACGAACGTAGCGAGCGCGGCGGACGCGGTCGCCGGGGTCGGCGCCGTGGACGGCGCGGTGGTGGCGGGGGTTCACGTGATGCGGGGGCCCCCGGCGGCAACGCCGGTGGCGCAGCGCCCCAGGACTTCGGCGGGGATGCCGCTGCGCCTGCGCATGAAGGCAACAACGGTTCGCACGGCGCGTCCTCGGACCTGCCCGAGCGCGCACCGCCGCCGCCACGCGAATATCATGCCGAGCCGCGTGACTCAGGTCCCACCCATGAACCGCTGGCGCACTTTGAGCCCGCCCCTCGTCCCGAGGGCGCCTCGGAGAGCAAGCAACCGTACGTCGTGTGGTCCTCGGCTCCGGCTGAAAAGCCCGCAGGCTCGCGCGGCCCGGACGAGTAAGCGGCGGATCAGGCCGCGCGGGTGCTCTGGCGCAGGTGCGTCAGCAGTCCTCGCGCGGCTGCCTCGACGAGGTCCAGGACCTCCTCGAAACCGTTGATGCCCCCGTAGTACGGGTCAGGCACCTCGCGCACCTCCTGCTCGGGGGCGAACTCCAGAAACAGTCGCAGCCGTGCCTGCGCCGGCTCGGGCGCACGGCGGCGCAGCACCTTGAGATTGTCCTCGTCCATCGCCAGCAGCAGGTCGAAGCGCTCGAAGTCTGCCGGTTCGACCACACGCGCACGCAGCCGCTCGAGGTCATAGCCGCGCCGCCGGGCCGCTGCGCGCGTGCGCGCATCCGGTGGCTCACCGACGTGGTAGCCGGCGGTGCCCGCCGAGTCGACCTCGAGCGCCAGCTCGGGTGCCTCGCGCGCCGCCAGCACGCGCACCACGCCTTCGGCGGTGGGCGAGCGGCAGATGTTTCCCAGGCAGACAAACAGGACTTTCACGGAAGTTCCTTCGGATGCGGCGCCGGAAGGCACCTGCGAAGCCGTATGAGGGTGGGAAGTTTGCCTAAACGCGCCGGCTCAGGCCACTCTCGCGCAGGCCCCGCCGCAGTTGGCATCGCTCCTGAGATCGGTAAACTCTGGCGCAGCGGCCCACCCCCTCAGGAGAGGGTTATGGCGAAGTTGTACGAAGTCGAAATTCACCGCCTGCGTCCCACGCAGATCACCGTCGGCATGATCGAAGTGCATGACAAGCGCGAGAAGCTCCTCGCGCTCAAGCCTCACGAGCAGCAGGAGTTCATGCAGGCCCACCCGATACCGGCGGTGTGGGGACCGGACGGGCACCTGTACATCACCGACCACCACCATCTCGGGCGCGCCGCCTCGGAAGCCGGGGTCGACACCGGCTTTTTCCTGGTCGAAGAGGATTTCTCCAAGCTTGCGATCGCAGACTTCTGGCCGAAGATGCAGCAGGCGCAGTGGGTGCACCCGATCGATGAGACGGGCAAGCTGCGCACCTTCCAGGACATCCCGGAGCACCTGGAGATGCTGATCGATGATCCCTACCGCTCCCTTGCAGGCTACGTGCGCAATGCCGGAGGTTACGAAAAGACCCCGACCGCATTCGCGGAGTTTCTCTGGGCCGACTTCTTCCGGCCGCGCGTGCCGGTGGGTGATACGCGCCCGCAGTTTCACGCAAGCGTCGACACCGCGGTGAAGCTCGCCGTATCGCCCGACGCCGCGCACCTGCCCGGCTACAAGGGCGCGGAAAGCGCAGCAGCCAAGGCAACCTGACGGCGCATGCCTGCGCTGTCCTTCTAACTCGCTCCCGCGCACCGGCGCGACGCCTGCGCGCCGTGCACGAACCTGCGCGCCTGGCTTGGCGTCGACCCTCACTTCCAGCCCCGGGCCCTCGGGGTGCCCGTCAATGTGACGCCCGAAGTCGTGGAGCGGCCGCGCGAATTCGCGATGCTGCAACACCTGCAGCGCACCGACACCTACGTGAGGATGGCCCCGCTGCTGCCGGTCGGCTCGCGTCGCGCGGCGTCCAGACTCGCCTCGCACCCGGTGCACCCGGGCGCAGTCTCAACCCGCGCGGTCGAGGAGTATCTCAGGCCGCGACAGCCGCAGGAGACGCAGGCACGGGCGGCGCTGCCGAATCGCAGCTTCCCCGAGTGGAAGACTCTCTATAACCTGGCACAGCCCGCCGACGCGCGGCGCACACTTCCCGGAGCAATCTAGCGCAACCCGGGAGGCTGTCGCGCCGGCCGTGGCTCAGCGCACGCTGTAGCCCTTGCCTTCAAGACAAGCGCTCATGGCACGCTTGTAGCTGTCGCGCGCGCCGGAGGACTGGTCCGGCGGCACGCCGCCACTTGCCTGGGTCGGATCAAAGCCTGACTGCGACTGTGCCCACTTGTGGCAGGCGTACTTGTCGCTCGCCTGCTGGTCGGCCGACTGGCCCGCCTGCGGATAAACGTAGAGATCATCACTTGGCATCGGCGCCGCCTGCGGGGGTGCATCGGGCGGGGCCGCCACGTAATTCGGCTGGTTCGGCGGGTCCACGACCTGGTACCCGTTCTGGTCGGTGCTCCAGGTGTAATAAGTGTCGTTGGCGTAGTAGTAGGGCACGCCGCCGAACCACAGTGTCGTGTAGTACGCCGGCAGCACCGGCACGAACACACCGACCGGCGCGCCCACCACGATGAAGCTGGCGCCATACGGGCGGTACCACACCCCGCCCGCGTAGTAATAGTTGCCACCCGGGCGCGCGATTATCACCGGCGCGTGCGGCAGCGTCGTGACGTAGGCGCCGTGTGCCGGGTAGTAGTAGTTATGGCTGTAGCGCGCATCGTAGTGGTCGCTGCCGTGCGCAGGGCCGCCCGGGCCACCATAGTGGCCGTGTTCCGGGGTCTGAGCCTGGGCGCCACCGGCAAGGAATGCCAGCAGCGCAACGATGCTCGCGCGTGATACGAGATTCATGGCCGTGTGCCTCATGGTTAACGCACCGTGTAGCCGCGTGCATCGAGGCACGCCGCGATCGCCCGCTTGTAGTCCGCCGCCTGCTGCAGCTGCGCCGCCTGCGCACGCCGGTCAGGAACCACGACCGTGCGCGGCTGTGCGTTCGACTGCTCGGCTGCATTGCCGATGGCACCGCCGACGAGAGCACCGGCGAGCGCCGCAGGCGCGGCCTGCCAGGGACGCGCGATGGCTGCACCGAGTATCGCACCGGTTACGGCACCGATCGCAGTGCCGGCGCCGGTGGGCGGCGGTCCGGGAACCACCGCCACCCGCTCATGCGGCGGCACGCCCGGGGCGCTCGGGTCAAACCCCGTCTGCTGCGTAGCCCAGGTGCTGCACTCGTAGCGATCGCGATCCTGCTGTTCGGGCGTCTGGCCATGCTGCGGATAGGCGAACACCTCACTCGGCGGCGGCGGTGGCGGGCGCACGGCCGAGGGCGGTGGTGCCACCGGTCGGGGCGTGGGCTCCGTGATGCAGGCGCTGAGAAACAGCGCACTGCCGAGCACCGCGGCGGTGAGGGAGGCGCGGAGAATCGTTTGGCTGCGGTTCATATGCGAAAGCGTTCCTGCTGTTGAATGCCAACCCAAAGGCGTGAAAACGGCCGCGGGGCGGCGGCGTTGACACTGTTAAACCCCCGCCGCTCCTGCCAATTTGACGCCCCCGAAGGCGCCCAAGTTCCTGCTGCCTACATCGGGGCACCGCGGCCACAGCGCAATCGCGGTGACCGCGGAAAGATTGTCAGTAATTGTGTCTGCGGGAACACCCGCGGGCGCGTCCGCGCGCCGCAATTCTACCGCGTTCAGGGCGTGATGCGACTCATGAGCGCCGAAACCCGCTCAAGGTCGGCAAGGGTATTCACGTCAGGGCCCGGACGCTCGAGCGCCTCGCCCACCTGAATGCCAAGGCCGTGCTCGAGCGCGCGCAGCTGTTCGAGTTTCTCAGCCGCTTCCAGCGGGCTCACCGGCAGCTGCGCCAGGCGCCGCAGCGCTCTGACGCGGTACGCGTAGATGCCGATGTGGCGCCGTGCACCGGAGTAATCGCGCTGGCTGCCGGCGCCGGCCGCGCCGTCGCGGTGCCAGGGAATCGGTGCGCGGCTGAAGTAGAGCGCGCGCCCGGACAGGTGGGTGACGACCTTGACCGCGTTGGGATCGAGGAACTCGTCGAGGGATTCGATGGGGGTTGCGAGCGTAGCGATGTCCGCATCCGCATGGCTCTCAAGGAGCTGCCCCACCTGGCGGATGAGCGCCACCGGCATCAGGGGCTCATCGCCCTGCACGTTGACGATGATCTCCGCGTCCGCCCAGCCGTGCGCGCGGGCGACCTCGGCGATTCGGTCGGTGCCTGAGGCGTGTACGCGCGCGGTCATCTCCGCGGGTGCGCCGAAGGCGTGCGCAGCGCTGATGATCAGGTCATCATCGGTCGCGATCAGCACCTCGGCGGCGCCGGAAGCACAGGCGCGCTCGTACACCCACTGCACCATCGGTTTACCGGCGATTTCACGCAATGCCTTGCCGGGCAGTCGTGAGGAGCCGTAGCGCGCTGGTATGACGACCCGGAACACGCGCTGCAGGTGTCTTTCAGCGATCCAGCAGCGGGTCGTCGGCGGCGAGCTGGCGGGCCTCTTCCTCGAGCATCACCGGCACCGCATCGCGGATCGGGTAGGCGAGGCGGTCCATGCGGCACACCAGCACCTGGGCCTCGCGCTGATAGCGCAGCGTGCCCTTGCAGACCGGGCAGGCCAGAATCTCGAGCAACCGGGCATCCATTTTGCTAGCTCCCGGCGACCTTGAGGTCGCCCAACTTGCCGCACACGCACGCCAGCAGCGCGCTTGCATCCGCCTCAGCGAAGCGGGCTTCCACGGGCACGTACCAGAGGCGCGCGTCCGCGAACCCCTGGCATTTTACGGCATCCTTCTCCGTCATGAGCACCGGCAGGTCATCGCCGAACGTTAAGTCCGCGGCACTCAGGGGGTGATGGTCGGGAAAGGCATGTTCGATGAGGTTGAGCTCCTGGTCGCGCAGTTCGCGGAAGAAGCGCGCCGGGTTGCCGATGCCGGCGACCGCGTGCACGGGCGTGCCCCCAAAGTCGGCGAGCGGCCGGCTGCCCTGCTCCGCCGCGAGCGCATACGCCGCACCGGGGATCAGGTCCATCCTCAGGAGCGCGCCGGCGCCTGCCAGGGAGGCATGCTCGGGCGCGCCGTTGACGACCTTCAGATCGACGCGCGCAAGCGCTGCGACTTCAGGCTCCCGCAGCGGTCCGGCCGGCAGCAGCCGCCCGTTGCCAAAGCCACGCGCGCCATCGATGACGAGAATCTCGCAGTCCCGTGCCAGCCTCAGGTGCTGCAGACCGTCATCGCACAGGATGACCCGTGCGCCGAGCTCGATGAGCCGCCGCGCCCCGGCGACCCGGTCAGCGGCCACGACCGTGGGGCAGCCGCTGCGGCGCGCGAGCAGCAGCGGCTCATCGCCGACCTCGGTCCAGGCGGAGTCGCCGCGCACCACGCGCACCGCGCCACCGCTTCGCCCGTAGCCGCGCGAGAGGATGCCGGCCTCGACGCCGCGTGCCCGCAGCGCCCGTGCGAGCCACAAGGTGAGCGGCGTCTTGCCGGTGCCCCCGACGGTGAGGTTGCCGATGACGATGACCGGGCAGGCAACGCGCACGCTGCTGAGCATTCCTGCCGCGTAGGCACGGCGGCGCAGGCGCATGAGTGCGCCGTAGAGCCACCCGAGCGGCTCCAGCAGCGAGCGGCGGCTCGGTGGTCCATACCAGCGCTCGGGAAGCCGTGCGGCCATCGGTGCGCCGGCGCGTGCCTAGTCGGAGAACTGCAGGCGGTGCAGCTGCGCGTACAGGCCGCCGCGCGCGAGCAGCTCCTGGTGCGTGCCGCTCTCGGCGATGCGGCCGCCGTCGAGTACCAGGATGCGGTCGGCCTGCTCCACGGTCGACAGGCGGTGCGCGATGATGAACGTGGTGCGGTTGCGCACCAGCTGGGCGAGGGCCGCCTGGATGTGACGCTCGGCCTCGGAGTCCAGAGCCGAGGTCGCCTCGTCGAGGATCAGGATGGGCGCATCCTTCAGTAGCGCGCGCGCGATCGCGATCCGCTGGCGCTGGCCGCCCGAGAGCAGCATGCCACGGTCGCCGACCAGGGTGTCCAACCCGTGCGGCTGGGCGCGCACGAATTCCAGGATGTGCGCAGCTTCGGCGGCGCGCTCGACGTCCGCGTCCGGCACGGCGCGCCCGAAGGCGATGTTGTTGCGGATGCTGTCATCGAACAGCACGATCTCCTGGCTCACCACCGCGATCTGCTCGCGCAGGTTGCGCAGCTGGAACTCGCGTACGTCGTGCCCATCGATGCGCACCTGGCCTGTGACCACGTCGTAGAAGCGCGGCAGGAGGTTGACCAGCGTCGACTTGCCGCTCCCCGAACGCCCGACGATGGCGAGACTCTCGCCCGAGCGCACCTCGAGGTGGATGTCCGAAAGTGCCGCGGGCCGCTCGCGCGGCGCGCCAGCCGGCGCACCGGCGGGGGCTGCGTGCCCGGGGTAAGTGAAGGAGACGTGATCGAACTGCACGGCGCCGCGCACCCGGGTGCTCGTGAAGGTGCCCCCCTGGGGCTCGGTCGGCTCATCGAGGAGCTCGAACAGGCTCTGGCCGGCGGCGATGCCCTGCTGCAGCGGGCCGGCGACGCCGACCAGGTCGCGCAGCGGCTGCGCGATGCCGACGAGCCCGGTGATGAAACCGAGCAGATCGCCCATCGACATGCGGCCGTGCACGGCGTCCGCAATCGCGATCGAGAGCACGAAGCCGCCGCCCACCGCCGCCACCAGCTGCACCACGGGGTTGGAGATGCCGCGCGTCAGGATCAGCTTCATATTGGAGCGGAAGTTGTGCGAGTTGACCGCGTCGAACTGGCGGTCGAGATGATCCTCGGCGTTGTAGACCTTGATGAGGCGTGGCGCCTCAAAGCCTTCCTTGGCGACGCGCGTGACCCCGCCCATCGAGTCCTGGATACGGCGGCTGTAGCGGCGGAACTTGCGGTTGATGATCGACACCAGCCACGCCACGAGCGGCCCCATGATCAGCGCGATGAGGGTGAGGCGCACGTTCAGCCACAGGAGAATCGCGAGCGAGCCGATGATGGTGAGGGCGCTGCGCACCAGGGTGTTGACCGAGTCAGTGGTGGCCTGGCCCACCAGCTCGCTGTTGTAAGTAAGGCGTGACAGCAGCGTCGCCGAGGAGTTGCGGTCGAAGTAGCCCAAGGGCAGCGACAGCACGTGGCGGAATACGTCCTGGCGCAGCTGGTTGACGATGCGCCGGCTCACGTAGCCCATGAAATAGGTCTGGATGAAGTCACCGAGCCCGCGCACCACGAACAGACCGATGAGTGCGAGCGGCACCCAGGTGATGGTGCGCGGGTCGCGATTCACGAGCGTGCCATCACCGAAACCCTTCATGAACAGGCTCAGGCTCGCCATGGAACCGCCGAACAACACCCCGCCGAGCATGCCGAGCGCGAAACGCGCGCGGTAAGGGGCGAGGTAGCCGAGCAGGCGCCGGTAGGCGCGCCAGCCGCCGCTCTCAGCCGGGGCGAGCGTGCTGACGGGCGCCCGGTCAGTGTCGTTCAAGGCTTGCCCGCCGGCTCATCCTTGACCGTAGCGATGTTGATCTCGGCGAAGCCCAGGCGTCCGAGCACGTCCATGGCGGTGATGACGGACTGGTGCGTGGCGCGGGCATCCGCGCGCAGGGTGATGCGGATGCTGCGGTTGGTGCCGGTCTCCTTCAGCAGCGCCGCGCGCAGCGTTTCGGGACTGGAGTTAATGAGCTCGTGCTGGTTGACGAGGTAGGTACCGCCCTGGGTGACACTCACCACCAGCGGCTCGGCGCTCTGGCGCGCCTCGGGGACGTCGCTCGCGTGCGGCAGATGCACGCGCAGGCGGCCCTCGTCGGTGAATTTCGCCGACAGGATGAAGAACACCACGAGCAAGAGCACCACGTCGATGAGGGAGACCACGTTGATCTCCGGCTCCTCGGGGCGGCGGCCAGGCCTCAGGTTCATGGGCTGGCGCTAGGCGGCAGCCGCCGGTGAGGCGCGCTCGCGCAGCCGTGCCGCCTCCAGGGCATCGGCCATGCGGATCGCGTGCTTCTCCATTTCCATGACAATGCCCTCGACCCGCCCGCGCAGGTAGCGGTAGGCGATCAGCGCGGGGATCGCCACGCACAGGCCCGCGGCGGTGGCGATGAGCGCCTCCGAGATGCCGCCGGAGAGCGCGCGCGGGTCACCCATACCGCCCTCCTGGATGGCGTGGAAGGCGCGGATGATGCCGGTGACGGTGCCGAGGAGGCCGAGGAGCGGTGAGATGCCGGCGATGGTGCCGAGCGTGTTGAGGAAGCGCTCGAGCTCATAGACGACGTGGCGGCCGGTGTCCTCCAGACGCTCCATGAGGATCTCGCGTGGGCGGTGGCGGTTGGCGAGACCGGTCGCCAGCAGCCGCCCCAGGGGCGAGTTCTGCTCCAGCGCCGCGATCACCTTGTCGTTGATCTGGTTGGTCTCGACCAGCTGCCAGACGCGCTGCGGCAGCTCCTGCGGCAGCACACGCTTATCCTGGAGCGTCCACAGCCGCTCGAGCACGATCGCCGCGGCAATGATCGAGCACAGGATGATCGGCCACATCAGCGGGCCGCCGGCCCGCACTATTTCCCACATCCGAAAGGACCCCAAGGACCGGTAAAGCGGGCATCATACATAAGGGACGGGCACGCTCAAGGTAAGTACGTCGCAGGTTCGGCCCCTGCGCACCGCGCCTCCACCCCCGCTTCTGCTAGAGTCCTGCGCTCGATGCCGCGCCGGTTCCTGCAAAAGTTCATCCCGAACCCCGCGACTTTGCGGGATCGCTGGTTTCTGCGCCCGTTCGGCGAGCGCCTGACAGACCCGCAGCTGTGGACCCTGCACCGGCGGGGCGTGACCTACGCCTTCGGCATGGGCCTGGCGATCTCCTTCATCCCGCTGCCCGTCCACATGCTGCTCGCCTGCACGCTCGCGGTGCTGCTGCGGCTGAACATGCCGGTGGCCTGCGCCGCCACCTTCTTCGTCAATCCCTTCTCGATCATGCCGCTCTACTACTTCGCCTATCGCGTCGGCATGGCGCTGTTGCGCGAGCCGCGGCACCACTTCCGCTTCGTGCCGACCCTGCACTGGCTGTGCTACGGGCTCGCGCCCGTGTGGAAGCCGTTCCTGCTCGGCTGCCTCGTGTGCGGCGTCGTGGCAGGTCTGCTCGGCTGGCTCGTGCTCGAGGCCATCTGGCGCTGGCAGGTCATGAGCCGCTACCGCGCACGCCACCAGGCCCATGCGGCCTGAAGCCGCGCGCCGACTCAGGCGTGCGCGATGAGGGTGCCGCGCTGCAGCTCGTAGATGCGCTCCATGCGCGCGGCGAGCTTCAGGTCATGCGTGACGACGATGAGACTCGTGGCGCGCTCGCGGTTCAGTTCCAGCATGAGAGCAAATACGCTCTCGGCATTGGCGCCATCGAGGTTGCCGGTCGGCTCATCCGCCAAGACGATGCGCGGCTGCGTGACCAGCGCGCGCGCCACCGCGGCGCGCTGGCGCTCGCCGCCGGAGAGCTGGTGCGGGCGGTGTTCGAGGCGCGCACCGAGCCCCACCCGCTCCAGCAGCGCACGCGCGGCGGCGCGTGCCTCGCGCACCGGACTCCTGCGCACCAGCAGCGGCATCGCCACGTTCTCCAGCGCCGAGAACTCCGGCAGCAGGTGGTGGAACTGGTAGACGAAGCCGAGCGCCTGGTTGCGCAGCAGGCCGCGCTCCTGCTCGCTCAGCTGGTGGATATCGCGGCCCGCCACCGCCACGGTGCCCACGGTGGGCGCATCGAGGCCGCCGAGGATCTGCAGCAGCGTCGTCTTGCCGGAACCGGAAGCGCCGACGATCGCCACGCGCTCGCCGGCCGCGACCGAGAGGTTCACGCCCTCGAGCACCCGCAGCACCTCCGGCCCCTGGGAAAAACTCTTGTGCACGCCGGTCGCGCTCAGAACGGTGTCATTCATGCCGCAGGGCCTCCGCAGGGGCGGTGCGCGCTGCGCGCCACGCCGGGTAGATCGTCGCCAGCGTGCACAGCAGAAACGCCACCGCGCACACCTTGAACACATCGGTACCCTCGACGTACGCCGGCAGCTCGCTCATGTAGTAGACGCGCGCATCGAGGAACTGCGTGCCGGTGAGGTGCTCGAGGCGACCCACCAGCGTCTGCAGGTTATCGGCCACCAGCGTGCCGAGCGCCGCTCCGAGGAGCGTGCCGGCGAGCCCGATGAGCACTCCCTGTATCGCGAAGATCAAGAGCACGTTGCGCGGCCCGGCACCGAGGGTGCGCAGGATGGCGATATCGGTCTGTTTCTCCTTCACGATCATGACGAGGGTGGCGACGATGTTGAAAGCCGCCACCGCCACGATCATGAGGAGGATCAGGAACATCATCGATTTCGTGATCTCGATGGAGCGGAAGAAGTTGGCGTGCTCCTGGGTCCAGTCGTTCACGTAGTAGCCGGGACCGCCAAGAGACAGCGCCGCCTCGCGCACCAGGGCCGGCGCCTTGAGCGGATCGCTGAAATGCAGCCGCAGCCCGGTGACGCCCGTGCCGGTGCGGAACAGCAGCGCCGCATCCTCAAGATTCACTAGGGCCAGCCCGCGGTCGAACTCGTACATACCCGACTCGAACAGGCCCGCCACGCGGAAGCGGCGCATGCGCGGCACCACGCCCGTCGGTGTCGCACTGCCCTGCGGGGCGATGAGGATCACGCTGTCGCCGACCCTGACATTCAGCTCGCGGGCGAGCGCGCTGCCGAGGATGGTGGCAAAGGAGCCGGGTTTGAGCTCCTCGATGCTGCCGGCGGTGACGCGCTGCGCGAGCCCGCTGGCGCTGCGCTCCTGCCCGGGCAGGATGCCGCGCACGCTCGCCCCGGCCATGTGGTGGCCGTTGGCGAACATGGCCTGGCTCTCGACGTAAGGCACTACCGCCTGCACGTCGCGGGCGCCGCGCAGCTTCTGCTGCAGCGCCTGCCAGTTGGTGAGGGGGCCTGCGAGCCCGGTGATGGTGGCGTGGGAGGTGACCGAGAGGATGCGGGTCTTAAGTTCCCGCTCGAAGCCGTTCATGACGGAGAGCACGACGATCAGCGTGGCGACCCCGAGCATCAGGCCGCACACCGACATGAGGGCGACGAAGGACACAAAGCCGCGCCGGTGCGTCGAGCGCAGGTGGCGGGTGCCGATGATAAGTTCGTAGGCGCTCATCGCTCACTCATAGCGCAGCGCCTCGGCGGGCGCAGTGCGCGAGGCGCGCAACGCCGGGTAGAGCGTCGCGATCCCCGTCAGCAGCAGCGCGGCGGCGGCAATGCCGAGCACGTTCCCCCAGTGCACCTCGGACGGGATGGAGGTGAGGTAGTACACGTCCGCGTCCATGAACTGGAAACGGAAGGTGCGCTCGAGGAAGGGCACGATGGTAGCGACGTTGAAGGCCAGCAGCAGCCCGAGCGCGACTCCGAGCAGCACCCCGAGCCAGCCGATCACGAGGCCCTGGGTGATGAAGATTCCCATGACGCGTTTCGGGCTCGCGCCGAAGGTGCGCACGATCGCGATGTCGGTGCGCTTGTCGGTGACTACCATCACCAGCATCGCCACGATATTGAAGGCGGCCACTGCCACGATCAGCAGCAGGATGAGGGACATCATGGTCTTCTCGATGCGGATGGCGCGGAAGTAACTGGCGTTGTCCTGGGTCCAGTCACTCACCTCGAGGTTCTTCGGCACGAGCGCCTTGAGGCGCGCGGCGACCTCAGGCGCTGCCAGCACGTCGCGCACCCGGATTCTCAGGCCCTCGCTCGCCGTGCCCTCGGCACCGAGGGCACGCACGTCCTCCAGGTGTGCGAACACCAGCGTGCCGTCGTGATCCTGGATGCCCGCCTCGAAGACGCCCGCCAGTGTGAACTCGCGCAGTCTCGGGGTGGGTGCGCCATCGGGGCTCACGGTCGGCACGAGCACGGTGAGTGAATCCCCGGGCGCGAGCCCCAGGCGCTCGGCGATCAGCGCTCCGACGATGACGCGCTCGGAGCCTGCGGCAAGATCGCCCAAGTGCCCCTGCGTCAGGGCGGCTCCGAGGTCCGCCTTGCTCGAGGCGGCGGCCGGGTCGATGCCGCGCAGCAGGATCGGCACCATCTCCGGCTGGCGCACCGCCAGCGCCTGAACCTCCGCATAGCGCGCGACATCGCTGACGCCCGAGACCTGGGACGCCGCGCGTGCGATGTCCTGCCACTGGGCGCCCGTGAGCTCGCTGCCCGCATGCGCCGTGATGCGCACCGGGGCGCTCAGGGACAGGAGCCGGTCACGCAGCTCGCTCTCAAAGCCGTTCATCACCGAGAGGATGACGATGAGGGCCGCCACGCCCACGCACACGCCGATTACGGATGCCCAGGTGATGAAGGAGACAAAGAACTTGTGGGAGCGTGCGCGTACGTAGCGCAGCCCCACGTACACCGACAGGGGGTGAAACATCGTGGCGATTTAACCACAGTTGACAGCGATTTCAGACGTGCGTCACAAAACCAGACGCGTGTGCGGCCCGGGCGGCTTTGACAGATTCACCCCGGTGCTATAGTCAGAAATAGTTCCGGGAGAGTTCCATGCAGACCCGAATTTTCGCAGCACTCCTGATCGGTTCCGCACTGGCCGGCAGCACCGTCGCCGACACCGTGGTGGTCAACGACCAGGTCCAGGTGATGCCCTCGCAGGTGGACCGCCCCAAGCGCGGCACGACGATGGACGAGGTCGAGAAGCACTTCGGTGCCCCGGTGAATCGTCATCCGACCGTGGGCGCGCCGCCCATCACGCGCTGGGACTACAGCAACTTCTCGGTGTTTTTCGAGAAGGACCGCGTCATCGATGCGGTGGTGACCTCCGGCTGATCCCCCGCCGGTTCGCCCTTTGAGGGCGGCCCCGGCGCCCCTGCCCGCCTGAACCTGACGGCCGCCGCGCGCCTTGCGCAGGCCTCGGGCTGCCCCTGCGCCCGCCGTCGCCCCCGCAGCAGACACTTAATGTGAATGTGGTAGTCTCGCCTTTAACAGAATAATTTCATTGGGGAGCTTGTGGCGGGGGAAGAGCCTTTAAGGGCCCATATAGAGGCCCTGGTGCGGGCGGGAACGCTGCGCAGAAAGACGGCTGCGGCTCAGCTTGAGGCCGAAATACGCCGCCGCGAAGAGGTGCTGCGCCAGACCTTCCGCCGCTACGTTTCGCCCCGGGTGGCGGACAAGATCCTCGAGGACGCGCAGCTGCGCGACACCCTGCTCGCGACCGCCGATGCGCGGGCGCGCGCAGTGGTGCTGTTCGCTGACCTGCGCGGCTTCACCAGCATCTCCGAGCAGCTCGAGCCGACGCACGTCGTGCCGCTGCTGAATGAGTTCTTCTCGCTCCTCACTGAGATCACCTTCCGCCACGAGGGCACGGTATTTCACATGGCGGGCGACTGCCTGATGCTCGGCTTCGGGGTGCCGCTGGAACAGGCCGACAGCGCGCAGCGTGCGGTAAATGCCGCGCGCGAGATGCTCACCGGTTTCGGCGCGCTCGCGAGCTCCTGGAAGCAGCGCTACCAGGTCGAGGCGGGCTTAGGGATCGGTATCAATGAGGGGGACGTGGTCGCCGGTAACATCGGCTCCAGCTCCTACATGAACTACACCATCATCGGTGACACCGTGAACATCGCCGCGCGCCTGTGCCAGCGGGCGCGCGCCGGCGAGATGTTGTTCTCAGGCGCCCTCAAGCGCTCCCTTGACGCCAAGGGCTTCGACATTGGCGCCACCCCGCTGCCGCCCCTGCAGCTGCGCGGCCGCTCGCACCCGATCGACATTTTCTGCGTGCCGCTGCAGACGCGGGTGCAGCTGCACGTGGAGCCGGTCGCCGCCTGAACCTCGCCGCCGGTCTGGAAATCCAAGGCCGCAGCCATCACCTCTTAGGGCACCCCCGGCTCGGGTAAGCTGCGGGTCCTTTTTTAGCCGCAGCCTTTAAGTTTTCGCCTGATGACCGCGCTCCTGAATCCCCCGGTTCCCTCCAGCGCCCTCCCGCGCCTGCGCTGGCACCAGCTCTACGGCAGCGCCGCAGCATTGGCACTCGCCGAGGCCACGCGCGCCGACCGGCGTCTCTACGTTGTGATCGCCGACGCCGCGCGGGAACTGGACCGCCTGACCGCGGAGGTGCGCTTCTTTGCCGGCGCAGCACTGCCGCTGCTGCGGCTACCCGACTGGGAGGTGCTGCCCTACGACCTCTTCTCTCCGCACCCCGACATCGTCTCGGAGCGCCTGAAGACGCTCTTTGAGCTGCCGCAGGTCAGCCACGGCTGCCTGATCGTCGCGGCCGACACCCTGCTGCAGCGCCTACCGCCGCGCAACTACGTCCAGGGACGCGCCTTCACGCTGAAGAAGGGGCAGTCCCTGGCGCTCGAGCCCTTCCGGCAGCGCCTGGCGGAGGCCGGCTACGCGAGCGTCAGCCAGGTCGTGAGCCCCGGGGAGTTCGCCGTGCGCGGCTCGCTCCTCGATGTCTTCCCGATGGGCAGCGCCACGCCGCTACGAATTGATCTGTTCGACGATGAGATCGAGGCGATCCGCCGCTTCGACCCCGAAACGCAGCGCTCACTCGATGCCCTCGAGAGCGTGCAGCTGCTGCCGGCGCGCGAGGTGCCCCTCGATGCGCAGGCGGTCAAGGACTTCCGGCGCCGCTACCGCACGCGCTTCGAGGGCGACCCGAACAAGTCCGCCATCTACCGCGGCGTCAGCGAGGGACTGGCCCCGGCGGGGGTGGAGTTCTACCAGCCGTTGTTCTTCGAGACCACCGCCACCCTCTTTGACTACCTGCCGCGCAATGCCGTGCTGGTGCAGGACGTAGCGCTGCCGCAGACGCTCGCGCGCGCCTGGCGCGATGTCGAGGGGCGTTATGAGGATCGCCGTCATGACATCGAGCGCCCGGTGCTGCGTCCGGATGAGCTGTTCCTGGAACCGGCACAGCTCGCGCAGGCGCTCGAGGGCTTCGCCTCCATCACCCTCGATGCCTTCAAGGCCGACACCGAGCTGCAGGGCGCCGCCCCCGGGGTGCACAACTTCCCCACCGCGGCGGCGCGCGAGCTGCGCATCGACGTGCGCGCCGAGCAGCCGTTCGCACCGCTCGATGCCTTCCTCAAGGCCTTCGACGGGCGCGTGCTGATCGCGGCGGACTCGGCCGGGCGGCGCGAGGTGCTGCAGGAAATGCTGCGCGCCTATGAGCACGAGGTCACGCTCGTGGGCAACTGGGAGGCCTTCACCAAGGGCAGCGCGCGCCTGGCACTCACGGTGGCCCCCGACCTTGAGGGGCTGACACTCAAGCAACCTGCGATCGCGGTAGTCTCGGAGGCGCAGCTCTTTGGCGCGCGCGCGCGCCAGGAACGGCGGCGCAAGCGCGCCGCCGACCCGGAGGCGATCTTAAGGGACCTGCGCGACCTGAACGCCGGCGCCCCGGTCGTGCACGAGCAGTACGGCGTTGGCCGCTACCTCGGCCTGATGCCGATGGAGATCGGCGGCCAGCCTGGGGAGTTCCTGGTGCTCGAGTACCAGGACGGGGACCGCATCTACGTGCCGGTGCAGCAGCTGCACCTCGTCAGTCGCTACACGGGCGCGGCCCCCGAGAACGCCCCGCTCCACAAGCTCGGCACCGATCAGTGGGCGCGCGCCCGCCGGCGCGCGGCCGAGCAGATCCGCGACGTCGCGGCGGAGTTGCTGGACCTCTACGCCCGCCGCAAGGCGCAGGTGGGTCTTGCCTTGAGCGCCGGGGAGCTCGACTACCGGGGCTTTGCCAATGCCTTCCCGTTCGAGGAGACCGAGGACCAGGCGCAGGCGATCGCCCAGGTGCTCACCGACCTCAAGAGCGAGCAGCCGATGGACCGCATCGTCTGCGGGGATGTCGGCTTCGGCAAGACCGAGGTCGCGATGCGCGCCGCCTTCATCGCCACGCAGTCGGGCAAGCAGGTGGCGGTGCTCGCGCCCACGACGCTGCTCGTGCAGCAGCATCTTGCCAACTTCCGCGACCGCTTCGCCGACTGGCCGGTGCGCGTCGAGGGACTGTCGCGCTTCGGCAATGCGAAGGAGACGCAAGTCGTGCTCGAGGGGCTCGAGCAGGGCAAGGTCGACATCGTCATCGCCACGCACCGCCTGCTGCACGCCCACGCGCGCTTCAAGGACTTAGGTCTGCTCATCATCGACGAGGAGCACCGCTTCGGCGTGCGCGACAAGCAGCGCCTGCAGGCACTGCGGGCCAACGTGCACGTGCTCACCCTCACCGCCACGCCGATCCCGCGCACGCTGAACATGGCGCTCGGGGGGCTGCGCGACCTGTCCCTCATCACCACCGCGCCCGCGGGGCGCTTGGCGATCAAGACCTTCCTCATCGAGTGGCACGCGCCGACCTTGCGCGAGGCGGTGCTGCGCGAACTGCGCCGCGGCGGCCAGATCTATTTCGTGCACAACGAGGTGCGCACCATCGACAAGATCGCCGCCGAGGTGCAGGCGCTGGTGCCGGAGGCGACGGTGCGCATCGGCCACGGGCAGATGCGCGAGCGCGACCTCGAGCAGCTGATGGTGGACTTCTACCACCGCCGCTTCAGCATCCTCGTGTGCACCACCATCATCGAGAGCGGCATCGACGTGCCGACCGCCAACACCATCATGATCAACCGCGCCGACCACATGGGACTGGCGCAGCTGCATCAGCTGCGCGGGCGTGTCGGGCGCTCCCATCATCGCGCCTACGCCTACCTGATCGCCCCGCCGCGCCAGGGGCTGCCGCGCGATGCCGCCAAGCGCCTGGAGGCCATCGAGTCGATGGAAGAGCTCGGCGCAGGCTTCGTGCTCGCCACCCACGACCTTGAGATCCGCGGCGCGGGCGAGCTTTTGGGCGAGCAGCAGAGCGGCCAGATGACTGAAGTCGGCCTGTCGATGTACCTCGAGATGCTCGAGCGTGCCGTGGCGGCCCTCAAGGAGGGCCGCGAGCCGGCCCTCGACCAGCCCCTCGCCGCGGCCACGGAGGTGGAGCTGCGCCTGCCGGCGTTCCTCCCGGAGGCCTACGTCGCCGACGTGCACGTGCGGCTGTCGCTCTACAAGCGCATCGCCGCCGCCGATGGCGCGCTGGCGCTGGATGAGCTCACCGCGGAAATTCACGACCGCTTCGGCCCGCTGCCGCCGGCCGCACAGAACCTGCTGCGCATCACCCGCCTGAAGCTCAGTGCCCGCGCCCTCGGGGTACGGCGCCTCGATCTTGGGCCCCAGGGGGGCTCGGTCACCTTCGAGGAGCGGGCCCGCATCGAGCCGGCCACCATCGTGCGCCTCATCCAGAAGCACGCCCGCGAGTACCGCCTCGAGGGCCCGCTCAAGCTACGCGTGACCCGGGCACTGCCGAGTGAGAAAGAGCGCTTCGACTTCGCTGGCGAACTCCTGAAGCGCCTCGGCGAGGCGCCCCGAGTCCATTAGAATGAGGCCGATGCAAGTATCCTTGACAGCCCTGCGTACCCAGGCACTGACCCTGCTGACCCTCCTCTGCCTCGCCGTGCCCTTCAAGGGCGGCGCCGAGGATGCACCGGCACCGGCGGCCACGGTCTACAACGTCGAGATGATCATCTTCCGCAACCCCGGCTCCCAGGGCGGCGGTGAGAACTGGAGCACCCAGGGGGTGAGCTCGCGCAACATCGCCGGTGACGAGACCGCCACCGGAACTGCGCAGGTCGGCCATTTCGTGGGCGTCCTGCCGAGCTCGGGGTATCAGCTCTCCGACCTCGAGAACCGCCTGCGCGCGGGAGGTTACACGCCGGTGGCCCACGTCGCCTGGTCGCAGACCGCGAGCTCCTGGGGCACGCGGGCCGGATTCCCGCTGTCGCGCCTCGGTGCCGACGCCGAGGGGCTCACCGGCACCGTGTTCCTCGAGCACGGGCAGTTCCTGCACCTCGGCATGACGCTCAACTACGCCATCCCCTCCCCGCCGCCCGGACTCAACGCCCCGCCCGGCACCGTGTTCACCATCAACGAGAGCCGGCGGGTGAAGTACTACGACCGCAACTACTTCGATCACCCCGCCTATGGCGTGATCGCGCTGGTCACACCCGCCCAGGGGGGCCGGGCGCCGGGACGCTAACGCCCGAGGCGGTCCGCCTGCTCGAAGATCCAGCGGTGGAAGGCTGCGATCTTCGGCTCCCCCAGGCGCTCGCGGCGGCATACGAACCAGAAGCCGAAGCTGCTCGGCAGCTCGGTGGCGAAGGGCTTCACCAGGCGGCCGGCGGCGAGGTCCTCGTCCACGAGCGGCGCGAGCCCGAGCGCAAATCCCTGACCCGATACCGCCGCGGCGAGTGCCATGTGGCTGTTGCCAAAGAGCGCCCCGCTGCCCTCGATCAGGCGCGGCGCGCCGGCCTGCGCAAACCACTCGCTCCAGGTCGGCAGGCCTGGGGCCACGAGCGAGGACTCATCGTGCAACAGTAGTGACCCCTCGATGCGCGCAGGATCCGCGCCATAGCGCGCGGCGAGCTCCGGATTGCACACCGGAAAAGCGCGCGCCCGGGCGATCTCGCGGCTGTAGAGCTCCGGATAATTGCCATCGCCGTAGCGCAGCCCGATATCGACCCCGTCGCGCTCGAAGTCGACGCGCCGGTCGGCCGCGACGATCCGCACCTGCAGCTGCGGGTACTGGCGGGTGAAGCTTGCCAGGCGCGGCGCCACCCAGCGCGAGGCAAACGTCGCCATGGCGCTGATCTGCAGCGACGTCGCATCGAACTCGGCCACCTGCGAGAGCAGACGTTCCATCTCGACAAACAACGCCGTCAGGCGCGGCGCGAGCGTGCGCCCCGCCGTGGAGAGCGTAATGGTGCGGTGACCGCGCACGAACAGCGGCACCCCGACCCACTCCTCCAGGCGCCGCACCTGCACGCTCACGGCCGCTGCGGTGACGCCGAGTTCGCTCGCGGCGGCCGCAAAACTCAAGTGGCGCGCGGCGGCATCGAAGCTGCGCAGCGCGTTCAGCGGCAGGTTGCGGATCGTCGTCACCATGAATGGATTTCCTGCGCAGCTCCGGCTGCACAACAATTTATGCCAGATCCGGGGAGTATTTGTCGTTTGCCGCGCGCGCTGCTGCCACGGCACGCTCACCCCACGGGCTCAAAGAACCAAACCGGGGCCGATGCCGCGGGCGGGTCCGAAAACGGAGAGTGTATTTCGTGCGCAGCCTCCTCATCATCTGTCTCACGGCCGGACTCACCCTCGGCGGCGCGGGGCGCGCGGCCGCCGAGAGCGCCGCCATCGCGCGCGCCATCGCCGACCCCACGCGCCCGGCGGAAGACCGCGCGCGCGATGCCAACCGCAAGCCCGCCGCCACGCTCGCCTTTGCCGCCATTCCCGCAGGCGCTGTGGTGGCGGACTACCTCGCTAACGGCGGCTACTTCACGCGCCTGTTTGCCGACTTGGTCGGGGGCAGCGGGCACGTCTACGCGGTCGAGCTCAACGAGGTCGTGAGCTTCCCGAACGTCGCCCGCGGCTTCGCGCAGCTTAAGGAGTGGGGCGGCGGGCAGCCGAACGTGACGATCGCAACGGTGCCGGCGAGCGCAGACTTGAGCTTCCCGCGGCCCCTCGATGTGTTCTGGATCTCGCAGAACTATCACGACCTGCACGACAAGTTCTTGGGCCCGAAGGACGTCGCCGCCTTCAACCGCCAGGTGTTTCAGGCCCTAAAGCCCGGCGGCATCTACGTGGTCCTCGACCATGCGGCAGCGCCAGGCTCGCCTGCCGATGTCACCGAGACGCTGCACCGGATTGAAGCTGCCACGGTGAAGCGCGAGGTGCTGGCCGCCGGTTTTGAGCTCGTAGCCGCGAGCCCGCTGCTGGCGAACCCGGAGGATCCGCACACCAAGGGGGTGTTCGATCCTTCCATCGCCGGCCACACGGATCAGTTCATCCTGAAATTCCGGCGCCCGCCCACCCCTGCCGGTTCCCCGCACCCGTAACGCCTTAAACCGACGGAGTCCTGAAGCGATGACGACCCTCAATCCCCTGCCCCTGGCGGCGTGCCTCCTCAGCACGGCGCTGGGCGTGAGCGCACCGCCGCCCGCCGTGGCGACCCCGGCGGCCCCCGCCGCCGTGTTGCGCGACGGCGCCCACGATTTCGACTTCAACGTCGGGACTTGGAAGACACACATCCGTCGCGTCGCCGAACCCTTCTCCGGGGATCCACGGGGCACCGAACTGAACGGCACGGTCACGGTGCACAAGATCTGGGACGGCCGCGGACAGGTCGAGGAAATCGAGGCCGACGGCCCCAAGGGCCACTGGGAGGGTCTCACGCTCTTCGTCTACAACCCGCAGGCACGCCAGTGGACCCAGGCCTTCATCGACAGCAGCGACGGGGTGGTGAGCACCCCCGTCATCGGGGAATTCCACGACGGCCGCGGCGAGCTGTACGCGCAGGAATCGTTCAGGGGACGCACGGTACTGATACGCGCCACCTGGTCGGACATCAAACCCGACTCGCATCATTTTCAGGAGGACCTCTCAGCCGACGGCGGGCGCAGCTGGGTTCCGGCCTTCGTGGCGGAGCTGACGCGCGTCGCGCCCTGACGTTTCAGGCGCGCTCGGGCTAGCCTCCGAGCAGCTGCACGGCGCTGAACTCAAATGACGCCCCGGCGCGCTCCTCCTGCGCACAGCGCACGCGCTCGCGCGAGGCGGCGATGAACCAGGCCTCCTGCTGGCGTGGCCGGGCGCGCCCGAAGCCTGCCGGGGTGAGCACCGCCACGCAGGCGGCATGCTCAGGGTCACGCACCGATTGGTAGCGGATGCACACGATGTCGGCGGCGCGGGCCGCCTCGGCGAGCGCTTGGGTGCGCGAGTAATCGAGCGGGTCGGTCCAGGACGCGCGCTCGCGCACGAACGGTTCGCGCGTCAGGTCGAGCGCCGCGTGCGTACGCACCGCGGCGCTGAAGGCGCTATGGGGCACGGGTTTGAGATCCGGGGTGCCGGGGGAATCGAGCAGGAACCGCAGGCGCCAGTAGCTCTTCTCGGCGAGCGCGGTGCGCAGGACTTCCGCCCCATACCAGACCCCCGCCTCGAAGGCCTGGCGGAAGCGTGAACCGGTGTGCGGGCGGTAACGAAACGGGGTGGCGAGCAGGTAGTGCAGTCCGTGCGCGCCCTGCGGGAGCGCGGGCTTGCTCTCCTCGAGCACCGTCTCGAGCACCGTCTGCTCTTCGAGCGAATCGGTGAGGCGCATGGTCGAGGCACGGTACTGCGCCTCCACCACGCGATGCAGCACGCGCGCGTAGGCGTGCGCCTCAGATGCGAGCGCGCGCGGCGTCCAGGTAGTCAACGGCGCGCACCAGGCCGGCGGGTTCGCGGATCAGTTCCAGCGGCACCCCGCCGAGCGCGCTGTTGTCACTGCGCAGCCAGGCGCGTGCGGCCGCATCGTCCGACCCCACGATGGCATCGAGAGAGCGGAACAGACGCACGAAGAGCGCCGCCAGCTGCCAGGGCTTGGAGCCGGATTCGAGCTGCTTTTGGCCATTGGCGAGGCGCGAGAGCGTCGCGCCGCTCACCCCGATGACGTCAGCCAGGTCCGCCTGGGGGAGCCCAAGGAGGCGTGCCGCGCGCACCGTGGCGCGTGACAGTACCGCCCCGGGGGCGGGCGCGGCGCGGGCTTTGGCGGGACGGGAGGGCGGCATTTCAGGAGAAATAATACCAGCCTTTGATTTCCCAGGCAAAGAGGCGCCGTTGGGCCTTCCGGGCCCCCGAGCGCGGGGTTCAGGGACTGAAGTCGCCCGCTTCGGCGGTGACGATGGCGTCCTTGCCGTTCTTCTTGGCGCGCTTCATGGCGACCGTGCAGGCACGCAGCAGCCCCTCGAGCTCAAGAGTGCGCGGCGGCACGAGGCTGGCGATCGCCGCGCTCACCGTGACGTAGCGCCCGGCGCCCGCGGTCGGGTGGTGCATGAGCAGGTCTCGCACGCGCTGCGAGACGATCTGCGCGTACTGGGAGGCGCGCTCGGCTGCCTCCCCCTGGGTGAGGATGGCGAAGGTGCCCCCCTCCCAGCGGCCCACCAGATCCCCACCGCGGCGGTAGGAGGCGCCGATGACGCGCGCCACGCGCCGGATGCAGGCATCGCCGGCCGCGCGGTCGAACTTGTCGTTGTAGGCCCCAAGATCGTCGATGTCGAACAGCGTCAGCCCGATCTCGTGCGAGTCGCGCTGTGCGAGTGACCAGTCACGCTGCAGCAGCTCCTCGAAGTAGGCGCGCGAATGCAGCCCCGTCAGGCGATCCTCGCGCAGCCAGGACGGCAGGCCCGAGGAGGCGCGCTCGGCGCTCTTCAGGCGCTCGCTGGCGTCGCGGTGGTAACCGACGAAGTGCGTCAGCTGGCCCTTGTTGCCGCGGACCGGCTGCACCAGGCACTCGTTCCAGAAGAGCGAGCCGTCGGGACGGTAGTTGCGGATCAGCACGCGCGCGGGACTGCCCTTCTGCAGCGCCTCGGCGAGCTTGACCCGCCCCTCCTGGTCGCGATCGGTTCCCTGGAGGATTCGCAGGTTTGTGCCCACGAGGGCTGCGACCGGGTAACCGCACATCTGCGAGAAGGCGGCGTTGGCGAATACCACCGGGTGATCCGGGGTGCTGGCGTCGCAGATGACGATGCCTTCCGGGGAGTTCTCGACCAGGCGCCGCCAGGCCTCCGCCGACCAGTTGTTCATGCCTTCGGATCCTGCGCGTCCAGGGTCAGCGCCGGGGCTGCAGAGACCTGGGCGAGGAGCTCACGCGCACGGCTCCATTCCGGGACCTGCCTCAGTGCCGCACGGTCCGGAGCCCCCGCACGTCCGTGCAGGCGCACCAGGCGCAGGCTCGAGGCCGGCTGCGGTTCGACGTCCAGCTTGTCCAGCAGTTCGATCACGCTCGGCCGATGGTTGCAGACCGGTAACATGTCACAGCCCGCCACGAGGGCCTGCCGGCAGCGGGTCACGATGTCCCCGTACGCGGCTGCCCCCTTCATGGAGAGGTCATCCGCGAACACTACCCCCTGAAACATAAGCTCTCCGCGCAGCACGTCGCGAATCCAGAGCCTGGAGAGGCTGGCGGGGTCCCGATCCACGGCCGGGAACAGGATATGGGCCACCATCACGGCGGGCAGGCCGTTCGGGATCAGGCGCCGGTAGGGGGTGAGGTCGTGGGTCAGGTCCTCGAGCGGCCGCCGGTCCACGGGCAGCACCAGGTGCGAGTCCGCCACCACCGCCCCGTGCCCGGGAAAGTGCTTGGCGGTGGCGGCCATGCCCGCCTCCCGCATGCCATGCATCCAGGCGTTGGCCAGCTGGGCCACGGCGGCGGCGTCCGGGTGAAACGAGCGCTGCCCAATGACCTCGTTTACCCCGTAATCGAGATCGACGCAGGGGGCGAAGGAGATGTCGACCCCGCAGGCGCGCAGCTCCGCGGCCATCAGCCACCCCAGGGAGCGGGCGAGCGCCACCCCCGCCTTCGGGTCGAGGTCAAACTCGTGGCCGATGCGCCGGGCCGGCGGCAGGCGCGAGAAACCCTCGCGGAAGCGCTGCACGCGGCCGCCCTCCTGATCGACGGCCACGATCAAAGGCGGGCTGCGCTCGGTGTGGACCTGCTGCACGAGCTCGGTCAGCTGCGCGGGATCGGCGTAGTTGCGGCTGAAGAGGATGACGCCGCCGACGAGCGGGTGGCGCAGCAGCTCGCGCTCCTGTTCGCTGATCGTGATGCCCACAAGATCGATCATGAGCGGACCCAGGCTCATGCGCGCCTGCCCGAGCGCAGCAGCGCGATCGACTCCACGTGCGCCGTGTGCGGAAACATGGCGACCACCCCTGCCGCCTCGAGCGTCATGCCGTGCTCGTGCACCAGCACCCCCAGATCCCGTGCCAGACTCCCCGGATGGCAGGAAATATACAACACCCGCTGGGGCGCAAAGGCGGCGAGCGCCGGCAGCACTTCGCGCGCGCCGCTGCGCGGCGGATCCAGGAGCACGTGCGTGTAGGGGCCGCGCGTCCAGGCAAGATCCGGCAGCGGGGCCGCGAGGTTGGCGACGTGAAACTCGGCGTTGCCGAGGTGGTTGCGCGCCGCGTTGGCACGTGCGCGCGCGATGAGGGCGGCGTCGCCCTCCACGCCCAGCGCCACAGCGGCGTGTCGGGCGAGCGGCAGCGTAAAGTTGCCGATGCCGCAGAAAAGATCGAGCACGCGTGAGCCGGAGTTAAGCTCCAGCAGCTCGACCGCACGCTCGGCGAGGGCTGCGTTGACTTCGCCGTTGATCTGGATGAAGTCCGTCGGCAGGAACTCAAGGTCGAGGTCAAAGCGCGGCAGGCGGTAATAAAGTGGCTCCGCCACAGCCCCGAGCGCTGCCACCGTGTCGAGCCCGCCGGGCTGCAGGTAGAGGCGCACGGCGTGGCGCCCTGCGAAGCCCTCAAGCTGCTCCAGGTCCGAGGCGCTGGGCGGCGCGAGCACCCGCAGCACGAGGGCGGTGGCGTTGTCGGCGACCGCCACCTCGATCTGCGGCAGCTGCTCGCGGATCGAGAGCCCCTGGATCAGCTCGGCGAGCGGGGTGATGAGCTCGCCCGCCGGCGCGGCCAGCACCTCGCAGTGCGTCAGCTGCGCTACGTAGGGCGCGGCGCGCTCGCGGAAGCCCACCACCACACAGCCTTTCTTGTGCACGTACTTGACCCCGAGCCGCGCGCGGCGCCGGTAGCCCCAGGCGGGGCCGGCGAGCGGCGGCAGCCAGCGCTCGGGCGCGGCGCGCGCCACGCGCGTGAGGCTGTCGGACAGCTCCGCCTGCTTGGCGATCAGCTGTGCCGCAGGGTCCAGGTGCTGCAGCACGCACCCGCCGCACACCCCGAAATGCGCGCAGCGCGGCGTGACCCGGCTCGCGGCCGGCTCGAGCACCGCCAGCAGCTGCGCGTCATCGTGCTGGCGATGGCGGCGCGTGCGGCGGAAGCGCACCCGCTCCCCGGGCAGCGCGCCATCGACGAAGGCGGTCTTGCCGAGGTGCACCACGCCCTCGCCGGCGGAGGTGAGCCCCGTGACCGCGCCCTCCTCCTCGGCCGCCGGCGCCTGCGCGCGGCGGTCGGCGCGGCTCAAGGGTGTGCCTCCCAGGCGGTGAGGAACTGCGCGAAGTGCGGCTCGGCCTGCGCGCGCAGGTAACTCCTGAGGCGCTCGAGCTCCTCGGCGTGTGCCGCACGCGAGAGCGCGCCGCGCAGCTGCGCGAAGCGCAGCCAGATGAGCCAGGTGTTGAGGACGTCGGTCTCGCAGTAGGCGCGGATGCCGGCGATGTTGCCGTTGAGGAACGCCTCCCACACCTGGCTGCCATCGAAGCCGAGCTTGCCCGGGAAGCCGAGCAGCAGTGCCATGTTGGCAAGCGACACCCGCCCGCGCCCCTGGAACCCGGCGAGCACGTCCATGAGGTCGGTGTGGCGCCAGTGATAGCGGCTCAGGTAGTTGTTGTAGCGGAAGGAGGTGTCCTCATCGCCCGTCTCCCAGTAGCGCGGCGCCTGCACACCGTGCAGGAGCGCGCGGTAGGTAAGCACCGGCAGGTCGAACCCCGAGCCGTTCCAGGAGATGAGGTCCGGGGAGTACTTCTCGATGCCATCGAAGAAGCGCTGCACCAGCTCCGCCTCAGGGGTCGCGGCATCCCCGAGGCTCCACACCGTGAGCCCGTCGCGGCCGCGCAGCACGCAGGAGATCGCCACCACGCGCTGCTGCTCGAGGGGGAGGAAGTCCCCGCCGGTCCCCTGGCGGCGCAGCGCGAACATCGCCTTCGCCACCTGCGCATCGGTGAGGCCCGCGAGGTTGTAGAGCCGCCGGCCGAGGGCCACGTCCGGCACCGTCTCGATGTCGAATACCAGGGTGTTCACGCGGCCCTCATGAGTACCGCCACCGCCACCACCAGTCCCTTCTCATCCGTGAGCGTCACGTGCGCCTCGCCGATTCCGAGCTTGCGGCGCAGCGCCTCGCCGCGCGCAGAGAAGATCACTTCCGGCTTCCCCCAGCTGTTCTGCACTACCCCGACGTCGCGAATCCACATGCCGTGGGAGAAGCCCGTCCCCATGGCCTTGACGATGGCCTCCTTGGCGGCGAAGCGCATGGCGATGAAACGCGCCGGGCGCCTGGTGAGCTTAAGCTGCGCGGCCTCCTGCGGCAGCAGCAGGTGGCCGGTGAAGCGCTCACCGAAGCGCGCCAGGGTTTTGGTGATGCGCTCGGCCTCGAGCACATCCACGCCGATGCCATAGATCATGCGCGCGCGGCCTGCATCAGCGCCTTCATCTCGCGCACCGCCGTGGCGAGGCCGACGCTCAGGGCGTGGGCGATGATGGCGTGCCCGATATTGAGCTCGACGATGTCGGTGAGGCGCGCCACCGGCTGCACGTTCTCGTAGTTGAGCCCATGGCCGGCATGCACGGTGAGGCCGAGGGTGGTGGCAAGGCGCATCGAGTCCTCCAGGCGCTTCAGCTGTGCTGCCTGGGCAGCGCCGGCACTCTCGGCGTAGGCGCCGGTGTGCAGCTCGATCACCGGCGCCCCGACCGCGGCCGCCGACTCGATCTGGCGCGCGTCCGGATCGATGAAGAGCGAGACGCGGATGCGGGACTTCTTGAGCTCACCGATCGCCTCGCGCAGGCGCGTGGCATCGCCGGCCACATCGAGGCCGCCTTCGGTCGTGACCTCGGCGCGCCGCTCCGGCACCAGGCACACATCCTGCGGGGCGACGTCCGCGGCAATCTTCAGCATCTCCTCGGTGACCGCCATCTCGAGGTTCATGTGGGTCTGCATGAGTCCCCTGAGCGCGTAGACATCGCGGTCCTGGATGTGGCGGCGGTCCTCGCGCAGGTGCAGCGTGATGCTGTCGGCGCCACAGCCTTCGGCCGTCAGGGCCGCGGCCACCGGGTCCGGGAGGCGCCCGCGGCGCGCCTGGCGCAGCGTCGCCACATGGTCGATGTTGAGACCGAGTGCGAGCGGCTTCACGGCGCCACCTTGCGCACCATGGCGCGCGCCACTTCGCGGGTGGCGAGCGTGCGCCCTTCCAGACACGTGCCGAGGGCGCTCTTGAGCAGGCGCCGCGCATCCTCGAGCGCCGCCGGGGCGCTCAAGTCCCCGGCCGCGAGCGCGAGCAGCGAGTGCCCGCAGAGTGCCCCCGGCGTGCCCGCTGCGACCGCGACCAGTCCCGCATCGGGGCGGTACTCGTAGGAAGCCTGGGGCTCGATCGGCCGGCCACCGTGCGCCTCGGTGGCGAGGTCCAGTCCGTAGCCGAGCACCTGCAGCAGGTGCTTCTCGAACAGGCGCAGTGCCGGGGCGAGCGGCGCGCCGCCGCGCAGGGTGCTCAGGGTGCCGTGGTAGTGATCGAAGAGCTCCGGCTGCGGGTCGTGGCGCGTGGTGAGCTTCAGGAGCAGCTCATTGAGGTAGAACCCCGACAGCAGCGCTGGCGGCGGCAGCGCCGCGCAGCTCGCGGCGCGCTCCGCCCCGGTGAGGGTCGCCGCCTCGCCCCTGCCGCTGAAGGAGAAGAGCAGCGGCTGGAAGGGCTGCAGCACCGGGGCGAGCTTCGCCTGCGGCCCGCGCACACCGCGGGCAAAGAGCGTCAGCCGGCCGTGCTCGCGCGTCAGGACGTCGAGGATCCGGCTCGTGTCGCGCCAGGGCCGGTGATGCAGGAGGTAGCCTAAGGCGAGCTCGATGCGGCGTGCGCTGCGCGTCATTCCAGTCCGAGTTCCTTCAGGGCGCGGGCGTTATCGGCCCAATTCTCGCGCACTTTGACCCACAGGGTCAGGTGCAGGCGGCGCTTGAGCATCTCGTTGAGGGTGAGGCGTGCGGCGGTGCCGACGCGCTTGAGGCGCTCCCCCTTGGCGCCGATGACGATCGGCTTCTGGCCCTCGCGGTCGACCCAGATAGCCGCGTCCACCATCAGCTGCCCCTCCTCCTCCGCCAGGCGCTCCACTTCCACTGCGATGCCGTAGGGCACTTCCTGGTTCAGCTCCAGGGTGAGCTTTTCGCGGATCATCTCGGCGATGCGGAACTCGAGCCCGCGGTCGGTCAGCTCCCCGTTCGGGTAGAGCACCGGGCCTTCAGGCAGGTGCGCGGCGATCGTGCGGCGCAGGGCCTCGATGTTGTCGGACTTCAGTGCCGAAATCGGCACGATGGCGAGGAAGGGGTGGCGCTCGCCGAGCTCCTTCAGATAAGGCAGCAGCCGCTCGCGCGGACGCACGCGGTCGACCTTGTTGACGGCGGCGATGGCGGCGCGCCCGGCGCGCGCCACGCGGCCCAGGGCGAGGTCATCCTCGGCCGTCCATTTGAGCGCCTCGAGCACCAGCACCACGATGTCCGCCTCCTCCAGCGCCGCGGTCGCGGTGCGGTTCATGGCCTTGTTGAGGGCGCGCGGCGCCTCGCGGTGCAGTCCCGGGGTGTCGAGGAAGGCGATCTGCTCGCTCGGCGAGGTGTAGATGCCGAGGATGCGGTGGCGGGTGGTCTGCGGGCGCGGGGTGACGATCGAGAGCTTCTGCCCCACGAGCGCGTTGAGGAGCGTCGACTTGCCGACGTTCGGCCGGCCGACGAGCGCGGCAAAGCCACTGCGAAATGGCGCCTGGGGAGTGTTCTTCACGGGAGAGATCCTAAACGCTGCGGGTACCGAGCGTCTCGATCATGCGCTCGGCAGCCTCCTGCTCGGCGCGGCGGCGGCTGGAACCCTGGCCGGAGGTCTTGAGCTTGAGTGCCGGCACTTCGCAGCTCACGGTGAAACTCTGGGCATGGTCGGCCCCCTCGACCCGCGCGACGGCGTAGTCGGGCAGCTTCAGGCTGCGCGACTGCAGGTACTCCTGCAGGCGGGTCTTGGCGTCCTTGAGGGCCTCGGGCTCGGGCAACGCGGCGATGCGGGCGGCAAACAGGCGCAGCAGCACCGGTTCTACCCCGGGCAGTCCCCCCTCGAGGAACATCGCCCCGCAGAGCGCCTCGAAGGCGTCCGCGAGGATCGACTGGCGGCGAAAACCGCCGCTCTTGAGCTCCCCGGAGCCCAGCTGCAGCTCCTCCCCCAGGGCGAGCTCGCCGGCGATCCCGGCGAGGGGCTCGGCGCTCACGAGGCGCGCGCGCAGGCGGCTTAAGTCCCCCTCGCTCGCGGAGGGGAAGGCGAGGTAGAGCGCGCGCGCCACCACCAGGTTGACGACCGCGTCCCCGAGGAACTCCAGGCGCTCGTTATTGTCGCTGGCGGCGCTGCGGTGGGTGAGCGCTGCGCGAAACAGCGTCAGGTCACGCGCCTCGTAGCCGAGGCGCTCGCGCACGAAGCGCGCCGGCCAGTCAGCGGCGCGCAGCGGGTCCGGACGCCGGCCGGGCGGCAACGCCCTATTCGCCGCCGATGCGCACCTGCTTGTCGAAAGCGAAGTGCAGGGAGATGTTGGAGAAGAGCGGCGCGTCGTCCTCGTACTGGGCCTCGACCAGCCACACGCCCTCGTCGCGCGTGATCTTGAAGTCCTTCGAGTCGGGGTAATTCACCATGTCGATCTCGAAGTGCTTGTCGATCGCCGCCTTGATGTTGGCCGCGGAGGCGCCCCCTTTGAGCTCGCTCTTGGTGCCCTCGAGCGTCTTCACCACCTTCAGATAGTTCAGGTACACCGGGGCGGCGCGGATGCCGGCGTAGATCACGATGGCGAACGGGGTCAGCAGGATCAGCCAGCCGAGCGCCGTGACACCCAATTGCCTGTTTCGCATCATCACTGCACCCTCATTCAGATGTTGCCCAGATGTTGCCGCCCTCAAAAGCACCCGGGGCCTGCGCGGTCGCAGGTCAGGGGATCTTGGAGCCGATGCGGCTCCACATGGGGCCGCCACTGCGCCCGAGGTCCCAATTGAACCAGATCCGGGTCGCCCTGCCGACGAGATTCTCCTCAGGAACGAAGCCCCAACTGCGACCGTCGTCACTGTTATCGCGATTGTCCCCCATCATCAGGTAGTGCCCGGGGGGTACCACGCGGTCGAAGTCGGGGATCTTCATGCCGCCCGGGGAGTCCTCGTCCCCGCACACGTAGCCGCGCACCCCCCGGCGGTTGCAGCCCGGCAGCACCGGCTGGCGGTCGATCGACACCGGGCAGTACATCGCGATGTGCTCATGCTCCCCTAAGCGCTCGTGGGCGACCGCGAAGTTGATGTAGCAGCCGTCGCTGAAGCGCTCCTTGCCCGGCAGCACGGGCGCCGGCTGGCCGTTGATGTAGATGTGGTTGTCGCGCACCTCGACGTGGTCCCCGGGCAGCCCCACCAGGCGCTTGATGAAGTTGACGGAAGGGTTCGGCGGAAAGCGGAACACCACCACATCGCCGCGCTGCGGCTCCCCGATCGCGACGACCTTCTTGTTGATGACCGGCAGGCGCAGGCCGTAGGCGTACTTGTTGACGATGATGAAGTCGCCATCGAGGAGCGTCGGCATCATGGAGTCGGAAGGGATGCGGAAGGGCTCGAAGATGAAGGAGCGCAGCAGCAGCACCACGAGCGCCACCGGGAAGAAGCTGCGCGCGTAGTCGACCGTGCCGGGCTCTGCGAGCAGCGCCAGGTCGCGCCCCGCGGCGCGCGCCGCGGCCAGGCGCCGCGGCTTCAGCAACCAGGAGTCGATCCCCCACACGACTCCGGTCACCACCGTGATGGCGAGCAGCACCGCGCTGAAATCGAGCGACTCGGAGATGAGCAGGCGCACCACCGCGGCGATCATCAGTACCGGGAGTGCCGTGTAGAGCAGCGTCATCAGCGTGCTGTCGCGCACCACCTGGGCGCCCGGCGGCGCTGCGAGCATGCGTCGTGGCCTGAGGAACCAGTCGTCGACGATGCAGATGAGGGTGACCGGCAGTGCCAGCCAGGAGAGCAGATCTATGAGGGGCTTTAAGCTCTGTAGCATGTCTATCTCTATTGTTTACGCCCGACTTGCAACACCGCGAGGAAGGCTTCCTGCGGGATTTCCACGTGACCCAGCTGCTTCATGCGCTTCTTGCCCTCCTTCTGCTTCTCGAGGAGCTTGCGCTTGCGGCTGACGTCCCCGCCGTAGCATTTGGCGAGCACGTTCTTGCGCAGCGCCTTGACCGTGGCGCGCGCGATCACGTCCTTGCCGATGGCGGCCTGGACGGCCACCTCGAACATCTGCCGCGGGATCAGCTCGTGCATCTTGTCCACGAGCTCGCGCCCGCGCTGATAGGCGCTCTCGCGGTGCGCGATGATCGAGAGCGCATCCACCGGGTCGCCGTTGATGAGAATGTCGAGCTTGACGAGCGGGGCGACGGCGAAGTGGCTGAACTCGTAGTCGAAGGAGGCGTAGCCGCGGCTTGAGGACTTCAGGCGGTCGAAGAAATCGAGCACCACTTCGGCCAGCGGCAGCTCGTACTGCAGCGATACCTGGGTACCCAGGTACAGCATCTTCTTCTGGGTGCCGCGCTTGTCGTTGCACAGCTTCAGCACCGCGCCGACGTGATCCGGCGGCACGAGGATGTTGGCCGTGATGATCGGCTCACGGATCTCCTCGATCTCATTCGGCGGCGGCAGCTTCGCGGGGTTGTCGACGTAGCGTACCTCGCCGTCGCTCCTGAGCACCTCGTACACCACGGTCGGGGCGCTGGTGACCAAGGTGAGCTGGTATTCGCGCTCCAGGCGTTCCTGCACGATGTCCATGTGCAGCAGGCCCAGGAACCCGCAGCGGAAGCCGAAGCCCAAGGCCCCTGAGACCTCCGGCTCGTAGTGGAGCGCGGAGTCATTGAGGCGCAGCTTGCCTAAGGCATCGCGGAACTTTTCGTAGTCTTCCGAGTTCACCGGGAAGAGCCCCGCGAACACGCGCGGCTTGATCTGTTTGAAGCCCGGCAGCGGCTTGTCCGCGGGGCGCGTCTCGAGCGTGATGGTGTCACCGACCGGGGCGCCGTCGATCTCCTTGATGCCGGCGACCACGAAGCCGACGTCCCCGGCCGCGAGCGTCTGCTGCACCAGGGGCTTTGGGGTAAAGCGGCCGAGGCGGTCGGCGACGTGCGCACGCCCCGTGGACACCACGCGGATCTTGTCCCCGGTGTTGAGCGTGCCGTTCATCACGCGCACCAGCGATACCACGCCCACGTAGTTGTCGAACCAGGAGTCGATGATGAGGGCCTGCAGCGGCGCCTGCGGGTCCCCGCGCGGCGCTGGGATCTGCCTGATGAGGCGCTCGAGGAGCTCCGGCACCCCCTCCCCGGTCTTGGCGCTGACGCGCGCCGCGTCGGTGGCCTCGATGCCGATGATCTCCTCGATCTCCTGGGCGACGCGGTCCGGATCGGCCGAGGGCAGGTCGATCTTGTTGATGACCGGCACCACCTCGAGCCCCTGTTCGATGGCGGTATTGCAGTTGGCGACGCTCTGCGCCTCCACCCCCTGGGAGGCATCCACCACCAGCAGCGCCCCGTCACAGGCGGCGAGCGAGCGTGACACCTCGTAGGAGAAGTCGACGTGGCCCGGGGTGTCGATCATGTTCAGCTGGTAGCGCTCGCCATCGTGCGCGTCGTAGTAGAGCGTGACGCTCTGCGCCTTGATGGTGATGCCGCGCTCGCGCTCGAGCGCCATGGAATCAAGCACCTGCGCCTGCATTTCGCGGTCGGCCAGGCCGCCGCACAGCTGGATGAGGCGGTCAGCGAGGGTCGATTTGCCGTGGTCGACGTGCGCGATGATGGAAAAGTTACGTATGTGCCGCATGAAGCCTTGAGACGGAAAGTCCTGAACGCGCAAGTGCCGCGCCAGGGGATCAAGCGGGCGGGCGGATTATAGGGAAAAACGCGGACTTACGAACGTCCGCTACGCCCTGAGGAGCGCTTCAGGCGCCCGGACGACGCAGCAGGCGCAGCAGTTCCGGGCGGTCGAGCCGGTGGCGGCACACCACCGTGCCGTCCAGCAGCAGCACCGGCACGTCGAAATCGTGCCGGCGCTTGAGCTCCGGATCGGCATCCACATCAAGGACCTGCAGCGGCGGGAGCGTGCGCTCGCGCGCTAAGCGCTCAAGGTCGGCGAGCATCTCCTCGCACAGCGGGCAGTCCTGCCGGTGCACCAGCGTGAGGCGCTCTGCCGCCACGGCTTGCTAGCGCCGGCCCCCGGCAGACAGGCCCTGCGCCTTCACCTGGGTGGCGATGAACTGCACGGTCTCCGGCGGTACTTCGCCGACGGCGGTGATCTTGTGGCCGTCGACGACGGTCGAGAAGGCGGAACTGGAGCCCACGGTCGCCGCTTCCGCCACCGGGGTTTCGGCGCTGGTGCTCGGCGGGTTCACGGCGGTCTCCTGGTGCTCAACGAATACCGAGACGGAGGCGACGCCATCGGTGAACACCAGGTGATCGACTGCCTGGCTGGAGCCGGGCAGCGTCTGCGCCGAGCGGTTGCTCATGTGGAAGCCCGGCGGCAGGCGCATGGCATTCCAGGCCGAGGAGTCGGCCGCCGGCGCCACGAGCGGCGTCTGCGTGTCGCGCACCCAATGGAAGCCCTCGGTGGAGAACTCGGGCTTGAAGAGTGCATCGGGGATGTGGGAGGAGAGCGTCAGGCTTGCGAATACGATCTGCTCGATCACCTGCCCGTGGGCGTCACACAGCTGCGTCTTCAGCGGCATCGCCGTCGAATCGTCGATCCACAGCCGGTAGCCGTAGCGGAACTCGTCCTTCGGCGTGACCGTGATCACGTGGGTGTCGCGGCGGTTGAGGCGCGTGCGCGCCACTTCCTTGATGTCATAGAAGTTCGCGGTCTGTTCGTTCACGGCCGGGAAGCCCACCAGCGGCTCGGGCGCCGGTCGCTGCTCGACCACCACCGTGCGCTTGTCCGGCAGGTAGCAGGCAAGACTCGAGCCGTTGCGGATGAACTCGCGCCCCGAGCCATCCAGGGATGCGAGGCGCTCGGACACCGTGCCGTCCTGCACCCGGTGGATGATGCGCAGCATCTCCACCTGGCCGCCGTGCCAATGCGAGAACGTGCCGTCGTAGTTGCGCGTGGTGAGCGCCTGGTTCATGCGCTGCAGCCATTGCGCCGGCTCATCCGCCCACGCTGTCGCTGCGCCCAGGCAACTGAGCGCCAGCGCCGCCAGTGTCTCGCTACTTCGCATCGCCCGCGACATTGACCCTGACGTCCTCGACGGGCGTCGGCGGTGACTCGCTGCTGATGAAGGCCGAGAGCAGGTTGCGGCCCGCGACCGGGGAGGAAACCATGCTGTGGGCGACGACGTAATTGGCGAGCTGCGTGCTCGGCACCAGCATCGGCCGCACCGCAGGCATGCGCGGCGTCACGTAGCTTGCGTCATTAAGGCCGGCGGAGGCTTTCAGGAGCGGGGCCGCCACGGCGCTGGCGGCGTGCTGCGCGGTAAGGGGTAGCACCGCAGGGGCCTGTGCGCGCAGCCACAGGACCGACGCTGCGGCGACGCCTGCGGCCACTGCGGCGCCGGCGAGCGGCTGCCACCAGCGCACCGGCGTCGGCAGTGCGCTGCGCGATGCGGCCACGGCGCCGAGCGTGGGTTCGGCGCTGATGGCGGCATTCACCCGCCCGGCGAGCGGTGCGTTCAGGCGCACCCCGCGCTCGGCGCGGATCACGGCGCCGACGACCGCGTAGCGACCCCAGCGCGCCTTGAGCGCCTCATCGCGCGACAGCCGCCGCGCCAGCAGCTCGCACTCCTGCGGCGGCAGCTCGTCATCGAACATGGCAGACAACTGACTGTCGAGTTCCTCGTTCATCCCAGTTCCTCTGCGCGGCCCAGCCCACCTTCGAAAATTTCCCGCAGGCGCTTATCGATCGCCTCGCGGGCACGGAAGATCCGCGAGCGCACGGTGCCCACCGGGCAGTCCATGGCGGTTGCGATCTCCTCGTAGGACAGTCCCTCGAGTTCGCGCAGCACGATGGCAGTGCGCAGGTCCTCGGGGAGTGCGTCGATGGCGGCGTTCACGGTCGAGCGGATCTCGTCCGTCAGCACCAGCCCTTCGGGCGTTTCAGGATCTTTCATGCGGCCTTGCATCTCGTAAGACTCATCCGAGCTGTTACGGTCGAGGTCATATTCAATCGGGCTGCGGTCACGGGACACGACGGCATTCTTGGCGGTATTTATGGCAATCCTGTAAAGCCAGGTATAGAACGCGCTGTCCCCCCGGAACTGCGGCAGCGCCCGGTAGGCCTTGATGAAGGCTTCCTGGGCGATGTCCTCGGCCTCCGCCGGGTTGCGGACGTAGCGCATGACCAGCTTGACGAGTTTGTGCTGGTACTTGAGGACCAGCGCATCAAACGCCCCCTTGTCGCCGCGCTGCACGCGGCGGACCAGACTGAGATCACTTGCATCGGCGCTCACGCGCCACTACTCCCTCAAGGAAGGCCGGCGCGCTGTGAGGTGAGTAGACTGTAAGCCCGAGTGAAAGTTCAGCATCGTGACTGGCCGGCGTAGACGGGTACCGAGGATAGCGCCTGGAGACCCCTCAAGCGACATAAGCCCGGATCCGCATCACAAGATGCGCGGTTTGGGGGTCTTCCGGGGTCACCCCGCCCAAAAGGTACCCCGCCAGCACCGGGTCGGGCAGTTCCAGCAGCCCCTCAAAGGCCCGCCGCTCGCGCGGGCTCGCCGCGGGGAGTGACCTGCGCCCGAAGCGCTCGAGCAACAGATCGAGCTCCTTCATGCCGCGCCGGCAGCGCCACAGCAGGCGCCCGAGTTCGGCCGCCGGCAGCGCCACCGCAGCGCCAGGCGCACTGTCTTTCAGGACTGCCGCTCCACCATCATCTTCTTGATTTCGGCGATGGCGCGCGCCGGGTTCAGGTCCTTGGGACACGCATCGGTACAGTTCATGATGGTGTGGCAGCGATACAGCCGGAAAGGGTCCTCGAGCTCATCGAGGCGCTCACCCTGCGCCTCATCGCGGCTATCGATGATCCAGCGGTAGGCGGCCAGCAGCGCCGCCGGACCGAGGAAGCGTTCGCTGTTCCACCAGTAGCTCGGGCAGGCGGTGGAGCAGCAGGCGCACAGGATGCACGCCGCCGGGCGGTCGATCCTCTCCTGCTCCTCCTTGCTTTGCAGCCGCTCGCGGTCCGGGGGTGGCGGGGTGCGGCTCTGCAGCCAGGGTTTCACGGCCGCGTACTGCGCATAGAAAGTAGTGAGGTCCGGCACCAGGTCCTTGATGACCGGCAGGTGCGGCAGCGGGTAGATCTTGATGTCGCCGGCCAGGTCCGCCATGGCGGTGGTGCAGGCGAGGCGGTTCACGCCGTTGATATTCATGGCGCAGGAGCCGCAGATACCCTCGCGGCAGGAGCGGCGGAAGGTAAGCGAGGAATCGACCGCGGCTTTGAGCTGGATCAGGGCATCGAGCACCATCGGGCCGCAGCTCTTCACCTCGAGCGCGAAGGTATCGAGGCGCGGGTTCTCGCCCGAGTCCGGGTTGAAGCGGTAGATGCGCACCGTGCGCAGCTGGCGGGCGCCGGCGGGGGCAGCGTGTGTGATGCCCTTGACGATGCGCGAGTTGGGAGGCAGGCGGAATTCGGCCATCGTGCTCTCTTAGTACGTGCGCGCCTTGGGCGGAATGGTCTGAACGTCCGAGCTCAGGGTGTTCAGGTGCACCGGACGGTAGTCGAAGCGCACCTGTCCCGGGCCCTCGACCCAGCACAGCGTGTGCTTCAGCCAGTTCACGTCGTCGCGCTGCGGGAAGTCCTCGCGCGCGTGCGCGCCACGGCTCTCGGTGCGGTTGGCGGCCGAGTGGATGGTCGCGGTCGCCTGCAGCAGCAGGTTCTCGAGCTCGAGCGTCTCGATGAGGTCGGAATTCCAGATCAGGGAGCGGTCGGCGATCCGAACGTCCGCGAAGGAGGCAAAGGTCGCGGCGAGCTTCGTTACGCCCTGGGCCAGGGTCTCCCCGGTGCGGAATACCGCCGCATCCAGCTGCATGGTCTTTTGCATCTCGAGGCGGATCGCGGCCGTGCCGCGGCTGCCGTCAGCGTTGCGCAGCCGGTCAAGGCGCGCAATCGCCGCCTCACCTGCCTCCTGCGCCCAGGGACGGTGGCGCTCGCCCGGCTTCACGATCTCTGCGCAGCGCCGCGCAGCCTCGCGTCCGAAGACCACGAGGTCGAGGAGCGAGTTGCTGCCGAGGCGGTTCGCGCCGTGCACCGAGACGCAGGCCGCCTCCCCGACCGCCATCAGGCCAGGCACGATGCCCTCCGGATCGCCATCCCGCGGCGCTACCACCTCGCCATGGTAATTGCAGGGAATGCCGCCCATGTTGTAGTGCACCGTCGGCTGCACCGGGATCGGCGCGCTGGTGACGTCGACAGCGGCGAAGATGCGCGCGGTTTCGGCGATGCCCGGCAGGCGCTCGTGGATGACCGCAGGACCTAAGTGCTCGAGATGCAGCTCGATGTGGTCGTGCTCGGGCCCGACGCCGCGGCCCTCGCGGATCTCTACCGTCATGGCCCGGCTCACGACGTCACGCGAGGCGAGGTCCTTGGCGTTCGGCGCGTAGCGCTCCATGAAGCGCTCGCCCTTGGAATTGGTGAGGTACCCGCCCTCCCCGCGCGCGCCTTCCGTGATCAGGCAGCCGGCGCCGTAGATGCCGGTGGGGTGGAACTGCACGAATTCCATGTCCTGCAGCGGCAGCCCTGCGCGCAGCACCATGGCATTGCCGTCCCCGGTGCACGAATGCGCCGAGGTGCAGGAGAAGTAGGCGCGCCCGTAGCCCCCGGTGGCGAGGATCGTCATGTGGGCGCGGAAGCGGTGCAGCGTGCCGTCGGCGAGATCGAGCGCAATCACGCCGCGGCACTCGCCGTTCTCCATGAGGAGGTCGATGGCGAAGTACTCGACGAAGAAAGTGGCCGCACGGCGCACCGACTGCTGATAGAGGGTGTGGAGCATCGCGTGCCCGGTGCGGTCGGCCGCCGCGCAGGTGCGCTGTGCGATGCCCTTGCCGTAGTGGGTCGTCATGCCGCCGAAGGGGCGCTGGTAGATGAGGCCCTTGTCGGTGCGCGAGAACGGCACCCCGTAGTGCTCCAGCTCGATCACCGCTGCCGGCGCCTCCTTGCACATGAGCTCGATCGCGTCCTGGTCGCCCAGCCAGTCCGAGCCCTTGACGGTGTCGTACATGTGCCAGCGCCAGTCGTCCTCGCCCATGTTGCCGAGCGCGGCACTGATGCCGCCCTGCGCCGCTACCGTGTGGCTGCGCGTCGGGAAGAGCTTGGTGATGCAGGCGGTCGACAACCCGCTCTCGGCCAGTCCGAGCGTCGCGCGCAGTCCCGCGCCTCCGGCGCCCACAACGATCACATCGTAGCTGTGCTCGACGAAGCGGTAGGCGCTCATGCGCCACCCCCGCAGGCCACTTTCAGCACCGCGAACACCGCCGCGGCCGCCGCGAGCACGTGGATGAAAGCGCTCAGCACCAAGAGCAGTGTCTTCGCGCCCGCCGCGTGCACGTAGTCCTCGACGATCACCTGCAGCCCGAGCTTGGAGTGCCAGGCGGCAATCAGCACGAAGAGCACGAGGAGCAGCGCCGTCCAGGCCTGCCCCATCCAGGCGGTCACCGTGACGTGATCGAACCCGGGCAGGGCGAGAATCGAGACCGCGAACCAGATCGACAGCGGCACCAGGGCGAGCGCAGTCAGGCGCTGCACCCACCAGTGATGCACGCCCGAGCGCGCCGGACCCGCCCCGAGTACCTGCCGCAGGGGATTCGAGAGGCTCACGGCGTGCGTCCCCACAGCGCCCACGCGATCGCAAGCGTCAGCGCCAGGCTCGTAACGACGATCAGCCAGGCACTGGCGCGCGACTGGGAGCGCTCCAGTCCCCTGCCCGTGTCCCACACCAGGTGACGGATGCCGGCGAGCAGGTGATAGGCGAACGCGAAGATGAGTGCCAGATAAACGAGCTTCATCGGCGCCCCCGAGAACAGGTGCTGGGCGCGCTGCTGCGCGGCGGCCCCCTGCGCGACGGCCATCAGCCAGTAGCACAGCACGAGGAAGCCGACCGACAGGATGACGCCGGTGAAGCGGTTCAGAATGGAAGTGGTCAGGGTGTACTTGAACTTGTACACCGACAGGTGCGGGGATAGCGGTCGGCTCGGCATACGCTCTTCAGAAATCGATACAGCGCCCGTTCCTCTCCCAGTCGCCGTAGCGGGTGGGTTCAGGGCCTGCCGGGCCGCCGCTCTCGCGCGGCGCCGCGCCTTGCGATGCGGTCGCGGGCGCGTCTGCAGGTTCGCTGGAGGTCTTCTCGGGAGGTGACTCAGGACTCTTGCGATCAGGCATCGACATACCCATTTAGTCTGCCAGAATTCACGCTCGACGGCCACGAAAGGCCGAGGAAAAACAACGCTCAACATGCGCACGCCCTGGAACTCAGTCTCACTTGACACTCTGGGCGTGCTGCGCGCGCGCGGGCCCGATGCGCGCAAGTTCCTGCAGGGACAACTGTCGAACGACCTGTCGCGGCTCTCGGGCGAGCGCGCGCTCTTGGCGGGCTACCACAACGTGCAGGGGCGTGCGATCGCGCTGCTGCGCCTCATCGAGGTCGGCGCCGATGATTTTATAGCGATACTGCCGCGCGAACTCGTGAGCGCACTCGCCGCGCGCCTGAGCAAGTTCATCCTGCGCGCCAAGGTGAAGCTGAGCGACGAGTCGGCCGCCTGGCAGGTGCTCGGGATTGTGGCGGCCGCGGACGCAGACCCCACCGCGCCGGCGCACGCGGCGCTGCTGCCGCCGCGTGGCGGTGCGCGCCAGGTGGAAGGCGCTCACATCGTCCGAATCGGGGAGTCGCCGCCGCGCCTGCTCATGGTGCGTCCGGCGGGCGCGCCGCCGCTCGCGGAACCTGCGCGGCTGGAATTCAGGGACTGGCAGCTCGCGACGATCGCCGCCGGTGAGCCCCAGGTGTACGCAGCCACCTCCGAGGAGTTCGTAGCGCAGATGCTGAACCTCGATCTCATCGAGGGCATCTCGTTCGAGAAGGGCTGCTACACCGGCCAGGAAGTCATCGCGCGGGCACACTTCCGCGGCCGCGTGAAGCGCCGTATGCAGCGTTTTATCACCGAGGGTGCCGCGGGGCTGGCCGCGGGAGACACCGCGCGACTGGCGGACGGGCGGGCGCTCACCGTGGTCGAGGCGGCGCAGCACGTGGATGGCCGCTGCGAATTCCTCGCCGTGACGGCCCTGACGCCTGAGCCGGAAGGGCAACCCGAGGTGCCCGGCGCGCGCGCACTGGCGGCCAGTCAGCTGCCGCTGCCCTACGCCCTGCCCCAGTGAGGCATCCGCTCAGGACTTACAGGGACTAAAGCGTGAAGCCGGCGCGGGCCACGTGCGTGCGGCTGCGGCTAGTGTGGCCTTTGCCAGGCATCACGCAGGCCCAGAGGCTTCCCATGCAGCCGCCCGCAGCACCGGCCTTCCCTGTGGCGCTCTTCTTCGGCGTCATGGCCCTGGGGGCCCTCGGCTGGTGTGCGCTCCTCAGGTACGCCACCCGCAGCGCGCGCAGCACTGCGCTGACTTCCCCCGGGGAATTCAGCCGTGAGGTGCGCGCGTCCGAGCCGGCCGCAGCCGCACGCCCGCGTCTGAGCCCCGGCGGGGGCATCGCGCTGCTGTTCGCAGCGGTCGCCGCTGCCTTGGGTGCGGGCATTACCTGGGTGACGCTCGCGAGCATCGCACAGCAGCGCCGCTTCGAGAAGACGCCGACCGCAAGTGCCGAGATCACGAACCCCGGGGCGAGGCCAGGCGCGCGGCTGCACTACCGGTTCGAGGTTGGCGGCCGCGTTTACGAGGGCGCCACGGACGTCGAGGTACGGCGCGCGCAGCGCATTACCGTGCACTACCTGCCTGCGGATCCTTCGAAGAACCGCCCCGCGCAAACCACCTTGCCGGCTTCGATCGCACTCGTGGCGCCCCTGATCTTCGACCTGGCCTCTGTGCTGCTCGCGCTGAAACTCAGGCGCGACTACGTGCTCGCAAGGCGCGGGCGGCTCACGACCGGCAAGGTGGTGGCATACGCATTCGGCGGTCGCGGTTATTCCGTTCTCGCCTATTACGACTTTGCGAACGCCCAGAGTGGGGTTACGCGTGGCCGCTCCCTCCTCTCCAACTACACCAGCGCGAGTCCATACCTTAAGACCCCAGTCGGCTCCGGCGTCGAGGTCCTCTATCTGGCCGAGCGGCCGCAGCGCAACGGCCTGAAGTTGGGATTGTGGTGGCGGATGTGAGATTTCAGGCCGCGGGCGCGCTCGCCGACCCGCTGGAATTGCCGGCTTAAGGGCCGGCGTATCGGCAGGACGGTGCGCGGACCGGCGTATCCGCTCACGCCGCGCTCACTCGGCTTCGGGTCGCATGTGCGGGAAGAGGATGACGTCGCGGATCGAGGGCGAGTCGGTGAAGAACATCACCAGGCGATCGATGCCAACGCCGAGGCCCGCGGTCGGGGGCATGCCGTACTCGAGCGCGCGCACGTAGTCGGCGTCGTAGAACATCGCTTCCTCGTCGCCCTTGTCCTTGCGCGCCACCTGCGCGCGAAAGCGCGCCGCTTGGTCCTCCGGATCGTTGAGCTCGGAGAAGCCGTTGGCGATCTCACGCCCACCGATAAAGAACTCGAAGCGATCGGTGACAAACGGGTCGGTGTCGTTCGGGCGCGATAGCGGCGAGACTTCCGCAGGGTACGCGTACACGAAGGTCGGGTCGGTGAGCGTGCTCTCGGCAGTCTTCTCGAAGATCTCGATCTGCAGCTTCCCGGGCCCGTCCTGGGACTCGAACTTAAGACCGAGCTGCTCGCAGCGCTTGCGCAGGTAGGTCAGATCGCGCAGTGACAAGGGATCGATCCCCGGGTTGTTGTCGATGATCGCCTGCTCGACCGTGACGCGCCGGAAGGGCTTCGCGAGGTCGTAGGGACGCCCCTGGTAGCTGAGCTGCTCGGTGCCGTAGAGCGTCTCGGCCAGCCCGCGCACGGCCTTTTCGATCCACTCCATGAGGTCGCGGTAGTCGGCGTACGCAAGATATAGCTCGAGCATCGTGAACTCGGGGTTGTGCTGGGTGGAGAGGCCCTCGTTGCGGAAGTTGCGATTGATCTCGTAGACGCGCTCGAGGCCGCCGACGATCAGGCGCTTCAGGTACAGCTCCGGCGCGATGCGCAGGTACATGTCGAGGTCGAGCGCGTTGTGGTGCGTCCTGAAGGGGCGCGCGGTGGCGCCACCCGGAATCGGCTGCATCATCGGCGTCTCGACCTCGAGGAAGTCAAGCGCGTCGAGGAAGTCGCGCAGGTAGCGGATGATGCGCGTGCGGGTTCGGAACACGTTGCGGCTGTGCTCGCTGACGATGAGGTCAACGTAGCGCTGGCGGTAGCGCGTCTCGGTGTCGGCAAGCCCGTGCCACTTGTCCGGCAGCGGGCGCAGCGACTTCACCAGTAGGCGCAGCGACTCCGCCCGCACCGACAGTTCCCCGGTCTTGGTGCGAAACAGCACGCCGCTCGCGCCGACGACGTCCCCGACGTCCCAGCCCTTGAAGGCGTCGTACGCGGCACCGAGCTTTTCCGCCTGCAGGAACAGCTGGATCTGCCCGGTGCGGTCGGCGATCTTGGCGAAGCTCGCCTTGCCCATGACGCGCTTGAAGAGCAGGCGCCCGCCGACCTTGACCTGCGTCGGGTTGGCGGCGAGCCACTCATCGCTGCGCTCGCCGAAGGAGTCGAGCAGCTGGCCGGCGAGCGCGTCGCGACGGAAGTCGTTCGGGAAGGCGCTGCCCGCGCCACGCAGCGCGGCGAGCTTCGCGCGCCGTTCGGCGATCAGCTTGTTTTCATCGGTCCCCGGACCATCCGCGCCGCCGTCCTGCTGCTTGTCTGTCATTGCTATACGCCCGCCTTCAGCGAGGCCTCCATGAACTGATCGAGCGCGCCATCGAGGACCGAGGCGGTGTTGCCGACCTCGACCCCGGTGCGCAGATCCTTGATACGCGACTGATCGAGGACGTAGGAGCGGATCTGGTTACCCCAGCTTACGTCGGACTTGGAATCTTCGAGAACCTTGGCGGCGGCGTTGCGCTTGTTGACCTCGAGCTCGTAGAGCTTCGCCTTCAGCATCTTCATGGCGGTCGAGCGGTTCTTGTGCTGACTGCGCTCGTTCTGGCACGCCACCACGATCCCGGAGGGCATGTGCGTGATACGCACCGCGGATTCGGTCTTGTTGACATGCTGGCCGCCGGCACCCGATGAACGGTATACGTCCGTCTTGAGATCAGCCGGGTTTATCTCGATCTCGATGTCATCGTCCACCTCGGGGGAGACGAATACCGAGGCGAAGGAGGTATGGCGGCGGTTGCCGGAGTCGAACGGGGACTTGCGCACCAGGCGGTGCACACCGGTCTCGGTGCGCAGCCAGCCGTAGGCGTACTCGCCCTTCACTTCCACCGTGGCGCTCTTCATGCCGGCGACCTCGCCGGGATTGGAGTCGATCACTTCGGCACTGAAACCACGCGCGGCGGCCCAACGCAGGTACATCCGCAAGAGCATCTGCGCCCAGTCCTGGGCTTCGGTGCCGCCGGCCCCGGCCTGGATGTCGAGGAAGGCGTTGTGGGAGTCCATCTTGCCGGAGAACATGCGCCTGAGCTCCAGATGCCGCACGTCGGCTTCCAGGCGCTGCGCGTCCTGCTCGATGTCGCGGGCAGCGGGCTCATCGTTCTCGCTCTCGGCGAGGTCCAGAAGCTCGGCCGCATCGGCGATGCCCTTGGTCGCGCGATCGATCTCACCCACATCGGCGCTCAAGCGCGCGCGCTCGCGCCCGAGCTCCTGGGCACGCGCGGGATTGGACCACACGGCCGGCTCCTCCAGCTCCCGGGCTACCTCCTCGAGGCGCTCCTGTTTGCGGTCGTACTCAAAGAAACCCCCGTAACGTTGCGATGCGTTCGGCGAGCTCCTTGAGCTGGCGCTTGGTCTGGTTGACTTCCATGGCAGTGCTGCGCGGACTTGCGAAGAAGGCGCGGGATGCTAGCACGGCGGCGGCGCGCTCAGGGGGCCGCGGGCAGGAGGTGGTCCACCAGGAGCTGCAGGCGCCGCTCGCCCTGGTACTCGTTCACCTCCAGGCGGTAGACCAGGTGCGCCAGACCCTCGGGCGGCACGAACTGCCCGTCCTCGGGCACGTGATTGAAGGCGATGGCATCGAAGCTGCGTCCGCCGCGGGGCACCTCGACCCACATCTTCAGGTGCCGCGCGCCGATGACGCGGGCATTGCTGATGCTGAAGACCCCGTCGAAACTCGGCTCGGGGAAGGCCTGTCCCCACGGGCCGCCCTCGCGCAGCGCCTGGGCGGTCTCGAGCGCGATCTCTTCCTGAGTGAGCTCCCCGTCGGTCTCCACCGCATCCGCAGCACTCACACCGGCCATCCAACGCTTCACCTCCGCATCGAAAGCCAGCGCGAAGCGATCCAGGTGGCCGCGCTCAAGCGTCAATCCCGCGGCCATGGCATGACCGCCGAAGCGGCTGATGAGCTCCGGCTCGCGCACGGCGATGGCATCGAGCACATCGCGGATGTGGACCCCGGGGATCGAGCGCGCCGAGCCGCGCAGCGTCGCATCGCTGGCCAGCGCGAAGGCGATGACCGGTCGGCGCAGGCGCTCCTTGACGCGGCTCGCCACGAGACCCACCACGCCCTGGTGCCAGCTGTCATCGAAGAGCACCACGCCGCTGCGCTCGCGCGCGCCCGGCATCGGCTCCGCCAGCACCCGCACCGCCGCCTGCGCCTCGGCTTGCATCTTGGCCTCGATCGCGCGGCGCTCCTGGTTGAGCCCATCGAGGCGCGCCGCCAGCACCTCGGCACGCGCCTCATCCTCCTCCAGCAGACACTGGATGCCGATCGTCATGTCATCGATGCGGCCCGCGGCGTTCAGGCGCGGTGCTACGGCGAAGGCGAGATCCGCGGCAGTGGCTTCCGTGCGCGAGCGGGCGGCGAGCTTGAGGAGCGCACGGATCCCCGGTACGCAGCGCCCGGCGCGGATGCGCTTGAGGCCCTGCGCGACCAGCACGCGGTTGTTGGCATCCAGTGGCACGACGTCGGCGACCGTGCCGAGCGCAACCAGGTCCAGGAGCGGTGCGACGCCCGGGGTGGCGCTGCCGGTGAGCCCGAGCTCCTCCATACGGCGCCGCAGCGCCGCCATGACATAGAAGGCGACGCCGACGCCGGCGAGGTTGCGGCTGCCGAAGTGGCTGCCCGGCAGGTTCGGGTTGACGATAACGTTGGCCTGGGGCAGCTCGCTCCCGGGCAGGTGATGATCGGTTACGAGCACATCGATGCCCGCCGCGCGCGCGGCGGCGACCCCGGCATTGCTCGAGACGCCGTTGTCCACCGTGACGATGAGGCTCGGGCTGCGCGTGCGCGCCAGGGCAACGATCTCAGGCGTGAGTCCGTAGCCGAACTCAAAGCGGTTGGGTACCAGGAAATCCACCGCGACGAAACCGAAGCGTGTGAGGGCGCGCACCATGAGCGCGCTGCTGGTCGCGCCATCGGCATCGAAGTCCCCGATGACGAGAATGCGCCCGGCGCGGTGCGCGAGCAGCAGCTCCACGGCGGCCGCGATTCCCTCGAGCGTGCCCACCGGCAGCAGCCGCTCGAGCGAGTGATTGAGCTCATCCGCGGAGCGCACCCCGCGCGCGGCGTACACGCGCCCGAGTACCGGATGCACCTGCATCAGGGTATCCGCCGCGGTGCGGCCGCGCCGCACGACCCGCAGCTTCACGCGAAGGCCTCGAGCGGCGCGCGGGCGCGGCGCCAGAACCTGAGGGCGCTGCGCGGGCCGAGCGTGAGCGCACGGTCATTGGCAATCAGGGTGAGGCGCGCAAGGACTCCTGAGCGCAGGGCCGCCACGGCCGGGGCGATGAAGCGCTCATCCAGGCGGGCAAGTCCTTCGCTAAAGCTCACGGGCATCGTCGTCTGCAACTCCTCGGCCACGCGCAGCGCGAGCACCACGTCCGCGGCCGCATCGGCCTGCAGCAGCGTCCCGAGGCCGCGCGGCACGGGCTCGCATCTTGCCCCCTCGAGCGCCATCAGACCATCAAGGTACGCATCAGCACCAAAGGCGCGCCATGGGAAGGCGCCCGCGTGCGCAGGCTGCCGCCCGAGGTCCGCGCCGCCGGCGCCCCACAGCCACAGGGCGTTCACCAAGGATGCGCTGCTTTGCGAATGCAGCCACATCTCAATCTCCGCGGCCGTGCGCCGCAGCGCCGCCGCCGCCGCCCCGCGCGGCAGGCTCGCCCCGATCTCAGCGCCCGCGCAGCGCTCGGGCTCCGGCGTCTCGAGGGCGGCGATCCCGGCCGCACGCAGCAGGAACTCCCCGCCCGGCAGCGGCACGAGTTCAAGGCCGGCACCGGCGAAGGTGTGCGCGAAGCTCGCTGCGAGACGCGTGAGCGTGGCGGCGGGCAGACGCAGGACGCCGCGGTGATCGAGATGCACCTGCGAAAGACCCGCCTGCAGGTACACCGGCGTTGCGATCCACTGCGAACGCACCGCCGCGCTCGGCGGGGGCGCCGCGGCCGCCGCGATGTTCGCGGGCGCGACCGGCGCGAGATCCGCGCGACCCAGGCGGCGCACGAGCCAGTCGCGCCAGCCGCCCGTCAGCGCCTGGCGCTCGGCGAAGCGCGCCGCCTGCGCCAGGCCGGCCAGCGCGGGCGCGGCCGCCCTCTCGCCCGCCAGAGCGTCGGCTGCGGGGTACAGATCCGTGATCACGATGACGAGTTCGCGCACCGGCGCTATCGTACCGCCATCGTGAGGTTCACCCTGGAAACCGGCTCCGCCGGCAATCTGATCCGCGGCTACTCGGGCGAGGAGATCCGCATCGGAGAGCGCGTGGTGCGCGAGAGCTGCCTCGTGACGGCAACCGAGCTATTGACCCAATGGGGGCCGCAGAGCTTCGCCGAGTTCACCAGCGCACACCTGGCCACGCTGATCGGGCTTGCGCCGGAGCTCGTGATCCTCAGCACCGGCATGACTCAGCAGTTCGCGCCGCTTGAGATACGTCAGGCACTCGCGCGCCACGGCATCGGGCTCGAGGCCATGCAGCTCGGTGCGGCCTGCCGCACATTCAACGTTCTGGTCCAGGAGGAGCGGCGGGTGGCCGCGGCGCTGTTCCTGCGCTAGAAGTGTCGACCGCCGGGAAGATGATCGGCAGAAGACACAGGGGGAGGATCAACCAACCAAACAATCATTCGAAGCTGACAGACTCGAACAATTGCACTGTTCTTATTTTTGTTCGAATTTTGTTGCTCTTGTTTCGACTTCCTCCTCCCTGTGTCTTCTGCCGGTCACCCTCCTGCACGTTATCTGTCGTCGTTGAGAGACAGGGCTGGCATGTTAAGCGCGTTGCAGAAGTCCGTGCAAGCTCCCTGACGCACAACGAGTTTTTGTAGTGGACCACGGCGGCGGCGCCGTCGTTGGGGTGCGCACAGAAGGCTTGTTTTCCCGGCATTTTTGCATGAGATCCTTTTCGATCTCTGAAAAATGGCCAACTTTAAATTATCTAAATCAACGAATTACGGATGCTATCTAATGTCATTACGATTCTAGATAACGACAAGAAGCCTTGGATCTGCCGGGAAAATCAGGCCGTGCCGCCCAGCAGCGGCACAAAGGCGACGGCCCCGAGAGTCTCGCGCTCGACGCGCTGTTCGCGCCGCGTGAAGCGCACCAGTTCCTGCTCCCCTTCCGGGCCCACCGGCACCAGCAGCCGACCGCCGACCTTCAGCTGCTTGATGAGCGCCTCGGGCACCGTGAGCGGGGCGGCCGCCACGAGGATGCCATCGAACGGTGCGTGCGCCTTCCAGCCGAGCGTGCCGTCGCCATGACGGAAGCGCACGTTGCGGATGCCGAGTTCCTTCAGCCGCTCGCGGGCGCGCGTGAGGAGCGGCTCGATGCGCTCGATGGTGTGCACGTGGGCGACCAGCGGCGCGAGCACCGCGGTCTGGTAGCCGCAGCCGGTGCCGACCTCCAGCACGTTGTCGACCGCGCCGCCCTCGAGCAGCGCCTCGGTCATGCGCGCGACGATGTAGGGCTGGGAGATCGTCTGGCCGAAGCCGATCGGGAGCGCGGTGTCCTCGTAGGCGCGGCTGCCAAGGGCCTCGTCAACGAAGATGTGGCGTGGCACGTTGCGCACCCGGTCGAGCACACTCAGGTTCGTGATGCCCTGCTCGCGCAGGCGCTGCACCAGGCGATCGCGCGTGCGCGCGCTCGTCATGCCGATGCCCGCCATGCGTGTGTCAGCCATCGAGGCCGCCGAGCCAGGTGGTGAGTTCCGGGAGCGCCGCGTGCCGGGTGAGGTCCACCTGCAAGGGGGTAACCGAAACGAAGCCCTGCGCAATGGTGTCGAAGTCGGTCCCCGGGCCCGCATCCTGTTCAGCACCGGCCGGCCCCACCCAGTACACCGAACGCCCGCGCGGGTCCTGGGCCTTCATCACCGCCGCGGAGCGATGGCGGTAGCCTAGGCGGCTCGCCCGGAATCCCTTCAGCTGCGCAAAGGGCACATCCGGAACGTTGACGTTGAGGATCAGCGCACGCTGCAGTGGCCTCTCGAGAAGGTGCGTCACGAGGAGTCGCGCGACCTCGGCGCCGGTCTCAAAGTGACCCCCGGGCGCGCCGCTCGTGCACAGTGAGACCGCGATGGTCGGCAGGCCGAGGAAGCGCCCCTCGACCGCCGCCGCCACTGTGCCCGAATACAGCACGTCGTCGCCGAGGTTGGCGCCGTCGTTCACGCCCGATACCACCATGTCGTGCTCGAAATCGAACAGCCCGGAAATCGCGAGGTGCACGCAGTCGGTCGGGGTCCCCGGAACGAAATACACCCCGGGCTCGGCCTCGAAGACCCGCAGCGGCACATCGAGGGTGAGGGAGTTGCTGGCGCCGCTCTTGTTGCGATCCGGGGCGACCACGGTCACCTCGGCCAGGGTGGCGAGCGCAGCGCGCAGCCGCTGGATACCCTCGGCACGGTAACCATCATCGTTACTGACCAGGATCTTCACGTACGATTCTTGAGGGCTTTAGTCTTCAGAAAAAGTGCGCGTGACTATACTTGAACCTCGACCCTTTGGGCGGAGGCGGACTTGACCGGCGCACCCGATGAGGAAGACCCGGAGGACCTGACCGAGGAGGCGCGCCTGTTCCGCGACGCCGTGCGCGGCGTCAGGCCCCTGGGTGCCCGCACGGTGGCACCTGCTGCACCGAAAGTGCGCGCGCGCGCCCGCTTCACGCGCGCGGATCGCGCCGCGGTCCTGCGCGAGAGTCTCGAGGCACCGGCAGGCGATCCGGCGCTGGCCGCCGGCGATGAGCTGGTGTTCCACCGTCCGCAGGTGCCGGCAGCGGTGCTGCGGCGCCTGCGGCGCGGGGAGTACCGCGTGCAGCGCGAACTTGATCTGCATGGACTCACCGTCCTCGAGGCCAAGGCGGTGCTGCGCCGTTTCCTCATCCGTGCGCTGGAGGAAGAGGTGCGCTGCGTGCGCATCATCCACGGCAAGGGTCTGCGCTCCGGGCACCGCGGCCCCGTGCTCAAGGCCGCCGTCAGCGCGGTCCTGCGCCGCACCGGAGCGGTGCTGGCGTACGTCTCGGCGCGCCCGGTCGATGGCGGCACGGGCGCCGTCTACGTGCTGCTCGGGGCTGGCTAGACCTTCAGCCGCTGTCCGGCAGCTCCCCGGGTGTGGCGAGCAGTTCGCGCAGCACGGCAGTCGCGAAGCTCCCCCGCCCCAGGCGAAAGCACACGAGGAGCGCCTCGGGCTCCTCCGTCAGCGCCAGCTCCTGTAGCGCCAGCCGCAGGCTGCGACGCCCCTGACGCATGCCGGCGCCCGCGCAGGCGTCGCATTCGCGCGCATAGCGCGCCGCGACCGCAGTCTCGAGGGCGGCGACGCCGGCCTGCGTGGCAGGCGCCCCCGCGCCCCACATCGGGCCGGTGGGGTGGATCTGCAGGCGCGCGCCGCGCTCCTGGAGCGCCTCATCCACCGCCGTCACGGCGAAGAAACTGCCGCGGCCATCGAGCGTCGCCAGGTCCCCGGCCTGAAGCGTGCCCCAGCTGCCCGCCGCCACGCGCTCGGCGAGTACCGCGTTGAAGATGGCGCTGCGCGCCGCTGACAGGACGAAGCCGCGCTCGGCCGGGTGCAGGGCGGAAACGTCCGCCTCCAGGCGTTGCAAGTTCGCGCCGTCGCGCCCGAAGCGCTGCGGGCCGAAGTAATTGGGAACGCCCATCCGGCGGATCGCCTCGAGGCGCGGGGCAAGCGCGGCCGCAAGCTGCGCTCCTGAACCGCGGCGCGGCCGCAGGCGGATGCTGAAGCGGTTGCCCGCGAGCGCCCCACGCGGCAGCTTGCGGTTGTGCGCATGCGCTTCGAGAACACTGAACTCGGAGGATGCAAACCCCGCGAAGTCCACGGCCGTGCGCGGCCGCGGCACGCTGAACCATTGCACGGCGACGGCGCGGCGGTCCTTGAGCCCGGCATAGCCGACATCGTGGGGGCGACACAGCGCCAGGCGCGCAAGCTCGCGTGCGACCCAGGCTGTGTTGGCGTTGATCTTGCGCACCTTCAGCAACACGTGCGCACCGGCGCCGGCCGGGGCGAACCCCAAGTCCTCCTCCACGTGGAAGTCCTCGGCGGCGGCGCGGAACTCGGCGACCGCGAGCGGCGTGCCATGGGCGTGCGGCGGCGCCAGCGCCGCGGCGCGCGCGGTGAGTTCAGCCACCGGCGGCCACGGACAGCAGCACCACGGCCTGCGCGCCGACGCCCTCGGCGCGCCCGAGGAACCCCAAGCCCTCGGTGGTCGTGGCCTTGAGGTTGACGCGCGCGGGCTCAACGCCCAGCAGTCCTGCGATCCGGCTGCGGATCGCCTCGCGGTGCGGGGCGAGCTTTGGAGCCTGGGCAATGAGCGTGAGGTCGGCGTTCACCACGGCGAAGCCGCGCCCCTGGAGCATCGCGAGTACGGCGGTGACGAACAGCGTGCTGTCCGCACCGCGCCACTTGGGATCGGTGTCCTTGAAGTGCTGGCCGATGTCGCCGAGGCCCGCAGCCCCGAGCAGCGCATCGCACAGCGCGTGCAGCAGCACGTCGCCGTCGGAATGCGCCACCACGCCCCTGTCGTGCGGCACGCGCACGCCGCCGAGCATGACGTGATCGCCAGGCCCGAAGGCGTGCACATCGAAACCGGAGCCGATTCTCATGCGCGTCCTCTTTGCGTGACCCTAGACGTGTCGTGCCCGCAGGATCGCCGCCGCCAGCACCAGGTCCTGGGCGGTGGTCACCTTGAGATTGCTCGCCGCGCCTTCGATCAGAAGCGGCCGCGTGCCCTGCCATTCCAGTGCCTGGGCCTCATCGCTCGGCGTGCGACCGGCCGCGTGGGCGGCATCGAGCGCGCTGCAGAGCGCACCATAGCGGAACATCTGCGGCGTCAACGCGCGCCACAGGCCCGCACGCTCCTGCGTATTGAGGACGCTGCAGCCAGCCGGCGCGGCCGCAGTTTCTGCGCGCTTGAGGGTGTCGGCAACCGGCACGGCGAGCAGTCCCCCGACGGCGTGCTCGGCGAGGCGGCTGACGAGGCGTTCCAGGTCCTGGGCATCCAGGCACGGCCGCGCAGCGTCGTGCACCAGCACCCAGTCCTCTTGCCGTGCCTCGGACTCAAGCGTTGCCAGTGCGCGGCGCACCGATTCGCTGCGCTCGGCGCCCCCTGCCGCCGTCGTGGCGCGCGAGCGCAACGGCAGGCGCGCGAAGTGCTCATCGCCCGGCGCGAGTGCCACCACGATGCGGGCGCAGCGGGCATCGCCCAGGAAAGGAGCGAGCGCCCATTCGATGACCGTGCGGCCCTCGAGGGGCGCGTACTGCTTGGGAGTTTCGGCGCCAAAGCGACGCCCGGCGCCCGCGGCGGGCATGACGAGCCAGTAACGGGTCATGGCGGGCCGCGCCTAGCGCGCCTGGGCGGTGCGCGTCGGCGCCTGCGCCGCGACGCTCGGGTGCGGCACGACCTGATAGAAGGTTTCGTTGCGCGCGATCATGCCCAGGTCGCTGCGCGCCCGCTCCTCGAGCGCGTCCATCCCGGTCTTCAGATCACGCACCTCGGCGGCGAGCTGCTTGTTGCGCTCGGCAAGCTGTTCGTTTTCCGTGCTCTGGGTGGCTACTGCGGTATTCAGGCGCGTGACTTCACGCACGCCGTCCTCGGAGAACCACACGCGGTATTGCAGCAGGATAACGGCGACAGCCAGCGCGGCGGCGAGCCACTTCATGGGAGCGAAAGCCTAGCAGACGCAGGCGCCGCGCGCGATGCGTTTTATGCCCTAAGAGCGGGCCCGCCAGCACGGCCGCGGCGCGCGCGGCGGCGGCGCGCCGCTCAGGCCAGCTGACCTCGAAGCGCTCAGACACTGCCGCCCGCACCCGCGGCGGCGCACCCTCGGGACGTCCCGCGGCAAAGGGCGGCTCGGGCGCGTACTCGAGCGCGAGTCGCCCTCCGCGCTGCGCCGTCACACCTTGATGGGGAAGGCCTCCCGGCCCGCGTAGCGCACCTTGCCGAGCTCCGCCTCGATGCGCAGCAGCTGGTTGTACTTGGCGATGCGGTCGGAGCGCGACATGGAGCCGGTCTTGATCTGCGTGGCGGCGCTGGCGACGGCGATGTCGGCGATGGTCGCGTCCTCGGTCTCCCCGGAGCGATGCGAGACCACCGAGGCATAGTGCGCCTTGTCCGCCATGTCGATGGCCGCCAGCGTCTCGGTGAGGGTGCCGATCTGATTGGGCTTGATGAGGATGGCGTTGCCTATGTGGCGCGCGATGGCCTCATTGAAGATCTTGGTGTTGGTGACGAACACGTCATCACCCACCAGCTGGATCTTGCCGCCGAGCGCGCGCGTGAGCGTCTCCCAGCCGTCCCAGTCCGCCTCGCTCATGCCATCCTCGATGGTGATGATCGGGTACCGGGCGGCAAGATCGGCAAGATAGCGTGTGAACTCCGCCGGCGAGAAGC